>Ga0194116_10002353_pt1 | contig 24609 bp, 24 predicted proteins | sample TA2MahsurfametaG_4_FD_148617 | JGI IMG/M metagenome (GOLD analysis project Ga0194116, IMG submission 148617) | Freshwater microbial communities from Lake Tanganyika, Tanzania - TA2015008 Mahale S9 surface | ecosystem: Environmental > Aquatic > Freshwater > Lake | place: Tanzania: Lake...
GAACTTTTTTTTGGATGTGTTTTTTTTGTTCGTCACGTGTGACAAACTTGTTTGTTTTCTCTTGTGCTTGTGTTCGTCACGTGTGACGAACTCGTTTGCAACCTATCAAGCTTGTGTTTGTCACATGTGACGAACTCGTTTCAACTAGTTCAAGCTTGTGTTCGTCACGTGTGACGAAATTGTTTGCAACTTGTCAGACTTGTGTTCGTCACATGTGACGAACTCGTTTGCAACCTGTTAAGCTCGTGTTCATTGTTTGTCAAGGCATTTCACATTCGTTTAAGTTGAACTTTTTATTTTAAAGTTAGTTTTTTTTGCCCTTTGTGCAATTTATTTATGTTGAATTTATTGGTTTTGTTACTACAGGCTGCCCATCCTGGCCTGAACGACTCGCTCAAAAATTTTTATCTGTTTTGACAAACCATTTGCTCGTGAAATGCGCAGTCTGCCTCTCCTTACCCAAAAAACTCGTTTGAAATTTTCGTTATTTTTGACAAATATTTTGTCACATAAAGAAGCGAGTTTTGCACAGCTCTCCCCACTGGCCAACTTTGTTTCTAAATTTTCGTCACTTTCTCAATTGTGAGCTGTGTTGTCTGAGTTTCAAACGGACTCTCTGCATTGTCATATAAAAGCGGCTGTTTTTTTGTCTGCGTCACCAGTTTTGCCTCGACTTTAGACATCTGCGGAGAGGAGTTCTGATTGTATCTTGGATGGTGAACAACACGCTTTTTGTGCAAGAGATTGCAGATCTGTCTCGTTGGCTTAACAGCCGTGGCTTGAAACACAATCTCTACTGGCCGCGCAACGAAATAGAACTATGGACTCCAAAGGAATGTGTCTTGCAAGTTCGTCCTGGAAACCTTCCAAACTTGCGAAAATTCATTCTATCCTTTGTCGATTACAGAAAATGTGTTGAGATAAAGGAAGCAGAAATTTTCGGCGACTGTGTTGTAGTCAGATCTGAAATTACAGAGTGCGAGCCAATGGAAGTGGAAGACAAATCTTTCAAAGACATGGAAGTTGATTGAAAAATGAAATCGAAATAAAAGTATGCCAGCTAATTTTCATTTTGAAAAAATACACTTTTGAAAGATATTGATTTTTGTGAAAGTCACAAAGTGCGTAAGTGGATCTTGGGAAGAAATGTCTGAAAAAACTGCATTCCTGTGTTGCAAGTGCCAATGGTCTTTTGGCGACGAAGACAAAATTGCTCAGCACATCTCGCAAGTGCACAAAATTTGGCCCGAAATTTTTTGTTGCGGCTGGTGCGCGCAGATTTCAAGAGACCAAAGGATGACAAACTTGACTGTGGAAGCCATGATTTTACCACAAGACCCGGAAGTTCAATTGGTCGCAAAGTGCTGCAAACAGTGCGAAAGGGATTGGCTTGCAATGCACAACGGCACTTTGTTGAAGAGGCGAATGTGTTTCACTTGCACGTCGTCATTTTTAAAAAACGAACTTCCGCTTCCAAACTCTAGTTGCGTCGGAACCCCAAAACACACTTGCGGCGCCTGCAACAGCTCATTTGAGACGGAAAAAGAATACGCGGCCCATTTTCCACGAATCTCACAGAGAGAGCACCGCTGCAACCAACGAGCAAGAAACGCCGATTTTTCTTTTGTTTTGCAACACCTAAAAAACTAATTTACGAAAAGTTTCTTGTTTTCGAAATAATAAACATTGAAACGACTTTGATCTTTTATTTATTTCAAAAGTGCGAACGGAAAAAATTTGAAAACATTGTTGCGACGCAGAGCGCTGCGGTCAAAAACAACCAGGCGACTACGCCCGGTCTCGAGTTTAATTTCGAGCAAGCACTCGAGCAGGGCGTAGAGATATTCAGCTTCTCCAAATAGCTGAAAATCGGCAAGGGGCATTCCCAGACTTGCCTCGCGAGCAACTTCAACAAGCCGCTGGACAGGTCCGTCGCAGCCGGGTATTCTCCTGCCGCGACAGATCCAATTTTGAAGTTTGTTCCTGGGAAAGCGCGTCCACAAGAGTTCGGGAATTTCAAAGAGCCAGCTTCTCAGTTTCAATGCGGCTCCCCTCCCGTAAGGGCGAAAAGTGTAGCGCAAAAAATCTTCAACTTTGACGTCCATGCGGCAGCCCGCTCCTTCGACACGGATTTCAATTTCGAATCGATCTGTCTGACAGCCGGCAAATTCCATCTCAGCCTGTGCAAAGGAAATTTCACCGGTTTGTCAAAAAAGGTTTCTTCAAAGGGGGAGCAAAAAATGCCGCCTGTATTGTCGATAGGTGTCAAAATTTCTTTCACAGCCAAAACAGTGCAAGGTTTTTTTCCAGACGCTGTCACCACTCACGGCTTTGTAAATGCGGTGGTTGTAGAGGTGGGAATCCATTTCTCTCGCGCGCTTAAAATGTTGGTCGCAAAGGCAGCAAACGTACGTGTACTCTGTGCGCAGACAAGCAAAAATTTTTGAAAGAAAAGATTTTTTCACTTTTTTGGCCATATTTATTATTTTTTGAAGAAGGAAAAACACAAACTGGCGCAAATTAGGAAGCCAAAAATGAAACAGAAACACACGGCCAAACGTCCATTCCAATTGAACTGAATGCAAACAAAAATGTTCAATACGTGCAAACAGGTTGCCGTCCAAAATTGAACTGATTGGGTTGCGGCATTTATAAAAAGCAAAAAACATTTCTCGGGTCCATAATTTTTTCATTCACATGAAAGTTCTGTTGCTATTTCACACTTGCGCCTCTTGAACACAAGCTTCTTGTCGACAACGTCGAGGGTGTTTCTTTTGTCGGTCCTCCTTTGTTGGGGAACCTCGACGGATCCCGTCTCCAGCAATCGGCAGAGACAGCTGTAATGTTCCAAGGGGGTTAGTGCCTTGACGCCAGACCACTTGGAACTCAGCACGCCCTCGCCTACCACGGCATAGTTGTAGATTTGGGCGGTGACGTAGCGAAAGTCCCCCTTTACGTGCCACTCCAGTTTAAAGAGTCCAGGCACCTTTTCTTTCGCGACGAGAAGAGCCTCTTCCCGCTCAAATTCTTCAAGCAAGTGTTTGGGCACTAGTTGACGGTAGCTCTCTGCGGCAAAGGCGAGGTGCACTCCGTCCGTGTTACAGTAGAGCAGCTTGAAAGAACCTCTGGGAAGAAATTTCTGGAAAAAGTTGAGAAGCTCTATGATTCTCAGCTTTCCCCGCTCGACAACTGCGACGTAGGCGGCAAGGGCGTTGGGCGGGCGCAGGCATCCACTCTTACGCGGGCGAGCGGGCTTGGTCCAAGTTGCGAGAAACATGTTGCTATTCTGGATGAGGGGTTGGTCTTTATCACAATTCCACGTGTTGAGGGCGCGATTGAAGAGACCGCGGGGAATTGTGTCAAGCTTGAATTGTGTCCTCGGCTTGTTTTCATTGAGGCCAAAAAAACCAATGCTCAGGTTGAGCACTTTTTTCAAAAATGCTATTTGCCTTGGGTCAGATGACTGGAACCTCTCTTCGGTCAGCTCCCCGTAGACGGCGCTGGTGAGCTTGTCAGTCTTGAAAAAGAGCACCGCCTGAATTCCCTCGGGCCTGAAGCCGAACTTGTCAACGAGATAATTAAAATGTTCTTTTGTAACGAGCGCGGGTGTGTCGCCGGTGCCCGAGAGCAGCTCCTGTCCCACCGAGGAAATTTTTTTCGAGTTCACGACAAAGCTGGTGAAATTTTTGTGCGGCTGACTGCCGGTCATCCAAGCGATGAAGGCGAGAGCCGGATCCTTCCTGTGCTGGAGCAGCCAGCGAGTCATTTGGCAGGGTTCGAGAGATCTCTGCGCTGGAACAACCTGTTTGAGCGCGAAGAGTTCTGGCTCGGTTTCGAACAGGCTGTCGAGCGCGGCGACAGAGTAGCCGGGGTCATGACAGTCGGAGAGAACGGTGTAGTTTGCTTTGACTGCGGAGCTGCTCAACCAAGAGCGCACTTCCGCATCTCTCTCCAGGGTCCTGATCCTGACATTGGCAGGGTTGAAACCGTCGACGTGCCTGCGCAATGTGGGGCAATTCCTGCAGCCGTGAGTGTACTGGGGGTCGAAGTTCCACAGCATGAGGCTTCCGTCTTCGAAAACCACGGCCAAGTCAAAAATGCACTTGCCGACAAAAAAGAGTCCGCGCCGAGAGAAATTGGAGAAGACGGCTCTCACCTCTTTGTCGCTCTCTCGCAAAATTTGGAGAAGAGTAGCGTACGCCGCCTTGAATTCGTACTGCCGCCAGCGCTCGCCGTCTCGCTTCAGCAGTTTGCGCCCCCAAGGCTTGTTTTCAAACTCAACTGAAGAGTCTGCAGTTTCAAAATTGCGACTGACAAAGCCAACGCAGAAACCCCCGGGGATGTCCGCAGAGGAACAGCAATAGCCATAGCTGGCATTGACGTCCAGCTCGAGGAGAGACTGAGCCGTGTAGCCGGTCTCGTCAAGCGAGTCCCCGTTGGTAAATTTGGAGCAGCAGCTGGAAACGAATCCTCCGCGGCTCCACTTTCTGAGGAGTCGCCCGTAGAACGGTTTCAAAGTTTCAGAGCCGACATCTAGGGGCCCGCACTTTTGAAGAATCTTGGCTTGCGCGACGCTGTAGCAGAGGTTAGGCAAGCTGGCACACCAAGAAGCGTTCATCTCATGTCCGAAATGTCGGAAACAGTTTTGGGTGAAGGCCGTCCAGAGGTCGAGGGCCCAGGCGCCAGCTCGGTCCGCGTGAGCGGCCGCGGCCTTGAGCTTGTCTCCCGCGAGACGAGCGAGGTGCGCCAGCTGAGGGGCCCCGCTTGCGAGGGCGAGATATTCGGGATCGTCCTTGACTTCAAGAAAGTTTGCCACGTTCAAAACGAGACAGCTGTTGGTGTAGAAAGCGGTCAGGTCGTTGCCGGGAGTGAAGCAAAGCCGCACCTTAGCCTTGCAGCCTTTTTTAGCAGCACCGTAAAAGTACTGCGCGTACAAGAGCTTGAGGTGGTGCAAGTCGAAGTCGTCGGGAGAGCAGACGACAATTCTTTGTTTTGCGATAGTCAACCTGAGAGTTCTCGCGCAGGTCGCAAAGAGATTTGTTTTTCCTCCCGCGCAGGCGTCCAGCTTGATCAAGAGAGCTGCCAGAGCGTCGCTTCTCGCTTTGGAATTTTTCTCGCCGGCGGCCGCAACTTTTGCAAAAAAATTGTCCACGTTTCTCCTCTCGTCGCTGCGGCAGCTCAATTCTGCGCCAAAAGGGCCGCCCCGGTCAACGTACCTGAGATACCGGGGGCACTTTTCTGAGTCGCAAAGGAGCACCAGAACTCCCGCAGTTTTCCCAAGAGTTTCAGAGATCCTCCCGGCTTCAATTTTGTCAATGAGGCCCAAGTCAAAGGCAAGGTTGAGACCTGACCTGGAAACTTTGACGCAGCTCGACCTGTTTCGGGCGGAGATTCGATCTCTTGAGTTGCGCTCCGGAGACGGCGGAGCAGGTTCCTCTGGGGCAACATTCACATCGGGACACATCCTGAACACGAGAAGGTGGTCTATTCCCGCCCTCGCCTCAATGTGCACGCTTTTCTCGCAGTTGGAAATGTCGCCAAAAAAAAGCCTCTCCCAGATGCGCGCCTTTTTTTTGCCCAGCACGAAACCAACAAATAGCATCGTGCAGTGAATGCGCGAGAGTTCTTCCGCCTCAAAGTAAGTCTTGACCTCTTCGAGCGTCCTGGGGTCCGGCCTGTCGGTGGAGTGTCCCAGCAGTTCTTTCAGTGGCTTGCAGCTTTTCTGCAAGGGGCACAAGAGGGGAGGCAAATTTGCAACGCCGGGGTTGAGTCCCAAGTACTCTCCTCGCGTGCCCAAGAGGATCACGCAGACTCGGCTGAATGGCAAATTGGAAAAGTGGCGTGCGTCGCAAACGAGCCTCACGAAAGGCCCCCCCGTGGTCGTGAGACCTACAACGTAGGTTGGCACTCCCAGTTCACTCATCAAGGCCGCGCAGTTTTTTTTGCCCAGCCACCTTTCAAAGGGCGTGCCGAGGTCCTGTCCAAAGATTCCCTTCAATTTTCTCAGGTCCCAGCCCGGCTGGACCGAGCAAGCGATGTCGCAAACTGAGGCGGAGAGGGTGTCGTGCTCTACCGCCTCGTTTCCCCAACGGTGCACCCACTTTTCTCCCCTCTCTCCTTCCCGCGTCTCGACAGTTTCCAACCTCCAGTTTCCCTCTGGCGAAAAAAATCTCCCTCCTCTCGGTGCGCCGACAAATTCTGACTTCCAGTTCACCTCTGTGGCAAACATGTTTTCCTGAAACGACAAAAATGCATTTCAATATTGAGAAAAAGCAGCCGCAAGCGGATGGGAGGGTTTGTTTCAAAATTTTATTAGCTTTTGCACAAAAGACACGACACACATTTTGGCAAAGAAAGGTCTGTCGATGTGTTCGTTCGCGAACAATACTCAAAGCCAGAATATCACTTTTTCTTCAATTGTCCAGGTACAACTTGTACTGGCTCCCGCGATGTCTGCGAGAAAGTTTGCGAATTTGTTGCTGGGGAACAAGGCGGCTGGGCCGAAAGGGATGCTGAGCATCGCGACACCTCGCTTGAAAACAGACGATGGCCGATTTCAGGTCTTGAAAAGTCCACTTGGTGTCGTCTCCGAGCCAGGTCAGAGTTTGCAAGACCGAAGCTTCGTCGACAGCAGCTGTCACTTCTGTCGCAAAATTGTTTGGCGCGTAGCGCCTGAAAGGCCTCAATTGCGTGGACCTGTTTGCCCTGGGCTGAAACGATCCCGTCCATAGCTTCTGTTCTCCGGTTTCGGCGTGAACCAAACTGTAGCACGCAGACACGCTGAACAAAACTCTGCCCAGGGGAATTTCGAATGCAAACTCTTCCTCGATGCAGGCTCGGATGGTGCCGAGCCTCGCGGGAAGACTGCCGTCGCGCAAGTTTTCTCGGGGAACGTTAAAATTTGCCATGAAGAGAAAATCTTGGGCGTCGTTTTTCCAAACCAAAACGTCAACCTTGAAACGATCCTGCTCCATCTCGAACCCTCGACGTTCTACGCTTCGGAAAAGACTGAAGTCCAGCTTTGTTTTTTCACCATTATATATGTCTGAAACGTGCAAAACACCAGGTACAAAATGATCGGCGCTCCGGGACGCTTGCGTGAAGCACGCAACGCGACAGTCACTTTTGCCTTCAATTGTCCAGGTTCAGCTTGTATTCGCCACCCCTACCTCTGCGAGAAAGTTTGGCAATTTGTTGCTGGGGAACCAGGCGGCTGGGCCGAAAGGGGTGCTCCGCGCTGCGACATCTCGCTTGGAAACAGAAAGTGGACGATTTAATTCGTTGCATGGTCCACTTCCTCTCCTTCACGATCCAGCCCAGACTTCGTAAGATGACAGCTGAGTCGACAGCAGCTGTCGACTCATTCGCAAAATTCTCAGGCACAAAACGCGCAGCAGGCATCATTTGCGTGGCCCATGACATCTCTTTTCCTGTTTTGGCATCAACCAAAGTGCACGTCGCAGCAACCATGAAAGAAACATTTTCTTTTGCAATTTCGACAGCAAACTCTTCTTCCACGCAAGCTCGAATGGTGCCTAGCCTCGAGGGAAAACTGCCGTCTTGCAGGCTTTCTCCGGGAACATTGAAATGCGCCAAGAAGAGAAAGTCTTTTGCTGACGGCAAGACGGCAACTTCAACTTCAAAACAATCCTGATCCATCTTGAACCCTCGCCGTTTTGCGCTTCTGAAAAGACTGAAGACAGACTCTTAGTTTTTTCACCGCTGTGTTAGTCTTCAACGTGGAAAAACGGCACCTTCAACTTCAAAAAAATTTTGCTCCGTGTTTAACCCTCGCCGTCTTGCGCTTCCAAAAAAACTGAAGACCAGCTTTGTTCATTCAATCCATTTATTTGTCCGGACAGTGCAAAATACAACACACAAAATTATCAGTACTGAGGAACACCGTGGGGGCTAAAGAAGACCTTGTCCTTGCAGTTCAGGCCGAGGTTCTTGTTTGTGAAGAAGGTGACGAAGACGTAGATGACATCTGCCTGCGCGCCATTCGCCTTGAACTTGAGACTCACTTCCAGCTTTGCTTTTTTCCCGAGGCAGCTTCCGTCGTTGTGGGCGGGAACGATCCTGGTCTCGTTCGAACCTCCCAGCGCAGTCAGCGGGAAGTAGACGTGGGGGAACTCGCTCATTTGGCCTCCGTCATGCAATGTGAGAAGCGAAAATGCCTTGACGTCAGGTTTGACGCCAAAAATGGGGCTGAGGATGTGCTGCCTGAAGCGGAGAGTTTCAAACTCGTCGAGGCTGATTTCGCCGGGCTGCGGGTGCTTGATGAAAAGTCGCTCGCTGTCAAAAGCGACGTCAACGTTGGCGATGTTGTGCGATTTGAAAATTTTCCCACTGGTGTCTTTCGCAAAGCTGTACGTTCCGTTTGGCACGCGCTTGTCGAGGCAAAAGACGAGGACCCCTTCCGGCATGAAAGTTTCGTGGAAGGTCATGTTGAAGGCCGCCTGCTCCGCGGGAATCGTCGCCCACTCCATCTTCCTGGCCACTCCGGGGAAGAAGAGCGTTTTCTTGGTGCTGAAGAGGCCTTTGTAAAAGCCGAGGGAGAGTTCGGCCTCTTCCACCACGAGGTGAAAATCGGTCAGCCTGAATCGGTACTCGGTGTCGTTGCCCGTAGCTTTTTTGAAGATGGTGGACCAGTCGTCAACAAAGCTGACGCGAACACTGAGCTTGTTTCCGAGACAGGGCATGGGAACCGCCCTCGGGTAGCCCTTGTCTGCCGTGAAATTGGGCCCTTGAAAGAAAGGCCAGACGTCTCTGGGGTACCACTCAAATTCCACGGGCTCATCCTCGTCTAGAGTGTGGGCGGCGTAGGTTTTCCACGAAGAGTAGTTGAAGTTGTAGCTGTCTTTTTCAAAGGGAACGAAGAGTTTGTTCGGGTGGCAGTTCTGAAGCGCGAACAGGTTGAGAACGTCCTTGTCTTGGTAGGCGTCAAGAAAGCGGTTCAAATGTTGCACCAGGTATTTGTTTTCTTGGCTGGTGGCAATTTTTGCGGTGTTGTGAAACACGTCGACCCCTTTCACGAGGTACTCCCACCAGCCGGGGGCCAGCATCATCTTTCCCGCCTCATCTGCAACCTCTCCGTGTGGAATCTTTTCCCAGTTGAAAGTTCGCGCCTCGACGGCAGCTTGATAGCCTTGCTGCCCTGCAGTTCCCTGGGCGGCCTGGGCTGCAATGTCTTTCTTCTTTCGCTCAAAGTGTCCCTTGACGATGAAGCGGGTAAAGTATCCCATGCGAATCGCCTTTTGGGAAACGATCTCAAAGTCGCACTGGCTGGGATTGTGAGTTTGGTCCTGGGTGACCTTCGGGTTCGGGTAGATTTGCCTGATGGTGGAGTTGAAGTGGTGGGACGGCTTCAACCCCTTGTTGTAAGCGAACTCGGTGTCGTACTGGTACTCGATCGAGGTGAATTCGACATGATCGGACAGGCCGTTGCTCCCGGGATGGTCGCGTTTCGTCATGATCTAAAAGGCGCCGCGGGCGGCCCGGTTGCGTCGCTTGGCGGCTCTCTTGACCCTCTTACGGGCTGCGCTGACCTTGCGGGTCTTCCTCTTTCGGATTCTCGGCGGGGGCCTGCCGAGAACTTTCTTGCCTGCCTTCTGGAGTCTGGTCTTGGGAATGTGCCTCACGAGGGCCGCCGCGTGGATGTACTGGATCTTTTGAAATCCAGGAATCTTGAGTCCCACCCTACCGCGCTGAACACGCACGCGAAGCTTCGATCTGCTCCCCTTCTTCGGTTTCCCTCCTCGGCGAGCAGGCGCTCGTCTGGTCTTCACCATTTGCCTCTCTTCCTCAAAGTCGTCGAGAAGTTTCGCCCTGTTGCAATCTTCGTCCCACTCTGGGAAGCATGTGTTCATCGCCCGCGATCCGCGAAACGACTGGCAGAATTGATGGAAAAACGACTCTTTTATAGGCAGTCGCATTCCCGGCCCACCAGCAAACCTTCGACGACGGCCCCGCATTCCCAATTGAGGGGAGCGAGTTTGCCCGAATTCAGAACCTTCACGAGCCGCAAGTCCACGGTCGCGCGGCCAAACAGCTCGCTTCCCTGCTGTCCCAGCGGTCTCAGTTCAAAGTTGCAAGGCGGTGGCGCCCTTTCGAGTCTGCCGTTCCCTGTCGGCTTCAACCAGGCGACGAGGTGTTCGCCGGCACCGCTGAAAATGCTCGAGCTGGCTTGCAGCTGAACGCAGTAAACCAGGCCGGTGTCGTAAGCCAGGGTGCGCGACTTCATTATCGCGTCGAAGCGGCCGTCGTCGGTTTGAATAATGCTTGGCACGCTGCTCCTGTTAATGGCGTCATCAGCAAAACCCAAAGCGCCCGCAACATCGCGAGGCAGGTGGATGGTCAAATTTGCCTCGTCTCTCGGAAAATCGAATGCAAACTGGTTGGTGGTTCGATTGAAGAAGCCCTTGACGTTGAAGTTTGTCACGGAACGAATTCCGCGCAAGCCTGCGTTGAGATCTGCGAGGAGGTGGTTCGGATCTTCCAATTTTAAAGAGTTCAGTCCCATTTGAAAGGTTTGTTGCCATTCCACGAAAGACAAGTTGATCTTGAATTTGTTGGGGACTGCGTCAGAAATTTTCTCTTTCGGCGGTGTCACATTTGCCAAGAAAGTTTTGAAAGATGGCCACGTCTCGTTGACAAAATCTAAGCTGTTGCGGGTTCCGGCAACGAGCGCCTTTTGCAAAAATCCCAGAGACTCGGGGAGCGCGGCCGTCCCAAACATTGCCAGCCTTGTGTATGGCGCAAGGTGGACGCGCAGCCTGAAGTTTTCCAGGAAGGGGAAATTGAGAGGAATTTTGAAGTTGTTGACGTTGTAAAAAGTTCTGACCGACTCTGGAAGTGCGTCAAAGACGTCGCTGATATCTTGGTTGGAACCGTAATAGAATGCAAAGTTTTGATCGAGGAATTCGTGCATGTTTCTGATAGGTTTGCCCTTGTCGTCAAGGAGCACCCAGTCGATGAAAGCAGGGCTCCCCAAAATGTAAGGCGGTTTCTTCTCTTCGAAACAGGCGTTGAATTCTGCCACAATCTCAGGGATGGTCGGCTTGGCGGTGTTTTTTTTCGTCTCGTGCTCCAAAAAAAGTAACTTGCCCGTTTTTGGGTAAGTGACGCTGACACCGGCGGTCTCCACAAACGTCTCTTCCAGCTCCTGATCTCTGTCCAGCTGCAACTTGTGGGCCAGGCGATTGAAGAAGTCGGGAACGACTTCCAACGCGTGAAGGTGGCATTTCACTTTCGCCGAACCGGGCACTTCCAGAGCAAAGTCAGAGCTGCCCGGAGGGAGCTGCTTGCGAAAAGGCAAGTACAACACGTTTTTTCTGCAGGTTCCGCAACTCATCGCTGAGCCGGGGCAGACAGGGCCAAGTCGGACTCGTCAAAAACCTCGACCACTTCTGGGTCGTCTCGCAGCAGGCACTTGTAGGCCTGGTTTACTCCCAGTCCGCTGGTGACGTAGGCAACCGGCTCTTCGACGACAAAGACTTTGTCGCTGAGGGCGACCTCCGACCTCTTTGTTCCTAGGACGGCAGAGCTGATCGCGATCAGCTTGGGTCGCACTTCGTCTCCTTTGCGAAACTTGAACTTGACGTGGTCGACGCCAACGGGAAACTGAGACCAGTAGACGTAGGGCACCTTGTTATAAAGGACGCCGAGAAATTCTTGGAGGTTCTTCAGGCTCACGTCTCGGGGAGCGAAGCCCAAATTTTTTCCCTGCACGACGATCGGTCTCGAGTTGAGGGCTCGCACCGCCGGGCCGAGGAGATACCACCAGCGCTTTTCCTTTTTCCCCTGCGACAGTCTCTTGACGGTCGTCCTAATCTGTTTGATGGCATTTTCGGCTTGCTTCGCCTTGCTGGAACTGAAAGAGAAGGCGTGAAACTTGACGCCTCGCTCTCTGAAAAAATGAGTCATCTCCTTCGAAGTCACTCCCCGCTCCTTGTCAAAGGCAACGCTGCTGATACGGTGGCCCTCTTTGCCAAACTTTTTCTCGTGTTCCTCGAAGAGCGTCTCAAACGCCGACAGGATCGCCTTCGAAGACTTTGCCCCGCGGAGAGGCACCGCGTAGACGAAACGGCTGAGCACGTCCCTGGCAACGAGGAACCCAGAGCGAAAAGTCTTGGGAGTCTCGTACTCTTTTGACAGGGAAAAAAAACCCAGGTCGGCGTGCAGCTGGCCGAGTCCGTTTGCCACAATGGGCCTGTGCTTTCTCGACCTACGCTGGCCCCTCTGTTGGGCAGCGCTGTCTTTGTAGCTGCTGTGCAATCTCAGCCTCGCCGCGATCAGCCTTTGGGAGAGCGGGGCAAATCTTTCGTTCTCGGCAGCGTACTCTGCTACGTCCCTGAACCGGGGCACGTCTCCCTCGTCGATTCTCTCGTCCACCCAAGCCATCAGCTCGGAAAGGAGACGTTCCTTTTCCTCCAAAGCCAACTTGCCCCGCTTGCCTTCCATGGTCGACTGAACGTGGAAAAGACGAAACGAGGGGTTTTGCACAACATTTATTTGCACGGCCGGCAATCAATTACACATTTCAATCCATTTTGAAACCTTAAAATTAGTGCAGGCGGCGGTCGACCCTCATCACTTCTCGTGCTTCACTTTGCTGGAGAGACAGCCCACCAGTGTAGCGTAGTTGTTTTCAAAGCGCAGAGAACGGATGCTCTTGTCGGTCTCTTCCAGCTCCATCAGCTGAGCGGCAAACGCCATCCTGTCTTTAGCGCTGAGGCTGCTCAGGTCGATGCGGCAACAGAGAGCATTGCCCTGGTGGAAAAATTCGGTTTCCAGTCCTTGGGGGATGAAAGAATCGAGGCGAGACTCGAAGCCGTTGCTGAACTCCTTGGGGGCCCTGCTCTGCCCGCGCTTGTCGCCTCTGACCCTCGAAGCCACTGCGCAAGACTGCTCAGCGACAAAGTCAGAGAGAGTTTCCACGCCGAGAGACTGGGCGTTTCTCTCCACATCTGGTTCGTCGAGGGACTGGGAGTTTCTCTCCAATTCTGAATCAATTCTGAGTCCTGCGAATCCTCCAATTTCTTCCTGGGACATCTTTCTTTTGCGAAATCTGCGTTGCAACTGGCAAAACGGACGCGGAGGGTGTTCCTTAAATAGTCTAGTCCGAAGAGAAGACCCTGGGTCTGATGTCGATTCTCCCACCAGCTGGGCTCACGGCGTATTCCGTGTGGCGCGCCGTGGCAAAGAAAAAGTTTCCCGCGCAATCTCGGAATTGCTTGCGGCAAGTGTTGTTGGTGAGCGTCACGGTGCACACCGCAAAAGGGCCGGGACCCACCTCGTGCTCGGGGCTCGACGACGTCGGTCCCCACCACCTCACTACAAAGTGATTTGGAGGCAACGCCCTGCTGAGCTCGGCAAGGAAGAGTTGGGTTTCGGCCACGCAGGGTTCTTTGACGAGCCTGGCGAGGTCGGCTTCTTCAAGCAATTTCATGTCGTCCTTCCGGTCCAAAATTTTGCGACACACTGATCAGAACCGGCACGCGCAGTCAAATTTATACAGCTGGGTTAAGTTTTGAAACGCGATGTCACACGTACACGCCCGTCCAATCTGCAAGGTTCAGGCTCGGATTGTAGATTGCGAGCCCCCGTGCAAGCTTTCCGTGGGAAAAGGGAAAGAGGCAGGCGCGAACCAGCGCCCTGTGGCTTTCGGAGAAAACCGGATCGAGGAGTCTTCTCTGCCTCTCTTTGTCGGCGTTTCGCCTGAGCAGATCGCTTGTTCGGTATTCGGCAAGTTCCGCCGCAAACTCTGGGGGGTCAGGGAGCACAGTCGGCTCTTCCTCCGAAAACGACACTCTTTTTCTCCGGCAAGAACGCACCTTGCGCTCTTTTTTTGGCGTAGACGAGCAAGGCGCCTCTTCAAAAACCACGTTGGAGTCGTCGCTGAAATTGTCCGGGGTGTTTTCCGAGCAGGAGTCGTCCTTCGAGAAATTGCTCGCGTCGTCAGAGCTGTAGTCAAAAGAGTTAGAACCACAAGAGTCGCTGTCGCTGCTCAAAGAAGACGGACTAATAGAGGCAGAATGCTCACAAGTCTCATTCTCACAGGTCCAGACCCGACGCCTCCTCCTTTTTGACACCTTGCTTGCTGCTAATTCATCGTCGGAGCTGTGGGCCCTAGAAATGGCAGGTGGCAGCTTTTCGGCCCCTGCCTCGACCAACTGCTCCAACTCCTCCAACTGCTGCTGTGTGGCAGAATCTGCAAGAACGGCGTCGGTTTTGGATTTCAAACTTCCACGGCAAGGAAAGATTTTTTGCTTCTTATTGTCTGCCGCTTTCTTTATAAGAGATTTGACGACGGCGTAATTCAATGTGTTTGTATTCCAACGCAAACCTTTGGAAGCCGTTTTGCCCGGCGATGAAACGGCAGCTGCGGTGAGAAAAACAAAAAGCTTGTGAATTTTTCTCAGCTGGCGGATGTCCACGGCAACCCGAGTGGCTTTGTTGCCGACCTTTTGCAGGAGAAATCGCACAGGGTTCGACGCAAGGTCAGCGTCCAGCCTGATGTTGCCAAAGCGGTAGTTGTCAAATTTTCCCCACAGACTGTAGCCCCGACGAAAGAGAGTCATCTCTTCCTTCGACAAAATCGGCTTGGCCTTGTTGACGGCGGGAAACCAAAAGACAAAGTCCTCCATGTCTGCAGCGTTCAGTCGAACAGAGTTGCTTTCCTGGCTGAGGACGACGCAGACGCTCTCGTCAAAGCAGTTTTCAATGTGAATCTCTAAGAGATCCGGGTATTGCTCCGCGTTGAAAATCTGGTCCTGCTTCTTTCGCGAGACCCAAACGTGTGACCAAATCGGAATGCGTTCCATTTGGTCTGTCTTGAATTGTTCCATTTTGTCATGAAAGGAGGTTTTGGTGAAGCAGGGAAGGAGGTGTTTGAGGTGGTTGCTCCTGCAGGCGTCTCCCAGGTCAAAAAAAATATCGAGGGGAGTAGCCATCGAACGTGCCGAAGTTCTTTGCCGGACACCAGAATGCAAACTACCTGGCGTGCGGGAGGTTGCCGCCTTTAAAAAGGAAACGGAGTCTGCTAAATGCCCAGCCTGGCAAAGGCGTCTCGCAGGCTGTCAGAGTGGCGCTCCTCGACAAACCCAAAGTCGATTTCCACTTCGAACCGACGCCAGGCGGCGGGGGGTTGATGGCACTGGCAGCTGAGGCCCAGGCAAGGGCCGAAATCAAAAAAGACCGCGCAGAAGGCAACCAAAATTTTGCCGAGGTGGGGGCAGGTCTTTCTGCACGCCTCCCACAGCCGGGCAACGTTTTTTGCGGAAGAATCAAACTCTAGCTTTGCTCTGGTGAGAGAAAAAGACATGCCAAACACGGCGAGGTTGCTATTTGCGTGCCCTAAGAGGTCGGGTTCGGCCCTTGCGAGTGCGAGCAAATCTGAACTGGCAGCAGAGAGGGACATTCTCGAGCAAGCAAGGAGTCGAAGAGCGCCTCGTCGTACGTCGGAGGCGAGGCAACGCCAACCAGGTCTTCGTAACGAGGACAAGTCTCCCACCGTTTTCTCTGAATCTCCTCTCTCAAAACACGCACTTGTTCGCGCAACAGAGCGTTGCAGTTGCTGTGTTCTTTCTCTCTCTCCTGATCTTCTCTGATCTCCCTGATCCACCGTATCCGGACGTTTTCGCCTTTGGCAACCGTCCAGTCAATTTCGTTGCTCAGTTTGTCGATTTCTGCTCTTGCTTCGGAGAGTCGAGAGATGAACTGAACGGCAATTCTGTGCTCCACGTGAATTCTGAATCTCAGACATTCGAGAGTTTCGCTCCTGGTTGGCACGGGCGGGAAGGGCCAGACCACCTTCATCATCGGTCGCGTTTTTCCGACTCCAACTTTTTCCAAAGCTGGTTTAAGATTGCGAGCTCTCTGCACAGCAAGATAGTTATTTTTTGCTCTTCGATCAGACTGTCGCGGGCACGGCTGCGCCGTTCTCTCAAATTCTGCAGGTCATCCAGGACTTTTTTCCGCTCAGCGTCCAGCTCCTCACGCAAAAACAAAATTTCCCAGCGCAACTGTTTCAAGCAAAAGTTTTTAAACATCGCGACTCACCACTAGCCGCTCCTGACGCAAAAACAAAATTTCCAAGCGCAACTGTTTCAAGCAAAAGTTTTTAAACATTGCGACTCACTACTTCCAAGCAAAACGGCAGGCGACGCAGAGACAAAAAAAGAAAAGAGCGAGTTGAATCGCCCGCGAAGGTCGCATGCTGACTGTGCACTCTTTCCGGTGAAAGGTGCTTTTTATTGAATCAAATGAAAAGAGTTGTTGAATGAAAAAGTATTTTATTTGCTTAAGGCCACGTCATTGGCAAGGGACATTTTTGAAAACAGAGGAAGAATTTAAATTTTTTGTTGTCCGAAGTTTGGCCCGAAAGGCGTCGGGCTCTAGGCTCGGAGGGCACTGTTCGGGCGCACAGTTTGGTTCCATTTTCAGCAGAAATTCCATGACGGCCAGCTTGTCAATGAGAATTGAAATTTTCTTGTCGGTCCGCGCGTCGAATTTCACGTGCCAGTCCCGCAATGAGATGAGAATACACACAAACAATAATGCCGCAAAGTGCAAAAACTGCCAGACGTCAAAGTGCCAAGGAGCGGAGGAATTATCTGCAACCATCTTCTTTTTGCGTCAACGGGAGGAGAGCAACTGCACCTTTTGGGCTGGCGGCAATTCTATTTATTCCAAAATTGAGGGTGATTTTCAGTTGGCGCAGTCATTTGCAAGAGACACCGCTCCAAAAAGAAGAAGAATCAGAAATTTTTGCTGCTGGAAATTCGGCCTCGAAGGCGTCGGGCTCGAGGCCAAGAGGGCACTGTTCCGACATGGAAGTTGGTGCTGCATTTTTCAGCAGGCTTTCAATCGCAGCCACCTTTTCTGTAAGAATGGAAAATTTCTCGCCGGTCTTCTTGTCAAATTGAACCCAGCAGTTATGCAACCTGGATACGGCACAAGAGAAGAGCAACGAAAACAAGACAAAAAAGCAAAAGTGCACAAACTGCCAGGCGTCAAAGTGCAACCTCTGGCAGCAATTTGGGGAGTCCATCTCCTCTTCGCGTTGGCGGGAGGACAGCAACTACGCCTGCGGAGCCAGCGGCAGGCTCATTTATACAATGAATTGAGGGAAAGCTGTGCGGAAAGCAAAAAGCTGCAGCGTTCGCAGCACAGATTGGCATGCCTTGATTAGTTAAACTGAAGAAATTCGTCCATTTCGAAGTCGTCGAGGGGACGGAGATCTGGAATGTTGATGGCCGCAAGAAGGTCCTCGTTGTCCTGAGAAACCGGCGCTTTCCAATCGAAGACTTTGGGCATGTCTGGCCCAGGCAGGGACGGAGCCAGGTCTGTTCCTTTTGTCGGCGTCTTTTTGGAATCTTTTTGGGCAGCCCGGCGTTTTCTTTCATACGCGCTTTTCTTGTTTTGGCTGGCTTCCCTGCTCTGCCTGAGCGGCGACTCGCTCCTCTTCCTCTTCTTGTCTTTTTTGTCCTTTTCAGGAGACTTTTTGGGAGACCTCAAGCGCCTCCGAGAAGACTCTTTTTCTCCCTTCGCATCTTTTTTGGACAGGGAGGTGCAAGCTTTGCTGAAAAATGAAGCAAATGCATTGCTGGTTTTTGCTCGGTTAGCGAGCGGCTCTGCTGCGGGCTCAGTCGGAGTGCAATCTTTTTTCAACCCAAAAAGCAAAGAAGCAGGACTTGCTTTTGGGAGTCCCCTGTTTGCCGGCTCCTCAGGAGGCAAAAGGGTTTTTGCATTTTCGACAACCTTGACGTCCTGGCGACAGGGAGAATTGTCAGGCAAAGAGGTTTTTGAGATGTCAGCCTGCGGCAGAGGCGGCGCGTTTTCCTTTCCGTCCAGTGAAAGCTTCAGTTTTTCCGGCTTCTTTTTTGGCGGCTTGGAAGGTCTTTTCGGTGGAACTTTAGCAGCGGTGTTGTCGGCAGCAGGCGCGTTTGGCAGCGCAACGCTCGAAAACGAAAACAGAGGTGGCCGATGGTTGAGCGTTTGCTCGAGGTCAAATCTGCGAACCGTGCAGGGAACAGAAGGAGGTTGAACAAGGACCACGTTTTTTAGCTCCCTCAAAGAAGCTTGCACTCCCGCCAGCTCTTGGCGCAAGCACTCAAAGGCGTCCAGCAGATCCGAAACTTGTCTCAGTGTGTCTGAGCAGTAGAACGGCAGGAAACGACCTAGGCTAGGGTCCCCTCTGTCGCGCAGAGACGAAACGAGAATTTCGAGCTCCCGCACAAACGCGGCTGTCACAGGAAAAGCCATTTTAGGCGCGTCCTTCTCGGTCGCCTATCCGTCAGCAACTGAAAGTCAAGAGACGGCGGAGCAGCGCCGGAACCTCTGAAAATTCAACCTTCACCTCGGTCTCCTCTGTGGTGCCTTCTGCAGACGGCAGGGCAACCGAAAACGATCCTCGTCGTCGGACGCGGGCACGCTGCAAGAGCGCAACGCAAAGCAACCTGTAAGCAGACCAGTCCAGTTCCGCTACCACCGGGCCAGCGAGAACAGTGACGCTGCAGAACTCAACGCGTCCGTCGAATTCCTGGACAAAAAAGCGCAGAGAAAAGTGGCTGAAGCGATGGGTGAAGTAAAACGACCGCAGGGCCATCGACGTTTTCTGAAAAGTATAAATGTGGTTGAAAAGGGACAGACGGCAAACAGTCGAAAGACAACGCTCGAGCCAAAAACACCTTCGCGAATTGCAAAGATGGATCCCGAAACTAGCAGTCTGCTTTCTACCATTCCCGAAGAGGACATCTCTCCCGCCGCCGACTCTGTCGGAGCTGGAGAAACAACCGACAGCGTCCCGGCTTCTCAACCTCTTCCCCAAGATGACGGTTTTCCGGAGTCTCTCAAGCTGGAGCACGGGGATGTCTTCTTCAACGTGGGAGAGTCAAGCCTCACTCTCAAGCACCGCAAAGGCGAAATTGTTCTCAACACAATCGCCGTAGGAAACCTCGGAAGATTTATCTTCGAGGCAGAGGAGGCGTTCGGCAACCTCGGCGACTGTTCCCAGATGAAGAACGCAACTGTCTGGTCCAAAGATCTGCGCGTCGCCATTGGCCAAAGACTGGCTCTGGAAATCAGAGTCTACAACCAAAAACCGTACTTCTACGTCTGCTCTTACTTCCAAGCTGCGCCCGGCGGAAACTCAGACGCTAGCATGAGCGAAATTGCTCATAACAACAGCCGCCTGGCCACCTTTCTCGAAGCCATGAATGCGGCCAACCAAAAGCCCACCTGGTGCTGCAACTCGCCCTACTGGCTCGATCCTAAGGACGTTGAGCCCCTGATGGAGTACGTCGTTCGCGGTCTCAAAGCCAAGCTTCAAAATTAAAGCGGAATTCTTGAGAAACTGCATTTTTCATCAAAATAAAAAACTGAATGTTTTTTAATTCTCTTAAAGACACAATAAATTTTTTCACTAAAAAATCTATTTGATTTTGCCATGTCGACATAAAAATCTGAAATGCCAAAGAATACATGTTATAAAACGCCGCAGCAGTCCCGGGAAAACTTGCAAACAGGTTTTCAAGCACTAGTGCAAGGTCTCTGACACAGCTTCCAACAATTGAAAAAAGCTAAGCATTAAGTAACTTAATCATGATTGGAAAGTGTCATTGTTGGAAAAATAAAAGAATGCTTTAAAACAAAAACCCTTGTCTTTTTAAGAGCGAAGAAAAACTTTGACCGTTTCCTCGTGTGTTAACAGCAAGCAAACTTTTGAAATAAAGAAAGAGACAAAAAACTTTTGTTTTCACATTTTATTTCAAAAACGAAAAAAAGCAAATTCAATTTTTCAAACAGGCTTCAGCTGGCAACGGTGGCACAGAGAACTTCACCTTAAGACGTAATAGGGCAAAGTTAAGTCGTTTCTCGGCCTCTTTGTCGAGAGAGTGAGCCTGAGCAAAGGCGGCGGCATTTTTGATCAGCCCAGAGACGACGTAGTGGTACATGTGTTCGGTTGGAAAATCTGCCGGTTCCGTGTCTCGCAGGAGTTTGAGACAGTAGCTGTAGATTCCGAGAATCAAGTGGAGGCGCTGAAAGTTGTGACTGTGCTTTAGGTCCTCTGCGTCTTGCTCGCACCTCTTTCTCACGTGCAACTCGAGAAACCTAGCCCTAATTGCTTCCAGGTGCTCCAGTTTTGCCCGCTTGAGGCCCTTGACGTCGCTATTCAAGAATTCTCGAAATCCGCTGGGAGTTATGTACACGTGTTCGAAGAGGCGCTCGTTTGAGCTGACAAAGAGAAAGCTCGAACTCAGCAATTCAGTTGAAGAGTGAATTTTCACCGACACAGCTTCGCCGCGAGCAATGCATTTGATCCTGTCCAGGTCGTTTGAAAAAATGTTGCGAAGAGTGGTGTCCCTCAACATGATGACGTTTTTGTTTTTCAAGCCGAAGCGACCGCAGCCGGCGTCGCCCGAAGAGGCCGTCGACAACAGCTGGTGAGAGTTTTGCATCAGGGGCTGTTCTAGGCAAATCGATTTGCCCACACTCGTCTTTCCGCTGACAAAAAGAGCAAGCATTCCGTCGTTTCTGGTCCTCTGGCAGGTTGCGTAAATAAACAAAGCCAGCACAAAGTAGTTGAGACCGCCGAGGTTGCCGAGAGAGGTCTGCTTGGCAGCGCGAAAGCTGGCGTGCGGAGAGCGCAACAGACGAAACAACATTCTGCTGAAAATTGCTGATTTTTCTTTGACGCCCAAAGAAGGAACGGAAATGACAGCCAGATCGGAAGCGTTGCTTGCTGCCTCGATGTGCTCAACCATTGCCCTGAGGACGGGGCCAAACTTGAGCGCGACTGAAGCCCCGGCGTCGTGCATCCTAGCAGTCACCCTCTTTGCTACCGCTGCCATCTTTTCGCCGTCGTCTTGCACGTCGTCGGCATTTCTCGATTCTTCGTCAATCAGAAACTTCAGAAAATTCTCCGCTTCGATATCCCTCGCCGAGAGAAGCTTCGCTTTCACTGCGGCGTCGCTTTGTGAGTGGTTCTCCTCTTCGGCGAGGGCCGAACGCTTGCGACTCTTGCCTCTTGCGCTCATACTTGGCCTCCTTCTTAGGAAGCTTGATCTTGCCCCTGGTGAGCCCCAGTTCGAGAGCCTTCTTGTTTTTGATGAAAGATTGGGGAACGTTTCTCTTCAAGAGGTGGCGAATGAAGGGCACAAACGGGATATAATTTTCGATCTTTTCAAAAGGGTGGCTCCGCCTTACCAGGAGAGTGATGAGGTCCACCAGAGAGCAGGTGGCTGTCTCCTCGTCGCTCTTAAAGATGAGAGTCTTGTAGCCGTCCTGCTTGGAACCCAAGATGAAGTCATCAATCCTGAGGATCTCTTTGAAGAGGCTCACAACTTGCTTCCACTTTTTGACAGAAAAGGCCAGCTTGAGGTCTTCCAAGACGCGCTTGTACATGGACGACCACTTTGATTTGTCGCGAGCGCTCTCGGAACCGCTCGGGCGCTGCTGATCTCCTTCTTCCTCTGCCCGGCGCTTGACAAACTTTGCCTTGACCAAAACGAGCGTTTCACCGTCCACCTCCGGACCAAATTCCATAAAAGACTGGAGCGATTCTGCCTGATTCGGTTCGGGGTAAACGACGCAGTAGCCCCGGGACCCGGAAAACAACTGGTTGATTCCGGAAAAGACGCGAACCTTCTTATAGGCGGGAGGCGAAGAGGCGGGAGCGTTCAATTTCACAAGACAGGTGAGCCGATTCGTCTCGCACTTGCCAAAATAAGCTTTCAGCGAGCGCTTCAGCTCTTCGTCCAGCACAAAGTCTTTCAGCAACTGTCTCACCAGGGGCGGCGTGTAGCTGTTGCCAAAGAAGAGCGTCAACGTGTGCACCTTGTAGATCAGACTGTAGAGCTTCTTGTTGGCGAGGAGGCTCTGCGTCACCAGAAAGAGAGTCACCTCGCCGTGGTTGGTGGCGTAAGTCACAAAGTAGTCGACCACCGGACCGACCGCCACAACGTCGTCGAGAATCACCACGTAGCCTTCTCTCTCCTTCAAAAGAGAGTCCACGTCTTCCACGTCGCCCAGCGCAAAGACCAGCACCTCAAACTCCTTCTCAAATTCCTCGAACGGATTTTCAAGAGAAGCGATGGAGCTGCTGGCGCTGCAGTTTACGTAGATCAACCCCTTCACGCCGTCCGAATCGAAAAAGTGCTGCCTGTATCTCAAAATATTTTGCAGAAGAGTAGTCTTCCCTGTGTTGGAGGGAGCCGAAACGAGGTTCACGCTCTTGCGGGGAAACAAGGGCAGGCATGGTGTCTCTCCGTTTTTAGGACACCAAGATCGGAACTCGGCGCCGGGTCGTTCCACCGCGTCTCGATCCCCACTCGGCTGTTCCTCCGCGCCGTGCTCTCGCTCCTCTTCCTCCATAGTTTCATCTCCGTCGTCAAATCTGAATCCTTCGTCCTCCATCTTGCGCGTCACTTTTTGCACTGAGCGCTCGCGGGAGAAGATCTCTCCTTCTTATACCTTTTTGAAAGGGCCCAGTAGGCTTCGGGCTTTGCGAAGAGGCTGCAGCACGTTTCCAGGGGAAGAAACAGAGTTTCTCCACCCTTGTTCAAAAGAGCGCGCAGAAAAATGCGCTCCTTGCCTTTCTGCACTTCGATATTTGTCTGCGCCTGAAATAGAAGGTTCTCGGCAATCTTGGCCGAGTAGCAACAGCAGCCCGGCCCGATGAAGTGCAGATTGTCAGAGGCCAGCACCCAAGTGTCCTTCTTTAACATGGCTTCTGCCTGGGCCGTCATCTTCGAACAGACGATGGGCCACCTCGCCAGAAAGAAAGCGTAGAGATTGAGGTAGCTTTCCAGGTCTAAAACCATGCGCTGGTCTGCGTCGGATTGCGGGAGAAACGTCTCGAAGGTTCTTGTCACCTGCAGGAAACAAGTGTTTCTGGCCACGGTCTTGTGATTCGGCAGACCCAGATTATCTGCAAAAGGCTTACCGGCGTCGAAAATGACAATGCACTGGAAGCCGCCGGAGTTGCCAAGGCTTTCCAGGCTGTGGGCCAAAAGAGACGGATCCTGAGGAACATTTTCAATTTTTTCTTCTCTCAAGAACAGCTTGGGCTCTTGGCCTTCTTCCTGAGCCATGTTTGCGGTCGGCACGACGTCTCAATCTCAACTGAGACTTTTTCTAAATTTTCAAACTATAAAAGACTGAGGTAAATTTTGGTGCCGACACTTCTCCGTCGTTTTTGATAGGAAGAAGACGTGGATTTTTAAGTGCGCAAATCCGGCCTACAAGCACGCCAAAGACTTGAAGATAGTTTGCTGATTTGCCCTGAAAAATTGCTGTGCTTCGACTATACTTCACAAAACGCCCTTTTCAAAATGTCTTTCAGACAAAACGTCGACTTTGACTTTTCATTTGAGGAAAAGACTTTTGAGGTTAGTGCATCCAAAGAAACGGGAGACGAAGGCCTCTTCAATTACTCCGCAGAATCGGAATTCTTTTATTTCTTCATCAAAAACCTGACGGCCAAAAAAGCAAGAGAAATTATTATGTGGATGGGGTGCATCCCGACGTTGCTGGCGGACTCCGCCCGAAAACGCGACTCGAACAGAAGGTTTTTACAACTTTGGAAAATCAGAGGAAGTTTGAAGAACGAACAAATTTGCAAAGACCTGATCGAGATCGTGGAAGAAAACTATTGTCACGAAGTGAACATTTTTCAAAAGCTTAGAATTGTCAACCACGCCCTCAGCATGCTGAAAATGGTGGGGGAAACACCAAACATTCTTTTTGGCTTTCAAAAACGACATTGCGTTCTGGACGAAACATTGAGTTTCCTCTTCATGAGTGAAATGCTTAGACACAAATAATTTGAAAATCATTTGGCAACGCAGGTCTATCAAAAAGTTGGCAAAACTGAGCGTTAAAACAAAAAAATTTTTATCCAGTGTCAATCATCAATAACTTGACAATTTATCTTTGTTTCAATCTGAAATAAAACATCTTAAGATTATTTCAAACGTTTATTTTATTTTGGACAGTTTTCATCTGGAAACAACCACTCTCGCTGCTTCCAACCCAACAATCCAAAGTCTGGCAGAGAAAAATGCAGTGTTCCACTGCTGAAACGAGAATTTTTTAGCGTCCAACCCAACCATCCAAGGTCTGGCTGACTGAGAAAATTGAGTTTTTCAATGGCGAACCGGCAAATTTTGACATTTTTCATCTGGAAACAACCACTCTCGCTGCTTCCAACCCAACAATCCAAAGTCTGGCAGAGAAAAATGCAGTGTTCCACTGCTGAAAAGAGAATTTTTCAGCGTCCAACCCAACCATCCAAGGTCTGGCTGACTGAGAAAATTGAGTTTTTCAATGGCGACCCGGCAAATTTCGATAGTTTTTATTTTTGATACCCAAAAAACTTTGCTTCAAATTCGCAGAATTACATTTCAAACTCAGGTCGGTAGAGCAAATCCTGCTGCACAGAATTCGCAACTTTTTGTCGTGACGAAATTTTGAGCAAATCTGCTTCACAGAATTTGCAACTTTTAATCCCCAAAAAACGTAGCGTCAAATTCGCAACGTTTTTATTGTGACGGAATTCAGAGCAAAAGTGATGAACATGACTAACTAAGTTTGCTTAAGGGAAAC
>Ga0194116_10002356_pt1 | contig 24603 bp, 25 predicted proteins | sample TA2MahsurfametaG_4_FD_148617 | JGI IMG/M metagenome (GOLD analysis project Ga0194116, IMG submission 148617) | Freshwater microbial communities from Lake Tanganyika, Tanzania - TA2015008 Mahale S9 surface | ecosystem: Environmental > Aquatic > Freshwater > Lake | place: Tanzania: Lake...
TTAGCCACCGTGGAAGGGTGGAGCACAGCCTATATGCCACATCTGCAGAATGAGTGGGTCATGTAGGAATCGAACCTACAACCTAGAGCTTAAAAGGCTCCTGCTCTGCCAATTGAGCTAATGACCCGTGTGCGTTTCCAGGTGGACTCGAACCACCGACAACACGTTTAGGAAACGTGTGCTCTATCCACCTGAGCTATGGAAACAGAATGCCGCTGGTGTGCAACCACCTAAGATCGCTCTAGTGCCCTAGAACGAACCCCCTGCGCGGCGACAGGGCCCTGGTGACGGTGAGACGACCGGAAGGAGTATGCGTCCCCCATCAGGACGTCGTGAATTCTCGTACCACGAAACCGCTCAAGGACTTACCGAGCCCTGAGAATCGTCCGCCCATGACGTCGCGGGTCCCGCCGTTTTCTACCTGACGGTACAGGCTTGAGTGGTTGCAGCACCCGAGGCTCCGACAACAGGACTCGAACCTGCCACATGTTGGCTAACAGCCAACTGCTCTACCAACTGAGCTTTGTCGGAATATTCACTTTTTCATTCTGCCTTGTAAAGAAGTGCAGGTCAGGAACTAGTTCCGGAACTCTTCCTCTTGAAGGATTGTATCTGCGGAAAGTAAGTGCTTAGAATCCTTCTAGCATGTGTGTGAGAGCAGTTCATCTGCTTTGCAATTTTTCCGATGAAACCGAACTTCATGGTGTCAACGGAGTCGATTGCTTCACGCCAGAGTTGGAGTGTCTCTGGTGGAAGTTTTTGAGAGTCGGCGTATGCCTGGCGAGTTGGAAACTTCTTTGTGGGAATTCCCTTGGGCCTTACTTCGAAAGTAAGATCAACATCAGCGAGATCATGGGTCTCAACAATTGAGTTGACTATCGATGAAAGCCTGTTCTCGTCGTAACAGATAGAGTAGTGCACTTCATACAACTTCCAACCAGCACTTTCAATCAAATCGTGCCGCTGTTGGTAGTAGGGCTTTAGTGTCCCATTTCTGTTGTAGTGTTGCTCTCCGTTGACCTCAATGCCGATCTTCACCGCTGGGAATGCGACGTCCAAAGAGAAGAACCTGTCATTAAGAGGCGTGAACTCTTCATGGAAACTTACTGAACGGGCCTGAAGCGCATCCTTGAGTTTTTGACAGGGTTCACTGTCAAACTTTGAGCTTCTCTTCCAAGAATGCTTTTCTGGATTTGCAGCAAGCCAGGCTTTTCTGGATTCTGACAATTTCTTTCTTGTTGAATCGGTGTGAGAATGCCCTGGTTTCCCCCTGCGGGACAAAGCCATCTCATCATACTTGCCACTTTCCCACGCCTTTTTGAGACTTTCTTTCATCTGTCGTCTTGAATCAGCTGTGATTGAAGATCTTGCTTGCGAAAGATGCTGGAGACGTGACTCTCTTGCTGGATTTAGTTTGCAACTGTTGGTGTGTCCACCAACCCTTCGACTTTCAAAGGTTTCACCACAGAACTTGCAGATTGACGTTTTTCTCATTTGAGCCTCCATATCTCTAACTATTATGAAGGTTCTTGTTATTCCAAAAAAACGGAGAGCCTGGTGCGACTCGAACGCACATCAATCCAATTACAGTTTCGCGGGTAGAAGCCGCGGCTGGTACAGGCCCAAACTTTCCTGTCTTTCCAGGTGTCAGACCCTCCTGCTCGCTCAAACAGTCTTTACGCCGCAGTCGGATCAATCTGCGGTATGGCCACGCCGACGCCTAGACGCCGTGGGCCTCTCCTCGCGGAGTACATTGTCAAGGATCTCTCTGTGGGCCCACTGGGATTTGAACCCAGAACCGGACGCTTATAAGACGTCTGCGCTAACCGTTGCGCCATAGGCCCTTAGGTTATGTCTCTATAGTACAGCGAGGTGCACGCTTTTACACGTGGACAACGCACTTTTTACGCCGCGCGCTCGGCGGCGAGCTGCTCGGTCGTGAGCATCTGCACGGCGGACATGAGAGACTCGATCTCTGCGAACCGCACGCTGTTCCTCTCGATGACGCGCTTGAGCTCATCGCGCATCCCCCGCATCTTCTGCAGGGCATTGTCGTTCGTGCTCATGAGCGTTTCCGGGCTGCCGAAGTCCATGAATTTGACTTCAAAGCGAGCACCCTCTGCCAGGAACGGCTTGATCATCGTGTCAGCGAGAAACTTTGCCTCATCGAGGCTGTGCGCGAAGACCGCTCCCAGATCGTAGGACCTCCAGTCGGGGCTGTGAGTGGCTCGAATGCCGTACAGGCCGCGGCCGCCAGACTTCTCGAAGGCGTCGACAATGCCCTTGATGCGATCCCAGAGAATCTCGGAGTCCTGGCGAGCCCGTGAGCGGCTGCGGCCGTTTCCTGTCCGAACCGGAATGCGCGCGTATAGATCGATCGCGTCGTACGGTCCGCGAACGCCGAGGTTCCAGATCTCAAGGTCCGTGTAGCTACACGAGGGCCTCGTCCGAATCAGGTCGAGCAGGAGCTCTCTCTTTCTGGCTTCAGTCATAAATGCCTCCTTGTGGTCCTATTATACCGTGGTCTCGTCGTCGTTGCACGCTGGCGCTTCAGCGACTGTCGCGGCGAGGCGTAGGCCCGCGCGGCTGAGGCGTGGTCCAGAATCTCGCGCTGCTGCCGTCCATGGACGGGTACCGATGGGTCCTCCGCGTCGTGTGGCGAAGAACATGAGGCTTTCGCTGGGAAAATCAACGACCGGATCTAGCAAGATGTTTCTCCTTCGTGTTACCATTGTGGCACAGCACGACTCACGTTGCACGGCTTAGCGTTCCGCCTCATCGCCCCTGCTGTGGTAGCAGCACCTGCGCGCAGACCCAGACTTCAGGGTTGCGGTCAGATCTACGAGGTACTCAGGCTGTTTGTGCCTGAAGCAGGCCAGGAGCTGCTCAATGAGCGACCGTGCGAGGCTCAACATGCAATGACCCCGCTGAGAGGTTTCCATGTCATGTCATCATTCGCCTCGCAGACATGCCATTGTCCCTCGGCGTAAATGTAGACATATTCCGCGCAGGCCCGGCGCGCCTTCTCAAGGAGAGGCAAAGAGTCAGCAGAAAACGGATCGCTGAGCTTTTTGCAAAGATCCGTGGCTTCCTCGAGCGTGGAAAGGTCGCCCAGTGCGACAATCGACTCGGCTGCCTCCGCGGAGTTGTAGTGTCTCAGCAGCACTGAGCCGACGCCGCCAGGATATCCGTCATAGTGACAGTATATACTCACGATATCGTTCGGTCCGCGACGAACCGCGATGAGAGAACGCGTAGCCAACTAGCACCTCACCTTCTTGTTACCTGTCACAACTATACCTCACACGCCTGGCGATTGCACGCGCGACGAGCGCATGTGGCATCTGAGGTCGTGGCAGCGATTCTTAGCCCTGCCTTTTCGTAGCGGGTTGAAGGGTACAGTGAGCCTCGTTCGAGCGCGGCGCTGTTGAGAGAATCATCAGGGTTCGGGTCGCCGCGCAGAATGAATAGGTGAGACCTCAGGCCTGCTCCGGCAGCGCCTCTGTCACCTTCGACTGCGGGGTCGACCAGCGCGCCGGTGCAACTGATGATAACGTTTTTGGCAGTTTTGCGCTGCTTGCATGCGCAGGCAGTCTGCTCTAGGGTGTCACTAGCACTAGGTTCTGAGTTCATAACACTTTGCACCCTGCGTAGATCAGCAGGCCCGATAGAACGATCAAGATGAGCAGCTCTGTGGTCCGCGCTGCGCATCGACGCAACATCGCTCGATGAATTGGGTCCGTAAATATCGGCACTGTCATCCCTCCAGTCTCTGCTTCGTACCCCCCTCATAGGGGCGCGCGTGACCTTCGCTGAGCATAGCGTCATTGACGCATACGTCGCCGTTCCACACCCTAACTAGCAGCCTGCCGTACTTGTCAGGCTTTGCAGTCGAGTGAAACACGAGAGTGTCTGCTGGCGCGCGCAGAAGATTAGTGAGTCGCTCTTTCGAAAGCTTCGCGGCAGCCTTTGACGCCTCAGATCCGCCACGAATCTCTGGGGCATCGAGTCCCAAGAGTCTACAAACCGCCCTCATTTTTATTCCCATTCCGAGATCTAGCACAGCGATGAGGGTGTCTCCATCGTAGTTTGACAAGACGCTTCCGTGATAGACATATGGTGTTGGTTTCATTAGGCATTCTCCCTAGTGAGTTCCCCTGAAGATGTTTCGTATCCAGCGCCGAACCAGTAGATCATATGCACCTGCCATGATAAGTTCATCCGCAACCGACACGGCAGGCATCGAGGGCGCCCGGGCGCCCTCTTCCTGCGCGCTCTGATCTTTCTCGTCATGTCTACGTACTCTAAACTTTTTGGCTGCCAATTGCGTCGTCCTCCTGGTTACTGCACGATTTGAGTAATGAACCGGTATCCCTGAATCGGCATGCCGTTCTTGCCCTCGACCTTGAACTCGTACTTTCTCGCGGCATCGAGCTGGAACCGCGGAAGCTGCGAGCACGCGCCGAAGCCGCCTCCGTCCGCCTGCGCGAGTTGGGTCAGCGACCCATTGGCCTCGATGCGGAAGGCCGTCAGCACCGTGTCACCGGGGCAGCCACCCTGACCGTCGCCGGTCGTGAGCGTGTACCGCGTCGCGTTCGCGACCGAGATCTCGAAGATGTCCGTCGAGCCCTGCACCGGCAGGCTTCCGATGTAGGCGCCCGCGCTGAGCGCGTTTACGGCGAGGCGGTAGGTCAGCAGATACTGCGGCAGGGCGCCCCCGTCCTTGCCGAGCACCTCCAAGTCGTACGTGCCGGGGTTTAGCACGCGGGTCAGCAACGAGCAGCGGTCGACGCCTGCGTCGTCCTCGGTCACGGTCAACGAGCGCTGGCCGAGCGCGTTGTACGAGTAGAGACGGATCTGCGTGTCGATCGCGACGCACGACTGGGGGTTCCCGTCGGTCGTCTCAGCGACGAGCGTCGCGCGGTGCTCGACCTTGAACTTGAAGAACTCCGTGCGGTCGCGACCGAGCGACGACGAGTGAATGAACCGGCCCGTATTGATCGGGAAGTACTGACGCACGCAGAGGGACGAGCAGCCGTCGTCGTTCACCTCGTTGCCGTCATCACATTGCTCGAGCGGATCGATACGTCCATTGCCGCACTGGCCCTCGAGGAGGCAGGCCGAGCTGCAGCCGTCGCCGTTCCTCCCGTTGCCATCGTCGCAGCTCTCGCCACCCTCGACGCGCCCATTGCCACAGGTCGCGGGCTCGGTTTGGCATGAGCTGTCACAGCCATCGTTCGCGCGGTTGTTGCCGTCGTCACAGGTCTCGCCGTTGTTCACGATGCCGTTACCGCACAGGACCTCGGTCTGACAGATGCTACTGCAGCCGTCGCCGTTGTCGCGGTTCCCGTCGTCGCACTGCTCGCCCATGTTGACGACGCGGTTACCGCACAGGTTCTCGAGGGCACAGGCGGCGCTGCAGCCGTCGTTGCCTTGCTTGTTGCCGTCGTCACACTGCTCCCCGGGGTTGACCGTACCGTCACCGCAGCGCGCGTACTGGATGCGGACCGTGTAGCCGTTCTTCAGCGCGATGTTGTTTCGACCACGGACCACCACGTCGTAGTTACCCGGCTCAATGGGCCACTCGATCCGCGAGCAAGGGCCTGGCCCGTTGTTGTCGTCCTGTCTGACGATGCGGCCGTTGAACTTCAGGTCCATAAAGGTGTCGGTCGTGCAGCCGCCGAAGCCGTTGCTGGTCTCGGCGATGATGGTGCCCGCCTCGGCGATCTGGGCCGTGAAAATGTCCGAGCCGGCCTTGTCGAACGCGCCCGGGAACGCCCCGCCCATCGTCGCGTCCACGGAGACACGATAGTTCACGGTGTAGCTCAACAGCGGCGTCCCGGCAGGGGCGAGGACGTCGAACCGATAGACACCGGCGGGGACCTCGGTGTTCAGGAGCGAGCAGCCGTTCGCACCGCCGTCGTCGTCCCGCGCGATCTCAGCGCTGCCGCCATTCGCGAGGGAATAGAGCACGACGACGGTGTTGCCCGGGCAACCGCCCGCGCCGTTGCTCGTCTCGATGCGGACATCTGCCGTCGTCTCCGTGCGGAACTCGTAGGTATCCTTGCGGCCTGCAGGAATCGACCCGGTGAGGCGGTCCTCCGCCTTCCAGACCGTGAACAACTCCGGGGTGCAGAGCACGTCGCAGCCGTCACCGTTGACGAGGTTCGAGTCGTCGCAGATCTCGCCGACGTTGATGCCACCGTTGCCGCAGAGCGCGCGGAGCGCACAGTTCGTCTCGCAGCCGTCGCCGTTGCGGGCGTTGCCGTCGTCACAGGCCTCGCCTGGCTCCACGATGCCGTTACCGCACACGCCCTCAGACAGGCACAGGGACGAGCAGCCGTCGCCGCTGACGACGTTGCCATCGTCGCACTGCTCGGCGCCCTCGCGGCGGCGGTTGCCGCATTCGAGTCGGCACTGCGCGTCACAGCCGTCGAGCGCGACCCTGTTGCCGTCGTCGCAGGCTTCGCCCACATCCACCACTCGGTTGCCGCAGGTGCCCGTGGGGTCACCGAAGACGGCGTTGAAATGATACGCCGGTATTGCCGCTGCACCCGTGACGAGGATGTCGTAAGTGCCGGCATTCAGGTCGAGCTCGATCAGCGAGCAGACACCGTTGCTGTTGTCGTTGCGGGCGACCTCGACCCGTGTACCGTCTCGCTCGCGGCGGCTGAGCACGAAGCGCGTGTCACCCGGGCAGGCGCCGTTCGGGTCGGTCGAGTTCTTGCTCTCGAAGCGCACATGGCGCGGGGTCAAGAGCTTCGCAACGTACATGTCGCTGCCGCCGGCGGGGAGCGAGCCCAGGAAGTTCCCGCCCGCGTTGACCTCTACATCGAGGCGGTAGTTCAAGTTGTACGCCGCGATGGCGTCGCCCGTGCGGGACTCGATCTTGATGAAGTAAGTCGCCGGCGACAGCTTCATCGAGACCTGAGCGCAGAGCTCGGGGCCGCTGTCGTCATCGCGCTTGACCTGCAGCAGGTTTGCGCCGCTCTGCCGGTAGACGAACATCGTCGTGTCGACAGTGCACACGCCCGGGCCCGTGTTGGTCTGCGCGGTGACGGTCGCGGCGGCGTCTACCTTGATCTTGAACCAGTTCGAGCCGCGACGCGGCAGCGCGAGCACTCGGCTGTCGAGCGCCGTGTTCAGATCCACGGACTCGACTTGGCACGCCGCCGAGCAGCCGTCGCCGTCCTGGACGTTGCCGTCGTCGCACTGCTCGCCCGCGTTGACCTTCGTGTTGCCGCAGGGGAGCTCCTTTTGGCAAAGGGCCGAGCAGCCATCGCCCGGGCGGAGGTTGCCGTCGTCGCAGGTCTCACCGTTGTCCATGATGCGGTTGCCGCAACGAGGCTCACGCACGCAGGTCGCGTTACAGCCGTCGCCGTTCAAGCGGTTACCGTCGTCGCAGCCCTCAGGGAGCTGAACTCGACCGTCACCGCAGACCGGGCCCGTCTCGTTGCGGCAGTTCATGTCGCAGCCGTCACCGTTCGCGCGGTTCCCGTCGTCACACTGTTCGCCGAGGTCGAGGCTCTCGTTGCCGCACGACATTTCGTTCGTGCAGCTCCTGCTGCAGCCGTCGCCGTTCTGGAGGTTGCCGTCGTCGCAGCCCTCGCCCGGGTCGATGGTGCGGTCGCCGCACGCGCCAGTAAAGCCGATCGTGAAGACGTGCGCAGGCATCAGGTTACCGTCGAGCGGATAGACCGTGGCCTCGTAATTGCCAGGCTCCATCGCTTGGGTGACGAGCGGGCAGGGACCAGGACCACTGTCGTCGTCCGTCGCCACCGTGAGCGGCAGCTGGCCCGCGCGGAGCTGCTGGATTTTCATCCGGAGGTCGGCAGGGCAGCCGCCGCGGCCGTCGGTGACCGCGGCAGAGACGTTGCGCCGTCGGTCAAGCGTGAACGCGTAGCGACGGAAGACGCCGGCCTCGCCGGGCGCACCCTGGAAGTCGCCACCCGCCTGAACGAGGGTGTTCTCGATGCGGCATGTCGCGCTGCAACCGTCATCGTTGAGCACGTTTCCGTCGTCGCACTCCTCGCTCGCCGCGACTCGACGGTCACCGCAGCCGTCCGCGCGGGAGTGAATCACCGAGAGCATGTAGCTGTCGACGCCGAGGGCGACGTCACGCCTGTCGACCTGAACCTCATACCGGCCCCGAACGATCTCGCGGGTGATGAAGGAGCACTTGGTGTTGTTGTAGTCGTCGTTCGAGACGACGAGGCTTGCTGTGTTGCCCCCGACCTTGAACACCGTGATGCGCGTGTCGAGCGGCGCGCGGCAGCCGTTCAGACCGTCCGAGGTCGAGAGCGTGAGCTGCTCGGCCTCGCCGGCGACGTCGAACCAGTAGCGGTCCGCGGTCTGTCCGGGGAACGCGCCCAAGTAGTTACCATTCGCGTTAGCGTCGACGGTCTGCCAGATGCCGAGGTTGTAGCGGCACCCTTTCGCCAAGGCGCCCTTGTGTCGCCAGGTGCGGGTGTAGGCCATCGAGCCATTGAGGCGTTCGACGATCTGCTCGTACTCGTCGAGCCGGAGACGGAGGCGCGCCTCGTTGGGGTCAGAGGCGCACGTCTGACCGGGGCCACAGATCTTGCCCATCGGCATCGCCGCGGCGGCCACCGCTTCGCGGACCGCCTGAAGCGCCGCCTGGACCTGGTTACGGTCCGTCGCGTAGTCATTCGTCGCAGCGCCCGCTTCGACGTACGCATTGAGCTCCTGTTCGATGCCACGCAGGTCGAGCGAGAGCTGGTCCTTGATGGTCTGCCACTGCGCGGACCGGGACGCCGGGTCTCGCACATTCCCGAGTTCGTGCGCGTTGCAGGTCTTGAGCGGCGTGTCGAAGTTGCGCATGTAGAAGTAGGCGTTCATCGCGCGCGTCATGAAGTCGAGAATGACAAACGAGTCCGCTTGGCTGCGGACCTTGGCTTCCCAAGGTGCGGTCTTGTAGATCTCGAGGCCGAGGACCTCGACGCGGGCCTTGACGAGGTTCTCGTCGCGGAGGTTCACGCCGGGACGAGTGCGAATCGCGGCCTCCATGCGGCTCAGGTTGCGGTGAGTCGTTCGAGCCAGGGACCACAGGTGGTCGCCAAACTGCAGGCCACGAGACTGCGCCTGGTAGAGGCGGGTCATGATCGCATCGAGGGCTTGCATGCTCACACCACGCTGGTCGTTGCGCTCACCCCAGAGCAGCCGGTCGATGTAGAACTGCAGGTCCGCTAGCGGGGCGAGCTGGGCCGGGGTATATTGGCCGGACGCGATGTAACCCTGTGCGACGGTTTGAGTCCAGGGCAGGATAACTGGCCACGTGGCCTCCAGGACCGTGATGTCGACAAGGCGCTTCGCGGCCGAGTCTTGGTCGTGGACGCGCAGCGTCAACTGCTGGCGAGGGCCGGCTTCGCGGAACTGGTGTGTCACGGTCGAGAAGCGGATGTCGTTGTATTCAGGGACGCCGTTGCTGTCGAAGTCCCACTCGTAGGACGTGATGGGTTCGTTGGCGAGCGGCGCGATCGCCGTGACGGAGAAGGTCATCGGCAGGGTCTCGTAGACGATGTTGGGCTTGGTAAAGCTCGTGATGACCGGCGCGACGTCACGAGAGTCGATGCGGAAGCGGGTGACCGTCGTGCTGTCGACGTCCGTGCAGGTGAGCGTCGCATCGTAGATGGCCGGCCTGGCGTAGCTGTGCGTCGCGCGGACACCGTTGGTGTTCGGCGTGCCGTCACCCCAGTTCCAGACGTAGCCTGTGATCGGCTCCGCTGCGGTTCCGGGCCGGCTGGCGCTCGCGTCCGTGTTGAACTCATTCTCTGCGAACACGATGTACGGGCCGCCCGGGTTGCAGACCGGGCTCACGTCGTCGACCGTGATGCGGAAGGCCGTGCTGCCTGTTGCGCCGACTGTGTCAGTGACCGTGAGGCGCCCGTCGACGGTCCGCTCGACGTTCGTGTTGAACACGGTCGTCTTGCCCACCGAGTCGGTCGACCCGTTTCCGTCGAAGTCCCAAGCGTAGTTCACGATCCGGTCGCGGGTCTCGGGGGCGAGCGAGTCGCCACCGTCCACCGTCAGCGGTGTACCCTGGGGTACGCGATAGGCGTTTGCGCGTGCGGGGTCTGTCGCCGGGTGGCCCTGAGGGATCGGCACCGCGACGGGCGACGCGTTGATGTCGAAGCGGCGGATGATCGGCCGGACCTGGCCTGCGCAGTCCCGCACGCTCAGGTTGAGCGCGTAGCTGCCGGCGGCGTTGATGGGGGCATTGTTCGCGAAGTTGTTTGCCGCGCCGCCGTTGCGGGTCAGCGTTGCGGTGATGTTCGGCGCGCAGACCGCCGCGCCAGCGACCGACCAGTTGACACTGGGGAAGGGCGCGGAGAGCGAGCCCTCGGCCGGCGCGTTCAGAGTGACCGGGACCATCTCAGCGAGGCGGTACGAGCGGGTGACCTCGGCCACGTTGCCGCAGTCGTCGACCGCGCGCGTGACGAGGGTGCGCTCACAGGTGGCTGACGTCGTGCTCTGGGTCAGGTCCGGTGCGCCGTCGAAGTTGTCGACGACGTCGACCGTCGGACGAGGCACGCCGGTCGGCTGGTAGCAGGTGTTCGCGACGAGCTGGTTGCCGACGGTGAGCACAGGCGGCGTGCGGTCGAAGGTCACGCGGCCGCCGGAGTCGATGGTCGACGAGCCGCCCGCGTTGTTCGCGAGTCGCACCACCACGTTGTGCTGGCCCTCGGGGATCGCGGCCGGGTTCACCGCGATGGTGACCACCGTCGGCGTGCCGTTGGCCGGGACCGCGATGTTCTGGGTCGCTACGTCGCGGCCCGCGACGTTGACGGTGGCCGTGACCGGACGGCCACCGGGGTCACGCACGTTGAAGCGCACCTCCAAATTCGCGGGACCGATGCAGGCGCCGTTCGCGACGAGCGGGGCGAGCATCTCGCCGAGCGGCGGCGGCGCCGGCTGAATGCGGATATCGGCCTCGTCGACCGCCGAGCAGGTGTTGCGCATGTCGCAGACCTTGAGGCGGACGGTCTGGGTCGTGTTCGGGCGCCAGAGCGGGGAGGTGAAGTTGTCGACCAGACTGCCCTGAGGCTCAGCGGGCGTGTCCTCGGTGCCGAAGCGCCCGTCACCGTCGATGTCCCACTTGTAGATCGTGAGCGCGTCGCAGGGCTCATCCGGGTCGTAAGACGCGCGACCATCCAAGCGGATGGGCGCGTAGCCCGCGCCGACTGGGCCCGTGTTGTACGGGCCACCGGCGCTAGCGACCGGCGGCAGGTTCTGCGGGTTGATGACGACGTCGACCGTAGCGGTCGCGGTGCGGCCAGAGACGTCGGTGATCTGGAGGCGCGGACGCATCGTCACGTTGCCGGCCGCATCGGGGAGCGCGAAGGCCGTCTGGGTCGTGCGAGAGCCGGTGGCGTCGTCGAACTGGCCATCGTTGTCGAGGTCCCACCGATAGTTCAGGATGTCGAAGCCTTGACCCGCGGGGCCGTCCGTGCTCGAGGCCGTGCCATCGAGCAGGAGCTGCGCTTGGCAGTTGGTGCGGTTCGGCACCGCGGCGGCGACCGCCGTGGGGCCATTGACGATCAAGAGAGGCACGATCGAGTCGGAGGTCAGGCCGTAGCGGTCAGTTGCCCGCAGCCGAATCTGGTAGCGACCGATGGTCTGGAGGCCGAGGGCGGTGAGCTGGGCGACCGGGACGTCGAACGCGTCCGTGTTGACCTTGTCGAACTCGTAGGTGCCGTCGTTCTTCAGGTCCCACTGGTAGCGCACAATGCGGTCGCCACAGCCCTCGTTCGGATCGATCGAGCCAGCGGCGCTCAGGCGGAGGACCTCGTTCCGCGCCAGCGCGTAGGGGCCGAGGACGACGCCGTTGGCGTCCCGGAAGCCGCCGGCGTTGGGCTGCGGCGCCAGGTTGCCCATCTCGACTGTGACGTTCTGCTGCGTGACCGCTGTGCGACCCTGCGAGTCGGTGACCTGCAGGCGAAGCGTTCGGGGTGCGCCGAAGCCGAACTGGTCGAAGGGTACCTGCACCACGGGACCGGTGGCGTCGTTGAACTGGCCGTTATTATCCAAATCCCAGTTCCACGCGACGATGTCGATTGCGGGGTGCGGGTGGGTCGACGCGCGGCCGTCGAGCACGGTGCGGCCCGGGCACTCGAGCGCGCTCGGCGTCGCGTCGAACCGCGCCACCGGGTCCGATGGGTGAACGGTGATGGTCGAGTCGTCCGTGTTCTTGAGGCCAGTGCTGTCCTCGACCTGGATCCGCAACGGGAATTGACCGACGCGGCTGATGCCGAAGGCGGTCAGCTGGTTCACGTCGACCACCGTGACCGCCTCGACGACGTCCGAGTTGAGGTCTTCACGGGAGATGTCGGCTTGGAAGCCGACGGCCTCGTTGTAGTTGAGGTCCCAACGGTACCAGCGGACGTAGTCCCCGAACTCTTGCTGGTCGGGATCGAACGATGCGGCACCATTGAGGGTGACGCCTTGGCCGAGGAGGATGTTGTAGCCCGTCTCGGGCAGGTCCGATGGGTCGGCGTCCGCAGTGGGCGGTGTCGGCGGCAACGAGATGCGAACAGGTAGGCGCGCGATCGACAAGCGGTTCTGGTTGTCGCGGACGCGAATGCGAACGAACAGCTCCGGTGGAGGCTCGCCGTCGATGGGCACGGCGGGGAGGACCTTGCGCCAGGTGGCCATCTCGGTGTTCGAGGTCTCAAAGGAGCCGTCGTCGTCGAGGTCCCAGTCGATTCGCGTAATGCGCAGCGCCTCGATGGGCGAGTAGGACGCGCGACCGTCGAGGGTCGCGGCGATCGCGTTCGTCCGCAGGTTGATGGGCGCGGGGTTGGGCGTCTGCTGGAAGAGCGCGACCGGCTGGGCGTCGTAAATGATGACCTTCGTGGTCGACGTGGCGCGGTTGCCGGCCTCGTCCGTTACGCGCAGCGTGATCGTGTTGGCTGGCAGGTTCGTGTCGCGGTTCGCGGGCCACGCGAGGCGCTGGGAGATAAGTTCCCATGGCAGCGTGGGCGTGGCGCCCGAGACATCGATGCCGATATCGTTGAAGAGGCCGTTTCCGTTGACGTCCCACTCGTAGCTCACGATGGAGTCGCCACAGTCCTCGTTCGGGTCGACGGAGTTGGAGCCGTCGAGCGTGACGTCGTCGCCGCTCAGCACGGTGTAGGTCGGGCGGGCGATACGGGCGAGCGGCGCTAGGTTGCCGAGGCTCGCGTTGATGTTGAGCGTCGCGTTGGCGGTTCGGCCGGCGTCGTCCGTGATGCGCAGGTTCGCGACGTAGTTGCCGAGTTCAGGGTAGGAGAACGTGTAGAAAGACCCAAAGCCCTCGTAACCCGCGCGGCCGTCGACGTCCCACTCATAGCGGGTAATCGCGCGGCGGGGGCTGGGGTGTGAGCTGCGGGTCGCGTCGAAGAGGATCGGCACGTTGCAGGTCGTCGGGTTCGGTCCGGCGACGAACTGAGCGACCGGCTGCGTGTCATAAATGGAGAGGGTCGTCTGCGAGGTGGCCGTGAGGCCGGCGGCGTCCGTCACGCGTATCTTGATGGTGTTGGCCACGCCGCGGGGTAGCCCCGCGATGATGCCGCCCCACTGCACGAGCGAGGTCGCCGTCGCGCCCGGGACGTCGTTGAAGTTCCCGTCGTTGTTCAGGTCCCAGCCCACGCTGATGGTGTCGCCGCAGCCGGCGTTAGAGTCGCTCGCGTCGCCCGCGAGCTGCAGGTTGCTGCCGGACTCGATGACATACGGGTTGCCGGCGAACGCCGCAGGAGGCGTGTTGGCGACGGGGTTGACGACGACCTGCGTGGTCGCGGTCTTGTCGACGCCGATGCTGTCGATGAGCCGCAGCGTCGCGGTGAAGGTGCCCGGCCGCATATACTTGGCCGCGTAGTACTCGTAAAAGATTGGGTTGGAGCGCCGAGTGACGAAGCCCTGTGCCGCGGTCGGGTTGAAGTCACGCGAGCCGTTGACGAGCGGGTTCGTGTTCCACCACAGGCCGTCGCTCGCGTCCATGTCCCACTGGATGGTGTTGATGGTCGCGTTCGTGTTGGGGTGGAAGGACTCGTCGTGAACGAGATTCACCTCGCCGTTGTTACCGCCGGCGCAGCCCGCGTTGATGACGGCCTGAGAGACACGGGCGATTGCGACGGGCTTCGGATTGAAGAGCACCGGCGTGAGCACCAGAGCGCCCATCACCGCGCCCATCGAGCCCGAGCCCCAGTGGCACGTGACGGACGTTGTGTCGCAGTAGTCGTCCGTGATGTTGCCGAAGTTGCCGTACCCCGAGCGGCCGTCGCCGTCGTTCATATCGCGCATCATCGCGCGGATGTAGTAAATGCTGAACTCCCGGTTCCAGTCGCGTCCGCCGACCGTCGGTGGCGTCGGCGAAGCTGTGCGGTAGGCCTTCTGGTGCGAGTAGATGCCGTACGTGTTGCCGCAGCGCGGCTGCGAATAGACGCCGTCGCCGTCACCGCACAGATAGTCGCCGTGGGCCCATAGGCCGTCCAGCCAGTGTGTGCCATGGACACGACGCTGGCCCCACCACGCCGCGGTGAAGCCCAAGTAGTTCTCGTAGACTTGGCGAAGATGCGACGCCGTGAACTTTGAGTAGCCGGGGTAAATGACGACGTTGTCGCCGGGGGTGAGCTGGTGCATGCCCACGAAGCGAGAGCCGAGGATCGAGCCGCCGGTGAGCTTGAGGTCCGCGCGCCAGTAAGTGTTCGCGTACACGCCGCCGCCGCCCTCGCCGGGGTTAAGCGCGTTCGCCTCGGCGATGCGGTACTTGTGGCGGTTGTTGACGAGCAGGCCAAACTGGTGGCCGTTCTCCTCGGCGCCCGCGAGGCCTACGAAGGCCCACTGCGTGGTCGACAGGTCGTTGTAGGGCGCCCAGGGGCCGTCGCGCCGCACGTCCGGGTGGGTCGGGGCGTGCTCGGCGGTGTCCACATTATGGTAGTACCACGAGCCATAGAAGGAGCCGCCGTCGCCCTGCATCCAGCCTAGGTAGTCGATCATCTCCTGGAGCAACCACTCGTAGCCCTGGCCTGCGAGCCCGCCGAGCTGAATTTTGGTGCCCGCGAGGGCCGGGAGCGCGGCGGACATACCGCCAAGGTCAATGCCGGTGATGTAGACCGTGGGGCCGCGCTGCGTCGCGTATGCCCCGCGGCCGTTCGTCGTGTTGGGCAGGCGCACGCCGATGCGCTCGGTGATCGTGTTGCCGTTGCGGTTCCAGCCCTCGGTCGCGGCCTCGTCCACGCCCGCGACGCCTGTCGTGCCGGCGCCGGACATGAGGTAGTTGATCATGCGGGTCACGGTCTCGGCGTAGGGCGAGACGGCCCAGCGCTCGTTGTTCGCCGTCACCCAGCCGTTCGGGAGCGGAGCGTTGAAAGTGTTGTAGGTGCCCGGCGGGAAGGCGGGCAAGTGGCCGTTGATGACGTACAGCCAAATGTACATGCCGGTCGCCTCGGAAAACGGCGCGCGTCCCGTCATCGTGTTGTTGACGCCACCGCTGCGGTCAACGAGGCCGCGGTGCAGGTACCACATGTTCTCTTCGACGGCGGCGACCTGCAGCAGCTCCATCTGCTCGGCCGTCCACTGGCGCGGATCGTTCGACGGCACCCAGTTGTAGATGAACATGCGGTACGTGCCGAATGTGAGTCCGCCGGTGCAGGTGTTGCGGACCTGAACGCTCACGTTGATGGTGCGCTCGTTGTCGACCATCGGTACCCGGAAGGTGCGGCCGATGTCCCATAGCGTGTTGCTGCCGTCGCGCCCGACGTTGAAGCTCTGGTCGTTGAACTGCCCGTCGAGGTTCGTGTCCCACGTGATGGTGTACGTGCCGCAGGTCGCGTTGCGCACGTAAGCCTTCAGCGTTGTCGGAGCGCCCTCGTGAACGGGGTGCGGCACGGTGGGCGACTTCGGTGAGTAGGGCACAGGCACGACGACGTCAGACTGCGCGGCTGCGTGCTCAGGCAGGATAATTCCCATCAAGAATAACAGACCCAGCAAAAAACGCATCGTCGTACCTCCAGGGCTGGCTAACAATTTTATTTTAAGTATGCTGTGGAACATGTATATTGTACCATTTCAAGTAAGTTAAAATGAGACAAGAGGGTCGACGCCTAACAGCTGCAAGTCAGATTCGCGGCAGAGAATGACGTCCGCACTGAATAGCACATGCCAGTACGGCCATGGGTCGTGGGTGAGCATGACCCTCTCAAGGAGCATACCCACTGCGGCGGCGTCGGCAGGGGTACCCGCGTACTTCCAGCCCACGAGACCGCCCGGCTTCATTCGCACTGCACCACGACGCACAGGTTCTTCACCATGTACCACTGTGGTCCATCATGTGGATATTTCGTCCAGAGCACTTCAGCCATTGGCTCTCCGCTGTCGTTAAGCTGCCAGGTCTTCGCGATCTCCACCACAATCCCGAGGCCCTGGGCACCGGTGCTCATGAAAGGTCTGTACTCCACTAGATCACCCACTCTCACCTCACTCACACTCGCCTCCGATCACCAGCACATCCTCTTTGCCCCACACGCCGAGAGGCCACCACTTGGGCCGGGATCCAGGCAAGTGGATGAGTGCCAAGTGTTCTCCTTCATAGGTGGGACAGGGCTTGAGCTCCAAGCACAGGCCGATCTTGTTCACAAGACTCGGGTAGTTCTTCTCCATATCCCACGTAGGCATCATTCTCACGAGGTCACCGTGTTTCATCGATTTTCCCAGCCGGCCAAACCCATTCCACATCTCTAAAGAATCCGAACCAGAGCTTGTATCCGAATAGCACAATGTTGATCAGGTATAGGCCGCCCCAACCCTTGTTCGTGATGTACACTCTGTTCGTGTAAGTGGTCTCTTCAGTTACACACAATTGTGTGAGGTTGCCGATAAATCTTCAGCGCTTTCTTATCATGCTCTCTCCACCCATCCCCGGTACGCCCAGCCCGGGCCCGTGGGGGTGAGGATCTTCACGTACTTCCTCTGTGCTCGAACCTCAAGCACGATCCCGGCCATGTTCCCACCCCAGAGGAGGCTCTGCTTGCTCACGCCCGGCGCTCCCTGCTCGGGAATCGATTCGTACAACCACCAGCTCTGATCCCAGCGACCGGGCCGGGGCCTCACGAGATCTCCAGGGTTCAGGTTCATACTAATACCTTACCACAGATCGAGCGCTATTTGCATTGGGAGCGAGAACTATTTTCTGGTGGGTGTAGAGTATCGAGAATCACTCTGCGCCCGCCTTCCACACGTAGAGGTTTCTCGCGCCCTCATACCACCTTCTCCGGCGCGTTCTCGTGAAGCAGGAGGATCTTGCCGCTATCACCGAGGAGGACTTCGTACTGCCATGGCTGGCGTGAATCCAAGTAGAACTTGTGCTTTCTGAGGATGATGCCCAGCTCAATCACCTGCATCCCGCATTCCCATACACTGACGCGCACGAGACTGCCCTTTCTCACGAGATCCTCTCTCCGAAGAAGTTCCAGGGCGAGTCGGCAATGACCTCCTCGCACTTTTCACCCCACAGGATCTCGTAGTAATCCCCATGCTCATCTCCGTTCAGGTGCACGCCCAGCACGAGGGCAAGCCCTGAGATGCGGAAGGTTGCGATGTCACTTCCCACTCTCACACGCTGTAACTGCGTAAACTCCCAGAGCTCGCCCACGCAGGGCTTCATGTGATCTCCTCGAGATCTAGCCAGCTCTCGTACCTAATCCAGCCCTTACACTCTCCCGCGAGAACCTCGCAGTACTTCCCGTCGCTGTTCAGTGCGAGGATGGGTGTGCCGCACTCCACGTATACGAAATCCCTGCCGGATCTCCTTACAGAATATTCGGCATTGCTTATACCTGATTCCGTAAAATATGCAGCAGCCCCCATGACCGGGTAGATCATTAGATTGACTTCGCAGATATAAAGTTTGCCGACCTCCATCATGGGATCTCCTTGAGCCAGTAGACAGGCATCATTCTTGGACCGTCACAGAAAACGCTAATGTACTCTCTGTCGGCTGCGACGTGCGTTTTCTCATCCAGAATAATAACAAGTCGTCCGTGAAATCTACTCTGTTCGACCACCGAAGGAGCATGCACCTTTAGCAGATCACCTGGTTTCATGCTACAAACTCGATATCGAGGTGGGCCTGCAGGTTTCGTGTGTGGGTGTGCACGAGCTCACCCTCAACCAACACGAGGGCGAAGCCTCCCGCGTCCACGCTCATCACCACAGCAGGCTTGCCCGAGTAGGCATCGATGTTCACGTACTCTCGCTGCAGGGCCTCCCTCACCATCTCCTCGATCCAGCTCGCCCTGAGAACAGGGCTTCGGGAGTAGGAGGGCTCAGCTTGGGCTCTCACCTGGGAAATCTTGACCTCTGTAAGATCGGCGGGCACAACCGTAACCAAATCACCGGGTTTCATACTCTACCTCGCTGAGGTCGATCCGTTCCAGATTCACGTACTCAACCTTGATCCAACCTACATTCCCACCTGAGAGGGCGTACACCCAATGCTGCGTGAGAGAAATTAGCCGTTCGAGGATTAGGATGGGTTCTCCGGGCACTGTAGCACCAATCGGTGGCGCGCCATAGATGTTCGGGCTCGGCCACAAGGCGAGCTCGCCTGTGTGATTGTAGAGCTGTCCCACGGGTGGTGCGTACATCAAACACCCGCCAGGTGCGTGAGATCGTCTAATCGGAACGGCACGACCTCTCCCCTCCATAGCACGAGGCAGTCGCACTCGCCTGCTACCTGGTCTCCCCACTCCCATAGCACATCGGCGCCGGCTAGCTCTAGGAACACACAGTGGCTGGGTTCGCCGGGTTCGAGGCTCCATTCGCCCGCGCGAGGCACGATCATGACAAGGTCACCAGGAATTAATGATGTACTCGCATTCGTCTTGCTCATGGTGAGGCGCCCGCGTGTGTCTTTGCGCGCGAAACCAATTTCAGATCCATAGAGTCGACGACGATCGTACTGCAATTCCATAGGATCCTCCAGCTGCCTCCTCGCCACCTGGCAGAGCGAATATGCTCAAGTAGAATTCCGTACGTCCCCTCGAGCTCTGCATGATCATGCACCAAGTCGGGTCTGTCAAATTCGACAAGGTCACCCGGTTTCAACTTGAAACTCCTCAAAATGTCGTACAACGCTATCGGCGACCGTCATGATCCTGCCCTCGCCGAGCCATGCAGGGACATCACGATCCCAGAGAACCTCTAGATAATACACTTCGTCGAGTCCCGCAGAGTCTCTAAACACTCCGTATGAGGGCTTGACATCTAGCACAATTCCACTCATGCTGTCCGGGTGTCTAGTGAACTCGTATATCACTAGGCTTCCAGGTCTAAACTTGCAGTTCACATGTCGCTCCGTCGCATGTCTCCAGATCGCGGTCAGAAAGAATCGCGAGCGCGCCCTCGACCAGATAGACGCGACGATCGTCTATATACTCTCCGACGAGCAATGCTAGCGAACCACCGCTGACGAGGGTCATGCATTCGATCAGAGATTTGCCTCGCATGCCTGGATGCTCTGGCAGCAAAACTCCGTGCGGGTTCACGTAGGCCCGCGGTGCATGCACAATGTGCTTAAGGCGACGTAGCATGTTTATAATTTACCATGTGTTACAAAGAAATGCACACTCATTCGCTGTGAAAAACTAAACGAAGACACGACTCAGAAATTAACACTATTTTACCGTCCAGCAGACATAGTAGACGTCGAAAGTCCATCTTCGTGGAGTCGACTCCGGGACCAGATATGTACAGTGCAACATGCTCCTTGAGCATGACAGACGTACATTTGAGGCTGCAATTAGCGTCCACTTCATGATAGCTGTGCCACTCAATGCATCGTTTGAGCCCGAGGAGATCTCCGGGCTTCAGGTGTAGCACAGCTCGAACTCTTCTGAAGTGAGAAACCACAGCTGGTCGCCCACTAGGACCTCTACTCGTGCTTCATAAAAGCTCTCACTAGACACTACAATTCCGTGTGAATATTCTTTTGGTGTATTGACAGCACCCGTGAATGACGGTTTCAGCAGCACGAGATCACCAACTTTAGGTTGTATTCTACTCACCGTGAAGCTCATATTTTGCGCAGTGCTCAGGCCAACACCGGTCGCATAGCGCAATTTCTTCTCCGAAGTGTTTCATCCACTTAGGTCGGAGATCATTCACACAGTTCTTGCACTCGAGATCCGCGCAGGTCCTGCAGTGATCGCAGACCCAATCCGTGATGCTACGACACTTCCTCCATTTTGGCTTGCTAGACATTCTGCACCGCGTATCGCTTCTTGATTTCGATGACTCGCCAGCGTTGAACGCTAACTATACGGTTGATAACTGGAGCAGGTCCATATAGCCTCTTCACGAGGTCGTCAAGGTCTTCCCAAGTTTCAACTTTCTCACGATCACTATAAACTGTCACTTTCGCCTCCGATAAGCCTTCTATAATGATACTCAAACAGGTCGGCTCGCAGCCAGTCTGGGAAAAACACTGCGTCGCCCATGCCTTCAAATTCCGCGCGAAGCTTCACTATCGAAGCCTTTCCCTGCAACACAAACCAACCATCGGGAACTCCTGTGCCGCCGCTCTCCGGGGGAATTCTCACGCGGGCCATGAGCGGTGCTGTGCCTACACACATTCCTCCGCCATATCTTGCACGACCAAACTCTAGCGTCCCACCTGCGAAGAAGGTGTATGTGAGAACAGTCTCCTCCGGATCACGCCACATAACCTTCTCCCATGACAGCAAAGCAACAATAGATGTGATACTTCTTCTGCATTATATACACAGACAGTGTCTATTGTTCATTGGGTGCATCGGGCAGCACCAAAAGTTTCTTGCAGAGCTCATGAATACTTAGATCATCATCGCCGCGCTCATATGCAAAATCTTTTAGAGCATCAGACTGCAAGATGATGCTAATCAGATCTCTCATCTCTGAGACCATGACACGAAGTTCGGCGCAGTGAAAATAGCCCGATTCATCGCAGTGACATGTGGATTCTTTGCTTTTCATCACGCGCTCCTGTGTGTATCACATAGCCAGCCAAACTCAGTCAGGCGCAAACCCTCGCTTGAGGCGCATGTATATACAGTTCCGTCCTCGTCTGGGAGGTATTGGTGTTCGCAGCGAGAGTCCCCTAACGGACACCAATCTGGTGATTGCAATTGATCAGCGTACAAAACTTTCCCCTCTGGAAGAACGCTTGGATGGTCGCACGAGGCACCTAGTTCTACCCTGCCCACCCAAGAAGAATTGCGGTAGTAGCAATTCAGGCAATCGTGCATCTGTCAATCCTTAATATGACCGTGCTTTCGCAGTAGAGCAGCCGCAGCTTTGAGCTGCGCGTCCAGCTGAGCCTTCTCCTCTTGTAGGCGCCACGCTTCCCACTCCTTGACCTCTTGCTTGTGTTCTGCCTTGCGAGCGCGCCATTCCTCATGGCGCTTCTCATAAAGCTTCAGTTCACGCTCATAAGTAGGATTAGGCTTCGTGACCTCGCGATCAATGCTGAATGTGAGTGTGATGTCACCGTCGCTGTCTGCTTCGGCGCTCACGCTGACGTCGGCCAGTGTGTGGCCGTCAGGCACGGAAATGCTTGCGAGATTGACGTAGCTCCCGTAATAGGTTTCGAGTATTTTGCTCTCCGCGTAGGTGAGTGTAGGCTCAGGCTTCCTAGGTGCTGAGGCCATTGTTGGCTTGAAATTTGCATGCCACCCTTTACGCTTCTTGATCATCTGCGTGTTCTCCCGTAAAGATTCACAAACACACGATTGATAACTCAGGCGTCAGCCGCCTCGACTTTTGTGCAAGAGAACGTCGTCGTGATGCACACGTCGCCCCTGAACATGCACTTGAACGGCACGACCCACTTGCCCTGGTAAGACTGGAACGCATCGTCAGGCAGCGGCTCAAGCATAATTGCCACTTCAGGCGCATCCAGCTCTGTCCCCCTGTCTCTTGGGTCGTAGTGTGTGGCACTAGTAACCCAGCATATCAGTGCGAGGCTGCCGTGCGGAAAATTTGCGACCACGTCTGCGACTGCTTTTCTCATTTTGAGATTTGCAGGATATTGCCGTGACTCGTCACGATGCCCATCTTCCCGTCGTCACAGCAGGATCCGTTGCTGTAGACAGTGTCACTGCCGCCAATCGTGCGCGTTCCCGCATTTCGAATGTCTGCGGTCGCGTGAATGTGACCGAAGAGCACGAATTTTACTTGACGACGAGCTAGCTGTTTCATCAGCGCTCTGCACCCTACGAGCTCAGTCGTGTTGCTGCGTGTGTATGTCGCATCCAGGACACCGTAAGGTGGGCCGTGTGTGACCACGACATCAACAGCCTCAGGGATTTCCTCCCAGACGCTGTTGATCTTCGACCGATCCTTCATGAAGGCCCAGTCTCCAAAACGAGGCGTGTATGGTGACCCCCAGAACTTGAGGCCGTCAATTGTGCGCTCCTCAGTCAGGAGGAGGTTAATGCCGAGAGACTCCACCCACTCGCGCTTGATCAGCCCGCGTTCCAGAGATGTGTCGTGATTTCCAGGCACAAAGACCTTGTTTGGAATGCTCAGCCCTGAGAACCAGCACAGAAAGGAGACTAGTTCCGACTCATTGCGATACGGGTCTCTTGCGTTTGAGGCGTCGCCACTGTGAACGACAATGTCGATATCAGGAGGCACAACAAGCTTCTCGTGATTCATGTGCGTATCGCTTATGTGCCACAGCCTACCCATGACCTTTTCCTCCATGTTTATTTTTTAACATTGAAAAAAAAGAGTTGCACGAGACGCGGGTTGACGCCGTCGAAGTCAGCGTAGCTCGTCGCTGAGTGAATCATCTGAGCGTCCCAAATGACCAGTCTGTTGAAGATGCTGCCGACACTGTCGACGAGCTCCCAGAAGTCGGGACTCAAGATCTTCTCCCTCGCGAAGATCTCGCTCGATGCAGGTGCTGAGCCGGCGTCGAAACGCTCTGCCTCGAGCTCGTGCTCCGGAGGCCTCCTGCACTTGTTCTGCCTGTCCCGCCAAAAGCTCGTTCCCGCACTGGGTGGCGCGCCGGGTGTGAGATAGATGGCAGCAGCGTAATTCTGATGGTCTGCGTGCCAGACAATAGGATCAGAAGAGCAGGTCTTCTGAAATACACCGTTCGCAGGCTGGTCGAGCCAGTCCGTAATTTTTGCTCCCAGCATGTCCTCAAACTCTTCGCGCAAGTGCGGCCAGAGGCACCGATTGGTCGACCTGAGGCCCTTGAAGTACCGCAGGTCGTCCTCGTAGGACTGCTCTAGAGCAAACTGCCGCACAGCTTCAGGGTCACTGTAGAAGTTTTCTCGCACGAGGATGCTTGAGCTCGAGGCCCTCCGGCTAAAAAAATCTTTTCCGACAAGACTCTGTGGCAGCCACGCGCGAAGGCCAAAGTCCAGCTCGACGAGAAACTTCTTGTCACCGTCGGAAGTCAGAGACTCGTCCAACACATTTCTCATCTTGCCCTGCCAAGGCACCCGCAACATTTCAAGTCCTTTTCGCGTCATTGTAGGAGATCTGGCGGAATGCAGCGCATCGAGAACTTGACGTGACTGGTCGTGTGCTCAATGAGCGTAATATGCTCCGGCGGAAAACCGAGCCTAATAACACCGCGCCTGAAGTAGGCGACGTACTCCTCAAAGGACTCCTTCGACATATTATTCCGAAAAAGCATGTAGGTGTAGACGGACTCACCCGACTCAGCAGCAAACTCTGCCTCTGCGGCAAAGATGTCCACATGCTCCTCGGCACATCGAATAAGATCGTTGCGATCCACAGACCCTTTCAGCTTTTGAATGAGCCTTGTGTACAGATTCTCAGGCATATTAGGCTGCTGATTCGTCAGAGAAACCTGCCTTTTGAAGGGCCTTGCGGGCCTCCTTGATGGCGCGAGCGTCGTCCCTCTCAATCGCAAACTCAAGCTCTGCGAGGAGGCGCATGCGCAGATTGTGCTGCGTGACCTCCTTCGTCTTCTCGACCCTCTTCTCCTTGACGGGCATAGACCGCTTAATCCTTTCGTACAGTGTTCTTATATATTATAGACTGCCCATGTGTTTTTTTACACTAAAATTCAAATAAACTTAGAACCACGGCGGTGTCGCCGCGCGAGGCTCCCAGACAGTAATCCTCCGCTTATACTGTCGGTAGTAGTTCCTGTAGGACAAGACGGAGTCACCTGCAACCTTGACGTCATCAGGCATGCATGGTGGAGGCTCATTGAAGCCTAGATCGGGCACATTGGGCAGGTTCTGCGCGAGCCAGTCGTGCACATCTTCGGACTTGTGGCGTCGAGCGTACCTCTTCGTGTACTCAGCGCACAGTGCGAGTCCCAGCCTCGAGTGCCACTTGTAGTGGCTCGCGGAGCTGCGTGTCCAGACTGCAGATGGGTGATTGACGTGTGTGACGCCCCACGGCGGAAGCTGACCTGCCGGCACTCTTGACCTGATGCCCTCAATGGCAGCTTTAGGACGCAATCCTGCGGCAACGGACTGCTTGAAGGCGGGCATCGTCATCCAGTGGGCAGCGCACAGCATTTGTGCACTTTCAAGTAATTGCTTCAAGACATGCTTGTTGCAGTGAAACTGAGCTGCTACA
>Ga0194116_10002369_pt1 | contig 24515 bp, 21 predicted proteins | sample TA2MahsurfametaG_4_FD_148617 | JGI IMG/M metagenome (GOLD analysis project Ga0194116, IMG submission 148617) | Freshwater microbial communities from Lake Tanganyika, Tanzania - TA2015008 Mahale S9 surface | ecosystem: Environmental > Aquatic > Freshwater > Lake | place: Tanzania: Lake...
TGTAGGGAAAAGAAAGATGATGATAAAGTAGAAAAACCTAAAAAAGAAAAAATAAAAAAAGTTGTTCAAAAAAAAGCCAATAAATCAGTTAAGGTCGTCGCCTTAACAAACTCATAATTTACACGCTCTGCAACGAGCAAATCTTGAATTTTTTTGTTGAGTAAAATCGGCATTTTAAATCTTCAAGGATGTAAATCCACCTTTTTGCACTCCTTTTTTCTTACTCAATTTTGCAACTGGTTTATATTTTATTACACGCCCTTTTAATTCAATCGGCTCCTTAAGTTTCTCTATATGACCTTCATAAGGTTTTTTTTTATTTCACACAAAGTGTGAAATAAAAAAAAAATTTAAAAAAAATCGTTTTACGATTTTTTTTAATCCATAAGTCTTCTTTTTTGAACCTTGCGTTATTTCGCGGATAGAAAATTCCACTTTTTTGCTTTTGTTCCCAGCACAAAGTTTTGTTACCGCCTTTCTAGCAGCAGAAGAAGGAGTTGAGCTAACATAAAGCCCATACTCTTTGCCTCCCATAACAACTGTAAAATGGCGTTTAGAATCTTTTCCTCCAAATTGTTGCATTATAAATTATATAAATATTTTTATATTTTTATATAAATAGTGATTTTCAAACTTGGACTAAATAATATTAAAAATTTTTCTACTGGCATGGGGGGTAACGAATCGCTTGTGAGACTACGTCTTTAAGCCAAAGCGCGCTTCCCCCCAATAATAATCGTAAAATGGCATTTAGAATCTTTTCCTCCAAATTATTGCATTACAAATTATATAAATATTTTTATATTTTTATATAAATAGTAATGTTCAAACTTGGAATGAATAATATTAAAAATTTTTGTCCCCGAGCTGTCGACCTTTTTTCATATGACAATAATGTTTCAAGTTTCATAAAGTATCTTATCAAAAATAATAAAGTAACTGGTTCATTTAGAGTAACAAATCTTTCTTCTGTTGAAAGCCAAGTTATGTTATGGAAGCGGCAATTGCCAGATGTAACACCCTATTATGCTGTCAAATGTAATCCGGATCCAGTAATTCTTAATGTTTTAGCAAAATTCGGAATAAATTTTGATTGTGCAACCCAAGGTGAAATACATTTAGTGACCGAAAAATGTGGAGTCACTTCGGATAGAATCATTTATGCCAACCCAGCAAAAATGATGAATCATTTAGTATATGCCATAAATCAAGGAGTTAAATTAACCGTATTCGACAGTAAAGATGAATTACTTAAATTATCGAAAATCCCTAATCAAAAGTTTGAATTATTATTGCGTATTGCCACTGATGATAAAAATTCGGTTTGTAGGTTTAGTAATAAGTTCGGAGCGAATCCCAGAGATGCGGAAAATCTTTTAGATTGCGCCAAAAGTCTTGGATTGCCAGTGGTTGGTGTATCTTTTCACGTTGGAAGTGGCTGTGGTGATCCAAAAACATATACCAAATCACTCGCAAATGTAGCTGATATTTTCGAAATCGCCCCTAGGATTGGAATGCCACCTATGAAAATTGTAAATATAGGTGGTGGTTTTCCAGGAAATAGTATTGGATATGGCGGTAAAAATAGACCAACATTTCAAGAAATTGCAAATATTATCAGAATTGAAATTAGAGAGTTCCATAAAAAATTTCCAAATAATGCCGATATCAAATTTATTGCAGAACCAGGAAGATTCTTTGCAGAAAATTCTACAATAATTGTAACTAAAGTATATGCTAGGAAAGGAGAAAATCTACAATCAGTTTATGTAGATGATGGTGTTTATGGGTCATTTAATAATGTAATTTATGACCATGCAACACCACACCCAAGTAAAATTATTTTTAATGAAAATGAGGATATTAAAATGATAAATTCAAATGTATTTGGACCAACATGTGATGGCTTGGACCAAATTTGTAAAGCTGATAATACACTTTTACCATATTGTAAAGAAGATGATTGGCTTGAATGGCAAAATATGGGAGCTTATACACATACTGCTAGTTTTGTTTTCAATGGTTATACGCATTATCCCGACAAATTTTATTGCTTTGGATCAAATTAAAATATATCATATATTATGAATATTTCAGAATTTCATAATGAAAAATTAGAAAAAGAAATGTTAGCAATTATTAAATTTTTCTACAAATTTTATATAAATAAATTAAAAGATTATCAGCGCAATGCTATAAGTGAATATAGAAATAGTTATAAGTTAAATAATTTTTTATTAGGAAAAGATAAATCATTAGATTTATTATATGGATATGGATATACTCAAGAAAAATCAAAAATAATTGATGAAATTTTAAAAAATCATTATAGAACTATATTTTATATAAATGAATTAGATAATTTATTCAGAATTATTCCAGCTTATAATAAAAATATAACAACTTATCGCGGATTGCATATTTGCAATCGTTATCCAATTGAACCAAATCTAAAAAATATGATTTATAAATTGGAACGTAGTAAAATTGGAGAAGAATTTATATTTTCTACATTTTTATCGACTAGTTTAGATCAATATGTAGCATTTTATAGATTTGCAGTTCCTGATTGGAAAAATTATGATAAAAAAAATAATAAAGAATATCTAAATAAACCTAAAATGACTTGTGATGATTTATTTGAATTATTTGGTCAAAAATATTTTTTAGTTATGAAAATAAATATTCCAAAAGGAAATAAGTTTTTATATTTAGATATTTTTCCAACTTATGGAGATATAGATAATAAAATAAAAATATGGGAAAATGAAATATTATTACCGCGTAATAGTAAATTAAAATTAGTTAAAAGATATGACCAAAATATGAAAATGCTTAAAGTAGATGAATATTCTGCAAATAAAATTTTGCACAATAAAGTGAAACATGAAAATTTACCATTTCGAATTTATGAATTCGATTATATAGGATATGAAGATACAAAAGAAAAAATAAAACTTGATGTGTTTTTAGATTTTAATCAAAATAAAACTTATTTGAAGGAAATAGAAAAACAAGTTGAAGATGAAATTATAAAAAAACCAACAAAAAAAGAAAAAAATATAAAAAAATCTAAAAAAGGTGCGACAAAAAAGAATGATTCTTAATTATAAAAATTAGAAAATAATAATATTTTCTATAAAATTTTTATGTTGGATTCAATGAAGTCAATAATTCATCATTATTTATTGGCTTAAATGTATATTCTTTTTTGAAAAAATATATAGCAGAACCAATAAAAGTCAGTGCCAAACTAAAATAATCATAAATAGCTAATGTGTAGCTTTCACTTTGTGCTTTACTAACCTCGGCAATATTCCATTGAATCAAAAAATACATAGTAAATAATAGTAATGGACCCTTCAAGCAAATCAAAATATTGATTGCCATACTGCTGTATAATTTCATAACAAAATATTCAAAAAATATTACAAGTAAAGTAGTAACTTGGGAAGCCATTAAATAAATAATCGGTTTTTGTTCAAATTCATATTTGAAACCTTCAGATAAATAATTTCCAATTGTTTGCTGTGTGACAGGTGTATGGTTAAATTCTGGAAATAATATTGTAAAAAATAAAACACCACTCCAAAAAACTTGCCATACATTAACATTCCAGGAAAATCGGAATATATCAAATTCATTCATTTTTTTCACAAAATGCTCCTTATAGACAACTCTTACACAATCAAAGAAAACACCTAATATATACAATAATGTATAACTTACACTATTTTCTTTATTATCAGTATTTTTAACAATATTAAGTAAAACACCAATAAAACACAATATAGAGCCAATATAATGATTAATTTTATATCTCCTTTTCAGAAAAAAATAGCTGAATGACATGATAAAAATAAAATTTACTTTTGAACTAATTGTATATGATACAAGGGACATTTTTGGAATAGATATGGTGTAAAAAAAGGTAGGCCAAATACTTAATAATCCAAAAAGGAAAAAATGTTTTTGATGAATATTATTATTTGGCTTTTTTTTATAGATAGAATACATAACAAAAAATGAAAGTGAAATAAAATTTAATAATGGATATACAATAAATGATACCATCCAACTGTATTTATTCATCAAATTGATATATTCAAAATATAATATTCTATCTGAAATGATAGATATTATATAAAAAAAACTATAAATAAAAAGATGCATTTTTATTTATTCGTAATAAGGGTTTAAAAAAATCATTTTTTATTCTAATCAATTGTTACATCTAGATGATGATTTTGCCAATATTTTGATTGAGGTAGCCCATCTATATCTCTTCTTATAGAACGTAAATTTTTATTTTGGCTGATTAAATTTGGGTAATGATAATATACTTTTAATTTATCATATTCATCGCGAATTTGGCTATCAATTGGTCGCCTTAATGGCTTTAATAAATCAAGAATTTTCTGAACATTATCTTTTTTAACAAGAACAGCATGCCAACATAAATTAAATGAATCATTTTTTGATGTAGGCTGAATCCAGTTCTCACTAACTTTTTCACCTTTAATATTACACCCACCTAAAAAACAAATATCAAAATCTTTTGGTAATTTTAAATCTTCTACTGAAAAATTAGGGGGAATAATTACATCATCCTCTAATATTAGCCCATAAGGCTCATCTTGTTGTTGAATTTTTTTCAAAATAGTGATATGTGAAAGAGCACACCCAATTTGCCCCATTTTAAGTATATTTTTTTCGGAAATTATCCCATCTTTAATAAGTTGGTCTTTATCTAATTCTTTACCATTAATAGCTGGAAATCGAATTATTTTTTCTTTTAATTCAGGAGATAAATTATCCCATCTGTCCTTATTATCTTCCAAATTAATAAAATATATTTTACATTTTTGATTATTTTGAAAACTTTCTCTTAAACTAGAACCTGGCATTATATATAAAAAAATTGCTGTTATACATAAGATACAAATGACAAGTATTGATTTTATAGATAACATTTTATAATATCTATTAGATAATATTTGTATTTACAATTTGTTTTTCATTCCTAACTTGTGTGATTAAAGTACTATTAAATCTATTTTTTTTTCCCATATTTCCATAATTATGACGATATATATTAATTTTATCTGAAATCGAAGATAACCATGAATCAACAGGCATATTAATTGGTAATAGTTTAAGCAATTTTTGTGCTCCTTCTGGTGTAATAATATAAGAATGTAATAAAACAAATTCTTTTATTTTTTCATGAGGATTTGTAACATTTGTTGGTTCTAAATCTATAAATCCTAATAAATAAATATCATAATCTTTTGGGATAGTTTTTACAATTTCATCTAATATAATCTGTGTATTTGAATTTACTCCAATTGCATCATCTTCTAAAATAATATGAGGCACTTTTTCATTGGCAATTTTTTTCCAAAGATTATAATGTGACATTATAATTCCTTTTTCACCATCAGTCATTTCTATCATATTTGATTCATTAAATTTCCATTTTCCATGGTCCCATTCTTTTGTTAAAACAGAATCATAATAAGGATTGAAATTAAAATCTTTTCCATAAACAGCTGGAAATCTTATTGCATTTTGGTAAATATCTTGAATAATTGGCAGTCGTCTTTTTCCTTCTTCTGTTTCATCAAGATTAATAATATATACTGGATAAGGTAATTTAATTTTTTGAGAGAAATTTTCTTGTATATATTTTGGAAAAATTAAAAATAAAAAAAATATTCCAATCAAAATTATTATAATTGAATTTAATATTTTCATATATTTTTTATAGAAAATAAATTATGGAAGACTATATTTTAAGTCCAGATGATTCTTTCAATTTATATAAACTTTTACATCGAGTAATTACACTATTTGAAAAGAATCATATTTTTTATTGGGCAACTGGTGGAACATTTTTAGGTGCTATACGTTCGAATGGTATTATAAAATGGGATGATGATATTGATTTATGTGTTTTATTATATGATAGAGAGAAAATAATAAATATAATTAAAAATGAAAAAGATTTAATTTTTGATGATTTTAGCACAATTGTAAATAAAATAAGATATAAAAAAGATAAATATCCATTTGTAGATATTTTTTTCATGATTAAAGATGTAAATTCAGAAAATACTATTTATAAATGCGCACTTAAAGAACATAGAGATTTGTGGAAAAATGAGATATATTTAGAAAGGGAAATTTTTCCTCTTAAAAAAGTTAAATTTGGAGCATTTAAAATTTCAATTCCAAATGAATATGAAAGATATTTTCTTACAACTTTTGGTAAAAATTGGAATAATGAAGGAGTTATAAATTATGACCATAAAAATGAAAAACATATTAATCCTCATATAAGATGGAAATTAAAAAAAAGTGATTATGAACCAGCAGAACCATTTTATATTGAGGATATAAGTAATAAAAATACATGGTGGCGATTCTGAAAATATTTTATTATATAAAATAGAATGGATCCAAATATTTGGGGACCAAAATTCTGGTTTTCATTGCATAGTGTCAGTTTTACTTATCCGTTTAATCCTGACGAAAAAGATAAAGAAAGATATAAAATATTTTTTGGATTACTGGAACATTTATTACCATGTGTTTTATGTAGGAAAAATTACAGTAAAAATATAAGAAATCATCCAATTGATAAACATTTAAATAGTAGAAAGAGTTTAGCATATTGGCTATTGGATATTCATAATATGGTTAATAAAGAAAATGGAAAACCAACTATGACAAAAGATGAATTGATTGAGAATTATCAACGATATTATGGGCGAAAAATATATTTAGATGATCCTGAACCACATATATCAACTAAAAAATTAGATGATATTTCATGGCAGAATGAAAACGATAAATTTTATTTTTTTCCTAAATGGAAAATTATAATATTAATTTTTGCAATTATTATATTTATATTGATACTATTTTACTTAACTTATAAATTTCTCAAAAGATAAATTATATTTATTTTACTTTTCAAAATTAAAATAAATATCTATTAAATATTAGAGTTCAAATGTCTAAAAAAAATACAAATAATATTGAAGAAGAAAATAAAGTAAAAACAGGGAAAAATTTTTTATATTATCCAGATTTTGAAGATAAGGATTTTTATGAAAAAATATATATTAAAAAAGAATTCTATAAAAATAAAATACCAAAACAACAACGTACAACTGAAGAAATCTGTAATGCTAGACTTTTCCAATTAGCACCACAGCAAGAATTTTTAAGAAATTATATTAGCATTGATACACCATATAATGGAATTCTAATTTACCATGGAACTGGTATAGGAAAATGTTTAGCATATGATACACCAGTAATTATGTTTAATGGTAAAAAGAGAAAAGTTCAAAATATTAAAATAGGTGATTTTCTGATGGGTGATGATAATACTCAACGTGAAATTTTATCATTAGCAAGAGGACGAGATAATATGTATAAAATAATTCCTGAAAAAGGAGAAGTTTATACAGTTAATTCTGAGCATATATTGTGTTTAAAAGATGTTAATGATTTGGATAATGTAATAGAAATAGCCGTAAAAGATTATCTGAAGTTATCTAATGATAAAAAAGTAAATTTACGAACATATAAAGCAAAAAATCTCGTATTTTTTAATCAATGGATTACAAAAGAAGATATAATCGGATTTAAACCTAAAACACAAGATGAATTTTTGGAAAAAATTATTTATAAATTTGGGAAGCGTATGAATGCTGAAAAAACTATTGCTGATTATCTTGCTGACGAATATCAACGTCTTTTTCCATTAAATGGAGTTCAAAAAAATTATAAAGAAACACATTGGGAATTATATTTTTCTTTGGAAGAGCAATTTCAGCCATTTCATGTCGAATATGCAGGAGAGGGAGATTACTATGGTTTTACATTAGACGGAAATTGTAGATTTTTATTTGGAGATACAACAGTAACTCATAATACATGTAGTGCAGTTCAAATTGCTGAAGGATTCAAAGATATAATGAAGAGAATGCATTCAAATGAAAAGAGAAAGATAACAGTTTTATTGAGTCGAAGAATTATGCCCAGTTTTCGTGATCAAATTTATGATATTAAAAAAGAGATTAAAAAAGAGAAGCCAGATGATATTGTACAATGTACAGGTAATACATATAGTTTAGATTTTGACCAATATAGTGGCTTAACATCAATTCAGAAACGTAAAGAAACGAGTCGTTCTGTAAATAATGTTTATAAATTCTACGGATATGAACAATTTGCGAATGAAATTATGTTAGATATTGGATGGGATGGAAAATTAAATACTCTAACAGATGCTCAAAAGCGTGCAATTCAGAATAAATTTACAAATCGAATTTTAATAATTGATGAAATCCATAATATAAAAAATGATACAGGTAGTAGTGAAATCGCCAAGGTTTTACGAAAAGTTCCACCAATTTTACAAGCAGTTATTCGCTATGGATTAAATATTCGCCTTGTTTTAATGAGTGCAACTCCAATGTATGATAATGCAGGTGAAATAATCTATATATTAAATCTATTATTGGAAAATGATGGACGAGATCCGATTAAAAAAGGAGAAATTTTTGATTCAGAGGATAATTTTGTACCAGGTGGTGAAGAGAGACTAAAAACAATTTCCAAAGGATATATAAGTTATTTGAGAGGTGAAACGCCGGGTATATTTCCCATGAAAATAACTCCATTATCTGTACGAACACCAAAATTAAAATATGATATTTATGGTGTTGAAATTCCTGAAAAAAATAAAATGGAGAGCCTTAAATTGAATATGTGTAAAATGAGTGATTACCAATGGGAACAATATTATAAAAAATTAAATTCAAAAGTAGATGAAATTATTGATAATAATAATGAGAATATTGATAATGAAATAGAAGAAAATGATACTGTTTCATCAAAAGATACAGAAGAAAAATTTGCCAATACAGTATTGCGGACTTTAAGTAATGTAATATTACCAAATAAAGAAGGAAATTATACTTTACCTAAAAATGCATATCAAAAAATAGATAATGGAGATGGAACATTTATAATAGATATGGGACAAGGAAAATTAGGGGAACGTGGAAAGCGTAAAACATATCAATTTCGCTATATGAACCATGTAAAGATGGATATTGGGAAGAAGACTGAAACAGGATTTCTAGATGAACGTTATTTACGTAAATATAGTGTAAAATTTGCCGAAATTTTGAGGAATATTCGCTATGGAAAAGGAATTTGTTATATTTATAGTGAATTTGTTTGGGGTGGTGTTTTGCCATTAGCGATAATGTTGGAGCAAAACGGTTTTGAACGATATCCTTGGAGTGGTGAGCGCCCTTTATTGGATTATGGAAGAAAAAGAAATCCAATTTGTGCAATTTGTGGAGAAGGTGCATTGGATGATATCCATGAAGACATGAAAAATGCGGACTTCCATGAATTCAAAAAAGTCCGGTACATTTTGGTGACTGGTGACTCACGTATTAGCGTTATTGAAACTGGAAATCTATTGAACATTATTAATAATGAAAATAATATGAATGGCGAAGAAGTGAAAGTTATTATTGGGACGCGAACAACTGGTGAAGGTCTAGATTTCAAAAGGATCCGTCAAGTTCATATTCTGGAACCCTGGTTCAATTTGTCACGATTGGATCAAATTATTGGAAGAAGTAGTCGCTTTTGTAGTCATGCCGATTTACCTAAGAAGGACCAAAATGTGGAAATATTTATGTATGCAGTGGAACCACCAGATTCCGCGGGAAAGAAGAATATAGAAACTGAGACTATTGATACCAGAATTTACAGATTAGCGGAGGTCAAAGATCGTAAAATAAAGAAAGTAGAATATATTTTGAAACAGGCGGCAGTAGATTGCGCTTTAAATAAAAATGGTAATGTTTTTGATTTCGATGGAAAACAGGTGGAAATGATAAGTAGTAGTGGGCGAAAAATAAAGATGAGTATGGGGGATGTGAATGGGAGCCGAGAGTGTGACTACCGGGATTGTAATTATCGCTGTATTTGGGAACCCGATGTTCGCGTGAAATACAAAATCAATATAGACACATATAATGAGCGCTTTGCGAAAAGTGATATATTGAAATGCAAGAGTATTATTAAGGGAATTTTCAAATATGGCTATGTTTTTACATTGGATGATATAGTAAAGGTGATAGAGACGAATATGAAGAATTTGGAAAGGAGATTTATGTATATTTCTATTTCGGATATGATAGATAATGTGAATGAACCAGTTTATGATATGTATGATCGTCGTGGTTATTTAATATATAGAGGAAATTATTATATTTTTCAGCCAGTTGAATTTAATTATTTAGAAGCTCCCTTACGCTATCGAATGCGTCCATTTCAAGAAAAAGCTACAGAATACATGATTAGTAATAACTCATTTAACGAGAATAATTATAATTTAACTGTTAAAAATAAAGATATAAATTCAGATAATTTTGATTCTGTTATACTTAAAGCTGAAAAAATAGATAAAACTTTTAAATCGGATTTTATAGATAAAATGTATATTATTTTGACGATGTTAGTGGATAAAATGAATGATAGGGATAAATCAAATTTAATAAAGAAAATTATTATGGATTATTACGAAACAAAGGGCAAAATGTCATCTCCTTATTATGTTATGCTTTTTCGATATTTTGAGCCATTATTAATTTATAAATATAGAGATTTGGAAGTTGGAAAGAGCAATCAAGAAGATAAAGTAATTGGATTTTATTATATTTTTACAGATGTTAAAAATGATGAAAAAACAGTTATGAAATTTTTTTGCTATAATTCGGAAACGAAACTTATTAATGAATGTCCAAGTGATATACGTGAAAGAATAAAATTAAATATAAAGATAAAATTGACAAAAGAAGCGCGAAATCGGGTTGATAATTTTAATATTATTTATGGATTTATGACTCTAAAAGGGGGACCTTATGTATTTAAGATTTTCGATAGTACCCGAAATACTGGGGCTTTTACACTGAAAATGGAGAAAAGTAAGAGAGCTGAAGTTAAAGGAAAGGAATGTATTCATCATGCAATTGGTGAATTAGAAGATGTTGCAACAAAATTGAAGGTAAAATGGGGTGAAAATACGAAAAAATCAAAAGTTGGACTATGTTTTGTTTTAGAGTATGAATTACGGCGATATGATTTGGAAAGGATTGGAGGGAAACGCTGGTTTTCAAATTCTTTGGAGGACATGAAAAAGAAGTTCAAGTAAAAAGAAAAATTGAATTTAAAAATATTAGATATTAATAATATAAATCATGAGCTATTTAACACATAATGATATTTATTTTCATACACAAATTAATCGCCGAGTATCTTTAAATCCTAGATTTCTTGATGTTGATTTTGCAAAATATATTGAAAAAATTGTCAAAAATAATGTAGAAGGACGATGTATTCGGGAGGGTTATGTAGTTCCTGGAACCACAATTGTTTTAGAAAGAAGTATGGGAAATTTAAATAATAATCAATTCAATGGGAATATTATATATGATGTAAAAATTGGTGTAAAAATATGTAATATTCCTATAAATAGTGTTGTAAAAGCGCCAATTATAAAAATGAATAAATTAGGATTATTGGCGGAGTTGGGTCCTTTAATGATTATTGTTCCGAAAGAAATTCATAGTAATAAGGATGCATTTAAAGACATTAAAATTGGGGATGAAATAGAATTGCTAATTATAGGAAAAACTTTTGAATTAAACAGTAAAAAGATAAGTGTTTATGCTAGATTAAATACGGAAGGATTACAAAAAATGAAAATTGGAGTCCGAAAAGGAGATAAGAATACACAAAATACAGCAAATAAAGTTGTAGATACTTCTATTTTTTATAAAAATGAAACAGTTGAGAAAAAAGAAGAAGATAATGATGAAACTTTGGATAAAGTAGATGAAGATGAAGATAGTGATATCACAGAAGGAGAAAGTGAAGAAGAAGATGATGGAGAATTAAATGAAGAATTAGAAGATGATGGAGAATTAGATGATGATGAAGATGAAGAAGAAGATGAAGATGAAGATGAAGATGAATTAGAAAATAATAATGAAAATATTGGTGAATTAGAGGAAAATGAGGATCCTTTGGAGGAAGAAGATGGGGATGAAGAAGAGGAAGAGGAAGAAGAAGAAGATGAGGACTAGTATAAAATTCGTTTGCAAATTATGGTAAAAAAATTGATGGGTAAAAATAGTAAAATTTATTCTAAATAACGCAACAAAAATGCCAATTATTACTCATCGAACTGTATTGAATTCAAGATTCTTTCTTGACTTCATTATGATGCAAAGTTTCATGAATGCATTTCAAAATGCTATGAATCAATTGGAGTCTGTGTTTCCTAGTAAATATAGGTGTCACCAAAAGATTCCTTTCAGAATGATCAATGGTCATATTTCTCAAAGTGGGAGAAAATTCTTGATTACTAGAGGAGGTTTATGCTCTACTCTAGTGAGAAAGCTGTTTTCATTGAATCCACAAAAGAGAATTGATAGAAATGTTCTTGGAAGAAGTGTTCTTTGTCGATTACTGAGTGATCAAGAAGCTATTGTTTTTGATAAACAATCACTTCTTGATCAATTATGCAATCAATTGTGCAATCGAATGATTGGTGATGTTATCAAATCCTATAATGAAGATGAAATAGATCATATTTGTTTGTTAAATATTTTGAAAAGAAATATTCAAAATTTTTTAGAAACAACTGACATGCAACCGATTGACACGTTTGCCATTTTGAACTCAATAAGAAAAAGAGGACTTACCTTCTACCATGATGACAAATTATGGAAGATTCATTTTTCAAATGCTGGATTTTTTAAGGTTGGGAAGTCGTCTGTGACAATTGCAGTCTGTCCTTCATTCATTTTGGAAAAATTGAGGTTCATTATGGAACACCACGAATTGAACCTGTCTCAAAGTGATTTGCTTTCGATGATGTATCTTTCGATACTTAGAGAGGATAGATTTAAGCATATTTTAAACCCTGATTTTGAAATGACAGTCGAAAGACCTTATATCTTTTGGTGTAAGAAAATCAAATGGGAGAGTGAGAGGATTAGTAATTATTTACAATGGGTTGCACGTGATGTTTTTGTGCAAAATCTTGAAGGAGGATACTATTCGAAAAAGGATGCTAGCCATTATTTAAGAAATACTAGGTTAGAATCATTTCGCAAATTATTTTCAGAATGGTATGTTAGAGACAGACCGGCTTTTCAAGGCAAAATTTTTTCTGATGATAAGAAATCTTGGTTAGTAACATTTGATCCAGTCTGCTAAATCATTTGATTTGTTTTATAAGAGAATACGCATATATAATTTAAAGAATTTTGGATAATAAAGGAAAAATGGACAAGTTTGTGGTTAAATTAGACTCTCAAGAAGAAATTGAAGAAGAGGATGAGGAAAATATTGAAAATAAGAAAATGATGGAACTTGAGTTATTACGTGATTATATTGAGAAGAAAATGTCTAATAATCAAAAACTTCAAATTATGAATATATTAAAAGAAGGTAATACAAAATATACAAAGAATAAGAATGGCTATTTTATAAATATGAATAATATTGATGAAATGACTATTCATAAGTTAAAATTATTAGTGAATTTTTCAAAAGATAATACAAAAGATATTATGAAAACTGAGGAAAAAATGAATGAAGAGAAGAATAAGATGGAATTATTGGATAAAGAGGATACTGGAGGAAATGGATTTTTAAATTTAGAAGATTTGGAGAAAAATATTAATTTTGAAATTTTTACAAATGATGGTGTTCAGAGTGAAATTTTTGATGAATATAAAGATGATAATGCGGATGAATTGGAATTTATTACAAGAGAATTTTTGAATGAGAAGAGGGATGATTCTGGTTATCGTATTATATTAAAAAGGTATAAAAAAAAGTATTTGGGGAATAAGGCTAAAATTTTGAAGAAATTTCGTGATATCATGAAAAATAGTATTACAAATAAGAGTGCAAAAACAACTCTGACTCAGGCTACTAAGAAGAAGACGAGGGCGAAACCAAAGAAGGCGATTGGGAAGAAAGAAGACACTGAGACTGGAAATATTGAGGATAGTATTAATTTATCTGAGGATGAAGAAGATAAAGATGATGATGTAGAAGAATAATTTTATTTTATATTTATATGAATAGTAGTTATTTAATAAATAAAGCATCTGGAGGATTAGCGCATATGTTAGGGGGAATTTATGCTGCTTCACAGCGTGCAAAAAAAAGTAATCGTTTTCTTATCATTGATTGTGAAACACATAATGCATTTCGTCATAAATTTTCAGATTTTTTTATTTTAGTAAATGAAGAATATTCTGATGATTATTCAATTATTCCACCAGAATATACATTTAAAGAACATAGTGTAGAAGAAATAAAAAATACGAATCTTTCTAAAGCTGGAAGAGCACTTTATGGTATGTTTGGTTGGTCTGTACAATCAAAAACATTTAATCCAGATGAAAAAATAGTAATATGGTCCGGAACATCTGGGAAAAAAGGTAATTGGCATTGGCCTAGTTTGAAAGTAAATCAAGCAATTCTAGATAAACTCAATAATGAAACTAAGATTACTGAACCATATATTAGTATCCATTTTCGTAATACTGACATAAGAAATAAACTAAAAAGATTTACGAATAAAATAAAAATACTTGTTAAAAGAACAAATATTAAGACCGTATTTTTAGCAACCGATAATGCTAAAACAATAAATGCTATGAAAAAATTATTGCCTACATTAAAAATTATTCAATTAAGTAATCCAAAACCAAACGTAAAAAATCAACATTATGCTTCAATAAATAAAGAAGAATGTTATAATCAAATTTATGGGACACTTCGTGATTTATATTTTATATTTCAGTCAAAATATTTTATTCCTTCACGTAATTCTGGTTTATCGCGTTTTATTATGATTCAAATAAAGAAAAAAGATAATATTTTTGATTTACCAACATTACCTTTTATTTCAATTGCATAAAATATTTTATTCCGTCATATAATTCTGGTTTATCACATTTTATTGTTATGAAAGTAAAACAATTTATGTTTAATTTTATTTTGTTTTTAATTTTTTTATAGTATTATTTACCAAAATATACTTATCATTTGCTCGTATAATTAGTTCTGAAGTATATTTTTTTTTTATATGAAATAACATTTTGTGTAAAAATAATTTCTGCATTTTTTGCTTTAATAACCACTTTACCTAAAGCATATTTTTCATAAAATTATTCATCTTTACTATATTTATCTGGTTTATAAATGATTATATCTTTTGTTTTTTTTTTGTAATTCAACTAAAAATTCTGGAGATGTTTTAGAACCGACAAAATAAGAATCTATTATTAGATATATTTTTGAGATTGGCAGAAAGCTCACTTCTTTTCATTTTTTCAACATTCTTTATAATATGCTTCAAATTCCAGATACATCCACTTGATATATCAACGGTATTATACCACATAATCAATATTGATTTTTTTCCATTTTTAATAGGATTTATTACTTGATGTATATATGGATTAAATTCAATTCCACGGGGGGAAGTGCGCTTCCCCCCTAACCCCCCCATGCTCTTGCAGCCCCGCAATTGCCGCTTTGGGGCAAAATTCTAATTCTTAATATTTTTGAGATTGGCAGAAAGCTCACTTCTTTTCATTTTCTGAATATTATCTACAATAGGCTTCAAATTCCAGATACATCCACTTGATATATCAACGGTATTATACCACATAATCAATATTGATTTTTTTCCATTTTTAATAGGATTTATTACTTGATGTATATATGGATTAAATTCAATTCCACCAAATTTTTTTGAAACTTTTTCCCAATCTATTAAATTATCATCGTGATAAATATTTTTAAACATTTTCCAATCATTATTACTAAATTGTTCTTTTTTCAATAATGTTCCACGTAATTTTTTATATGGTTTTATACTATACAATTTTGTAAATAATTTAACATCATCATTTGTTTTTATACGTAATATTTTATTTGGATTTGGATTTTTTATATCTGTAGTAAAACTATTTTTACGAATAAATAATTTGAATATATTAAGATTTTTCGGTAAATTTTTCATTTCTAAAAAATTTCTATACCAATATTTATACCAAGAATCTCCAATAGCATACCATAATCCGAGTGGCTTAAATATACTTGGATTATCTTTTTGGTCATATATTTTATCTAAATCTATTTCTTTTTGGGTTGTTATAATACTCCTTGGGGGGGGAATGGTAGTTCCCCCCTTACCCCCCCTATTTGGGGCTAGATCCGTTCCATCTTTTCCCCCATACTCTTTCAGAACCATAACTTTTATAAGATAAATAATTAGAACTTATTTTGAACTTATTTTCTCTATATTCTTAACAATATTCTTCAGATTCCAAATACAACCAGAATCATACTCTATTTGGCTATATCACAAAAATACTTCTTTCTTTTTGTTTTCCAATCCCAATTCCAATCCCAATTCCAATTCCAATTCCAATTCCAATTCCCATTCCAATCCCAATTCTAATCCCAATCCCAATCCCAATTCCAATTCCCATTCCAATCCCAATTCCAAATAAGAGGAGGGGGCTACGGGGGAACCTAAGGTTCCCCCGGCATGGGGGGGTAAGGGGGGGACGGATAAAAAACTCTTTGAGTTTTTTATCCACCGTGTCTTAAAGACTACGTCTTTAAGCCAAAGCGCGCTTCCCCCCAAAAAGTGAATTTTTTTTTGGCTTAAAAATTAATTACTTATAAAATAATACTCACTGCAAAATGATTGAAATTGAGAAATTACACAAATTTTTGAACCGAGATTCCAAACATCGCGAAAAGGAGTATGCATTTCGTATTCCTGAAAAAGAATTTGAATCTGGACACATATACGGAAAGTATATTCTTGATGCAAAATATAGCATGATTGGCAAGCGATTCATGGATTTACCTGAATGGGGAACTGAAATTCCCCAACTCCAATATATTTCTGAAAAATTAGTTCCAAAAAATACTTTTACAAGTTCTATCCTTAATTCAATTATGCCAGAATATCGCTTTTTTGATTTGAAGACAAAACTAACTTTCTGTAGTGATCTTCATCGACAAATTGGATATGATATGGAGCAAAACTCATTATATAAAGATATGGGTTACGCTAGATTAAGGAAAGAAATACGTGAAAAATTTATTAATGCTGAAGATTTAGATAATGATGAAAAATTAAAACAAGTAATTATTGATTATTTTTCACTAACAATTTATGAAATTTCAAAAGCAAAAGATGGGAAATTTGGCAGAAATATGGAAATATCCCGAAAAGGATTTGTTCCCCTAATGTGGAGGAAAACAGATAAGAATGAAGAATATTTAGACAAAAATATTTCTTGTTTTTTACTTCGATTAGATGACAAATATTACTCTATTGTAAAGCGAAATACGAGTGGTATTTTTGATTTTTCAGTAGATTTACCAGATAATGTTGAAATATCTATTCCAATTGTGAATGAAGAAAAAGAATTTGAAATTGAATCTCAACCAGAAAATATTTCAGAGAAGAAGAAAGTATCAAAAAAGAAAGACTCTCAAAAAGAGGTAGAAATAATTATTAAAAAGCAAGATAATCCTAAAGAGCCCAAGGAAGAGCCCAAGGAAGAGCCTAAAAAAGACGAGAAAGAAGAACCAGAACCAGAACCAATCCGTAAAATTTTTATTCCAAAGAAAATTAGTCTAAAAGAAATTCAAGATCTTGCAATCCAGCGTGATATTCCAATTCAAAAGAAATCTGAGAAAACTGGAAAGATGTTGAATAAAACGATTGAAGAATTAAGAGAAGATATTTTGGCTAAATAGATATATTTTTTTATATTCTATTTTATGAATAAAATATTGGCAGATTATGTTTGGATTGGAGGAAATATGGAATTACGAAGTAAAGTAATGGTTCTGATTCTTAAGAATCCTCAAAAATCTACTTTATCAGATTTTCCAGAATGGAATTATGATGGTAGTTCTACTAATCAAGCATCAGGTAGTGATAGTGAAGTTATTATAAAACCAAATTCAGTTTATAAATGTCCATTTCGTAAAGGAAATAATGTGATAGTATTTTGTGATACATATCTTCCAAATGGTCAGCCGCATCCAACAAATCATAGATATGGTGCTAAGCAAATTTTTGATAAAAAATTGGAATTAGAGCCATGGTATGGATTGGAGCAAGAATATTTTTTGATGGATAGATCCACTGGAAAACCTTATGGACAATATGAAGAACCGATTGTTCAAGGACAATATTATTGTAGTGTTGGAAGTCAAAATACATTTGGACGAAAAATAGTGGATGCCCATTTGGACGCCTGTTTGCATGCAGGGCTGAAGATAAGTGGCATTAATGCCGAAGTAGCTCCTGGTCAATGGGAATTCCAAATTGGACCTGCAGTGGGGATAGAAGCTGGGGATCATCTCTGGATGGCAAGATATTTATTAGAAAGAATTACTGAAGATTTTGGAGTATATGTTGAGTATCATCCCAAACCTTTGCAAGGAATTAATGGAAGTGGTTGTCATTGTAATTACAGCACTAATGAAATGAGAGAAGGACGCGATGGAAAACAAGGTATTGAATTTATCTATGAAGCAATTAAAAAATTAGAGGAAAACCATGATGAACATATGAAAGTTTATGGGGCGTACAATGACCAGCGAATGACTGGATTACATGAAACATCGTCATATAAAAAGTTTAGTTATGGAAAGGCAAATAGGGGTTGCAGTGTTCGTATTGGAAACAAAACGGTGGAAGATGGTAGAGGATATTTCGAGGATAGGAGACCAGCTAGTAATTGTGATCCATATTTAGTTACTTCCAAGATTTTCGAGACTACAACCGCATAAAAAAATGATTAAATAAAGACTTAAAATTTAAGTCTTTTAATATTATAATAATGGAAATAAATAATTCAGAATTCTCATCTATTTTCAAAAAATTGGGAGATAAACAGCGGGTAAGGATCGCTTTTGATCGAAAAATATATGGTTTATCCCGTAGTTTATACACAAAAATACTGGAGCGTTTTATTTTCAATGAGAAAAATGGCGGACGCAATGTGCCCTATGAAATGATTACAATCCTCAATATTTGGAATCAGGAAAGTGAGAAGGCGAAAAAAATGAGCCGCATTATTGGGAAAAATGAGGTTAAACGTTACTGGCAATTTGGGAATATGCCGGAAAATGCTGGAATTGAAGAGGTTATAGTTGATAAAAAGTCTATTAGCAAATTCGGTATTGATATTCAAATTGTGGAAGATAAGGCAACGAAAGAAGAGATTGATTTATTGGGAAAAAAGGTATTTCAAATATTAAATATTTATAAATTCAAAGAACCAAAATGGGAATTTACCACGAATCTTATTGAAGAAAAAAAAGTAGAAACCGATAAAAATTTTCGTGATAGCGCGTGTATTGGGGCATTACCTCAATTTTATTTAGAAATTGAGGTTTTGAATCCGAAGCATGATGATAAGGAATTTATGGAATATTTCGGGAAATATTTGCAGTGGCTATTTGAAGAGCTACAACAATCAAACTTTATATTAACAGTTGATGATCAAGTAAATCTAGATAAATTATTCAGGAAATTAGTGAAAACAGATAAACTCACATTTGTGGAACCAGTGGAAATATTACGGCGGAATTTTCATAAGAAGGGGAATATATCTTATGTTCGTGAAAATTATGGTGTTTGTTATAATGTTGATGGCGAACGAAGATATTTATTTATATCGGAGCACTTTAGTGGAGGAATTGATGGTAATATATTTATGATAACTGAGGATGGAAAATTTATTAATACAGGAAAGAAGGTAGATGGATTCTATAATACACTTGCTATGGGATATTATAATAAGATGAATAATGTTTTCTATATGACGGATATATTATTTTATAAAGGAAATGATGTTCGAAAGAGCAATTTTCATAATCCAAGAGGAGCAGGTGCAAAGGAGAAAAATAGATATGATTATTTGATGCAATTTTACAGGGAAGGTATTCAGACGAGTAAATATGTGAATGTAGAACTAAAGGATGAAGTGACGAAAATTATTGCAGCAAAATATTTATTTGGTGATGGACCTATATTTGAAGATAATTTGGGGGAAATGTTTGATAAAATTAAGATTCAGGATTTTGTTGCAAATGGGCTATTATTTTTACCTGTTGATAAACCATTTCCAGAACAAGGTGGTCATTGGTATGAATATATGAAATGGACATATCCAGATTTCAGAAGGGCTGAATTTTTAGTAAAATATGTGAAAAAGGAGAAAGAAGACAAAATAAGTCCATTCCAGTTGCCAGCTCGTGGAAAAGATTTGGAGGGAAAAATTATTCAATATAAATCTTTGGAATTATTTGTAGCGGGAATTCGTGAATTAGGTGGAGAACAAAATAAAAAAATTATGACAATTGTGGATTTCTTGCCGAGAGGAACGGAACCTGGAGCGAATATTAATATTGCAAATTTACCTTTGAATAGTGGAGGAAAAGTGGTAGCCCATAATATTATTACAGAAGTTACTGATGAAATTGAAGATAATACCGTAGTAGAATTTGTTTATCAAAAAATCTATGGGGAATACACGGATTTATTTAAATGGACACCTATTTCAGTAAATCACTTAAAAACTCAGATGTTTAGAAGTGGGAATACTGGTGTTTTAATGACGGAAACGTATGGAAATCATATATGGAATGCTTTAACAAATGGCATTACTGAAACACAGATGAGAGAGGGGAATGTGCCGGAGGAAGATTTGAGCCATTTGTATTATGCACAGAATAATACAGTTCGTCTTAAGAAATATCCATTCCAGATTTTTCATAATAGAGTGGTAAAGGACAAACTTATTATGGCTGCATGCCCAGCAATTATAAAGAAGGCGCGAACAATGGAGGGTTCATTGCTGGATTTAGCTGCTGGAACTGGTGGTGATAGTTTGAAGTGGAAGTTAGGAATGTTGAAGAACGTGGTTGGTATAGAAATTGTAAAAGAAAGTGTAGAAATTGCACGAATGAATTATCAATCTTTTAAAGGTGCAAAACCCAATACAACCTATATTTGGGGTGATTCAGGGAAACTAATCTTCCCGGATTATGAGGTAGCTTTGGATGGATATAATAAAGGATTATTAAAGAAGGTTATTATTTCTAAGAATCAATTTGATGTAGTTAGCATGCAATTCGCAATTCATTATTTATTCGAAAATGAGATTAAACTGCGTACATTTTTACAGAATGTGAGTGATAATTTGAAGATTGGTGGATATTTTATTGGGACTTCAATGGATGGTGGGAGGGTTGTTGATCTATTACGAGGACTTAAAAAGCCAGCTGAAGGGCTTATTGGGGATGATCTATTATGGAAGATTGAGAAAAAGTATTCAGCTACGATGAAATGGGATGCGAAAAAGCCAATGTTGGGGCATAAAATAGAGGTATATATTAATACAATTGGCATTCCTCATGAGGAATATTTAGTGAATTATACTTATTTGGAGGAAATTTTGAAGGAATATGGATTTGAATTGGAAATTATTCGAGGATTTGGGGATATTTATGCGATGGGAGATGATGAATATAAGGATGATATGAAGGCAATGTCAGATGCAGAGAAAACATTTAGCTTTTTGCACAATGAGTTTCGGTTCAAGAAGACAAAGAATACGAGTGACGAAGTATATACGAATCTAATTAATATGATTCAGAAAGAAAAGAAGAAAGAGGAAAAATTAAAGACAATGTCTGGGGGTGGAGACTCTAAAATTATTTTGAAATTACGTTAGATTATTTTACTGGCTAAGGATGATGATTACATATATTTACAATAAATTTCAATATTGTAAATATTTTTTAAGAGAATAATAATATCTACTTTTAAATATATATGAAAGGTGCTGAAACTGTAATGTTATCATTTTTTCAAATACAAAACAGTCTTCGTTTTGCTCATTGGCGCACGAAGAAATATTCCACCCATAAGGCGCTGGATAAATTCTTGGATAAGTTCATGGATAAAATGGATGAATTCATTGAAATATGGCAAGGAAAATACGGGCGAATTGAATACGCTAAGGCGGTGAAAGATAAAGACGTGAAAATATACCAAATTGATGCGGATGATCTAGATAAATATTTAGACGTTATTATTGGATTTTTATCCGGGGTGAAAGATAAAAATTGCAAGAAGTATGTGATCCATAATAAAACGGACTACTGTGGAATAACAATATTGGATATTATTGACAAAAAAGATACGGACTTGTTGAACTTGCGGGATGAAATATTAGGTTTAGTGAATCGATTGAAGTATTTGCTGAGCTTATCGTAGTTTGTGTGCATTTTAGAAAAATTGATGGTAAATTTAAGCTAAAAAATTTTTTTAATATCTCATTTACAATGATTGAGTTATTTTTTGCAATTCTTTTGCATATTTTATCTAATCAAGATCGGCAACTTGTTGTTGATCCAGATGAAGAAATTTCCGATTTGTTGCCAGATGAATCTGAGTTTGATCCTTACCGATTAACGAAGGATTCTGAAGGAAATCTTGTCGTCAAAATGGATGGTGAATGTGAAGATGGTGTATGCAATCCATCATCAATTACAACATCACGAAAATGTTTTCAATACATTCTTCAATTGCTGTCATACATACATCAATCTGAGATGACCATGGATGAGTTCTATAATGAACAAAATGATTGCGGACGTTGTGACATTATACCCGGCATCTTGTTCGAGTATTTCCTACTTTTTGTACAGCGCTATTTTGAGCTGATTGCAGCTGAAGAAGAGCGTGAATATCAAGATCTATTCAATCTTTCAGATGATGATGGCGAGGAATTTGAAGCGAAGAAAAAGAGTGCACAAGTTCTTTTGAGCTTGCTCAAATTGGCTTCAACTGATTTCAGGAATCCACACATTTTACCAAAATTGCATTCTCTGATTGATTCATTTATGCGTCAATTCCCAGATGCAATGTGCTTGGTCGTTCTTGCCAATTTTAGAGATAGTGGCTTTAAGTCATTGTACCTTGATGAGGAAAGCAGTTATACCGGTATGCGTAGTTGTATGAACCATGCATCTTTTCGTGATGAGAGAATGTTTCAGACTTTGGGTGAATTCAATCATTTTCAAGTTTTATCATGCTCCACACCTGCTAGATTATGCAGCACATTTGCTTTTCTTCTCAAAAATTACTGTGTTCCACATTACAATGAGACTGAGAGCAAAAAAGCAATTGCCAATGTCTGTGCCTTTCTGATGAAGACCCTGCCCGCTGAGGAAGCATTTGAAGCTATCAATCACATTTTCACTGAGCTTGAGAAACCAACTGAGATGGTAGCTTTTCTTCTGGAAGCAATTTTAGTGATTGAAAGTGAGCATCTCAGAGGGATTGTTGAATCTCCAGAGTTTCCGATTCATCCTGTCGAAAGTTTGAAAAGACTTGCCAATTTTTTCAGTGATGCCCTTACTCGCAAATATGACTTCTTGCGTGATAGGCTTAAAAAGCTATGTCCCAAGAAGGAGTTGGTTGCGGCTCTTACAGCAATCTCCAAGAAATCTTTTGTTGCTGGGCTCATTTTTGAACGAATCTTCTACAAGAGTCTCTTTGATTCCAAAAGAAAATTGGAGGATGTTTTTGATGCAAGTGTTTGCGGAAGCATTCAAAGCTTCATTGATCATTCAAAAATTCTGAGTGAATGCAAAGAGGCACCAAAAGAACTGCATGAAAACCGTAGTTACCTTTTTGCAAGATTACCAGAAGAAATCCTGGTGTCAAGTGGTTGTGGTGCTAAAACTACAATTTCTGCGGCTTTGGAGCATTTGCGCAAATCTAGGCAAAAAATACATGAAGCTAGACAAGCTGAATGGAGAAATGGAGGTGTTGCTTCGCAACGTTGGGATTCAAGATTTTATGATGATTCTGATTCTGTTGTACAATTTCCAAGGTACCAAAGGCTTACAGGTGAACTCAACCAAATTGATGCGGTTATGAGTGAGCTTCAGAAGTATTCTGGTTCCAAGCTTTTTAGAGATGTTCAAGATGAGAACACTAAAGAGATAGAGCATGTGAAAGCTCAAATCAAAGTGTTTGATGACCAAAAACATCGGATAAGGTGTGAAAATGAGCGTTTGCTTAAAGAAGCAAAGAAGTCGATTCTTGACCACATTTTTAGTGGTCAGGAATAATGCACTTGCACTTTTTGTGAAAAATTATAATATTAGTCCAATTTTGGCTTTACATATTTCTCAACCATTTGTTGTCCAAATTGTTGAGATGCAGTTTCTTCTGTGACTTCTTTGCGGCGGACTTTCGAAATCATGGTCATCATTTGCTCAAATTGGGTGAGGTCAAACTTCTTACCATTCTCAATAATCATATT
>Ga0194116_10002370_pt1 | contig 24511 bp, 20 predicted proteins | sample TA2MahsurfametaG_4_FD_148617 | JGI IMG/M metagenome (GOLD analysis project Ga0194116, IMG submission 148617) | Freshwater microbial communities from Lake Tanganyika, Tanzania - TA2015008 Mahale S9 surface | ecosystem: Environmental > Aquatic > Freshwater > Lake | place: Tanzania: Lake...
TTTCCCCTTTCAAAACATTAATAAATTGAGGGAATTCATCTAATTTGAATTTTCGAATGAAGTATCCAATTTTGGTAATTCTCGCATCTCGCATTCCAACAGTTAACTTACCAGATTTGTCGGCATCAAGCTTCATTGACCTAAATTTCAATAAATTAAATGGTTTGCCGTTTATTCCAATTCGTTCCTGTCTATAAAAAACACCTCCTTTTGAGCCAAAACCAATTAACAATGCGATGATTATTCCAAATGGAAGAAAAAGAATTAAAACAATTAGCGAAAAAACAAGATCAAATACCCTCTTCAATTGTGAGATTTTAACGCAAATCTAAACTAAGTATTCGTAATTTCACAAAGAATAAACAGCAATGAATCAATTGAATTTAAATAATCAACTAAAAAACCAAGATTTCGTGGCTAAAACGATTTCGCAAATCGAAAAAGATTTTGGTCGATGCAATCTAGAAATTCACCTTGCAAATTTAAGTGATCGAGACTCATTAGAAAATGGAATTTTAAGCCTCATTCAAAATTTATCTTCTGACAAACTCCAACAATTAATGTACATCATTGACATTCAAGAAAATGACTATTCGAAACTATTAAGAACGGAATTCTTTCACCGAGCTCTTGCTGAAAAAATTCTTAGACGTGAAGCACTGAAGGTGTTTTTACGAGAGAATTTATCAATTTAACTCCCTTAAAAAAATCAATTTCGGAAAAAAAGTCTATTTCTAGCCCGATTTCATGTTCATTTCTTGTTTGAATTATTATTTTTGTAACAAATAAAATTTTTATGAATTTCATTGTTTCCAGTACCACTTTATTACGTCACCTTCAAAGTATCTCGGGCGTTTTAAACACAAGCAACAACCTGCCAATTTTGGATAATTTCCTCTTCGAAATTGAAAATGGACAATTAAAGGTTTCTGCTTCTGACCTGGAAACAACTATGATTACAACGTTAGAAGTTCAATCAGAAGAAAACGGAAAAATTGCCGTTCCTGCAAAAATGCTTTTGGATATGTTGAAAAACCTTCCTGAGCAACCTTGTACGTTTTTAGTTAAAGAGAACTTTCAAATTGAAATGGCATACGATAATGGAAAATTGAGAACACCTGGTTTTGACGGTGACGAATTTCCTAAATTACCAAATATTGAAAATAAAAGTTTCATCAAAATTTCAGGCGACATTCTTTCAAAAGCAATTAACAAAACGCTTTTCGCTACCGGAAACGATGATCTTCGCCCAGTCATGAGTGGTGTATACTGTCATTTTTCTCCTGCTGACATTACCTTCGTGGCAACCGATGCTCACAAACTCGTTCGATATAGAAGAACCGATGCTGCTGCGACGGGAAGTTCGGCTTTCATATTGCCTAAAAAACCATTGAACTTATTGAAATCAAATCTTCGTGGAGATGAAGAAATTCTTTTGGAATACAATGATTCAAATGCAATTTTCACGTTCAATGACATCGTTATTGTTTGTCGCTTAGTTGACGGAAAATATCCAAATTACGAGGCAGTTATTCCGAAAGAAAATCCAAACGTGTTGACAATAGATCGATTACAGTTTTTAGGTTCAATAAAGCGTGTTGCCATTTTCTCTAATAAAACAACGCATCAAATCAAATTGAAATTAGCAGGTTCAGAACTTTCGTTATTCGCCGAGGATGTAGATTTTGCAAACGAGGCAAGTGAACGTCTAACTTGTTACTACGACGGAGATGATATGGAAATTGGATTTAACTCACGGTTTCTTTTGGAAATGTTAAATAACTTGGATACACCTGAAGTTAAATTGTCGATGAGCGAACCAAGTCGCGCAGGATTACTTACGCCATCCAATAATTCCAACGCAGACGAAGATATCTTGATGCTGGTAATGCCAGTAATGACGCGTTAATTTTTATTTTGGAAGGGAAAATCAACATACGGAATTTATCCCTGAATGAATTATTGGAGCATTTCGTAAATCTCAACGAAAAATCATTTCGGGCAAAACAGGTTTATGAATGGTTATGGAAAAAAAATGCCCATTCATTCGATGAAATGACGAGTCTGGGAAAAGAACTGCGGGAGAAACTCAAGGAATCTTTTTTTATCGATCACATTACGCTCAAAGATCAACAAATTTCAAAAGATAAAACAATCAAATGTGCTTTTGCAGTTGACGATAATAAAATTATGGAAGGTGTTTTAATTCCAACCAGTTCGAGAATGACCGCTTGTATTTCTTCGCAAGTGGGTTGCAGTTTGGCTTGTACATTCTGTGCTACAGGACGATTGAAACTTCTTCGAAATTTGACAGCAGGTGAGATTTTCGATCAAGTGGTTTACCTTAAGCATCAAGCTGAAAGGAAGCACGATACATCCTTGACAAACATCGTTTACATGGGAATGGGCGAACCATTACTTAATTACAAGAACGTATTAAATTCCATTCATTTTATCAGTTCGGAAGAAGGTTTAGGAATGTCGCCAAGGCGCATTACGGTTTCTACTGCAGGAATCGCGAAAATGATTCGCAAACTGGGAGACGATGAAGTTAAGTTTAATTTAGCTCTTTCGCTTCATGCGGCCAATGACGAGAAACGAAATAAAATCATGGAAATCAACGAGTCGAACAACCTTGAAGAACTTTCAGATGCGCTTCGATATTTCCACGAAAAAACAAATTCACGCGTAACTTTTGAATATATCATTTTCAAAGATTTCAATGATTCGATCGAGGACGCTAGAGAACTCGCGCATTTTGCTAAATGTGTACCTTGTAAAATAAACATTATTGAGTACAACCCAATCGAAAATGGAGAATTTCAACAAGCTGAAGCAAGAAAGGTGGAGGAATTTGCTCAATTTTTAGAATCAAAGAATCTGATTGTAAATGTCAGAAGGAGCCGTGGTAAAGACATAGATGCAGCTTGCGGGCAATTGGCTAATAGGAACAAAGCAATCAAACCCGAAGAACGGACTCTAAAGAATTAATTTTTTTCAGTTTAATGCTTTATAGTGAATCATCTAATCAAATGGAAAAAACCTGATTTTGTTCCTTTTTCATAATCCAAACGATAGAAATAAACCCCATCCTCTTCTTCATTGCCATCCATCCCAATTCCTCCGAAAGGAGGTTCATCGTTCTTTTGCAGGTAAATTAAATTTCCCCAACGATTCAAAATTTGCAATGTGAATTCTTGACAAGTTTCAAAGTAGTTTTCAATATCATACACATCGTTGACTTGATCGTTATTAGGCGTGAGCACATTTGGGAAATCAAAATCATCAAATGTCTTCGTTTTAATTATTTCCAACTCCAATTCAGATGGAGGGGAAATGCATCCATTAACCATGACAGTCGCAGAATAGATACCCATGTCAGTGATTTGCACGTTCATCGAATTGGAAATTGAAGTCGAGGAAAAACCATTCATTCCCGTCCAATTGTAGGTGCCTCCTGAAACAGAATCAGCCGAAAATATAAACAAATCACCAGGACACTCTATTGGACTATTTGAGGTTATAACTGGAGAATCAGGAATTGGGAAAACAATTAAATTATAAGTTATTGTCGAATCACAACCTAATGTAGTTTGTAAATAAAATGGATAGGTGCCTGTTGCATTTAAGGTTTGACCTTGGTAAACAAAAATTTCATCCTCACATATTGAGGTATCCCTAAAAATATCGTAAACAGGATTTATGCTGAGCGTCAAGTGAATAATTGAATCACAACCGGCAACTGTTTGAAGAGCTAAATCGTATTGCCCTGCCGTATTCAAATTTTGGTTTCCAAGAGAATAAGTTTCATTTGCACAAATGGCTGTATCAATATAAATATCATAAATCGGATTGACTGTAATCGGTTGAATGAGCGTATCACTATTACAACCATTTAAGGTGAAAAACGCCGAATAATCTCCACTTTGAACGGCTGAAGCATTAGGAATAATCGTATCAAAAGAATTTGTGATAAACCCATTTGGCCCAAACCACGTGCAAAAGGCTCCAGCAAGCGAATCAATGCTCATAATCAACGAATCGGTTTCACAAAGTGGACTTGGAAAAGTAATGATCGGAGTTGGTACTTGATCAGGTTGAGGAACTATTGTAAGAACTGAATCAAGACAGCCATCTGCCGAAAGCATATAAATCGTGTATTGTCCGCTTGTCAAATTAGGAAATGAATCGACCGCTGTGAAGGTTGTTCCATCAATGGAATAAGTTAAGTTGTTTCCAGTTGCATTGACATTTATTGCTCCATCCGAAAAACCGAAACAGCTAGCCGCATTAACAATGGTAGTATCAACAACCGTATGCGGAATTATGGGCGCTTCTAAGTCAAATGTAGGCGTTCCTTGTGGTATTCCGTTAAATGTGGCATTACCTTGAATATTCGTGTAATTTCCATCAAATTTATAATATGCCAACAAACCAGGTTCGGTTGTAGGGTTGGCTAAATTATTCATGTTGTTGGCAATCTGACTTTGTGTTCTTGCAACGTTCCAAATTCTAACCTCATCAGCCAACCCACGGTAGTGATCAGTCAACGGACTTCCAGATCTTGTTCCAATTGCACTTACAAAATCATTTGTAACGATTGTTCCAGTATGCGCACTATCCGCAACCAAGCAACCGTTGATATATAATTTAATTGAACTTCCATCGTAGGTTGCGGCAACGTGGTACCATACATTATTCACGACCGGAATAGGGCTCATTACCACCTTAAAACCACCACTCGTCGTTATTTGAAAATTATTAGGTCTAAGAAGATAATTGACATTGCTCGGATCAACATGCTTAGAAACAATGTTTTGAATATTTCCGTTAGCAACCCTTTTGTATAATGCTTCAACTGTTATTTGCGAACCTGAAACATCTAAATCACCAATTGCAACCCATCTTTGATTGGGTGCAGGGGCTGTATTTAGTGAGTTTTGACCAAATACTGAATAAGTAAAAAATAAAAAAAAGAAACGAAAGAAATAAGACATTTACAAAAGTAAGTATGTTCGACTTACTTATGACTTAGATTTCACTAAAAAAGTTGCTCTTTGAATTAATTAACGAACTATGTGAATAAAGCCAGATTTTGTTTTATCCTCATAGGACAACTTGTAAAAATAAATTCCATCCGTAAGGTCAGAATCAGAAGTCGATTTTCCTGAAAAAGGAATCGACGAAATATTTTGTTCGTAAACAACTTGTCCCCAACGGTTGTAAATCAGTAAGTTGTATTCCTGACATGTTTTGTAAAAGCCATTTATATCCAATGAATCATTCACTCCGTCGCCATTCGGTGTAATTACATTTGGGAAATCATAGTCATCAAAATCGTAGATATTTATTATCGATACAGAGGTATAAGCAGGAGAAGAAAAGCAACCATTTAATTCTGCTATTACGGCGTAATCACCCATATCTTCTATTTCAACTTCAAAACTAACCGTTGCACTTTGCGACGAAAAATTTTGAGGACCACTCCAATCAAATTGAGAGTTAGGAGTTGATGAAGCACTCAGAGTAACGATGTCTCCTGGGCACTCAACAGGTCCATTATTTGAAATTATTGGTAGAGAAGGCAATGGATTGACCAACAAATTAAGATTAACAATCGAATCGCAGCCGTTCACCGTTTGCAAGGTTTGGCTATACAAACCAGTAGTCGAAAGTGTTTGCCCAAAAAAGTTTACGGATTGACCTTGGCAAATGGTCGCATTTTGCGTTGCGGTGATGACAGGATTAACAACTAAGGTTAAATTTACGATTGAGTCACAACCGGCTATTGTTTGAAGTGTTTGACTGTATTGTCCAGATTGGGTCAAATTTTGACTTCCAAAGGTAAATGAGCCTCCAGCACAAATGGATTCATTCAATTGAGTTACAGGTGCAGGATTAACAGTCAAATTTAACGTTACCACTGAGTCGCAACCTGTTTGAGAGGAAAGTGTTACAGGAAAACTTCCTGCGCTTGAAAAGTTTTGACCATTAAACGCAAAACTACTTCCTTGACAAATACTTTGGTTAACTGTAGAACTTAGGTTTGGGTTTACTGAAAGTGTTAATTGGTTGTTAGTTTGACACCCTTGAGCATCCGTAGTCATGACAGTATATACCCCTGGATTCGAATACGTCTGACCTTGAAATGAATAAGATTGCCCTGAGCAAATTGCAGCAGATGTTGGAACAAGTGGAACGGGATTTACGGTAACGATAACATCATCACCATCAGGACATGAATTAGGCAAGGCCGTAAGTGTAGTTTGTAAATTATACGTTTGAGTAATTGCACTTCCTGTGTTATTTGTCAGTGTAACTGTCGGATTTGATATGGTAGTTGAACTCAAGTTAGAACCCGTCCAATTGTATGTATAGGTCGCATTTGTAGCTGCTCCGAGTTGAGCAGTACCACCACTACAAATCGTTACATCAGCCCCCGCATTCGCCGTGGCAATATCGGCATATATTCGAACGTTTTTAATTGAATGCTTATCCGTGGAACCACCCGTGCTTGCTGTAAATCCCATATATCCGACAAAACTTGCATTGTAATTTCCGGTGAGGTACAAGGTGTTATTGACATAAACAGAAATCAATCCACTGTTATATTCCACACGGCATGTTTGGTAGTTTGATGACCTCAAAAAATTCATTCCAGTTGCTCGATTTATCATTCCAGCTCCACATTCATTGTATCCTGCTCCTTGATAAATTTGAATTTCAGGATTTGCTCCACAACCATTATCGTAGGTGTCTAAAATAACAAAAACTCCATTTGAAGCTGCTGGAATTCCAACTCCACCACCATTTACAAAGCCTGTTGGTGGTACATCCAAAAAACAAAAAGCGATTCCATCTGCGGCACTTCCTTCCCACATGCGAAAGTCAAATTCTACTTTCCATTGGTAACAGGTAGTTAAGTCAATTGATTCGTTGTAAAAAATGCCTCCACTTGAATTATTTACCGCATTTGTTAAAATTATTTCATCTGAAAAATTATCCCCATCTCCACCCGTATCACCGGCATAAGTTGCGCCTGTAAAATTCCATCCAGTTGTATTTACTACAGGGGAACCTGTTAATTCCGCGAAAATTAAAGTTTGTGCTTGAATTGATTGCAAGCTGAATAGAAGAATTAAAAGTAAAAGATTGATTTTCATCATCTATTAAAAGTTAAAATGTAAATTTCTGAAAATAATTTCATCAAAACAACTATTTAATAAAAGTTTAAACATACTTTTATTATACATCTTTTGTAATTGAAAGATTAGTCCTCTAAGTGTATTTACATATTTTCAATCGGAGATTTACTTAAATGAAACCAAGTTTTGTTTGGTATTTTTTAGTCGTGTAAAGCAATTAATGCTGGGAAACAGGTATACTAGAACGAAATTTGTTTCATCAAAATCAAACAAGATGAAAGCAGTTAACAATTTGACAAAAAATCTGAACAAGCAACTATTAAAATACTACGTTTCGAAATATGAAACTTTTGAAACTTCCTCATTGGAAGAGAAAGAATTCTTGGTGATGCAAGCGCAATCAAAGATATACAATGTGGAATTTTATCTTTATGCTCTATTATCTATCGCGGCAGTTACGCTTTCACTGAGATTGTTAATTCTCTATTCATTTTAGTAATTTTTATTCTTTGATACATCGAACAGAAAATCCATTTGCTTTAACAGCATTGACACGAATCAAAAAGTCATATTTAAAATTGAGATTACAACAAGATACATCTTTCGATTTTGCCCCACTCAGTATCCACCAATATCCATTTTGACCTTTGAAATAAAACTTCCCGTTATTATCTCTGTATCCACCTGGGAGGCCATTTAACTGACTTTCATTCGTCCCATTTCCTTCCGCTTCCCATTCTTTGGTGCTTTTCATTTTTTCTCCAGGAGTTTTCCCCAATTTAGTCTCGAGTATTTTCCAATCTGACGCATTTGGAATTCGCCAACCTTCTGGAGCCAGTCCCCTCGGATCAATTAAAGCATAATAGTTGTACATTTTTCCATACTTCGCTCCATTTTGTTTATCACTTTCATAGTAACACCAAGCAGGCTTTTTACTTTTTCCAGCTTTATTCCACTCCTCTGTCTTTTCAGCCTCAGGAATAGTTTCTCCATTTCTAAATTTGGTAACTTCTAAATTTTCAATCATCCAGGTTTGGGAGCCAATTTTTACTTTTTTGTAATTATCACGTAATGGCTTCTTTCTCGGAGAATCTTTATTTTCTGAACAACCGTAAAACGAAAGTGTAAGAATAGAAAATAACGTAAAACCAATCACCTTTTTCCTTGGATTGTTATTTTTAAATATCTTAAATATTTTGGCTAACAAATTATTTGATTTTTTTTTGTTCTGGAAATTTCATTCTATAGAAGGTGTCAACGTTTCCACTGGCAATATTGCTCAACCTTTTCGATAACAATTTTCTTTTCAATGAAGATAGGTGATCTGTGAATAATATACCTTCAATATGATCATATTCGTGCTGAATAATCCGAGCAGCATATCCCGAATAACTTTCCTCATGAAAATTCCAATTTTCATCGAAGTACGTGATTACCAAATTCTCTTTTCTGTATACATTTTCTCTAATCTTAGGGATGGAAAGACATCCCTCTTCAAAGGCCCATTTCTCTCCTGATTCTTCCTCTATAATTGGGTTAATGAACACTTTTTTGAAATTTTCAATTCCTTCTGCACGTGGATCATACTCCTCTCCTTCTTCCAACTCCGCGAATGGACTGCCATCTACAACGAATAATCGAATACTTTTTCCAATCTGAGGGGCGGCCAAGCCAACGCCTTTCGCATTATACATCGTTTCAAACATATTAGCGATGAGTTCATTCAATTCAGGGTAATCTTTTTCAATTTCTTCCGCTTCCTTTTTTAAAACAGAATCCCCGTATGCAATTATTGGTAATATCATAATGTTGCAAAATTAATTATTTGCAATTCACGTTATTCAAAGTTTCAAGATAATCTTGTAATATAATTGCAGCACTTACCTTGTCGATTAATCCTTTATCTTTTAATTGCTTTTTCTTACCAGCTTTGTGAATAGCCTTCATAGATTCAGCAGAACTATATCGTTCGTCTTGCAAAACAACGGAAACAGTAATAAAGTTCTTCTCTAGTTCAGACTTTAAGATTCGAACATTTTCGGTAATGTGACTATCAGAACCATCCAAACGAGTCGGATACCCCAAAACAAGTGTCGAAATATTTTCTTTGGCAATTAAATCCGATAAAAATTGCATCAGTTTCGTTGAATCCACAACTGTTAATGGAGAAGCAATAATGCATAAATCATCCGTAATTGCGATTCCTGTTCGCTTTAATCCAAAATCAATACCTATTGCCTTTGCCATAAACAAATCTAAGAAGAAATAAGAGAGGTCGGATTTTTTGAAAACGCTAAATTTGTACAAATTATCATCTAAATGAAGTTTATTGTCGGAATACTTTTTCTGGGTTTTCTAATTTCTTGTGACCAAAACAAACAAGAAAAATCTCAAACTTCTCACAGTTTGAAAGAGGTAAAACCGATGTTTGAGAACGAAATCATTTTTGAAAATGAAATCAAAGACATCGAAACTAATGAAAATCTCGTTGAAGTCACGAGCTTGGAATATTTAAGAGATAATGGTGAAACCTATGTTGTAAAAGGGTTGGTTGATACTAAAAAAGAAAATCAAGAAATGACATTGAAAAAACTGATTTTCAAAAAAATAGTTGGGAATGGTAATGAAACGAACTGCACTTTTTACTACAAAGGAACTAGGAAATTTGTGAGTATAAATGAAGAAACCTATTTAAAAAACGAAGAATTAATAAAAGTGATAACAAAAAGTTACTATGACGATTCGAACAAAGTGTTTTTCTCAAAAAAACGAACAAGCAAAGCGGAAAGTACAGACACTTGCAGGTATAAAAAATGTGATCTAATTGATCATAACGAAAATTTAGCACTCAAAATAATTAATCAAGAAGGTGACTTTCAAACAAAGTTTCAGGGATTCACAGAGCTTGATGGAAGGTTATTCTTTATTTTAGGAACTGAGCATTACACCTCAACCATTTTGTTTTCAGAGTATAACCAAACTCTTTCAATTTTAAAAAAGAACGAAAAAAAATACCTTGGCAAAAAACTTATTGTCGACTTTTCTGTTGAATCGGATGCCTATGGTTTTACTTTTCAAGTAATGAAGAATGTTCAAATTGCAAAGTAAAGTGAACTTCTTGCTCATTGAATCAAACCTTTCAACACATTAATTAAAACTCTTTTTATTCTCTTCCGTACATTTAAACTATGAAAAAAATTATTTTCCAACTGATAATTATACTTTGTCCTCTCAGTTCGCTTGTATTCGGACAACAAATGAAAATAACTGGAACTGTTTTCGATACCAGCGGAACTCAAAAAATAAAAGAAGTTATTGTAATGGCTGTTCGAATGAAGGATTCCTTACTCCTAAAAAATACGAGAACTAAGGAAGACGGGACATTCGAACTATCCAATTTTTCCATAGATACATTTACATTAATCATAGAGCATCCTCTTTTTGAGCCAAAAACCTATTATATTTTTGGAAATAAGGAGAACTTCGAGATTAATATTCCGAAAATAACGCTTTCCGAAAAATCGAAGGAACTTAATGAAGTTGTCATTTTTGCCAATAAAAACCCCATTTATTACCGCGGCGATACGCTGGTATATGTCGCCGATTCATTCAAGGTTGGTGAAAATGCCGTTGTAGAAGATTTATTAAAAAAACTACCCGGAATCAAAGTTGATGAAAACGGACAAATAACTTCTCAAGGGAAGCAAATTAGTCAAGTATTGGTTGATGGTGATGAATTTTTTGGTGCCGATCCAACCATTGCAACGAGAAATTTAGGTGCAAAGGGAGTCGAATCAGTTCAGATATATGAGAAAGAAAAAGAAAACGCGAAAGCCGGAGAAGATGACAAAATTCAGGTATTGGATTTAAAACTAAAAGAAGATGCCAAGAAAGGCTATTTCGGAAAAGTTTCGGGGGCAACTGATTTCGGTTTATCTGCAGATAATCCATTGTATGAAACCGAATTACTTGCTAATAAATTCAAAGGAAAACAAAAAATATCAGTCTTTCTGCTCGGTTCTAACACCCCCAAATCCAATTTCAAATGGGGCGACATGAACAAGTTTGGTTTGGAGAACGAACGAAATAGCTCCGGAATGAACGATTGGAATCAACGAAATACCAACAACACAAGTGGAATTCCAAAAACCTTGAAAGCTGGTGTTTATTACACAGATAAAATTGGTAAAACAGGAAAAATTGGATTTAATTATGCCTACTACAACAACGAACTCGTGGCAGCTGGATCGAGCTATTCCCAATATTTCTTGACCGACACCACCTATTTCACAAAAGACTCAAGTAATAACATTTCTAGAAACGAATCGCATAGACTTAATTTCAACTATTCGGTGAATTTAGATTCGTTAACCTTCTTGGAATTTAAGCCTAATTTGAATTTTGATGGGGCAGCCACTGATAATACAAGTATTTCTGAATTTATTGGCGAAACACAATTGAGGTCGCTCGCAACAAATATCCGAAATACCAATGATTCAAAAGGAATAACTAGTAATTCAGAGGCATTGATCAGAAGAAAATTCAAAAAACCGAAGCGCGAAGTTGAGTTGAAGTACTTATTAAGTTACTCAAACAACGATACGCAAGGAAAACTTTACAACAATTCATTTTTTACTGATACTAACTACACGGATATTCAGTTTGAGCAAGAGAAGACAAATAAAAATTCCTCTGTTAATCATTTTACAACCTTAACGTATACAGAGCCATTGACCAAAAAAATCAAACTTCAATTGGAATATTTGTATGAATTTGGCGATGTAAAACAAGACAAGAGAACGTACGATTTTGACCCAACATCACAAATGTTTTCAGTAGAAAATTCTTTTCTATCAAACAATTTCGACAACATCCGTCAACAACACAGAGGAACAGTAGTAGGAATTTATGAGAATGCAAAACATACCTTGACCGGTGGATTTGGGATCCGAAATATCGCAATCGAAAACAGAAATTTAATTTTGGATTCCGTGATTCCTCAAAACATTAACAATTTCCTTCCACAGTTCAGCTATCAATTTAAACCAAGCATTAGCAAACGATTCAGCTTATTCTACACCACAAACTCGCAACAGCCTGGAATCAATGATTTACAACCTGTGCCTGATAATACGAATCCAAACCGAATTCAAAAAGGAAATCCAGATCTGAAACCAAATTATATCCATAACCTGAAAATAAATTTCAATACTTGGTCGGCGTTATCGGGAAGGTATATTTGGAGCGGAATAAATGCGACATACACGGACAATGCTTTCGGAAATTCATCTTCATTTGACCAATATGGCCGAACTGTTTCTCAAACGGTTAATGTAAACGGGAATGCGTTTGCAAATCTCTTCGCTGGAGCCGGGTTACCCTTATTTAATCGAAAAATTGAAATTTCACCAAATGTAAATGCATCATACATGCGTTACACAAATTTCATAAACGACGCGGAGAACATTACACAAAATCGAACTGTCGCGGGAGGTCTAGAAGTTGAGTTAAAACTTGACTCGTTGCAAATTAGTATTTCGAATGATTACAGCTACACGGATCCGGTAAGTTCACTTGCGTCGGCTTCTAACACTCCGTTTTCGATGCAAACCTATAAATTCGATGTCGAATGGCAGTTGCCTTTTCATTTCAAAATCAAAACGGATGGTAAATACATCATTAACTCCCAAAGAACAAGTGGATTTAATCGAAACATCTTTGTAGTTAACGCAGAATTGATTCGAACCTTCCTTCCAACTGAGAATTTAATAATCGCATTGTCCGGAAATGACTTACTGAAGCAAAACTTGAATTTGCAAAGACAAATCAATGGAAATATCATTACTGACAATTATACGAACATCATTACGCGTTATTTTTTACTTCGTGTTACCTATAAGTTTAACAATAATAAATCGAAAGAAGATGAGTGGAAAGGTTGGTATTAAATTGATTTTAATGATTTTGGTGCTGTCAATTCAAGGAATTGGCCGCTCGCAATATGTTCATAGTGGTAAAATAACATTTGAACGAAGAACTAACCTCGAGAAGCGCTACAACGATCCGCGAATGAGGCGAATGATTAATGAAAATAATAAAATTCGAAATGAAGGATTTTATTTGTTTTTCAATGACACATCCTCCGTATTTAAAGGCATTCCTAACGAAAAAACAGATGAAATGTCTTGGATGACAGCGAAAAATGCTTACTATCAAAATCTAAACTCAGGAAAACAATTGACTGTTTTAAATTTATTTGGACAAAGTCTCTTCATTCAAGATTCGCTTCCTGAACGTAAATGGAAAATAACAGATAGTAAACGAACGATTAGTGGTTATGAATGTCGAAAGGCGATCTATCAGAAAAACGATAGCACAAGACTTTATGCATGGTATACCTCAGCGCTAGTTCCAAGTGTTGGTCCTGAGGGATTTTGTGGTTTACCTGGAACAATTCTTGGACTTGCTACTGAAGACGGGGGAATCATTTATTTTGCAAAGAAAATTGAGTTCGTTTCGCCAAGTAAGGAAGAAATTATGTTAGACGCAGGAAAGAACAAAACATTCACCTTAAAAGAGCTAAGGCAAAAAATTGAAAAAGACTATGGTAATACGCCATGGGGAAAACGAATGTTCGATGATTTATTCCGCTGGCTTTGATTGAACGTTATTCGTAAAGTCTAACTTTTAAAACGAAATCCTTAAATTTGTTGTCTTCCCAACCTAATTGGGGTAAAACGTATGTGGCATCGTATAGCTAATTTCATCCTGCGAAATCGGTTTTTTGTTCTCGGAACAATTACTCTTTTAACCGTATTTCTTGGTTATTATGCCCTGAATGAACTAAAGCTCGATAACAAGTACGGAACAATTCTCCCAAAAGACTCCAAAGCTACTGAAGAATACAAAAAATTCAAGAAACATTTTGGTGAAGATGGCGGAATGTTAGTTCTAGCCATTCAAACTGATTCACTTTACACGGAGAGAAACTTTCTGAAATGGAAAGAGTTAGGTGATTCCATCTTACAAATGGGTGGCGTGTTATCCGTTTTATCAGAGGCTACGCTCTTTTCTATCAAACGAAATCCAATTGATTACCGATTCGAAATTCGAAGGGTTTTTTCAGATGTTTCATACAAGGAGAAAACGATTGAGCGTATTCAAAAAGAAATTAAGCAAAACCCGATTTACGATGGGTTGCTCTATAACAAAGAGAAAAACGTTTCGCTGATGCTAATTCAACTCGATGAAAATTACCTCTCGGATCGAGTAAGATCAAAAGTAGTTTTGGATATAGAAAAATTGGCAACAAGTTACTCCAAAGAATTTCAACGCTTTCATTTTGCTGGATTACCTCATTTGCGGGTTGTAATTTCTAACCGAATTCAAAACGAAATGTATTGGTTTATTGGACTTTCGTTGCTAGTAACATCTGCGTTGATCTATTTCTTTTTCAGAACACTTAAAGCAATATTAATATGTAATATCGTCGTTTTTATTTCTGTGGTTTGGTCCATGGGAAGCATTGCATTTGTGGGATACAAGCTTTCAATATTAATGGCCTTGATTCCTCCATTGATGATTGTCATTGGAGTTCCAAACTGCATTTATTTATTAACTAAATTCCATCAAGAGGTTAAGCTGCATGGAAATAAAGTCAAGGCTCTTTCCCAGGTAATTCAAAAAATCGGAACGGCCATGTTTCTAACCAATTTCACCACCGCTATTGGATTCATTACGTTCTCTTTTACGAATTCTGAAAAACTAGTCGAATTTGGTTTTGCTGCCAGTTTTAACGTTATGATGACTTTTGTATTGTCATTATGTTTACTGCCAATTTTCGAATCTTTTTCACGTCCACCGAAAAAACAGCATTTACGTCACTTAGACCGTGATTTCTCCAAAGGAATTATCAATTTTGTTCTAAACGTAACACAGAAATACCGCTATATCGTTTATGGTGTTCTTGCTATTTTGGTGGTTTTTAGTATAACCGGAATTGGTAAAATACAAGTGACTGGTAATTTAACGGACGACTTACCCAAAAACGACCCAATTGTAAAAGATCTAAATTTCATTCAATCAAATTTTGGCGGCGCGGTTCCGTTTGAGATAATTATTCATTACAAGGATAAAAATCTAATAGACAGTATTCCAACACTTGAAAAATTAGAGGACATACAACGTTTTTTAGCGACAGATAAAAATTTCTCAAAATCATTCTCTTATGTTGATTATATGAAGGAAATTAACTTCATTTTTCACGGCAATAACCCAGAATATTACAGATTGATCACCGAAGAGGAAAAGAAACAAATGAGGAGCTTTATCAATTATTTCAACATTGTAAATGGCGATGGTGGTGGTCTTTCTTTGAGAGAATTGGTTGATAGGAATGGTAAAATATTCCGAATTAGATGTCAAATGAAAGACTTAGGTTCTTATGAGGTTCTTAGCCACGTTGAGAAACTAAAACCAAAAATTCAAGAAATTATTGATCCAAGTAAAAAGAAATTTGTTGTTTCTCTAACAGGGACCTCCGTAATTGGCTCAGAGGGAACGAATTATTTAGTCAATAACCTCATTTCGAGTATCTTATACGCTATTGCCTCAATTGCAATCTTGATGCTCATACTTTTCAGATCTTGGCAAATGGTCGTAATTTCAATGATTCCAAATTTGTTTCCGTTGCTTTTTACAGCTGGGATTATGGGCTACTTCAATATTCCACTGAAACCATCCACCCTACTCGTTTTCAGTATCGCATTCGGAATTACAGTTGATAATACAATTCACTTCCTGTCGAAATATCGTCACGAACTCAAACATAAGGATTGGGACATTAAAACATGTGTTTTGGTCGCTATAAAAGAATCAGGGTTGGGAATGTTTTACACTTCTGTAGTTTTATTCTGCGGTTTTTCTGTTTTCGCATTCTCACAATTTGGAGGAACACAGGCATTGGGATTGCTTATTTCAATTACTTTGTTTATTGGAATGCTTACCAATATGATCGTTCTTCCTACAACCTTATTATCTTTGAGTAAGTTTGTGAGTACCAAGAAATTCGAGGAACCTTATTTTGAAGCTTTCAACGAGGAAGATGAGGATGAAAATCAAACCGAAACGAATAAATAATTAAACTTTTATGAAAGGAATTATCTTAGCCGGGGGATCTGGCACACGCCTTCACCCTCTAACATTGGCAGTAAGTAAGCAATTGATGCCGGTTTACGATAAACCCATGATATATTATCCTTTATCAATTTTAATGAGTGCTGGAATACGTGATATTTTAATTATCTCAACTCCACATGATTTACCACACTTCAAAAAACTATTGGGAACTGGTAATAATCTGGGTTGTAAATTTCAATATGCAGTGCAAGAAGTTCCGAATGGTTTAGCACAAGCTTTTGTTATTGGAGAAAAATTCATCGGAAAGGACAAAGTTGCACTCATTTTAGGTGATAATATTTTCTACGGCGTTGGAATGGATGCCTTGTTAAAGGAGAATAATGATCCGACTGGCGGGGTTGTTTATGCATATCATGTCAGTGACCCAGAACGATACGGTGTGGTGGAATTCGACAAGGATATGAAAGCCATCTCCATTGAAGAAAAACCGAAAAAACCAAAATCAAATTATGCTGTCCCCGGCCTTTATTTTTATGAAAACTCGGTTGTAGAAATAGCAAAAAACCTAAAACCATCAGCCCGTGGAGAATATGAAATTACAGATGTAAATGCTGAATATTTGAAACGAAATCAATTGAAAGTAGCTGTTTTGGATCGTGGAACCGCTTGGCTTGATACGGGAACATTCACCTCATTAATGCAAGCCGGTCAATTCGTGCAAGTTATCGAGGAAAGACAAGGTTTAAAAATCGGGTGTATTGAGGAAGTCGCTTACCGAAATGGGTTCATAAACAAAGAAGAACTAAAACAAATCGCTGAACCACTTGTTAAAAGTGGCTATGGTTCTTACTTACTTAATTTGATCAAACGGAAATGACATCTTTGGAGGGATTTATCAATCAAATTGAAAAAGAAATTTCATCTTTCTCACTGCCTGAAGAGCCAAAAAATCTGTATGACCCCTTGCGTTATTTTTTCCATTTAGGTGGTAAACGATTGAGACCTGTTTTAACTTTGATGACCGGAGCAAATTTTGGCGCTAAGGGAACAAATGCACTTCATGGAGCCTTGGCTATAGAGTTATTTCATAACTTTTCACTTATTCACGATGACATCATGGATGAAGCTCCTTTTCGTCGAGGGAAAGAAACAGTTCACACGAAATGGAATAATCACATTGCGATTTTATCGGGAGATGTTTTATTTGTAAAAGCATACGAATCTTTAGCAAAGTGTGAAGCTAAATACCTTCCTGACTTACTAAATTTATTTAATAAAACAGCCGCTGAAGTTTGTGAGGGGCAACAAATGGACATGGACTTTGAGTCTCGAGAATGCGTATCAGAAGAGGAGTACATTGAAATGATTCGCTTAAAAACGAGTGTTTTATTGGGTTGCGCTATCCAATTTGGCGGTATCGTTTCAGACTTAGACGCAAAGATGCAACAAGCCTTGTACGATTTTGGTCAATATATTGGAATCGCTTTCCAAATAAAAGATGATCTTTTGGATTTATATGGTGAAAGTGCAAAAGTTGGAAAACAAATTGGTGGAGATGTCTTGAGTGATAAAAAGACGCTTTTAAGCATAAAGGCGAAAGAGTTGGATTGTGATATGCAAACATTAGCTAAAATAACTGATAAAGAACAGAGAATAGTAACAGCACAAGAAATGTTTGAAGAATCTGGCGCGAAAAATATGGTCGAAAATGCAATGAGAACCTATTTTAATCGTGCTATTTCATCTTTAGAATTGTTTCCTGCAGATCATAAGAAACTGTACAATGAGTTTGCTGAATATTTAATAAATAGATCACATTAATTTGGTAAATTAAAAGAAAGCAAAATTCAGTTGGTTTTTAAAAAAATATCAGTAATTTCGTAAACTTAAAATTAAAAAATATGAAAAAGATTTACGTTTGTTTAGTAGGATTACTTGCTGCAGGAACGGTGATGGCGCAAAAAAATTCGCCAGTTGTTAACGGCAAGAAGAATCCATTTATCGGTGAGAAAGCACCAAAAGGTGTTTTTGCACAGCCTAAAGGAATAACTTTATGGCAAAATGATTTTTCCGTTCAAACTGATTGGGCTACAGGAAATGCAGGTAGCACAGGAACACCTCCTCACTCAGCAGGTGATTGGACTATCACAACCAATGCAAGTGCTGCTCCAGTTGCAGCTTTGAATCCAGCTGCTTTTACGTCTGTTGCAAATGGGTATGCCATCATCGATTCAGATGCTGAAGGTCAATCAGCTACTCAAAACGCTTGGATATATTACACTGGAACGATTGATTTGTCTGCAACAGGTCCAAATGGTGATCAACCATTTGTTGTAATTAACTTCCAACAAACACACAGAAGATATGCTGAATCTACCTATGTAATTTACAGCTTAGACGGGGGTGCAACTTGGCAAGAAGTTGAAGTGAATGCAACCCAGACACAAAATACAAACACATCTAATCCAAGTACGGTTCAAGTAAATATGTCTAACCAAATTGGTGGTCAAGCTAACGTTAAAATTGGATTTAAATACACAGGAAACTACGATTGGTTCTGGGCAGTTGATGATGTGAAATTGATGACTCCAGATGATTATGATCTAGAAATGACAGGTGCTCATTGGGGATCAACTGGATCTTGGGATGTAAGATTACCATATTACCAAATCCCACTTGCGCAGCTAACTACAATCGATATTGGAGGTATTGTATCTAATTTAGGTGCTTTGGATCAAACTGATGTTGTTTTTACAGCTTCATTAACTGCTGGTGGTGCTATTGGAACTTCTGCTCCAAGTACAGTTGTTGCTGGTTCCGCAGACACGTTGGATATAACAACTCCGTTGACACCTCCTGCGACAGTTGCTAATCATGTTGTAAATTTAGCTGCATCATCAGGTGCAACTGATGCTGCTCCAACAAACAATGCTATTACAAATGCTGCAACTATTTCAGTTAACAACTACATTTATGCTCGTGACAAAGGAACATTGGCCTCGGGTTCATATAACCAAGGACAAGGTTTTGAGGTGGGTAATATTTTTGATATTTATGCAGCAGCTACATTAAAAGGAATTGATGTTGTTATTCATCCACAAGCAGTTGCTGGAGCAGAGATGTATGTTAAACTATATTCGATTAATCCAACAGGTGATTTTGTTTTCGTTGATGAATCAACACCATATGCATTAACAACTGCTAACTTAGGTCAAAAAATTACATTAGCACTTAGTGGTCCAGTTCAACTTAATGCTAACGAGTCTTATTTAATTGTTGCTGGTTCTAATGGAGATGGTGGAGCTACGGATGACCTAATCGTTGGTACAGCAGGGGTTTCAGAAGCACTAACTTCTTTTTACTATGATATGACAAACACAACATGGTACTATACAACTTCTACCCCAATGGTTAGAATGAACTTCGATCCAATTGTATCAGTAAACGAAGTTGAAAACACATTTGGTTTAAGTGTGTACCCTAATCCAGCAAATGAAGTAATTAATATTTCATTAAACAAATCAACAAATGCTACAATTTCAGTGGTTGACGTTGCTGGTAAAGTGGTTAAGACTTCTTCTATCAATGGATTGACATCTTCTATCAATGCATCCGATTTGACAAATGGAGTTTACTATGTAACAATTACAGATGGAACTTCAGTTGCAACTGAAAAAGTTGTGATTAAGAAATAAATAATCGATAACATTATTAAAAGGGTCGGAAATTTCGACCCTTTTTTTATATATTTGAAAAACTAAATAATAATTATGAAAAAAATCTACATTTCAATTACATTTCTTTCAATTTGTCTTTCAAATGTTTATGGTCAGTTACCAACCAAATCAATTGAAACAAAACAGAAATATGTTTCATTTGACTCCTCTGTCAAACCAGCTAAAAATCCGGTCCCAAAAGGAGTCGTGATTTGGTCAAATGATTTTTCCAATTCAACTGATTGGACCTATGACAATACATCCGATCCATTTTTAGATTGGACAATTACGAACAATGCTGATACAATTCCAGTTACGACCTTAAGTCCTGCGGTTTTTACAACCGTAAATAATGGCTATGCATTTATAGATTCAGATGCTCAAGGTACAAACGGAACTCAGAACGCAAATATGACTTTCACAGGGATGATTGATTGCTCTGCTTATTCGAATGTGAGTATCGTGTTTGAACAATCTTATCGTACGTATTTGGATACACGAATAATTCGTATAAGTAATGATGGCGGAACTAGTTGGACAGATTTTGTCGTTACAGACGGTACTGAGCCAACAGCTCAAAACACACCAAATCCAGATGTTTATTCCATCAATATCTCATCAGTTGCCGGTGGAAATGATAGTGTCAAAGTTCAAATCAACTATCAAGGTAATTGGGGTTGGTATTGGGCAATTGACGATATGAAAATTATTGAGACTGATGAATATGACTTAAAACTTCAAAAAACATTATTTGGAACAGATGGGCCATTTGGCGCTAGGTTACAATATTATCAAATTCCGAATAATCAAGTGGCACCGATTAACTTTGGGGGAATTTTGAAAAATATCGGCGTTCAAGATATCTCTGATGCTGGATTCACAGCTGATATTACAGGCACATACAACGGGGTAGCAGGGCCAATTAATTTATTAGCTGAAACCACGGATACTGTTTGGTGCTCCAATACATTTACACCTAATTCTACTAATTCAAATTATTCAATAGCTGTTGCCGCAACAACTAGTTCCACAGAACCTGATGTAACTAATAATAGTTTGCCAAATATTAGTATTTCGGTAAATGATTATATCTATGCACGTGACAATGGTCAAATCTTGGGTGGAATTAGTAATTCTGGTCAAGGTTATGAAGTAGGGCACATTTATGATATTTTTCAATCGGCTACCTTGTATGGAATAGACGCAGTATTGAATTCAAGCTCTGAACCAGGATCAGAAATATTTGCGAAATTATACTCAATTGATCCAACTACAGGTGATTTTGTGTTTGTAGAAGAATCTTCACCATATGTGATTACTCAAGCTGACTTGGGACAAAAAATAAGCCTTCCTTTAGGTAGCCCTATAAATTTAAATGAAAATGAAGCCTATTTAGCAATGATCGGTTCATATGGTGATGGTGGCGCTACAAATGATTTGGTAACTGCATCTTCAGGATCTACCACGCCACAAACAACTTTTTACTATGATTATACAGATCAGACTTGGTATTATACTACCTCAAACGTAATGGTAAGAATGAACTTCGATCCAATTTTATCAATAAATGAAATTGAAAATGCATTTGGATTAAGTGTATATCCTAATCCGGCTAACGAAGTAATCAATGTTTCATTAAACAAATCAACAAATGCTACAATATCAGTTGTTGATGTTGCTGGAAAAGTTGTTAAAACAGCCTCTATCGATGGATTGACATCATCTATCAATGCTACAGATTTGACAAATGGAGTTTACTATGTAACAATTACAGACGGAACTTCAGTTGCTACTGAAATAGTGGTAATTAAGAAATAAGAAATCATTATGATTTTTGAAAAGGGTCGGAATTCCGACCCTTTTTTAATTTATTAAATTTCTATTAATTGGATTAATTAAAAGACTACCTCAAACAGAAAGATAGAACGGTGTCCGTGAACTCTTCAGGAGCCTCAGCATGAACCCAGTGCCCGGAATTTTCGATAGTAACCAACTGTGAGTCTGGAAATAAATTTTCGATAGCTTCAACATCTGAATCCAGAATATAATCAGATTGAGAGCCCCGAATGAAAAGAGTCGGTAATAAAACCTCGATTTCTGGAAGCGCACTTAAAATTTCAGGCATTGATGCTTGTAGCACTTTGAAATTAACCCTCCATGCTAGTTTACCCTTATCTCGCCAATAGAGATTCTTCAGCAGAAATTGCACAACCCCTTTTGATTCGATGAATGAAGATAGAATTCGCTCAGCTCCACTTCGAGCGCTTAACTTGTTCAAATCTATTGAATCAAATGCTTTTAGGATATGTTGGTGATGAAGTGGATACTCCTTAATGCCCATATCCACTACTATAATTTTTTCTAGAAAATCTGGATGAGATTGAGCAAAATACATGGCTACTTTCCCTCCCATGGAATGACCAAGTAAAATAACATCCGAAAGGTGCAATTTTTGGAAAAGTTCATGCAAATCTTCAACCATCAACTGATAGGAAAATTCTTCTGACCATTCGGAATGACCATGATTTCTTAAATCAACAAGAATAACGCGATAATATTCACTAAATTTCTTGGCGTGTGTTTGCCAATTATCAGAGAACCCAAAAAGCCCATGTAAAATAACTAATGGTTTTCCGCTCCCAAGTTCTCTGTAAAATAATTCCATTTACTCAGTAATGAATGAAGATAAAATCCCAATCAAATTCGGCAATTCAAAGGATGTTGCAGACATGTTGACACTGGAATTAGCAGAGGATCCTGAAGGTGAAGATTCAATCTCAGAAATTCCGATTGGATAGACTTTAAATTGGCGGTTATTTATTTTCTCCAACTTACTAACGATTTGGGATTTCGTGATTAATTTATTGTCAAAATGTATTTTAATCGTTTGCTTTTGAGCACCTTCTTCATACTCGATTTCAACACGCGAAACGGCATTTGTTTGAACTAATTCCTTCCGAATTGCACCTCCACATCCCATTTTACAAACCATTCCTTCAACTTCGGCGACTAAAATCTGATTGGAAATTACTTTTACTTTGTTCGCTGCTTTTGGATTTGTTTTTGGAATTTCATTTGAAGAACAAGCGAACAGCGTTATGACAATGACCAAAACTAAAGGACGAGCCGTAAATTTCATTTAGAAAAGTTTTGACAAAATTAATCGGAATGGTGGAAATTTGTAAAAATAAATCATAAGAATCATTAAAACATTGAGCAAATTGATTAAGCTCAGATTACCTAAGAATTTTGTAGAACTTGAAAATAATACTACATTTGAAAAAAATATCAAAATGAGAAAGTCAATTTTTATTTTATTCGTAATTTCTTTAGTTTTTAGTTCATGTAGAAAATACAGCGATGGGCCTGCTTTTTCACTCTTAACTAAAAAAGCTCGTTTATGTAATGATTGGGTTTTATTGACGCAATTAAAAAATGATGATGACGTAACGAACGAAGATGTCACTGTTAAAATGGCAATTGAAAATGATGGGACTTATTCTATTTCATCTACCTACGATGCGCTCGGTCAACTACAAGGAAACTATTCAAACGGAAAATGGACTTTCGGAGACACAAAGGACATTCTTTTTTTCTACGAGAATGTAAATAATCAATACGACGATGAACCTTCTCGCACATTTAAAATTAAAGAATTACGTAATAAACAAATAAAGTTAGTCGAAGAGTTTCCTTCAATTGATTTGTACAATACCTACATTTACGTTCAAGATTAGTTAGACGAATCTTTCGTCAACTTCCATTACGTGCCCGCAATTATCACAAGTTCTCATTTCCTCTGAGCCATAAAACTCTCTGAATCGAGAAATAAAATCGCGTTCAATATTTTCTAATGGGAATTTGTATTCTTGAAGTTTGTGATTACACTTATCACAAAACCACATCAATCCGTCGGTTAAATTTGTTCCTTTTCGAACACGCTCAATAACCAATCCAACAGTATTTGCTCCACGAATTGGTGAATGTGGAATGTTGCCAGGAAGCAAAAATATATCTCCTTCTTTAATTTGAATGTCTCTGGCTTTTCCATTCTCTTGAATACGAACCGTAATATCGCCCTCAATTTGATAAAAAAGCTCTTCACTTTCATTAAAATGATAATCTTTTCGCGCATTTGGACCTCCAACGATCATTACAATAAAATCGCCAGCTTCAACATATAAATTTTTGTTGCTCACTGGCGGTTTTAACAAATCACGATTTTCATCAATCCAAGCTTTCAAATTAAAAGGAAGTAACATACTCATTATTTTTACTAAAGTTAAAAAGAAAAATTCTGTTGGTGTTTAAAGATTAGAATTTAGAATCATTCAATACATTTAAAAGTGAATCAATTTCTTTTTTTGTATTGTAGCTATGAAAACACAATCTGATTCGTTCTTCACCTTTTGGAACCGTGGGAGAAAAGATTGGTTTGGTGTAAATTCCTTCATTGATTAACTTTTTCGAAACTTCAATTACAGCATCTTTTGAACCAAACTGAAAAACTTG
>Ga0194116_10002375_pt1 | contig 24483 bp, 23 predicted proteins | sample TA2MahsurfametaG_4_FD_148617 | JGI IMG/M metagenome (GOLD analysis project Ga0194116, IMG submission 148617) | Freshwater microbial communities from Lake Tanganyika, Tanzania - TA2015008 Mahale S9 surface | ecosystem: Environmental > Aquatic > Freshwater > Lake | place: Tanzania: Lake...
ATAAAGAATAAAATACAATTAAAAGCATTAATTTGATAATAGTTTATAAATAAAGTTATTGTTCTTGCTTTTGATTAAAATGAATCACCGATTCTCAATATAAATGATTTAAAATTAATATAAATAAATTTTGTAATTGAATTTAAGAAAAATAGTAAAATTGAAAAAAAATTAAATAAAAACCAATTGGAATGAAGAAATGAAATTTGTAATTTAATAATAATCCTTTCAAAAAATTATTTTTTTATATAATGGATGTCTATATGGGTTATTCAGTCCTTTATCATTAAGCTTTATTTTGTTATAACATAATTTATTTCCCTTATTGTTTAGAAATCTCATTCAAAAAATGGACAAAAAATTATTTTTAATTTAGAATGACAAAATTCTTGAAAATTTATTAACAAATATTTCAAAGGTTTATCATTATTATAAATAATTAAAAATTGAGAATATTAATAATAAGATATAATTATAAAAACTTTTTATTAAAATCAAATTACTAAAATTATTAATCTTATTATAAATTAATTATTTGAATTTAAAATTAAAAGAGGTGATATTTCATTTAATTAATTTTAATTTATGAAAAATAATATCATTTGAGCTATTAAAATAAGACATATTCACTTGAATCCTTCTCAAATTATTCAGTAAAAATTTTCATTAAGAACTTTCTAGTATATAAATTTTTTAAAAATCTAAAAGAGCAATTTCATTATGATTTTGTATTTATAAAATTGTCATAAACAACCCATATTAAATATAAAAGATTTATAAAACCAGTTAGTCAGTAAGACATTTATTTTAATAAAAAATTTCAAAAATTTTAATTTCTTTCCTTTATTAATTTTTTTTAATTTATGATTTTGATGATTTCCACATAAAACAACATTTAAATATTTTCTTAAATTGAGTTAAAACAAAATAATATAAATTTTAATATTTTGATGTCTGTTTTTTAAAAAGAAAAATTAAAATGATTTATAATTATATACATAAAAATTCAATATAAAAAAATCATTTTATTTTAATTATTGAATTATATTAAAATTATAAAAACTGTCTATGGATAATGTTGATAATAATATAAAAGAAAAAAATTTACTAATTGGAATTGAAAATTTTAACGGTAATAGTAATAAGGAAACAGCTGAATTATATTTGGAGAAAGAAAAGAATTATCTAGAAACTATTTATTTTCAAATATTAAGGAATTCGAGAGAAGATAATTTTAACAAGAATAGTCTTATTTTGTTTTTTTCATTTTCAGAATACTTAAATTCAAAAATTTTTGATGCTTTGAGTAAGAGGAAACTTAATTTAAAATTAGATGAGTTTATCTCTGGAATAAATTTACTATTTTCTCGTTTTTATCCTAATGACGAAGAACTTTTGGTAAAAACTATTTTTAAAATTATTGCAGAAGATTTAGAAACAATTACTTATCAATCAATTCGAGACTTTCTGACAAATTTATTATTCGATACTCTATGTAAAGCCCAAATATATAAAATAGAAATTTTTTATAGCATCTCAAAAAATCTTAATAATTTAATAAGAAAGACTTTTAGTATCGGAAAAATTAATTCTAAAATATCTAAATTTACTGAAAATGACTTTTTAAAAATAATTGTAGTAAATCCTGAACTTTTAAACTCTATTCTAATTCTATTAAACTTTCTTTCTCCTATAAATGAAAAATTAATTTTTACTTTTTTGCAACAGGATAATGTAGAAATATTCAATAATGATGATTTTGAAGAAGAGATTCTATTAGAAGAAGAAAGGACTCCCAGAATAAATACTTTATCTAATGAAAAAATTATAAAATTAAAATCATTCAAAAACGATGAAAGAGTTAATTGTTCTTTTAAAATCGATAAAAATTATTTAAAGAAAGAGTTTAATCAACAATCTTTATTGGTTAATTCTGATAATAGCATAACTTTAAACGAAAAATTAAATAAAAGCTCCATCGAAATAACTGAAAAATTAAATTTGGATTTTAAACCATCCAATAAATTAATAAATAAAAATAATTATTATAATATGCAAAATTTAAATAATAATTTAAGTGAAATTAGTAATGAAAATAAAAAATTTTTTGAAAAAAATCAAAATTATTTATCAACAGACATTTTATTTGATGTATCAATCAATAAGAAAAATCATGATGAGAATTTTATAGATTCTATTCATAAAAATGAAAATTCAGATATAAATATTATGTCTGATAAAAATATTTTAATAAATAGTCAAAAAAGAACTCATTTTTCAAAGGAAACATCTGAGAAACAATTATGGAAATTAAGTGCAGATTTATCATCTTCCAGAAGTAATTTAAAAGATATAAATGAAATCGCTAGCAAATCCAAAATTTTACAATTTAAAAAAAATTCAAAAAAGTTTAGCAAATACAAAATAGAAAAAAATGCTTCTATTTGTCAAAAGGACTTAAATATTTTGAAATCCTTGGGTAAAGATACTCAACTCTTCAAATATTTTGAATATCTATACAAAGAATTTAAAATAGAAAAAGAATCTAATGTTCAATATAAAAAATTTTATGTTCTTTTTAGAAAAATTAATAGGATAGAAAATCGAAATAAATTTGTTGAAAATTACATAAATGAAAATATAAATTTTAACCAAACTGAAGAAAATTTTTTTGCGTTTAAGTTGACTCTTATGCTAAATGAATTAATTATTTATAATTCTCCTTTAGAAAAAAATGATAAATCAAATAATAAAAAGAGTTGTAATAACTCTTTAGAAGAATATTTGATTTCAAAGCAAACCAAAAATATTAAAGAAAATAAATTTCTGATTTATTTTTACAATTTGAAAAATCTTATTTTCCCAATTAGTCCTTTAGAAGAAAATTTGGAATATTATTTTACTTTCGGCGATAAAAAATATAAATATTATGGATTAACTTTCCTTCATATTAACCAAAGTTATCAACTTTTTTTTAATACATATGAAAACTTGGATAGATTTTTCAAATTAATTTCCTCAAAATTAAATAAAATAAGTAGATTATTTTTCTTGAATACAAAAAAACTTTATTATAATGAATTAATTCAAAGAGTTAGTGTTTTTAGAAATATACAAGAGAGATTCTGTTTATTTCATGAATTAATTGATGATAAACTTCAAAAGTCTATGAAATTTCAAACTTTTGATAAAAAGTATTTAAATACACAAAATCTCTTGTTTTTTAGAAGACTTTTTGACATTTGTAAATTAAATAATTTTTTAAATGTAAGTATAATCCCAATATCAAATTTCTATGAAAATCATCGATATATAATCCTTGAATATACTATTGATGATTTTCGTATTATTTATGATCAAGGTATAAAAAATTTTATAATACTATTAAGTGATTTAGATCTTCTTTATTTTTTGAAACAAGAAGTTAATAAATTTGCTAAAATCGCTAAAATGCTTAATAAAAGTGAAGATGTTTCTATAATTTTTGAATTACTAGAATACCAAAAACTTTTAATATATTCAAAATTAAAGTATTGATATTTCGTATTTTGTATTTATAAAACTTTATTATTTATTTGAATGAAGAGAATATTTCCATTTCAAGTAAAGATACTGGTAAAATAAATTTTGAAATTCTCTTCTTAGTTATTTACTCTTAATTGTAAATAACTGATAATTATATAAAACATAAAAATAAAAAGTCATGGATATTTAATATTAAAACAAGCTATTTATAATTTTCGGTTTTTATATGGTTTACATATTATGATTAGTTTTCTATTACATTTAATTTCAATGTAGATTTATATTTTTCCTCTTAATAAAGATAAATTTGAATTAAAATCACCAACCATATTTTGCTTTTGTACTAATTTTTGAAGATTTAATTTTTATGTCAAAATCTTCATCAATATCTTTTTTACTTTTATAATCTGAAAGCATCGATCTCAAATGATTAGTTTTCTTGTGATCTTTAGTTATTTCCCCTATATTTGTCTTATACTAAATAAAATTAATATGGATTGATAATTATAATTTATAATTGTTTTATTGTTACATAAAATTATTTAACAATCATAAATTTAAATTTGAAAAAGCAACCTTACTAAATCTTTTTTTTGTAATCTTGCTAAATAATTTAATTCCCAATTTTTATCAATTAAATCATGTACATTCAAATCCACAACGTTTGTGCTTTTAACATTGATTCCATCAAGAGTATCATATTTATCTGATGGATTAATTTTCACTTCAGAGACAGAAATATTATCTGGGTTAATCAAATTTGATTTGTAATTATTAAAAAATTCTTCTTCATTCTAGAATGATTAGTTTTAAAAATTATGAATAATTAATCAAGAAAATCAAAAAATAAAATTTTTACAAATTTCTTTTCAAAGAATTTGTAATTTATTGAATTATCATTTTTATTATTTAATGGTTTTGGAAGAAATCCTAATTCATGCTGTTTTTGCATTAAATATTTTAAATTAGACTTATGTTTTTTATCTTCATCTAAATTGGATTGTTTTATTTCCTTTTCTTTCAATTCTTTAATTTTGTTTTTATCATTAATTAGATTATTAACATTAATTTTTCCTGAAATAATATTTTTATAATTTTCGTATTCTGAGTCTGGATCAGAATTTGAATTAGAATTAGATTCAGAATTAGTATTGATTTTCTTTAATTTTTTAGGTTCATCTTTATATTTCTTTATTAAATCATTTAATCTTAATTTTTTCCTGCCTAGAAATCCATTTTTATCAGATATATCATTCTCCATTTTTCTTTTGAATAAACATTTCAATTTTATATTTCTTAGAAATTCTAATTTTTTGAAATTAAATGAAATTAAATTCCAATACTTATTTTTTAATTATTATCATATTTTTTTGAATATTCAAATTTTAAAAGAAAAATTAAATTAATAACAAATTAAATTTTTCAAATTAACTAAATTAATCACATTCACTGGCTTTATAATTTGAATTAAATGTTGATTTAAATATTTTTTAATAGAAATTTATATATTTAAATCTAAAATTTTGATATAAATTTATAATCAATAAAGGTAAAGAATATTTAATTAATTAATATTTCAAATAAATAATTTTTAATGAAAATTAATATATGAACAAAATAAATTCTCGAAAATATTGGAATATTTTTTACAAAATATTTAAAATTAATGGAATATCAGAACCTTACAGTTCTCTGAAATATTTATTATTCAATTCGAAATACTTTAAGAAAAATCTTAGTAAAAATAAATTATTGCCAAATAATCACAACTTGCTTTTATATTATTCAACTTTTAATAAACAATTTAAAAGAAAAACAATATTTTTTAATCAGTTTGAAAAAAGCAAGTTTATAAAAGATTGCTTTTTGAGATTAAAACATATTCCGATTCAATATATCCTAAAACAATGGCATTTCAGAAACAAAATTTTTTTAGTTGATTATAATATTTTAATTCCAAGAATTGAAACAGAAAAGCTAGTTGAATTAACTGATAAAATGACAACCTAAATGAATAAAACGCAATTTGTTAATATTCATTAATCATGAAATTCCTTCAATTTAATTATTTTGATTTCTTTTTTATCAATTAACTTTTCAGCAATTGAATATATTAATAGCGAAATTTAATTCAGAGATACTTAAAAAATTGTTAAAAGAAAAAGGAAAAATAAATGAAAAATATGATTCATTAAATTTAAATTTCTTAGAGATTGGAATAGGATCCGGAATCATCTTTATATCAATCTTAAAAGAATTTTCATATTATATCAATAAAATTTTTAAAAATAAACATAACATTTATTTTAATAATATTCAATTGAATGCCTCAGGAATTGATATTAATGAATATTGTTGTAAGGTGTCTGAAACTAATTGTATAAAACATAACTTAGATAAAAAAGATTATGAATTAAAAAATTTATCATTTGAAGAATTTTTAGAAATTCATACATTCTCAAAGTAATTACCTAATTAATTTTAAAAAATTTAATCTATTGGTGAATTAATTTTCTTAAATTTTATATATAGTCAATTCGATTTTATTGTTTCCAATCCTCCATATATAAGAAATAAATTTAAAAATAAAATGCAAAAGGATGTTGTTTTACATGAAGATCATAAAGCATTATTTTCTGGAGAAGACGGGTTAGATTTAATTACAAAAATTATAAACAACTCAAGGAAATTAGTAAAGAAAAATGGATTTATTATTCTAGAAATTGATGAAGATCAAACTGATAAAATAATAAATTTAATGATACTAAATAATATTCAAAAATACTTTTCAGAAGCAGATATCTTTGGAAAAACTAGATTTTTTATTTTTTTAATAAATTAATAAATAAATTTAGGTAAATTTTTTTATTTTTAAGAATTTTGAAAAAATTTTTTTTAAAACATCCGAAAAAAATATATAAACAATATTTAAGACTAAGCCTTTTCTTTTTTATTTTTCTATTTTATTTGGTCATTTTCCTAATTTAAGTAAAATGGCAAAGTTATTAAAATCTTTCCAAGTTATTCAGAAAATTATACCTTATAAATATAAATTTTTAACAGAATTTCTTTTTCTTTATTTCGATTAAATTATTTTTTTTTATTACTTTTTGTAAATAAAATTATTTTTTATTTTTCAATCAATATCGTCTTGATTTTCATTAATTAATAATCTAATCTACATCTAAAATCTGATTCAATGACATAATTTGATATAAAATCGACCAAATTGAAGATTCTCATTAATTTAAAAATGGTTTTTTTTATTTTAAAAATTTTAAATTTTCATTAAATGTATCAAAAAAGTTTTTTTATTTTATATTAACAAATATTAACAATTCAAAAATTTTATCATAAATCAGAATTATAATAAACTGCCAATTATTAGAGGTAGTTAAAACATAATTTTTAGTATTTCGTACTAAAAATGATGAAATATTAAGTTTATAAAATTTTAAAAGTTAAATTAATTAAAAATTTAGAAATTTGTTATATTTTTTAAATGACTGACTTTTCTTCATTTTTTAATAGATAATAAATTTTTTTATGGATTTAATTAAATTTCAATTTTAGTGCTGAAAAAAACATCAATTTTTAAAACAATATCTTTCAATATTTATTTATAAAAAGGAAAAATAAATGTTATATATACATTATTAAATTTAACTAGAATAATTATATAATGGATAAATCAATTTCTTAATTATTTCTAACAAATTATAAAAAATTTTGAAATTAAATAAAATAATAATTATCAAAGATATATCTTATATTATTATGATATATTTCATTTATTTGATATATAAACTATATTTTTTATATTGATTTAAGTTAATAATTCTAAAAATAAATAATGAATAAAAAATTAATCATACATTATATTTTAATAAATTATTAGTTCAGTTTTATTTTTTTAGTAAAATACTTTTTCAAAGAAAAATTTTTGCATTTTGGAATAAAAATTTTATCATCATTTATTTCATTTTTTTGGTTATTAATGCTTTTAATTTTGGGAAGAGAATGAATTGCATCGGTAAAATCAAAACTCCTCATAGAAAATGAATTTTTTTGAAATTCTTCCTTTATTAAAGCGTTTTGAAGTTTTTCTTTATTTTTGTTTATAGTAGTTAAATTTTGATAAATATATTTTTTCTCCTTCAGAATATCATTAATGTTATTTTTATGATTGTTATTTCTTGAATGTGTTATATTAATTTGCTCTATTCCAATTTTATTTTTAGTATTTATATTATATTCTACAATTGATCTTGGTGTATTTTCATTATTAAAAAAATAGTCTGTATTTTTCTCCCTTGAGCTATTATATGTTTCAGGAGTATCATTTGAATATATTTTTATATTCGAGAAATTATCAATAGATTTGTTTATTCGATGAGTCAATTTGCTATTATTTATATTGTTATTCACTTTGTTTAAATAATTTTTATTTAGTATATAATCATAATCATTATTAATATTTTCAGAAAAAATTTGAATATCTTTATTTTTAAATTCATCTATTATATTTTTAAAGGTTGAATTATCCATTTTTAATGCGCTTGATATGGATTTATTCCCTAATTTAATTTTTTTCATATCTTTATCATAATAAGCATTCTTTTTTAGAATTGATTTAGAATTCTTATATGCGTAATTATTTATAGATGTTAATTTTTGTTGGTTATATGGCTTCGCATTTAAATTTAAATTCAGATATAAATTAAGATTTAAATTATAATTATCAAATCCATGTTTTTCATGATATTCATTTGCATTATTATCATTAATAATCTCTTTATTTTCATTAAGTTTTGTTTTTGCAGTTTCGTTAAAATCAACATTTTTTTCTCTCATTGAAAAATTATCTATCATATTCGATAAATCTTCTTTAGTAAATCTATTAATATGATCATTTTTAAAAAAACTTTTATCATTTTTGAAATCTAAATTAAAATTTCTTGAATTTTTTTTAGAATATAAACTTTTAAGAAATTCCAAATTTAAATTTTTTTTTAAATTTTTAGTTTTATTCTCATTTAAAAATTTTTTTAATTTTTTATCGTTTGTTATTTGATTCTCTGATATTAAATTAGATGAATTTATTGTTTTACTCTCATTAATTATCTTTTTATCATTGTCTCTAATATTATTTGTTTTATTTTTAAATGAGAAAAATGTGTTTATGCTATTTCTCAAGATATCATCAAATTCACTCTCTTTCTTGAATTTTTTATAAGGATTTTGTTTGAGATTTAATTCATCGTTGTTGCTGCTTTCATTTTCACTAAAGCTTTCAGATGTACTATTATAATAATTATTTTTAGAAAGATTATTTTTTTCATTTGTTGTTTTTCCATAAAAAATTTTATCGTTTGAAGGGGTTTTAAATTTTTGATTATATTCAAAAGTTTTGTAAACATTTGACAATCCAAGTTTTAAATTTGTTGTTGATAAATGCTTATTTCCTGAATCATTTGAATTCTTTTTACAGAAGTATTCAAAACTATCTTTTTTCTTAAGATTAAAATCTTCTTTAATTTTCTGTGATTCTATGTTTAATGTCTGTTGGAATTTAGAAAATTGATGAGATAATGGCTCTTCCAGAAAGTATGTTTTTTTAGAAGAAATTATTTTTTTAGGATTTGAATTTTCCTTTATTTGAGAATTTATTAAAATATTACTTTGATTTGGATTTATAGTAGAGAGTTTTATTGATGAATAATTTTTATGATCCTTTTGGTTATTTAATTCAAGTTTGATTGATTTTTTGTATGTGTAACTCTCTATATTTTCTTTAAATTTATTTTTTGTTTTATTATTCATTTTACTTTCTTCTAATATCTCAGAATTTTTTGAGTCATTTTCATAATTTTTTAATATCAACTTCTTTTCAAGATAATCTAAAATATTAATTTCCGTTTTTATCTTTTTATTTTTATTTTTTTTTTCATTAATTTCATTTTTATTAAATTCATTTTTTATCTGATCTTTTGATTCTTCTATTATATCATCAGTACCTACATTATAAATATTCTTCTCAGAATTTATATTGAATATTCTTTTATTGGATTCTCTTAAATGGCTCATTTTTGAAATCTCTTTTTCAATAATATTATGATTATTGACTGAATTTTTTATATCATTTGTAATATTATTACTAAAATTTGAAATCTTAATCAAATTTGTTTTTTCAGATTTTGTATTTTTACCTGAATTCACTGAATTACCAGGAAATGAAAATTCAAGATTTAAATTCTTTTTACCTTGTGAAGAATTATACGGATTATTTTTATTCATTTCCAAATTTTTTTTAATAAAATTCGTTCCAGGACTAGAGGTAATTATATTATTTAAACTTTTTTGAATACCTATTGTTTTGTCCTGCAAGAATATATTTTTATTTATTATTCTCTTATCGGTTTCATCTTTATGAAGAATATTAGGATCCTCTTCAATAAAAACTTTTTTTTTATTCTCATTTTTTATTTTTTTATTAAAAAGATTTTTAATTTCTTCAATTTCATTGTCAATTATCTTAAGAAATGTTTTGTTCAAATTGCTCAATCGATTTATTTTATTTGTGATTTTCATAAAGACATGTTCTTTCATAAATTTCTTACCTATGCCTTCTCTTTCCATCATTTTATTTAACCCTTCTTGAGTCAGCTTATAGAGACAAACTTTTTCTGAAACAACTTTGGCTTGAAATAAAAATGGCAATTTAAAATAAAATTCTTCTATCCCTAAAATATCTTTCTCACCTATTTTCATGATTGAAAGATTTCTCTTTTTTGATAACTCTTTTAAATTTGTTTTTAATTTTTTATTAAAATACTCTCCAAATGTTTCTATATCAAATACTGAATTAAATGATGGATGACATTTGATTAACATTTGTAATATTTTGAAAAGCTCTATCATATTTTTATTTAGTGAAATTTCTATTTGACCTTCTTTTATCAAATATAAATTAGTTACAGTATTATTTATATTGGATTCGCAATTAATTTCATCGTTTATTTTACTAGAAATTACCTGGTTAATTTCTTGATTAATATTTAAATCTAATAAATGTCCTCTTCTGAATTCTTGAAATATAAATTCAGTAAAGTAAAATTTTTCAAATTTTTCTTTTTCAAAAGTTCGATGAAAAAAACTTTCATACAAAAATTTAAATTCTTTCATTTTCGATTTTTTTTTTTCATTTAGTAAATAATTACAATAATCTTGCTGCTTAATTACAGCAAAATAACAGTCAGTTTTCATTTGGATAGAAGCAGTTCTTAGCCTGTTAGTGCTCTCTAAAGCAAAATCACCAAATGAAGCACATGTACACAATTGTATGATTGTTTCATATTCTTCAAGGAAGAAATTATAACTTTTGTTTTCTTTAATTATAGAATAATATTCCAATAAATCATCATAATCATAATCATTCTTATCCAAAGAATTAAGAATTTCAGGAGAAGAATTTGATTCAGAATTAACGAATGAAATAAACTCGATTAATTTATTAAAAAGTCTATCTTTAATAAAAAGTGTTTGAACGTTGGCATTGATAATATTTTCATATATGTAAATTTCATTGTTTTTTTTAATATTATACAAATAAATCAAATATTCTATAACAGTGAGTTTTTTAACTATTTGCTTTGGTTTTAAAACATCAACTGTTCCTTCTAATATGATATAAAATTTTTCTCCTATATCACCAATTCTGAATAGCATATTAGATTTTTCATGAAACTCCAATTGAGCGTTTAATGTTAAGAAATAATTTATATTATCATACATCGATTTATCGAGTTTGTCTATGAGTTTTTTCATAAAATTTGTTGTATCAAAATATTTCATTAAAATTTTTATATCATTTTCATCTTTTTCTTCTTTTTTTAATATGTATTTAATTTTCTAAATTCGATTAATTATAAATGAGCATAAAATTAAAAATTTACATCTATCCCTTCAGAATTTGTATTAAATTCGGACATATTTGTTAGGTTACTTTAATTATAAATCATAATTTTATTTTTTTAAAGCTTAATAATTATTCATATTTTTAATTATGAAATGCTTTAAAAAATATTAAAAAAAATTAATAAGATCTTAGCATCTAAAAATTAAATGTTATTTTTAATTTCAATGTAATTAATTATATAATTATTCAATGATCCAAATTTTTCATTATCAAAATTTGAAAAAACTTAGATGTTAATTTAATTTATTTATTTTTTTTATTTTTGTTTGAAAAATACAACTTTGAAAAGAATTATTTAGAATTTTAATAATTTAAGGACCAAAAACTAATTTATAAAAAATTTATATTTAAAACTAATACATAAATTAGTAAATCCAAAAATTGGGACAATCATATAAAAATTATTTAATGACTTTTATATTTTCTAAATAAATTTGAATTAATTTTAAAATTTACCTGAGTATTCTCATTCAATTAACTTATTATTGCTAATGAATTTAACAATTTTAATACTATTCTTTCAAATTAAACAATTAATACTATAATTATAGCTCACCTAATTAAATTTAATTTCTAAATTTAAATATTTATAATTTTCATTTGTTTTATTAGATACTAAAGCAATATCTTATATAGAATAAATTAAAAATTTAATTAATTAATTTTTTTTTAGAAAAATTTATTAATTAGATAATAAAAATTAATATTACATAAAATAAAATTTTTATGTTAATAAAAAAATAAATGGATTTAAATTCATATTCATATTTAAAAAATTATAAGGAAGATTTAAGCTTAAAGAATAAAGGTTATAATACAAGCAATCTTTCAATAAATAATTTTAAACTTGACAATAAAGCATTAGAAATTCTCAATGAATTTAATCCATATAAATTTCAAGAAAATTCGGAAGAAGAAATCACTGAGAAAGTTTCACAATATAGATTGAAAATTATTGCAAGCATATCTTATAAAAATTCAATTTTTCAAAATAACCCAATAAAAAAACTAGTATCAAAAAAAAAAGTCCGGTTTGAATTTGAAGGATATGATTTAGATTTAACATATATTACTGATAGAATAATTGCTATGGGCTTTCCAGCAGATAATATTGAAAAAGTTTATAGAAATCCACTTGAAGAAGTTGTTAGTTTTTTTGAAAAACGTCACAAAAATAGATATAAAGTATATAATTTATGCTCAGAAAGAATTTATCCTTCAAATACTTTTTATTCTCAAGGTTACTATCCTTTTGACGATCATGAGGCACCTCCTTTAGATTTACTTTTACCCTTTTGTGATGATATGCATAATTGGCTAAAAGCTCACCGTCAGAATATTGTTGCTGTACATTGCAAAGCTGGTAAAGGTCGGACCGGACTTATGATTTGCTGTTATTTAATTTATTCAAATTTTTTAAATACCGCTGAGCAAGCTCTCAAATATTATGGATTAATGAGAACTACTAATGGCAAAGGAGTAACTATTCAAAGTCAGATTAGATATTTGGAATTTTTTGAAGAAATTATTAAAAGGAAAATTCCTAATCCACTTGATTCACCAAAATTACAATTAAAACAAATAAAGCTGAATACAGTACCCAATTTTAACTTATTTTCTGAAGGTTGTACTCCTTTTTTCGAGATTAAAAACGATAAATTTTTTTATTCTTTAAAACAAGATAAAGATGGATTGAAGGATTATGCTCTTGGAGAGAAAATCGAATTTTCTTTAACTAACATATATTTAAAAGGTGATTTTCATATAGTTTTTTATAATGATGGGCTTATCGGATCTGCAAAAATGTTTAAGTTTTGGTTCAATACTTATTTTGTTCCTTTAAATGGAAAAATTGTATTTAAAAAAAAAAATTTAGACATGAAAATTAAAAACGATATTTTTCTAAATCTTTCTGAAGACTTTAAAATTGAGCTAATATTTAATATAGGAGATAATATTTTAGAAAATAATGATAATGATGTTGTGGATCAAGATAATATTGATTATTTCAAAGATGTTAATATTAATAATGATTTCAAAATGTATTTATAAAATTTTCTAGATTTGATGATTTTAGGATCATTTTCCAATTATTTTAAAAATATAAAGAAAGTTTTTATTATGTAAATTTTAGAAAAATATATTTCTAATAAATTTCTGAAAAGTTATTAAGCTTCATAAGGAAAATGTGATAGAGTGGTAAGCTTCGAATGTTTATAATTCTTATTAAGATTTTATATTAATCAAAGAAACTTTAAAAAATTTTTCTTATAAATTATTATTAATTTTTATTTATATTCATTATATTGATATATAATAACATCAATTATGTTTCTATAAAAAATTTTTGTTTATAAATAAATTTTAAATTTTTCATAAAAAATAAAGCAACTAATATAACTGAATTCCTATACAATATTTTCAATACAATATTTTATAAAATTTATAAAATAAATAAAAACATCAGAGATTTTTCTCACTAAATTTTTGAGATTAAATGAATTATTATTATTATTATTATCTAAAAATTCATCAAAACTTTGAAAGCTAAGAATTCTTCTTTGAGAATAATCTAAAGTAGGAATTTTCATTTTTTTAGGCGAAACAATTACTCCTTCTTGATCTGCACATTCTACATACATAATATTTCTGAGAACAGGATAAACATCATCTGAAGATTCAACAATAAAAGCAGCTGTCATATTTTTTTGTTTTACTGAATCTAATAATCTCTGCTTGTTGATGCATGTATAATAAACATAATTATGTTCTAAATTATTCCATTGAAAAGCAAAATAACAGCAATTCGAATCAGTGTCTAAACAAAATTGAGGTAAATCTGGGTTATTGGAAGCTCCAACATAAGCACATGGATCGTATGTATCTTCACTCATAACTTTTGTTTTTATTGTTATAACAAAAACTGGAAATATTATCAATATATTTGTAATTAATTTTATAGAGCATTGTAAAAAATTTTTCATTTTTCTTTTATTTAAACAAAAAATTAGCTATAAATTTCAATTAAAATTCTAAAAAATATTAAAAATAAAAAAATTTGTTTAAAATTAGAATAATTATGATAAAATTTTGAAAATTACAGAATATTAATCTTATTATAGTATCATTCTTTTATAATATTTAAAAATCATGTAGATTTTTGAAATTCAAAAACTTTTTATTCAATTTCTTGATTTTAAAAATAAATAAATTCAAGAATTTATGAAGTTTTAATCAATAATTATTGAGAATATAAATGTTTGAATTTATATTAATTTTTTCAATTTTATTTAATTTAATAACTTGTTATCAATATCTGTTTCATAGCAACAGACCCTTTCCTATAGAATTAGAAAATAGAGATATTATATATTCTAATCAGTCAGGTTAAAATATCTTTTTCTTTTTTCAATAACTTTCTAAATTAAGGTGTTTTGAAATTAAAAATTTTTTATAAATTTTTTCAAATTTTTTTTCAAAATTTATTTTCTAAAAATATTTAGAATATTTAAAACAACAAAATTATACTATGACAAAAATTATCCCATGTTCTCTTCCAAATATAGGTGATGGTCAATGCGACGAAATAAACAATAAGGAAATTTGTGATTGGGATGGTGGAGATTGTTGTGCTTTTACTTGTGAAGCTAATTGCAAAAAGAAACAAGAATCAGTTAATCCATGTATATATACTTGCGGTAGTTTATCTTATAATTGTCAATCAACAAATCAATGCTCTAAATGTATTAATGGAGTCTGTAGGGATATTAACCAATGTTATTCAGATGAAAAATTTATTTTGAATACAGTATGTGACTATGATAAATTTTTAGATAAAAAATTTTTAATTTTTTTATAAATTTGAAAAAATAAATTATGAAATAAAAAATTTTTTAGATTGATAATTGTATATATGAACCTTTATCTATGGGAAATTTAAGGACAATAGATCCTTTCTGTGGTAAAGATCCTAATAAAACTATTATACATTTTACAAATGATCCAGTAAAAAATAAAGATAATTTCATTTAATGAATTTATTTAATCTATAATTCTTATAAAATTTTACCATTTTAGACTTTTCATTACGCTGGATGTGGTATTGATCAGAGTTTTTGTACAAAAAATCCTTGTTGTGATGTAGTAGCAGTAAATTAAATTTTTTTATAAAAAAGGCAAATAATCAAACTAGTCGTAATTGTGATAATGTAATTAAAGAGCAAATTATCTGGGATGAAGTAATAAATATTAAATTTTTTTATAGACCAATAGAATTCTTTCAAATGCCTATATTGGATGTTTAGAAAATTATAAAAATTGTTTTTTAAAAAATCAAGTAAATCGAGGTAAAAAAAAGGATAAAAAAGAGTTAATATTTTTCTAATATTTACTCAAATTATAAAACCAATATTTTAAAGGTCAATGCTGTGTTTGTTTTGAAGGATGGACAGGAGTCTATTGTGATATACCTGTTTGTAAAAATGGTTGCGTTAAAGGAAAATGTATTGGTAAAGATTTATGTGAATGCGAAAAATATTATTCTGGAGCGAATTGCGATCAACGTAAGATTTGAAATCGAAAATAAATATAAATTGATTTGAAAATACGATTTAAATTAAATTTCCAGCTATTTGTACAAATTGTGTTTACGGTGTTTGCCTAAGTCCTAATCAATGTGAATGCTTTTATGGGTATAGTGGTGAAAATTGTGATATTGGTAATTTTTAATATTTTATTCAAATTAAAGCTGTAAAATCACCTTTTTGTGTTAATGGAGTTGCGACAATATCTGATAAATGTGAGTGTTTTCAAGGTTGGATTGGAGAGCTATGTGAGATAAGTAAATTATAATAGAAATTAAATTTAATATCTTTAAAATTATTATTTTATCCTATAAAAATTGAAAAAGGGAATTGTAAAAATTGTATTAATGGCATATGTAGAGATGATGGTACTTGCAGCTGTTATCCTTACTTTAAATTCCGAAATGAACTAGATAGATATGATGACAATACACTTTTTTGTACAGATATTGCTTCTTGTAAAATCTTTGATTCATTTTGTAAAAGTTGTAATAATACTGGTTGTTTAACTTGTCAAGATAGTTTTACTTTGATCAATAAAAAATGTGGTAATTAAAAATTTATTTTATTTCTCATATTAATTATTAAAAAGAATCTTGTAGTGAAATTCATAATCCTCAATGCAATTATTGTGATTCAAATTTTTGTCTTGGTTGTGATTATCCTTTCGAATTGGTTGAAAATAATTGTATTTCTTATGGAATGATTGAATTTTCAAATAATTTCTATAATGTTAAGGAATATGAACAAAAAATAGATATTACAATAAATCGATATTACAATACTTTTAAAGATGTAGGAATATTTTATCGATTAATAAAGATCACCTCAAACACTAATTTTCTAAACTATGACCTAGCAAATTTAAATAATAATTTATTCAATAAAGTCAGAAATAGTAGTGGATTCATCATATTTAAAAATGGAGAGAAAACAAAAATTATTACATTATATGTTTACCCTGATTTTTTTGTTGAAGAAAAGGAAACAAAATTTATAATTGAGATGTTTAATCCTTTTGGAGGTTGTTACATTGGTAAGATTAGCAGAGCTATAATTGAAATATTTGATGATGTCAAATTTGCAGATTTGAATTTCATGCAATATTTTCTTAAAGGAAATGTTGTAATAGATGATTTAAAATTTCTTATTACCTTGTATGATAATTAAATTTTTCTAATATAAATAATTCGTTTTTATTAATCAAATACATTAGGAATAAGACAAATATTAACAATTATTTTTTGGAAATTTACGCTCATTCTTATTATTATGGTAAAACACCTAAAAATGATGGAAATGACAAAATCATATTTTTTATAAATTTTGAAGAAAATAATAGAAATGATCGATATGAAAAAAAGATCATTTATAAAATTAAATCACTTCTTAATCAAGAAAATTTGGGGAATGTTTATCAAGCAAAAATTAACTTTAAAAATGTGAATGAAGATTTAATTTTAGATTCTAATTCCATTAAATCATTCAAAAAAGCTTTTCAATTAAATTTATTATATTGTAAACAAGGAATAGTTTATAATTATTATAATACTATTGGATTTCGTAAAAATCCAATTATATCAAGGATAATGAGTATCATAGAAATAGATGAATTTTGTAAAATTTTAAAATTGATTAATCATTTCATTTATTTAAAATTTAGATGCTAATACCAATCATTTTTCTGTTGAATGGATATTGTTTTTTAAATTTGACTCTATCAAAAAGATAAAATTGTTATTTTTTAAACCATATTATGACATATTAGAAATTTTTGTAAATTCGAAAAAACTTAATATTATTGAAAATTCCATAATTAAAACTGATAAATGTGTTGATTATTCAGAAAACAATGATTGCTCAAGAATTACTTTCGAGGATATAATAATTGATTATGATATGGACTTCTATATATTTAAAGTAAAACTCATTCATCTCAAGGGAGTATCATATATTTTTCATGAATTAATAACAGATTTAGGAAATAAATTTGAATTTGAAAATAAAAATTCATTAGCTTGTGAAATTATTCAAAAACCAATTAAAATAGAATTAATTTAAATCTAATTCAATTTTAATAAAGAAAAAATTCAATTTAAATTTAATTTCTCTACTAATAATTTCTAACTTTTATTAATTTATTTTATAAAATTAAATTTTAAGCGTAAATTTTCATTAAATTCTTATCAAAATCATCAATTTCTTTTCTTACAATAATTTCACTCAATTTTTGCAGATCATCCGCAAATACATCAATAAAATGTTTCTAAATTTAAGATTAATATACATTTAATTAATTTACCTGTATAAATTTATCCAATCTCAGAATATAATCTAATAAATTTGGAAGATAACAAACTTTATCAAAAAATTTATTGTAAAGCATTATCAAAACATCGCAACAGTTGATTACTAATTCAGAATAATTCAATTCAAATGACTAAAAAAGATAATATTAATATTAGTATTAATTATTTAAATTGATTACAAAATATAAATTATCTATTTGAAAAGGAAGAAAATTACAGGAGTACATCTAGAATAGACTTTATAGTGATTTCCATTTGAAAATATTTTTGATAATTTATTTGTAAATTCTTCGAATTTCATAATATTTTCTTTTCCTTTCGAAATTTGATTAGATGTTGTGATCTCAGTTTGAAACTTCAAATAAGAATTAAAATCATTCCAAAAATTTGTTTCTGTTTTATATAATGATTTATAGAAAGCACAAATATTACTATAAGACATATCTTTATTTAATCCGATCATTGGAAAAGGGGAATATTTATTTTGTTCATATCTTGATTTCAAAATATCATTTTTAATTAGAGGAATGCAATCATTTTTTTCAAAAATTTTGGAAAAATAATTTCTTTTATTTGAATTATTATTAGATGTGTTATTTAAAGATGATTTTAAATATTGTTCATGTTCTTCAAAAAGTTTTAATGCTAAAAGTAACTAAATTATAAAACAATGAAATATTACTGTCTTAATTGAATTATTAAGATCTAAAATTTTTCCAATACTACAACTCAAAGATAGAATATTTTCAATTCTATGATAAAAATTATTAAAAATATATTTTATAATTTTTTGAAATTACCTTATTCTAAACTCAGATCTTGCAGAAAAAACTTCATTGATAAGTTCCATGTTTAATAATACAATATCTTTGTAAAAGATTTTATTGTTTTTGTCAAAATATGTTTTTAATTCAGATATTTGAACTTGTCTATCTTTGCTGATTGTAATTAATTTTACTTGAACATTTTCAATTATTTTACTATTTTCATCCATTAAAAAATTTTTTAAATTTAACAAATTTTATATTTTATAAAACAAATTTTATAGCAAAAACAATAAGAAATAAATTTTTTTATTCTATAATTAATTTAGACTCTTTAATTTAAAAATATATAATAAATTAAACAATAAATAATAACTAAACCTGGGTATTTTATCTGTCAAATTTTTTATATTTTTAGAATTTTAAAAATTGAATCTCTCAATTTTTATTTAAAATTAAATTTTTATTTAATAAAAAAAATATTGTATTTTATTTAATTATTATATAATCAAAGTCTTTCCCACGATAAAATTTTTTAAATTTTATTCTTCTAAAAATTTATTTTTAATGTGAGGTTTTTCATATTTAATTACTATAAATTCATTTTTCGATAATAAAATAAAATAAAAATTAATCTTGATTTAAATTATTCAATTCATTTTCAGTTAAAAATATAGGAGCAATAAATCTTGTGAAAAATCCTTGATCTTTTTTAGTTTGACTATTAACAATTGTTTCTTTTTTATTATCGATATTAGCATTTGAAGTGTCATCCCTTTTTTGATTTTTAAGACTATTTTCTTCGTTTTCTACCTTAGGGCTAGACAATACTTTAATATTTTCTTTTTCATTAATTTCAAAGGGATTTTTAAGTTTTGATTTTGACTGGTCTATTAAATTCAATTCATTAGAAGAATTATTTTTGGAAAATTCTTTTTCGAAAAATAATTCTGCGTTATTATTGATTTCAGGCTTATTATTTAAACTATCAAGATTTTTATTTTTATTTTCTATAAAAGTCTGATTTATACTGGAATTTGAATTAATTTTTAGATTATCTAATTCTTTTTTTTTATACTCATTTAATTGTAAATTTAATTCATTAATTTCATTCGTGAGATTTTTTATTGTTTCAGAATTTGTCTGTAAAATTATTGCTTTTTCTTCACTTAATTGTGAAACTTTATTTTGAAAATAACTTAATTTTTCAGCACTTTTATAATTATTGAGGAGATATTCATGATTCTTTTTAGATTCTTCTGCAATTGATTTATATTTTGATATTTGTATTTCTAAATCCGAATTTACTTGCCTCAAATCGTTTATTTCTTTGTCTTTTTCATCTAAATTTTTTAAAAGCAAATCAATTTCTTGCTGTTCAATTGAAAGATTTTCACCTTTTGATAATGCTTGATTATTTTTATATTTTTTATTTTTGATTTTAAATTAAATAAAAAGATTATAAATATCAATACTTGGCGCTTCCCTCTTTATAATAATTTCTTTTTGTAAATTAAGTAAATCTTTCTCTTTAGTTTCAATTTCGGAATTTATTCTAATTTAAAATTTTTTATTAAATGAAATTTATTTTTTAAATATTTATTTAAGATAATGAACAGTATACTTTTCTATAAGTTTATTGAATATTTCGAAAAAAGTTTCAACATCGTTGTCATTGAAATTCTTAATGAAAAGATCATTTGAAAAACCTTCGATTTGAAATTTTTTAATCATCTTTCCCCAATTTATTATTAAGTTTTTGATACATTTCTTTAGAGTTTCAAATAAAATTGGCCCATTATTGCTTGTATTAGATTCCATTTTTAATACGGCTTCTTTATCTGCCATTAAATTGTTAATTCTCGAAGTGAGATTGATTAATTCGCCTTCCTTTTCATCAAGAATTTTTCTTTTGCTCTCTTCAAGATGTAATATTTTTTTTTCATATTCAGATTTTAATTCATTAATTTTTATATCAGTGGAGTTTTTAGCCTCTTCAAAATATTGTTTCATTTGTTCATCCTTTTCGTTCGAAGTCCCTTTTTGGATTTGTAGAAGATTATTAATTTCTGTTGATTTGCTTTCCAAATCTTTTTCTAATTTCTTAATCCTCTCATTTAAGTCGGAAATTATGTTTTCTTCATCATGTGATTTTTGATTAAAGTCATTTATCTGTTGGGAAAGAATTCCAATTTCTTTTTGCTTAATTTGAATTAAATTATTATTTCTATCCAACTCGTTTTTTAAAATGTTGATTTCTTTATCATTTAATTCATTTTTATTTTCAAAATTTTCGATTAAATTTTTAAGAATTTTTATTTTACACACTACTTGACTTTCTAATTTTTCTTCATTCATTGCTAAATCTTTATTGAATTTTTGCATTTCTTCATTAAATTCAGAATTAGCTAAATTTGAAAAGAAAACATTTAGATCATTTTTTATTATATTTAAAATAGAAATAATTGATTGATATTCATCATTTGTTTTATCTTTTAAAAATTTCATTTCGAAAATTTCTTCTTTTAAAGATTTATTTGATTCGTTAGATAAACCTAATTTTTTTATTAAATCCTCATTTTCTTCTCTTTGTAAATTTATCATTTTTATTGAATCTTCATTTTCTTTTGTTTTAAACTCAATAGCTTTTACCAAATCATCTTTCTCTTCTGCCTTTACTAACTTAAGAGATTTATAGTTATCTATTTCTTTCTCTAATAAGGAAATCTTATTGTTTAATTCTTGAATTGAATTATTCAACGATTCAATTCGAGCATTTAAATCAACTATCTTATTATCATTTTCGTTAATTGTTTTATTTTTATTTTCATTTTCTTCTTTTAATAATAAATTCTGCTTGTGAATTAAATTAACAGTATTGTTTAATGATGAGCACTCTTCTAAATAAATTTTAGAGTCTTTGCTAATTTTCTCAATATTGTTATTCAACTCAGATATATAATTTTGGAAACTTATTAAATTAATAATTTTCGGAATTAAGATTAATTAAATAAAAATTATATAAAACTTTAAAATTACTTTTTAAAAATCAAACAAATTAATTGATCAAAATTTATATTTATGTCTTTATTGTAGTTATTAATGTTTTCTAAGATCTCATTAATAATAAGATTATTTTCCTGTATATCATTATTGAGAGATTCAATTAAATTTTCTTTTATAAACAATCTAATTCTTTCATTTTCCTCAAATTTATTTTTTAATTCATTTTCGCAATTAAAGATTTTATAATTTAGATCATATATATCTTTTTCCTGCTTTTTTATTAATTCTTCATTAGCTTTCAGATTTTCAAGTTTATTCGTAAGTTCTATTTTTGTAGAATTTAGGTTTTTAATATCTCTTTCATTTTGTAATAATTTTGAGGAAGAATAATTCATTTTTTCTAGCATTTCATTTTCAATTTCTTTTATTCTTAGATTTTTTTGAGATATTTCATTTTTTAATTTTTCAATTGTATTTAGATTTCCTTGATTGCATTTTTTTTGAGAATTTATTTGGTTTTCTAATTCCACATTATTTAATTTTAAATTCTCATTAAGTTTGCTTATTTCATCCATTTTATAGAGCTCTTTCTCATAATTATTATTTTTCTTAATCAATCCTTCAATTTCTTTTTTAGCTTCATTCATTAATTTTTCAAATTCGTGGCTTTTATTTATTAAGTTTTCATAATTTGATTTATTTATTTTTTCTTGATCTTTAAAACGAAACTCAAAAAATGATTTTTCCAAAGATAGGTTAGCTATTTCCTTTTTTAAGTTAAAATTTTCATTTATAAGATTAAAATTTTCACTTTCTAAATTGCTATTTCTTTCGAATTGATAATCAGAAAGGTTCTTCAAATCTATATTTTATGAATTAAAAATTAATAGAAAATGAAAAGTCTTTAATTTTTGTTAGAATATTATTACCACAATTGGTTTCTTTTTCAAATTTTACATAATTGGAATTAAATGATGCTGAAAAATCCTCTCGCTGCTCTTCTTGGGATATTTGATAAGAGAATATTATATTTCTTAATTTTTCAATCTCTTTATCTTTTATTTTTAAATTTTCATTCAAATCATCAATCATTAATTTATTTGAAATATTTTCTTCAATGAATTTATTAAGATTTTCTTTTAATATATCTTTCTCAATTGTAAGAACTTCCTCCATATATTTATATTCTCTAAATAATTCATTGAGCTCTTCTTCATGCTTTTGTTTTAATTCAATTTGAGCTGATAAAAATTCAGCTTCGATTGTTTTTCTAATTTCTTGCTCCAGATGCTTTTTCTTTTCTTCAATTATTTCTTCCAAATTTATGTTTTTATGTTTAGTAAGACTACCATTTATATTATTAAGATTCTCTAAATTAGTTGTTTCCAAATTTCTCATGTTAAAAGTATTATTGACAGAAAACTTTTTAATTAAAAAATTTAATTTCTTATTTTTAGATTTATGATAAAAAATTCATCAATTTAAAATTTAAAATGTAATCACATATAAAGTATTGTCTGAATCTAAATTAACTATATTCTGTTGTAAATTAGTATCTATTACTTTAGTGTCTCTATTTTCACTAACATTGTTATGCTCAACAGTTTCTTCATTATTAGTTTTTCCCAATTCAGTTTGATTTTGAATTATTTTATTTTCTAATTTATTCTCTTTTGAATCCTGATTATTAATCTCAGTACTTCTCCCCTGGTTAAAAGTATTGAGAAGTTTCTTTTCCGAATCTTTCGTTTTTATATTTTCTGGTGAAGTTTCTTCCTCTTTGGCCTCTTCATTTTTATAATTTGTAATAGTAGTGTCAATGCTGTTACTAGGCAAAATAGAAGCATATCTATTAGAAGGTAATTTGCTTCCACCTTTTTTAGCTATAGGAATTTGTTTCCTTGGATTAACAAGAGAATTATCAACAGTTTCTGTTTTTGAATCTCCGGTATTTGATGGATTTTCTTGTTTTTTATTTTTTCCAATTGGAGGAGGTTTTTTCTGTTCTGCTAAGATTTTTTTTATCTCTTCTTCTTGTCCTGGAATCATCCAAACCTTTAATTCTTTATCATAATAAGGAGCCGGATCATCTTTATTCAATATTACTTCTGGAATATTATCTTCTTCCTTTTTCTTTATTCCGAACATTGAAAGTAGTTTACTCATTTTTTATTCTAATATGATTATTTTATTAAAACATTTAAAAAATGGCTATGAATTTTATTTTATAAAGTTCAATATATTTAATCAAAGTTTTTTTTAATTTTTATCTATTTATTTTTGGGGATTGGGGATTGGGGATTGGGGATTGGGGATTG
>Ga0194116_10002377_pt1 | contig 24477 bp, 17 predicted proteins | sample TA2MahsurfametaG_4_FD_148617 | JGI IMG/M metagenome (GOLD analysis project Ga0194116, IMG submission 148617) | Freshwater microbial communities from Lake Tanganyika, Tanzania - TA2015008 Mahale S9 surface | ecosystem: Environmental > Aquatic > Freshwater > Lake | place: Tanzania: Lake...
TGATAACCACGACTGGCACCGCCGTCGATACGGCATTTACTGCCTCCAAGGGAACTGCTCCCTATACCTATCAGATCGTGAAAACTGCGAACTTTGCTGAGACCGTCACTGGAATTACGATTTCTGAGACTGGCTTTGTCAGAGTTTCAAGTTCTGTACCTGCAGATGGCGATACCGCGATGGTTTATCCAATGACTGTCATTGTCACCGATTCCAAGGGCGATACAGCAACCGCCGCGATCACGATCACAGTCAATGCGCCGATTCGAATCACTGGCGATACATTCATCGTGACGACCTTCGGTCGCGCGGAAACATCCACCGCATATCAACCTTCTCGTGGAACCGTTCCTTACACCTTCTCACTCGACACCATAACAAGAAGTGCGGGTGGAGCTGTCTCGGGTATTGCGATCGGATCCGCTTCAGGTCTTCTGACAATCTTGGCTTCAACCGTTGCCGACACCTACATCGTCATCGTCCGAGTGACCGATGCGCGAAATGACTTCGAGACGATGAGTGTGACGATTCTGGTCAACCCTGCAATCACTATCACGGGTGAGACTCGCATCGTGACGACCTATTCTCGTGAAACGACGACTGACTACAACGCAACAGGCGGAACAATCGAAGGGTATGGTGGCGTTGGCCAACTCACCTTCTCGATCTTCTCCATCACTTCAACATTTGGCCGAGATACCAGCGCTATCTCGATCAATCCAAGCACCGGCCTTCTCACCATCGGTGACACCACCCCGGCCGATACATTCACCGTCACTATCCGCGCCACTGATTCACTCTCTGTCACTGGTTCGCTCTCTGTCACTGTCCTAGTGAACGAATCGGTGACAATCTCAGGCGATACATCGCTTGCTACAACACAAGGAATCTCACGATTTACCTCGGCCTACACCACCAATAATGGAACCGTTCCGCGAAGCATTAGCGTCATCTCGCAAGATGGAGGCGCCGCTCCGGCTGGATTCAGTATTGACGCAGATAGATTGCGAGTCGATGCGTCAGTTGTAGCAGATACTTACTACGTCTATGTCGTCGCGACTGATTATGCGGGAGATACCGCTGTTGTAGCCGTCACTGTGCGAGTAAATGAGACTGTGACTATCGGTTCCGCGACAAATATCATCACGACCTTCACTCGCGAGGATTCAAAGATTGCCTTCACTGCAACCCGAGGAACTACGCCGTATCAGTACAGCATCTACTCGGTCTCGCCATCGGCAAATACCGAGAGCATCAGCATCAATGCAAGCACTGGTCGCGTGACTGTCTCAGGACTGACAAACCCCGAAACTTATACCGTCACCATTGTCGTGACAGATTCGGTTGGCGCAACCGACACTGGCGTGATGACGATTCAAGTCAATCCATCTGTTTCGGTCTCAGGTGGATCGAATGAAACGACCACTTACGGAGTGCGCCGCTCAACTTCTGCCTTTACCTCCGCAGGTGGAACAGTTCTCGGTACAAGCGGTGCGGGCTACGCGGACTATGTATATTCCTTCACTTCCTCACCAAACCACCCTGGAATAACAATCAGCGAAACGAATGGCGTAGTCACGGTGAGCGAGACGGTTGCAGCGGGTACGTACACAATCACAGTTCGTTCAACTGATGCGCTCGGTCTCTATGGAACCAAGACCATCACCTTCTTAGTCAATGACTCCATAACGGTCTCAGGTGGCCAAGCAACCTTACAGACCACTTATGGCAGAGCTCGAAGTTCAGCCGCCTTCACCTACTCCGGCGGAACTGTTCCACTCGCATTCACTATCTCTGGTCTGATTCCTGGCGTGACGATCTCTGATACTGGAGTCGTCCGAGTCGCTGAGACAACCCCAGTCGGTACTTACACCGAGACAGTCACCGCAACCGACTTCGTCTCGGCAACTGGCTATAAGACTCTGATCATTATCGTCAATGAGAGCGTCACCATCGCTGGTGGCTCGGATATCGTCACCACTCAAGGTCGAGCAACATTCTCTGATCCATTTGTCACTGATAGTGGAACAGTTCCTCGTTCACTCTCGTTCTCAGCCAGTGCCACTGGTCTTCGCCTCGATACAAATACTGGTCGAGTACATGTTGATAGCACTGCTGCCGCTGCAACTTATAACGAGACTGTCACCGTCACCGATGATGCTGGAGCGACAGCGCAGAAGGCGATCAGGATCGTGGTTAATCCAATTGTTTCACTCTCGGGTGCGACCACGCTTAACACGACCTATTCGATCCCACGAAGTTCGTCTGCGCTCACTGCAACGGGTGGAACCACCTTCGCAAGTGGCGGGCAACCTACCGACACTTACACCTTCTCTATTGCACGAGTTACAGATAGCACCTCCGCCACTCGAGATTCAGTGACGGTTGGTTTGTCGATTGATTCAAGGACAGGTGTAGTCACAGTCTCTGCGACAACGCCTTCTGATACTTACTCCGTCACTGTTTGGGCATCAGATGGATTCGGTGAGACTGGAAGCGCCACATTCACAATCCGAGTCAACGCGTCGATTGCGGTAAGTGGTGGACAAGAGACTCTCACCACCACATTTGGAACCGCTCGCACTTCAACGGCATTCACATATAGCGGTGGAACTGTCCCGCTTACCTTCACAGTCTCTGGCGTCAATACTGGCGTCACAATCAATCAATCTGGCCAGGTGCGAGTCGCTGAGACAACACCAGTCGGTACATATCTTGAGACGATTACCGCAACGGACTTTGTCTCTGCTTCGGGCTACCGAACCATGATCATCGTGGTCAATCCAATGGTGACGATCTCTGGCGGATCAAACATCGTGACCACCTTTGGCCGCGCAGATTCATCACAACCATTCCTCACCGATAGTGGAACGGTTCCTCGTTCCCTCTCATTTAGCGGCACCGCACTCGGATTAACGCTCGATACAAATACTGGTCGAGTCCATGTCGGCGCTAATACTCCCGCGACTACCTACTACGAGACGGTGACGGTCACTGACGAGGCAGGCGCGACAGCGCAAATGGCGATAACAATTCGCGTTAACCCTGTCGTAAGCGTCTCGGGGGGTTCTGGAATAACTACGACCTTCACTATCGCCGATAGCTCCTCTGCATTCACGGCAAGTGGCGGAACAGTTGAATCCACTGGTGGGCAATTAGGAACTACCTACACATTCTCACTCGGCGCAATCACTGACAGTGTGAGTGGAGTAGTAAACGCAGCATCTGCAGGAATCTCGATCAACTCGAGCACGGGTCGTATCAGCGTCACCTCATCTACTCCTTCTGATACCTATCAAGTAAGAGTTATTGCCTCTGATGGTATTGGCGAAACCGGAAGTGTCTTGATGACGATTGTGGTCAATCCGATGATCACAGTAGTTGGTGGCTCAAGCATCGATGGCTATACCGATAGTGCATCGACACATACCTTTACTTTCACCAACGGAACTGGAATTAAGACTGCTACTGCGCAAACTTCGGGCATTTCGGGAACTTCCTGGCTACTTACTAACAATCAGGCCACCTTCTCGATCCCACAAAATACGATAGCGCAGACCTTCAAAGAAACCTTGACCATCACTGATGCCAAGGGCGCACAGATCACTCATGTGATCACCGTCGTCATCAATAAGGCCTTCCGTTCCATCTCGATCTCGGCAAGTGCTGCGACAGTGAAGTATGGCGAGACGCTCCTGATTTCCAGCACTTGGGTCCCAACCGCATCGAACAACGGAGATGCACTCACTATCAGCACCTCAACTGGTGCGATCTGCTCTGTCGCAATGCGCGATACGAATACCGCGATCTTGACCGCATCTGGTGGCGTAGGAACTTGTACCCTCAACGCTCAGGTGCTTGAGGGTGATACCTATGTCGCAGCAAGTGCAACGCCGATCAACGTAACCGTGACTGTTGCTGACACAATCACTGTGACAGCAAATGCATCCGCAACTGCCAACTACACCGGAAGTCCACTCGCATCGGCGCCATCGTTCACCGCTACAGGTTTGAAGAATGGTGATACAGCAAGTTCGGTGACCTATACATATTCATCTACCTCGGGCACATGTGCCCAGGGCGGAACGTGCTCAGTCGGTGACATTGGGCCTGGCGGTGGCAAGGTCTTCTATGTTGCGCCTTCAGCGCAGTGGTGGGGCCAATACCTTGAGGCAGCGCCAAGTGATCTGACCGATGCATCGTGGTGCGCGACGGGGTCTGGTTCCAACTCAGCGCAAAGCGGCACCTCATCAGCAGTTGGCGATGGCAAACTCAATAGCGTTATCACTTCCACTTCGTGCACTGCTGGCGCAATGGGCACTTCGCGAAGCTATGCAGGAGGCGGATTGAGCGATTGGTACCTGCCTACATCTGAAGAGTTGGCTCTGATGTATGCCCAGCGCACTGCTCTTGGCCTCAGTGCAAGCGCGACTTATTGGGGATCGGATCCTGTTGATTCTTCGACAGCTCGTGGCTACAACATGGCAACTGGCGCTAGCGCTACTGGGTCAAAGGAACTCTTCCAGAAGGTCAGACCAATCCGCGCCTTCTCGGCAACCTCAAATAGCTACGGACCAAGCACCAGCAACCCAACAAATGCCGGCGCGTATTCGATAACACCATCAGTTCTCGTACTCGGTGCAAGTCGATCAACTGCTAACTACGCCGCGGTTCAGTATGTAGCTGGAACACTAGTTATCAACAAGATCACTCAGAGTACGCTCTCCATTTCCTCGCAGAACGGCGCAAGAACTGGCGTTGACGAGACGTACACCCTCTACCCAACTGGTGGCTCGAGCACCGCATCGAATACATATCGAGTGATCACTGGTGGCACTGCCGGTGGTTGCACTGCGACAACATTCCTTAGTGCATCAGTTGCTGGAACGTGTTTGGTCACCGTCCAACGTGCAGGTGATAACAACTACCACGCGGTCATCGGCTCAACCATCGAAGTTGGATTCTTGAAGTTTGAGAGCACTTCATCAGGTCGAGTCGTTCAGATCGTTGATACTGCGACGAAGCCAGTAATCAACTCGCTCTCAGCATCGACTGGCCTTGCTGGTGATACCGTGACGCTCAGTGGTGGCGCCTTGACCGGAACAACGCTGATGGCCATTGGCAATATCCGAGTCACTTCATTCACGGTGGTTAACTCCACTTCAATCGTCTTCACAGTTCCATCAGGGTCGCTGAATGGGAAAGTGGGATTGAGAAACTCCAAGGGTGAGATCGCCTATTCCGCAGGAAACTTCACAACTCTCACTGCACCAACTTTGACCATGACTGACACAGTCGCCTATGGACGCGCAAATCAGGTCTTGACCAACAAGTATGCATTCACTACAACAGGTCAGGTTGACTCTTACACACTTGTGATCACGGATCCGTTGCCCGCAGGTGTCACCTTCGACTCTTCAACAGGTCAGATTTCTGGAACACCAACCGAGAGTATTGAGACGACCACCTACACATTAAGAGCGCACAACAGGGCTGGAACAGCAAGCGCGAACTTCACCTTAGCGGTCCCTCTAGTACTCGGCGGCGCTTCGATTCTTTCCTTGAACTCTATCTCTGAAACTTCCACCTCTGAAAGCCAGACAGTAGAGACAACTACCGTTCAGACCACTGATTCAAGTACGACTGACACCCGCACCACAGATTCACAAACGTCGACATCAAGTTCTTCTGATACTCGTACCCAAGAGACAACCGTCGCGGTAGTTTCTACGTCAGATACAAGATCTGCCGATACTAGAACTGTTGAGACCTCCACTTCAGATACCAGATCTGTTACAACGAGCTCGTCCTCTACGCCTCCAGCGGATACTGCTTCCTCAGGATCCGATACCGTTACTGTCACGACTTCAAGTCCTTCATCTTCTGATACCCAGACAGTTTCAAGCACATCATCGAGCGAGACTTCAACACCACCTGCACCGACGACTACACCATCCTCTGATTCAGAGAGCGTGACTTCAACAAGTAGTGGCGGTGCAGAGACAACTACGACTTCCTCAACTCCTGTCTCTACATCATCAACTCCAAGTGAAACCCCGCCACCAGCTCTAGGGCCATCTAGCGAGAGCACACCAGCAGAAACGAGCGGAACACCTCCGTCCTCGAGCGAAAGCAGTGGTGGCTAAGATTCGCGGGTTCATGATGACAAAATTGCGAAGTCAAAGTCCCCTTAAGGCTTACTTGTGATGAAACTTAATCGTTCACAGAAGCTGATCATCGGCGCTTCTCTCGTCTTTCTATCCCTCATCAGTTCGGTGGTGGCTGCGACAGTCACCATTAACACCAATAATCGAGTCGAATTCGGCCAAGGTCTCTACCAAGTTGCTGCATGTGATTCATTCATTTCAGTAAGTGCAGAATCCAATGGGACTAATATGACCGAGGTCATTATCGATGGTTTTGACATCACCAATTGCCCTGACACCTATATAAGACTTAAATTCTACGGTTCGGGATCTGCCCCACTCAATCTCTATTCAGATTCTGGAGTCGCTGTGAGCAGGATCTTGCTCTACGCCAACGGAAATAGTGGTCTCTATGAAGGACTTGATTTCCTTAACGCGAGAGGGCTTGTTCCAAGTCCTTACACAACCTGTTCCGAATTCCTCTTGACTTACTGCAAATCTGACGGTTCTTTGAGTTTGGACTATTTCAATGGTCGTTATCGGTTGATTTTTGAGACTCCGATGGCCTCCGTTGGATTGATTGAATCTTTCACCGTCGAGACAACGCGAGAACGCCCAGTCGAGGTTATTGCTTGCAACACCGTTCTTCTTGTCAGTACAGTTGCTGATAGTGGAATGTTGAAAGAAGTGATACTTGATGGATTGGATATTAGGAACTGTCCTGGGAAATACACTCGTGTGAGATTCTTCCAAGGCGCCAGTGCGACTCCTCTCGCGCTATATCGTGAAGGTGGAATCGACGTGAATCGGATTTTGGTTCGCGCAACTACGAACTCAAACCCTGACCTCCTAACAGGGCTAGATATCGTCAATGGCCTGGGCTTGATTCCTAACTCCTATAGTGATTGTTCGACTGGCCTTCGACCATATTGCAGGACTGACGGTTATATCAGTGTTGATTACTATCAAGGCAGATATTCATTTGTTTTTGATACCCCGCTGGCAACCATGGTGACGGCAGATTCGTACACGGTAACCACTTCCGACGGGTTACCTAGCAGTTAGTACCTTGCTGGTCCTTAGGCCCTTGAAAGCGTGGCGCATAATGGTCATTACCTAAAACTCCGGGGCGATTTAGGCCTTTCGAAGAAAGAGCCTTCCCACTACATATTGCATCAATCCTCAGCAAGTTCTAGGGTTTGCCCACTTCAATCGACTTCAATGAGACACTCCGTCTGACTAACTTCTCTTTAAAGACCTCAAGGACAGCCTTCGCCCGTTCTTCAGTCTCTGAAGTAATCGTGATTTTCTCTTCACTCTTGGAGATATTGATGCCCGTGTTCTTGAAATCAAAGCGAGTCTCAAGTTCTCGAGAGCACTGATTGATTGCATTGTCCAACTCTGTCTGATTGATCTTTGAGACAACGTCGAAACCTGAGTCAGCCATGATTCCCCTTTGATTTCGATATGGATACTATCCCCTGAGGCCCGCCATCAAAGTTGGGCGCTCAACTCTGTCACCACATCAAATAGCGCGAATACATCCGCTTCAGTCGTCCTGAAATTCGTGTAGCAAGGGCGAAGCCAAGTCTCGCCATTAATTTGCGCGGTCGAAATGTAGAAACGACCATCTTCAAGGATTCTTTGGCAGAGTCTCTCGTTCAAGGCGCTACGGTTACTCTCGCTTGGACTGAGGAACTGGATGGGGGCGATAGAGAGATCTGGTGGATAGGGAAGTACGCGGAAATCGCTTCGCTGCGCAGCAATTTGATAGGTCAGTTCTGCAAGCCGAATGTTCTTTTCTATAGCATCGCGAAATGCCTCGGCGCCATGGGTCTTGAATGCAATCCACAACTTAAGCGCACGAAATGGACGTGAATACTCCAGGGTGAGGTCGACGGGATTGTAATCGTCGTTGGCATGAGGCATGTAAGCCTCGTGATGCGAGAAAGTCATCGCCAATCCGTTGCGGTCTTTCATCAAGACTAAGGAACATGATTTCGGTACGAATAACCACTTATGTGCATCAATAGTCACCGAGTCGGCATCATCCAAGCCTTCAAAAAGTGCGGAGCGAGCAGTTCCAGCAGCAGGCACGCCATATGCGCCATCGACGTGAAGCCATATCTGCTTCTCCTTAGCCACCTTCACAAGCTCTCCGATCGGATCCACAGCGCCGGTGAGCGTGGTTCCGGCTGTTGCAACGATCGCTATTGGGGTTATGCCCGAAGAAAGGTCAATGTTGATTTGTCGTTTGAGCTCCGTAACGTTCATGCGATGATGACCGTCTATTGGGATGGAACGTAGTGATTCGCTCCCCATACCAAGCACTTCCATTGTTCGACGTACGGAGTAGTGAGATTCGTGGGAGGCGTAGATTGCAACCTTTCTATCTATCCCTAACTTTCGAGAGGCTGGCAATGCTTGATTTCGGGCTGTTGCAAGCGCGGTGAGATTGCTGACCATCCCGCCAGATGTGAAATATCCGATTGCACTCTTGAAACCAATGAACTCGCCGACCCACTTGGCGGTTTGTTGTTCCAACACCGTGGAAGCGCGAGAATCAATCGCCTGGTTGATGTCGTAGGAAGAGGCAAGAAAGTCGGCAATCGCACCTACTTCAAGTCCACTCGACCCGATATAGGCCAGGAATCGTGGCCGAGATTGAGCTATCGATGACTCCAATACATCAACAGATTGACCGAGGACCTCGATTATTTCCTGTGACCCTTCTGGCAACTGCTCGTTCAGGAGCAATTTGAGTGATGCTGTGAATTCAGGTTCGCTTTCTCGAGCGTGATCGAAGCTCGCCCAGATTCGCTCCATCTCTTTCGCTAGGAAATCTAAGACAGTATGCCTCTGCTCGCCGATACGCAAACGCTCCATTACTGCCTCATCAAATGCATGGAAATTGCGAGTTGCGCTCGATGGAGTCTGGTGACCAGCTCTGATTGTCGAATCGCTAGCGCTTGTGAGACATCTGAAAATGTTCTTCTTTCATACAGGATACCCATAGCTACATCTTTGAGTGAGTCAGGCAACGTCTCGATTGCGGCCAAGAGATCTTTGGCCGCAATCTTGGAGAGGTCCAATTTCTCGCCATCGTCGTCAAAAGAGATGTCAAGGTCGAAGAAGTTGCTCACAGGCGAATCTCTCCTCGCAACTTGTTCAGCTCTCGCCTCATTCCTATGCCAGCAATACCGACCAACTCACCATCTCTCCGGTAACTCATGATGAACTCATCACTAATCTCACCCTCAACAAGTGGCGATTCATTGGCAAGCTTTGGTTCTCCGTAGGACAAGATGCTAATACTGAATTGATCGCTCCAGAAGGAGGGAAGGGGATTGAACCGCTCCCCGGTTTGAAGATCCGGGATCAAACCCGGTTTATCTTGGTGACAAATCTGGCGTCCGACCCATTTGGCTGATTCGATCGGGATATTCCAGTGCTCGACTCTGCGAGCGGGTAGCGATTGGGCGACGTAAGGGAAACGTGCGATGTCGCCTACAGCAAAGACGCGGTCACTTGAAGTTCCTAGCTCGTTCATCACTCGCAAAGTTTGATCCGTCAATACTCCATTTGAGAGGTCTAACCCATTACCCGTCAACCAATCGACATTTGGAATTGAGCCCACTGCTTCGATCAAGATGTCACAATGAAGTTCAGTGCCATCACTCAACACCACACCTTCGATTCTCGTGGTGCCGATCAGATCTTCGATGCTCAGTCCCAAGTGAAAATTGACGCCTTCACGCTCGTGGCGACGGCGGATTTCCCGACCGAAGGTATCGCCAAGGATCCCAGCAAGGGGAATCTCTTCGATTGCGACTATGTTGATAGTACAACCGAGCGTTCGAAGTGTGGCAGCCAACTCAAGTCCGATAAAACCTGCGCCAAAGATAACGACGCGCCTTTCGGGTGCAACTGCTCCTCGTAATGACCTTGCATCGTCGTAGGTGCGTAGCACATGACGTCCTTGATTCAAGTCATTCGGAAAGGAGAAACGTTTCGGACGTAAACCTGTTGCAGCCACCAAATAATCGAAATTATGTTTGGCGCCAGACTCCAGTCCGAGAGTTGACCCATCAATATCAAGCGACCTCGCTGGATCGGCCAAGATGAATTCTGCCTGCAATTCTTCGTGCCGAATCGGAAAAGCGATATCCGCCAGAGACTTGCCTTTTGCCAAGAAATCCTTTGAAAGTGGCGGGCGGTTGTAGGGCAGATGAGACTCTGCACCGACCAGAGTGATTCCACCCGTAAAGCCAAATCGTCGTAGAGATTCAGCGGTACGTAGTCCGCCCATAGCGGCGCCAACAATCATGACGTGACTCAATCGCGGCCTCGATTCACCTCTTCAGACAAATGCGAATCAATCTACAATCGTGATTGCCTGCATCGGACACACATCGGTCGCAGCCCGGACATTTGCCAACTCCGAATCATCGGCGGTCGCCGTGTACTCCAACTTATCCGATTCATTGAGTTTGAAAACATTCGGAGCTTCATAGACACATTGCCCGTAGTGCTGGCACTTCTCCATATCTACCTGGATCTTGATCACAACTCCTCCTTGAGTTCTAGGTTGGTTTGGCTCTTCATCGCTTACGGGGAAGGCTCTACTCTTCAATCGTTGATGGGTAGAGGTCCTTTGACGGGGTTCGGATTCCCCGAAATTCCCAATCTCCGCCGAGTGCAGTCGAGATGACCTCTTCGCTCTCGGTCGGTTGGGCGCCGACTTCACTTCGGATTCGGTGACCTTCTACGATTCGATTGCTTAATCGACCTAGACCTTCCACTTCTACTTCAACCAAATCTCCGATCTCTACCGGCCTGGAATTCGCAGGAGTCCCGGAGAAGATCATGTCACCAGGAACCAAGGTAATGGTGCGAGCGATATCTGCAACAAGGTAATGCATGTTCCACTCCATGTTGTCGGTGTTGTCCTCTTGCTTCATAACACCATTGACGAAAGTTCTGATTTTCTTGTTCTTAAAATCCCAATCGGTGACCAATCCTGGGCCAACTGGCGCCAGTGAATCCGCGCCCTTGACTCGAAGCATGGAGCCGGCATCAGTATCTCGGAAATCGTGAAGTCCAAAGTCATTTCCAACGCTATAACCGGCTATATAGCCACTCGCTTCTTCAATCGAAATATCCTTGCACTGCTTACCGATGACGATGACAATCTCTCCTTCGTAGTTGAGCCAATTACAACGCTGGGGGCGGATGACATCTCCAAGGTGCGAATTGAGTGCCGTGATCGGTTTATGGAAGTAGGTGGGAGCAGATGGCAACTTTGTGAGGAATTCCTTGGTCCGGCTCTCATAGTTGAGATGCACTGCGATGATTTTTGTCGGAGTTGCTGGAGGAAGATGTTTTACTTGAGCAATCTCAAATGTGCGACCATCGGAAGCGAGTAGTTCTTCTCCCTCGCGCTCTACCGTTAACGAGGATCCATCGACTTCGATTCGACGAAACTCAGTCACGGGTCAGAACCAGATCCTTCGGCGCTGGGAATCCGCCTAAAGGTTCGGGGAAGTAGACATGCACCTGCCCCGTCCCTACCGAGTTCTCATATTCGCTATAGAGAATCCCGGGTGCTTGATTTCGCTCTTCACCAAGGGCTCCAGCCATTGCAAGATAATGGAAGAACCCTGCTTCTGGTTTGTACTTTCTGAATGTGTCGAAGTCTTCCAGGATGGCACCATGATTGCCCCGCTTCATCCACTCCAGGACTTTAAGGTCGTATTGATAGGCCTCGGGTGTGAAGATATGGATCGGGTCGCTTGCCTCATGTTTTCGTAAATCACGCAACTTATGAAAAGTGTGCGAAAGCGCGCCTGACGCAATAAGGAATACCTTTCGATTGCTATCACGAATCGCCTCACCTAGGGCACGACCAGCTCTAATGAAATCCTCGGGAGTTCCGGTCTGACACACTGACATGCTGATCCATCGCTTCTCATCCAGGCCTCGGCCAAGGTAGTGCCAGAGATTCACAGTCGCATAGAAAATAGGAAGATGAGGGTCAGCAATGGGGGTGATCCAAGTTCCATTCTTCTCGTCATAGTTGGAAAGTGACTTTGCAAGTTCAGGATCTCCTTTGATGGAATAGGGGATTTGTGTCATGCCTCGTGGCAATTCCTCTGAAGTGAAAAGGCCAGAGCGTTCTGCAGCAGAAGTGATGACAAATTCAACTGTGGTTGCCCAATGGCTATCGAGTACGACTACAGTGTCGTAGTCGAGTTTCTCGAATACGTCTTTACGTAGTTTCTTGAGTCCGGGCACCAATGAGATCTCTTGACCTTCATTGAGGTCCTTCCTGACTGTCTCTGGCAACATGATGGTCGGTACATGAGCCAAGAGCGCCGCGCCAACAACCTTTCCCATTCTCTACTCCTTCCATCCGTTCGGTGCAATAACGGTGTTCTTGACATCTGCATAGAAATCAAAGGACCACGTGCCACCATCGCGACCGATACCAGACTTCTTTGATCCGCCAAACGGTGCGCGAAGGTCCCTGACGAAGAAGCAGTTAACCCAGATAGTTCCAGCCACCAAGTTTTTCGAGAACTTCGCTGCATGATCTCTATCGCCAGAGACGACTATGGCGGCAAGTCCGAATTCCGTGTCGTTTGCCATGTCAAGAGCTTCGGCGTCATTGGCAAAAGTCTGCAGACAAAGCACTGGACCGAATACTTCTTCACGAAAAATCTCACTCCTAGGGTCAGGCTTCATCACGAGCGTCGGTTGATAGAAGAGCCCACCAAGTTGCGAATTTGGTTGACCACCAAGAACCACATTGGCTCCATCTTTCTTCGCGCGCTCGACAAAACCTGCTATTCGAGCCAGGTGATCGGAGTGAATCTGTGGTCCCATCTGAGTCTCTTCTTCACGAGGGTCGCCTTGTCTTATCAAGGCTGCCTTGGTGATGAAGAGTTTCGTGAATTCTTCAACTATCTTCTCGTGTACCAAGATCCGGGTTCCTGAAAGGCAGACTTGTCCAGCATTATCGTATTGTTCAACGGCAAGCGTTGATGCAAGTTCAAGGTCAGCGTCTTCAAGGACGATCAATGGACTTTTCCCACCAAGTTCGAAAGTGATTGGCGTCAGATTCTCAGCAGCTGCTTTGGCGATGACCTTCGCGGTCGGAACAGAGCCGGTGAATGAGATCCTCGATATGTCAGGATGCTGAGTCAACGCCGCGCCTGCCTCTTCACCGAGTCCAAAGACAACATTGAAAACACCGGCAGGCATGCCTGCCTTGATCGTCAAATCTGCGAAGAAACTTGCAGTGAGTGGTGTCCATTCGGCTGGTTTCAAGACCACGGTGTCGCCCGCAGCGAGAGCGGGTCCGATTTTCCACGTTGCGAGCATCAATGGCGCATTCCATGGTGTGATGAGCGCAGCGACTCCTGATGGATCCCACGAGACGAAATTGGTATGACCTCGGGTTTCGAAAGGTTCATGCTTGAGTTCATTGACTGCCCATTCGGCAAAGAAGCGAATATTGGCGGCGGCTCGAGGCATGACTCCTCTGCGATGCGAGCGAAGCAACGCTCCATTGTCCAATGTTTCGATCTGAGCCAGAATCTCGACATTGTCTTCAATTAGTTTCGCGAGTCGTTCCAAGATCTCACCGCGGCCCTTAGGTCCAAGATCTCGCCATACCGGAAATGCGCTTCGTGCCGCAGTGACGGCGCGATCAACTTCGGTGGCACTACCTAGTGAGAATTCTCCTAGAAATGTGCCATCTATCGGCGAGGTGTTGCGGAAAGTCCGCTTCGAGTCAACGCGAGCGTTATTGATGAAATGTCCGGTAGGGATCTCGACGCCGGCAACAGGAACAGTCTTCACTGTGGAACCTCCATTCGCGCCACCGAGCTCACGTCGTAAAGATCCTAATCGTTAGGATACTAACGAGATGGCTTAGGCTACTCTAGGCATTCTTCACTGTGAAGTGAGAGTCGCGAGGAGGTTCGGGTGGCAAGATCACGACGGCCCCAAATTGCCATCCCAGCCAGACTTGCTGACTCCACCTCGGCTACTCGATATAGCGGAATCGTCACGGCAAGACGACTCGCAGAACTTGTCTGGGCGGCTGGAGGTGAGCCGCTAACCTTCCTTCCGGTTTTGGGGACTACCTGGTCTGAGCGCCTTGACGCCATCGATGGAGTTTTGATGCCTGGTGGCGCTGACGTCGATCCCAAGCGCTACGGACAAGAACATCAATCGACCAAACTCTATGGGATTGATTCATTGCAAGATCAGGCCGACATGGAGCTGGTGAGGTACGCACTCACTTCGTCAAAGCCGCTCCTGACTATCTGTCGGGGGACACAAGTCGCAAATGTCGCCCTAGGTGGCTCGCTCATTCAGCATATGGAGAAACCGCACCTTAATCATCTCTCAGTTATCGAGTTCCAAACGATGGATCCAGCGCTAGGCATCGCAGACTCGAAGATCTCAGCCTCTTGTTATCATCATCAGGCCATCGATCGATTAGGGAAGGGGATAACACCGCTTGCTTTTGCGCCAGAAGGCCACATAGAGGCAGTGCGTTATGCATCAGCCTCATGGGCCTTCGGACTTCAGTGGCACCCTGAAGATAACTATCTCGATGAATCGCGACAACTAGCAATCGCGAAGGCATTTATTGAAGCAACCCGAAGTTAGCTCTTCTTCTTGCCCTTGGTTGCTGGACCATTCTGGGCATGAATGGTCATCTTGCGAAGGGCATCTGCAGCGCCTCTTCGCTCTTTCGTCCCTAGTGATGCGGCTAAGTAGATTTCTTCCTTGTTGAATTCAGGAAAAATTCTCTTCATCAGTCGTTTTCCATCACCGGTGAGGGTGACAATGACAAGGCGGCGGTCCTCTTTGCTCTGTCTCTTCGCAATCCAATTCTCTCGTTCAAGAGTCTTCAATACCCCGGTCAAAGTTGCCTTTGATGTTCCGACTTCTTCCGCAATATCTCGGGTTTCGATCTCTTGCCAAACCCAGACCACCCAGAGAACGACAAATCCAGTCCAAGAGAGTCCATGGCGAGAGAGAATCTCTCGTTCAAGGTGATTCCTAACTGCACTTGCGGCACGGAATAGATTCGACACAACCGCCATAGCTTTGAAGTCGATCTTCATACCTCGAAGCAAGGTTGAGACCTGGCGCTCTGTCTCTTGGAGAGTGTGTGCGCCGGCCATAGCTTTAATCCTATAGCCCGAGATTGCTTCTCGCTGTCGCGGACCGGTGGTATTCTCTTTTCGTTCGTACCCTAACGAGTGGAGTGACGATGGGTTCTGCGACAAACCTTGCCGATCTTGATCTCTTCGAGTCTGGCGCGCCTTGGACGGTCTTCAAGGGATTGCGCCAGCAGGAGCCACTTCATTGGAGCGAAGAACCCGCACCAAATCACGGTTTCTGGTCTCTCACTCGCTACCACGACATCGTGTCGGTACTACGCGATCCTGCGACCTTCACTAGTGAAAGGTTTACCAATCTCGAGGAGGTCGATGCGGATCAAGAGGAGGCTCGTCGCTCACTCCTTGAAACTGATGGTTCGCGACATCGAGCATTGCGTAGGCTGTTGCAAGGACAATTCACTCCGGCTGCGGTAGCCCACTATGAGACTTTCCTTAGAGGATTGACCGCAACCACTTTGGATAATGCCTTCGCTCAAGGCGAGTTCGACTTCGTTCGGGATGTGGCCGCTGACTTTCCCATAAACGTCTTGGCGCGACTTCTCGATGTTCCCGCAACGGATAATCGGCAACTTATTGAGTGGGGAAATCGGATGATCGGCTTTGATGACCCCGAGCATGCCGATATTCTGATAAGCGATCCCGACAGCGAGAGGTATCGATTGGTTCCATTCCGTTCACCAGCGGCGCTGGAAGTCTTTGCGTATGGCGATGGGCTGGCAAAGGAGCGACGCGGAAAGAATGGCAAAGATTTGGTCTCCGTTTTGGTCAATGGGGAAATGAGCGATGGCATCCCACTTACTGAACGGGATTTCCACACCAACTTCCTGTTATTGGTTGTAGCGGGAAATGAGACGACACGACACACCATCACGCACACGATGATCAACCTCATCAATCATCCGGATCAACTGGCTCGACTTCAAGAGGATCCTGATTTGATCCCTTGGGCCGTGGAGGAATTTTTGCGCTTTGCTAGCCCGGTCTATCACTTCCGGAGAACGGCGACGAAAGATGCCGAAATTCATGGCAAGACTGTAAAGAAGGGTGAGAAGGTGGTGACTTGGTTCGCATCGGGAAATCGGGACGAGGCAATATTCGAAAATCCAGATAAATTCGATGTGACACGAAATCCAAATGAACATATGACCTTCGGCCGAGGAGGTCCACATATGTGCCTCGGTAACGCCCTTGCCCGTATCGAATTACGGGTGATGTTCGAAGACCTGATCGGAAGGATTGATTCAATGGAAGTCACCGGTCCCGTTGATTATCTGCGATCGAACTTCGTTCATGGAATCAAGCGAATGCCGGTGAAAGTGAACCTTCGTTAGATAAGCCTTGCTACGTTCTTCAGGAATGAGTCGACTAGTTTGAAAGTGCGTTCTTTCGCCGCTGGCTCATGGGCGATCGTTTGTGCAAGCATCACATCTGGATCTTGCCCGTCCTCGACCACTTCATTTCTGCCACCCCAGTCAAGCCACTGTTTCAAGGAGTGTGCGTCGATTTCAGGATGGAATTGGAGCGCGAGCGAATTCTTGATGATGAAAGCTTGAGAGGCAATGGGGTTTCTTGCGATCTCCGTTGCACTGGGCGGCAGTTGCCAGCGATCGTAGTGAAACTGAAACCACGGGCCCTCGGGAACTAAATCAGGTTGATCACTCCAGATGGATTTCCAACCGATCTCACATTGGGGAGCCTTTGACACAGAACCGCCAAGCGCACGAGCAATCAATTGGCCACCAAAACAGATTCCTAAGACTGGCTTGCCAGATTCGACTATGGCGCGAATCCACTCCACTTCGGGAAGGAGCCAGTTACCGATGCACTTATCATCCCAAGCACCCCAAGGTGCGCCGAGTGGAATTATCAGGTCAAATTCATTCGCATCGGGAAACTCGAACGTGACATTCGGGGTAGTGAAATTTTCCGCTGCAACGACGACAACTTCAGTAGTTTGAAAACCATGATGGTGGAGTCGCTCGGCGACGGGGCCAGGTGGTGAGACATGATCATGTTCGATGAAGAGGGCTTTCATTCGCGCCTCCCGCACGCTTGATATGTTCTGAATTGCTTTCAATTGGTGCTCAAAGGGTCTTGCCAATCCTACCCCAACAAACCTTAGAATGTCGTTCGCGTCCTAATGAAATTCCAACGACCCGCAAGGAGATGACAATGTCGAGCTCAGTCGATAACTTGAAGAAGGAACTGAAGACCCTCGGCGTTGATGTGTTGCAAGTGATGTACTCCGATGTGCTTGGTGTGACTCGATCCAAGTATGTCCTGACGTCAGAACTTGAGAAGGGAGTCAGCCATGGGCCCTCTTTCTGCCAAGGTGTCTGGGTAACGACCAATCGCGGCGGCGTCTTGGATGCCGGCAATATCGCTTCAGATGGGCTCCAGGATTTCATGACCAAGATGGATTCCAGTCGAGTCAGGAAACTCCCATATGAGCCAGGAATGGCATGCACAGTCGTCGATGCCTTCAACCCTGACGAATCCGAAAATCAATTCGCTCCCCGTACCGTCTTAAAGAAGATTATCGCGGGATATGCAAAGCATGGCTTGGTGCCCATAGTCGGACCAGAACTTGAGTTCTACATCGCAAAATGTGTCGAGGGGAAGTTCTCTCGCTTCCACGAGAACGTCGGATTCGTCTACACAACTGGGTCAATGGTCGATCCGGATGGAACTTTCTTACGCGTGCTTCGCGCGCTCGATCAGATGGAACTTGGTGCGTTCGCCGGAAATCATGAATTCAGCCCCAGTCAATATGAAATCAATCTGTGGCATGGAGAGGCGCTTGACGCGGCAGACCGAACATTCATCTTCAAGACTGCAATCAAAGACATGGTTTATCGCGAGGGGAAGATTGCTACCTTCATGGGCAAACCGTGGGGCGACGAGGGTGGTAGCGGATTTCATTTGCACTTCTCAGTGGCTGATAAGAACGGCCAGAATAAGATGCATGATGGAAAAGATGGTTTATCCGAAGTGGCGCATTCCCTTATTGCAGGGATATTGGCCAATGCTGCCGCGATTACCGCTTTTGCCAATCCCACCGTCAATGCATTCAAGCGACTGGGACCTGATACTTTGGCGCCGTTCCGCGCAAATTGGGGATTCGACAATCGAAGTTGCATGGTTCGAATTCCGCCAGAACGTGGCAGTGGCACACGTCTCGAAGTTCGCGTCGGTGATGGTGCAGCGAATCCGTATCTGGTCATCGCCGCGATCTTGGCAGCGGGACTAGATGGAATCGACCGGAAACTAAAGTGTCCAGATGCCGCAGTCGGCATGTCATATGAGATGGAGTCGGCTCCCATCTTGCCAATGACTTTTACCGATGCGCTCGATGCACTCGAAGCAAATTCCCAGATGAGGAGTCAACTCTCCCCAGAACTAGTCGAAACTTTCTTAGTGCTCAAGCGTGAGGAAATCGAACGCTATAACAAGGAAGTCTCCGATCCCGCGACTCGTGACGTTACTCAATGGGAACAGGATGAGTACCTACTCCGCTACTAAGCCGAATTCAATCCATGAAAGTTCAGATTGTGGGATTAGATTTATCGAGGAGAAGTTTTCCACCGTTGAAAGTTACTCCCACTTCTCTGTAATACCCACCAATCATCTCTTTGATAGGAAGAATGGAAGCAAGTTCATCCCATGGAGAGTCAAAAAGTTCAAGCTCTGCATCGCCTGCCCATGGTTGTCCGAGATCGGCATCAACACCGCTCATAGTGATCAATTGATCCAAGGAATTTCCTAGACCTGGAGTGATGGAAGGAACCCACCGACTATGGAGCATCGGATGGCCATTGACGAATCCATTTGTTTGGGATGGTTCACGAAGTGTGACTCGAGCGCTAGCCAGTCGATGGTCATAAGCGGCGATACTCGCACCGAGCTGCGCACCCGGTTCAAGTCGTGGTGTCGCTTTCCCTCGGTTGAATAGCCTGGTCAAGCCAATCGAACCAATCTTCTTCGGGTATCCCTGGAACCAACCTCGAGCTAGAGAAAAGTCCTTGGTAACCCAGATTGCGACACACCTACTGTAAGTCGTCTCTTTGTATTGGCAACGAATAACAAGAAAGGCCTCAAGATATTGTGATCGAAGCGGATCAAGGAGTTCTACCTTTGATTGTGAACAACTTTGCCAGTCTGCCCATATCAACGCGACTGCACCAGGATCTTCTTCTGCCAACGAAATCTCTTCGGGTAGAAGAGCTCGCACATTCTTAGGTTCGGTTCGATACTCCACTGTGAGGAGATTTCCGGAATAGAACCAAGGCATATCTGGGGCGATGGCACTCTTTCCACTTGGCGTACGGGGTGCGAAGAAACCCTGTAATGGTGACATCGCTGCGACTCCTTGTGTGGACGAGTTGAATCTTCTTCGGAAACACCCGAAAATCCTTGACTTCGAGTGTTACCTGCGCCACCCTATATCAAATTCGTTCGTATATGAACGATTCCAAACCGGTTAGCAAAGGAGCTGGCATGGCAGGAGAAAATTCTTCATTGAGAAAGGGCAGACTTGGCGTCTTCGGCATAGTGTTCTTTGTCGTCGCAGCCTCTGCTCCCCTTGTTGGAATGACCGGTGCAGTACCGGTAGCGATGGTTCTAGGTAATGGTGCCGCAACCCCAGGTGCATATCTCGCCGCAGGAATTACTTTACTTATCTTCTCGGTGGGGTATGCAGCTATGAGCCACCACGTGACGAACACAGGTGCCTTCTTTGCATTTGTCGGCAGAGGACTTGGTATGAAGGCAGGTGTTGCTTCAGCCTATGCATCATTAGTCGGATACATCACCATCCAGCTGGCAATCTATGGATTCTTCGGCTTGGTCATGAATATCACGATGGCGGACTATGGTCTCAATCTTTCGTGGTGGGTCTGGGCACTGATCAGTTGGTTGCTGGTCACAGTGCTATCGGTGCTGAGTGTTGATGTTGGTGCAAAGATACTTGGCACGTTGCTTGTGATTGAGCTCTTCTCGCTCTTGCTTATTGGCCTCGCCATCTTCGCGAAAGGTGGACCAGAGTCTATGGACTTCGGGGCGTCCTTTAATCCATCGGATGTATTCGCAGGAGGTTTTGCCGGCACGGCAGGAATTGCCCTCGCCTTTGCTTTCGCCTCTTTTATTGGGTTTGAAGCAACCGCTATCTACGGTGAGGAGTCACGAGATCCTAAGCGTGACGTTCCTAAGGCCACATATCTCGCAATCGTGACTATCTCTGTTCTCTTCGCTTTCGTCTCATTTGCGATGGTTCTCGGAATGGGCTCTAGCAAAGCAGTGGAGCAAGTCCTGGCTCGCTCCGGTGATCTTGCCGATCCTGCGGGAGTTCTATTCAGCCTTGGTGGTGAGTATGTAGGAACATGGATTGTGGACGTGATGAAGATCTTGGTCCTTACATCCCTATTCGCAGGATTGCTCGCATTCCAGAATGCAGCCTCGAGGTACTTCTTCGCAATGGGGCGAGCTGGCGTGATGCCAAAGCGTTTGGCGACCACCAATGATTCGGGTGCACCACAGATGGCGTCAATAGTCACCTCAGCTATCGCAGGTATTGTCATTGTGATCTTTGCGGCAGGAGGTCTGGATCCGTATACCAAGTTATTCAGTTGGATGAGCGGAATCTCGGTGATTGCTATCGTGGCCATTGAAATTCTGGTCTCGCTTGCAGTGCTTCGTTACTTTAGCTCGCAAGGTGGCGGCAATGTCTTTAAGACTAAGGTTGCTCCGCTAGCGTCTATCGTGCTCTTGGTCGGTGGCCTCTACCTGCTGATGTCTCGATTTAATCTTTTGGCTGGCACGGTTGCGGCGGAAGTGGATCCAACGCTTCCGGAGAGTGCTTGGAAACTTTCTGGTCTTGGTTGGTTCCTTGTCCTTTCGCCTTTCATAGCGATGCTAATTGGCCTGGTAGTGGCATCAAAATCAAAGAGTAAGAATGAATCCCTGACTCGGGATTTTTCATAGCAGAGTCCGTACGTTAGTGATCGACCCCGAGCCCTTTGGCTCGGGGTCGATCCAATTGGGAGCCCTGTGAGTCGTGGGCAAGCGTTGATTTCAGAGTGACTTTCTCGAAGGAAATCTAAACGTTATTCAGTTGGTATTGCATGAATCCTCAGCAAGTTCTAGGGTTTGCCCACTTGAAATTCGTTCGTGGTTGAACGACGAAAATCGAAAGGGCATATATGAAGTCAAGAAAGTCGAAGCTGTTTGGCGCAATCGCCATCGCAGCTTCAATTGCTTTGACTGCGACGGGCTGCAGCTCAGATGAGGGCGGCAACGCAAGCGGTCAAGTAGAAGTGTTTTCTTGGTGGACCGGTGGAGGTGAAGAAGCAGGCCTCAACGCGCTCGTTGAAGTATTCAAGCAGGAGTATCCAGATGTTGAATTCGTCAACGCTGCTGTTGCAGGTGGTGCAGGTACAAACGCTCGCGCCGTCCTAGCTACTCGTCTTCAAGCAGGCGAAGCACCAGATTCATTCCAGGGTCACGCCGGCGCGGAGTTGATGGACTACATCACTGCGGGTCAACTTGAGGATCTCTCCTTCCTCTATGACGAAGAAGGTTGGCGTGATGTCATGCCAGCAACACTTCTTCCGCTCATCACTGTCGACGGAAAGATTTACTCCGTTCCAGTAAACATCCACCGTGCGAACGTCATGTGGGCGAACCCAAAGGTCCTCGCTGACAATGGCATCACCATTCCAGGTTCATGGGATGAGTTCTTTGCTGCAGCAGATAAGTTGAAGGCAGCAGGAGTTACTCCACTCGCACTTGGTGAGCAGTGGACTCAACTCCACCTCTTCGAGACCGTTCTCCTTGGCGTTCTTGGTACTGACGCCTATAACGGCCTCTGGGATGGATCAACTGGTTGGGACTCTGCAGAAGTTAAGGGCGCACTTGATACCTTCAAGAGGGTCCTTACCTATACAAACTCTGATGCAGCAAGCCTTAGCTGGCAGGATGCTTCCAAGCTCGTCATTGACGGCAAGGCAGCTTTCAACATCATGGGTGACTGGGCAGAAGGTTATTTCCGCGTAGACAACTCACTTGTTGAACAAGAGGGTTACACCTGGGCACCAGCTCCAGGAACAGCGGGAACCTTCCAGTTCCTCTCGGATTCATTCACACTCCCAGTGGGTGCGAAGAATCGTGATGCAGCGATTGCATGGCTCAAGGTCGCTGGATCATCAGCCGGACAAGATGCGTTCAACGTGAAGAAGGGTTCGATCCCTGCACGTAGCGATGCCGATAAGGCTATCTATCCTCCATACCTACAGTCCGCGATGGATGACTGGGGTAGCAATGAGATCGCAGGATCACTGACACATGGTGTGACTGCATCTAATGCATGGAAGGCAGAAATCGACACCGCACTTGGCCTCTTCCTACAGAATAAAGATGTAGCGAAGTTCCAAGCAGCGCTCGCTACTGCTGCAGCAAACGCAGGTAAGTAGTAACTGAAGAACTGGGAGCGACCTAAGGGTCGCTCCCAGTTCTATTACTAGTAAGGAATCCCATGAAGCGGGCCAAGGACTGGATGCCTGGCCTGCTCTTGACCGCACCATCTCTTATCGCGCTCGCCGTCTTCGTCTATGGCTTCATCGGTTGGAATTTTCGAATCTCTCTCACCGATTGGAAAGCGCTCTCACCTGACTTCAACTTCATCGGATTGAAGAACTATCGAGACTTACTCGTCGATGAACGATTCAAGATTGATATAAAGAACTCTCTTATCTTCACCGTGGTCTTCATGGTTGCATGCCTACTCTTAGGTTTGCTCTTGGCAATCTTGCTGGATCAGAAACTGAAATTCGAAGGACTCTTCAGAAGCGTCTATCTCCTGCCTATGGCGATTTCATTTATCGTCACTGGTGTTGTCTGGCGCTGGTTGATGAATCCTGCGACTGATGATCGAATAAGTGGCATCAACCTGCTCTTCACAAAGGTTGGTCTGGATCCCTTGGTCAATCAATGGCACTTGACTCCCAACTGGGGGATGGCTGGAATCGCCCTACCTGCGGTTTGGCAGATGGCTGGCTACACAATGGCGCTTTTCTTAGCGGGAATCCGAAGCATCCCTGAAGAGATCCGTGAAGCTGCTCGAGTAGACGGTGCATCGGAGTGGCGGATCTATCGCCATGTGATTTTGCCACAACTGCGCCCCATCGCACTCTCGGCGATCGTGATCCTTGGTCATATCTCACTCAAAGTCTTCGACTTAATCATTGCTATCGCAGGAAAACAACTCGCTCTTGATGTCCCAGCGATCTATATGTGGCAGACATCTTTTGATGCATATAACTTCGGTAAAGGCGCCACTCTTGCGACATACATTCTTTTTAGCGTTGCGATAGTCATAGTCCCTTATCTGATTTTCACCATGCGTCAGGAGCGAAAGTCATGAAGAAGTCTCGCCTCCTTCTCTATCCAGCACTGATCTTCTTCCTCGTCTTCTTCTTGCTTCCGGTCTATGTGGTTGTGGTGACCTCACTCAAACCACTTGGCGATATCTCACTCTCAACGATGTGGTCTTTGCCAAAGTCGCTTGATTTCATCAATTACTCTCTTGCTTGGGAGAAACTCGGCCCTTCAGTCATCAATAGCTTCCAACTTGTCATCCCCGCTGCGGTGATCGCGGCATTCCTAGGCAGCATGAATGGTTTCGTCCTGGCTAAATGGAAGTTTCCGGGCGCAGATATCGTCTTTCCGATAATCCTCTTTGGGATGTTCATTCCCTATCAATCAATCTTGATTCCGCTCGTCACCACTATGCGCGAACTTGGTATCTATGGCGGTATCCCCGGATTGATTCTGGTGCACGTCATTTATGGGCTACCCATCATGACTCTTATCTTCCGTAACTATTACGCCTCTGTTCCGACTGAGTTGATAGAAGCGGCGAAAGTCGACGGAGCAGGAATGCTCGGCACCTATTTCAGAGTTGTTCTCCCGATCTCTATTCCTGCTTTCATCGTTGCCATCATCTGGGAATTCACTTCGATTTGGAATGACTTCCTTTTCGCAGTCGTCCTCACGGGTCCCTCTTCATGGCCAGTCACGGTCGCGCTCAATAACATTGCAGGAAGCCAGATAGTCCAGTGGAACGTGCAGATGGC
>Ga0194116_10002381_pt1 | contig 24459 bp, 23 predicted proteins | sample TA2MahsurfametaG_4_FD_148617 | JGI IMG/M metagenome (GOLD analysis project Ga0194116, IMG submission 148617) | Freshwater microbial communities from Lake Tanganyika, Tanzania - TA2015008 Mahale S9 surface | ecosystem: Environmental > Aquatic > Freshwater > Lake | place: Tanzania: Lake...
ACAATCCCCGATCTTCCCCGGCCGAAGGTCACCCCCGTGGAAGTACTCGATCGTCTGATGCACCACTGCGGCCGCGGCGAAGAAGGGCCATGAAGACCGTACTCCTGAACCCCGGCCCCGTGACACTGAGTTCCCGCGTGCGCGAGGCAATGCTCGGGCCCGATCTCTGCCATCGCGAGCCGGAATTCGCAGCGCTGCAGGACAAGATTCGCCGCCAACTGCTGGAGATTCACGCACTCGATCCAATGCAGTGGGCGGCGATTCTGCTCACAGGCTCGGGCACTGCTGCCGTTGAGGCGATGGTGACTTCGCTGGTTCCGCTTGATGGGCGTCTGCTCGTCATCGAGAACGGTGTGTACGGAGAGCGAATCTCCAACATCGCGCGCCGGCATGGCATTGCGGCAGAGCGCGTCGAGCATCCTTGGTTGGCGCGTCTCGACTTGGCGCGTATCGAAGCCGTGTTGCGAGATTCCGCCCCGTTTTCGCATGTAGCGGTAGTTCACCATGAAACCACCAGCGGTCGCTTGAACGATCTGGAACAGCTGGCCGCCCTGTGTGCCACACACGGCGCTGGACTGCTGCTTGATGCCGTCAGCAGCTTCGGTGCCGAGGAAATCGATTTCTCCGGCTGGCCCTTGACCGCAATGGCCGCCACCGCCAACAAATGCCTGCATGGCGTGCCCGGCACCGCTTTCGTGATTGCGCGACGTGATGCGCTGGCGACGGCCGGAGAGGCGTATCGCACTGTGTATCTCGATCTTCAGGCTTACCTGCGCAACCAGGATCAACAGGGCACGCCCTTCACGCAATCCGTCCAGACCTTTTATGCGCTCTCGGCGGCACTCGATGAACTGGAGGAGGAAGGTGGCTGGGAAGCGCGCCGGGACCTGTATCGCAGTCGCATGTCCCGCGTCAGACGGCACCTGCTCACGCTGGGAATATCGCCGCTGCTCGAGGAGGGTGAGAGCTCGTGCGTGCTCAATGCCTTTCACCTGCCGCAGGGTCTGAGCTACCCCGCCTTGCATGATGAACTCAAGGCCAAAGGTTTCATCATCTATGCGGGACAGAGCGCCCTCGCCCAACAGATCTTCAGGATATCGACCATGGGTGATCTGAATGAACCGGACCTGGATCGTCTGTGCGCGGCGTTTGACGGGATCATGCAGAAGGAATCCCTCCCACGCTGAGTGGGTGGGCGTCAGGCAGCGACGGCTGCCAATCCTCCCGCCGCACACCGGACAGGGCGGGAGAGAAACGGGACTGAGGGGGAGGCCCTGAAGGCCTCCGCGTGATCAGGCGCTGCGGGCAGCAGCGCCGGTGGGGTTCGCCGCTGCAGGCAGATGCGGCAGGATGGTGTCTCTTATCTGCGGCGCGGTGAGTCCGGCATCTTCCAGCATCTGCTCGCGGGTACCGTGCTGGATGGCGCGGTCGGGCAATCCGATATGCAGAATCCGCGGAGCAAGCCCCTGACTGGCGAGATACTCCGTCACCGCACCACCTGCGCCACCCGCCACGACGTTCTCATCCAGTGTCACGAGCAGGTCATGACTCTGCGCAAGTTCATGCACCAGCGCCTCATCCAGCGGCTTGATGAAGCGCATGTTGACCACTGTCGCATCCAGCGCCTCGCCCACTTCCAGGGCCGGCTGGACCATCGAGCCGAAAGCGAGCAGCGCGACGGAGCGCCCTTTGCGGCGGATTTCCGCCTTGCCAACTGGCAAAGCCTGCATTTCCTTGTCCACCGCCACACCCGGGCCACCACCGCGTGGATAGCGCACGGCTGCCGGCTGATCCAGGCAGTAACCCGTGTAGAGCATCTGGCGGCATTCGTTTTCGTCTGCCGGCGCCATGAACACCAGGTCGGGCAGGCAGCGCATGAAGGTCACGTCGTAGCATCCGGCATGCGTGGGGCCATCGGCACCGACGAGGCCCGCGCGATCCAGCGCAAAGAGCACCGGCAGCTTCTGCAGGGCAACGTCGTGGATGACCTGGTCGTAGGCGCGCTGGAGGAAAGTGGAATAAATCGCGACCACCGGCTTGAGACCATCACAGGCCATTCCGGCCGCGACGGTCACGGCATGCTGCTCGGCAATGGCGACGTCCATGTACTGCTCGGGGAATTCGCGCGCGAAACGCACCAGGCCAGAGCCTTCGCGCATGGCCGGCGTGATGGCCATGAAACGTTTGTCTCGAGCCGCCATGTCGCAGGCCCAGTCGCCAAAGATATCGCTGTAGACCGGCTTGGAGGATTTCGCGCCCGGGACGATACCCACCTGCGGATCGAACGGGGACACGCCGTGATACTTGACCGGGTCGGCCTCGGCCGGCGCGTATCCCTTGCCCTTGCGGGTGATGATGTGCAGAAACTGCGGGCCTTCCAGCTTGCGCAGGTTGCGCAAGGTCTGCAGAACCGTCGGGAGATCGTGACCGTCGATAGGGCCGATGTAGTTGAAGCCGAATTCCTCGAACAGCGTCCCGGGAACGACCAGTCCCTTCACATGCTCTTCAGCGCGGCGGGCGAGCTCCCAGACGCTGGGCATCTGGGAGAGGATCTTCTTGCTGCCCTCGCGGACCGAGGTATACAGCTTGCCCGAGAGAATCTGGGCGAAGCGGTTGGAAAGCGCTCCCACGTTGGGCGAGATCGACATGTTGTTGTCGTTCAGGATGACGAGCAGATTAGCCCCAATGTCACCCGCATGGTTCAGGGCCTCGAACGCCATGCCAGCGGTCAATCCACCATCTCCAATCACCGCCACCGCGCGCCGCTGGCTCCCGGTCTGCTTGGCCGCAATCGCCATCCCGAGCGCGGCGCTGATCGAGGTGCTGGAGTGCCCTACCCCGAAGGTGTCGTAAGGACTTTCGTCCCGCTTGGGAAAGGGTGCGACCCCGCCCCACTGCCGCACGGTCGGCATCTGTTCCCGGCGGCCGGTGAGTATCTTGTGCGGGTAGGCCTGATGACCCACGTCCCAGACGATGCGGTCGTCCGGCGTGTTGTAGAGGTAGTGCAGCGCAACCGTGATTTCTATGGAGCCCAGCCCCGCAGCGAAATGCCCACCACTGCGACTGACAGAGTCCAGCAGGTAGGCTCGCAGCTCGCGCGCCACCTGCTCCAGCGACGATTCGGGGAGCTGGCGCAGGTCATGTGGCGAGTTGATCCTGGCAAGCAGCGGGTATTGGTTGGACTCAGTCATGGGTAGGCGAGCTGGTGGAGGAGGACCCGCGCTGCGGCGGGTCCGTGATTATGGATAGGTGACCAGGGGCTTGCAAGCCGACGACCCGTATGGGAAATCGCGCGGAAAAACCGCGCTCCCCTCGGGCGTCGGCCGGCACGCACGGCCGTATTCCCCTCCTGTCTTGCAGCGCAAAATCCGAGCTTTTCCGCAGTGTCACATTGGCGTAACATGTCGCGCGTTGCTGCTGGGCAATTCATTGAATGTCAAGTGGTTTTGCGGAAGTTTTCACCACTCTCACCGGGAGAAGAGAATGAGTGTTCCTCTGGTTCAACAGTATCGCGTGGGTCGCTACATCATCGAGCAGAAGCTCAAAGGCGTTAAGCGCTATCCGCTGGTTCTGATGCTGGAGCCTCTGTTCCGCTGCAATCTGGCCTGCGCGGGTTGCGGCAAAATCGACTACCCGGACGAGATCCTCGACAAGCGCTTGAGCTTTGACGACTGCATGGCCGCCATCGACGAATGCGGCGCGCCCATCGTGTCCATCGCCGGCGGCGAACCCCTGATCCACAAGGACATGCGCCAGATCGTCCAAGGCTTCATCGATCGCAAGAAATTCGTCTACCTGTGCACCAACGCCTTGCTGCTGGAACGCAAGATGGACGAATACACGCCGTCGCCCTACCTCACCTTCTCCATCCATCTCGACGGCAATCGCGACCGCCACGATGCCTCCGTGTGCCGCGAGGGTGTCTACGACAAGTGCGTGGAAGTCATCAAGCAGGCCTTGGGTCGCGGTTTCCGCGTTACCGTGAACTGCACCCTGTTCCAGGGCGAAGCGCCTGAAGAAGTCGCGCACTTCATGGATGACATGATGAAGCTAGGGGTGGAAGGCGTGACCATCTCGCCCGGCTACAGCTACGAACGCGCACCACGTCAGGACGTGTTCCTCAAGCGTACCGGCAGCAAGCAGCTGTTCCGGGATATCTTCAAGCTGGGCAAGGGCAAGGGCTGGCGCTTCAACCAGTCGTCCCTGTATCTGGACTTCCTGGCCGGCAACCAGACCTATCACTGCACGCCGTGGGGTAACCCGACTCGCAATGTGTTCGGTTGGCAGAAGCCGTGCTATCTGCTGGTCGGTGAAGGCTACGCCAAGTCCTTCAAGTCCCTGATGGAAGACACCGCATGGGAGAAGTACGGCACCGGGGTCAATCCCAAGTGCGCCGACTGCATGGTCCATTGCGGCTACGAGGCCACCGCCGTGAACGACACGTTCAAGAGCCCACTCAGGGCCCTGAAAGTCGCCTTGGCCGGCCCGCGGACAGAAGGCGACATGGCCCCGGAAGTCCCATTCCTCTACGAAGACGAGCAGGCCGGGCGTCCGCGTCTGGTGGCCGGTGAAAACGTGGGTGGCGGTGCCGCCTGTGGCGACCGCAAGCGCGTAGCCTGAGCCCGCTGCCAGCAAGTGCTCGGTCGATGGCCGCGTCGGATGCCGGGCGCGGCCATAACCTTCTCCTCGAACTCCGCGTCCGCTGATGTTGTACTGGCTTGCGGTCACCGCCTGTGCCATGTGGCTCGGGCTGCTACTGTTGCCGTTCAGGCCCTGGTCTACGCGCGAGAGCATCGCGCCACACCCGCCGGACGCCACGGCCGACCTCAGCGAGGTATCAGTCCTCATTCCAGCCCGCGATGAGGCCCCGAGCATAGCGCGCACCCTCGGCGGCGTGGTTGCCCAAGGCCGTCTCGGCAAGGTCGTTCTGGTGGATGACCAGAGCTCCGATGGCACCTCGGACCTCGCGCGCGGGCTCTCGATGCCCAGCCTCGAGATTGTGACCGGCGCCACACCCGGTCCGGAGTGGAGCGGCAAGCTTTGGGCCTTGCATCAGGGCCTGCCACGGGTCGAGACGCCCTTTCTGCTGCTCCTCGATGCGGACATCGAACTCGCGCCAGGAATGCTGCCAGCGCTGCTTGCGAAGCTGCAGGGCGAGCAGCTGGATCTGGTCTCGGTCATGGCGTGGTTGTCCATGCGCAGTCCGGTCGAAAAGCTCCTCATCCCGCCCTTCATCTATTTTTTCAAGCTGATTTACCCGTTCGCGCTGGCCAATGGCACTTCGCGCCGGGTCGCCGCGGCGGCTGGTGGCTGCATCCTCATCCGCACGGAAATGTTGCGCCGGATCGGCGGATTCGCGGCGCTCAGGGGTGCGCTCATCGATGACTGCACGCTGGCGCGGCGGGTCAAGGACGCAGGTGGACGAACCTGGCTGGGTCTCTCCCACGGCGTGCAGGCTGTGCGGCCTTACGAGGATCTGGCCGAGATCTGGAACATGGTGGCGCGGACCGCCTTCACCCAGCTCCGCTATTCGACGGCACTCCTGCTGCTTTGCACCGTGCTCATGGGGGTTTCCTTCGTGGTACCTCTGGTGGCGCTGCTGCTACCCGGGAGTGGCGCCATCCTGCCTGGTGCCGCAGCACTCGCCCTGATGATGGCGAGTTATCATCCGGTCATCGATTACTACCGCCTGGGCCGTGGATGGCTGATCACCTTGCCCCTGGCCGCGACGCTCTATCTGGGCATGACTTGGACGTCCGCGCTGCGCTACTGGCGTGGTGAGCGCTCACGTTGGAAAAACCGCATCTATGACCGCGCCTGACATGGCCAGGCGCACGGGAGGTCTCATGTTCAAGCTCCTGTCACTCACCCTGGCTCTGCTTGTGACACTGGTTTGTGCGCCTCTCGCCCGTGCTGCGGAGGCGCGCCAGACCGTGGAAATCCTGCACGCGGCCTTGCTTGAGGCCATGAAAGGGGGCGCCGAGCTCGGCTACGAAGGGCGGCGCAAGCAACTGGCGCCGGTGCTGAACGAGGTCTTCGACTTCCAGACCATTTCCCGCCTGGTCACCGGCCGCCACTGGGCCGGCATGAGCGAGGCGCAAAGGGAAGAGTTCGTGGATGTCTTCGCCCAATTGAGCGCCGCCACCTATGCCGAGAATTTTGATGCGTTCGGCGGCGAGAAATTCGAGACCCGCGCCTCGGAGAAGAAAAAGAATGCGGAAGTGGTGCGCACGGTGCTGCTCGCTCCGGACGGTGACGAGGTCTCCCTCAACTATCTCCTGGCCGAACAAGGTGAGGCGTGGCGAATAGTCAACGTGATTGCCGAGGGCGTGTCGGATATTTCCCTCAAGCGCACCGAATATGCGGCCGTTATAGGACGGGAAGGCGTGGGCGGGCTTATTGCAAAACTCAGGGCGAAGGTAGCATCATACGAGTCGAAAAAACCCTGACTCACCGACCCCAGAGTGGCGCCAAGACCACAGGGAAACAGCGACCCCGGAAGCGGAAAAAATGCACCAAAAATCGAAATTCCATGCAATGGCGGCCCTGCTTGCAGCGGGCCTCGTGACCGGCTGCGCCTCCGCTCCGGAGGGGAACGGTGACTCCAACGATCCCATGGAGGGCATGAACCGGAAGTTCTACAACTTCAACGATGCCCTCGATCGGAACTTCTTCGAGCCGGTTGCCCGAGGCTACGTCAAAGTCACGCCGGATCCGGTACGTTCGGGGGTCTCCAGATTCTTCAACAATGCCAGCTATCTGAATGTGATCGCCAACGACCTGCTCCAGGGCAAGCCTACGCAGCTGGCTCAGGACACCGGGCGCTTCGTGGTAAACAGCACGGTTGGTGTCGGCGGCCTTTTCGACCCCGCCACCAAGCTTGGCATGCCCGAACATGATGAGGACCTCGGGCAGACGCTGGGCACTTACGGAGTCGGGGAAGGGGCTTACCTCGTGATGCCCATGATGGGGCCCAATTCGCTGCGCGACCTGCCGGGAACGGCCGCCAGTGTTCTCCTCAACCCCATCAATTACCTGAGCTTCCCGATCACCTTCCCGCTGGGCGCCTTGGCCGCGATCAATACGCGTGCCAACCTTCTGGAAGCCTCCAGCATTCGCGATCAGGCGGCGCTGGATCCCTATACCTTCGTGCGTGAAGCCTACCGGCAGCAGCGCGAATTCAAGATTTACGATGGCAACCCGCCGAATGACGATTTCGAGGAATACTTCGAGAGCGAGGCCGACGCAGCCATTCTCAAGATCTATTGAGCGCCATCGTCCCTGCGTGAAGTCCGGCCGGACTCTCCTTCAGCCGGCGCGACAGCCTGCAGCGTCTGCAAGCAATTCGAGCCAATGCCTGACCGGTCGCTCGCTCGCCTTGGCAAGATGCAGCTGACAGCCGATATTGGCCGTGGCTATCACCGAGACCTCGGGTGACTCGAGCCCGGCAAGCTTTCTATGCAACAACGCCTCGGACACGGTCGGCTGGAGCAGGGAGTAGGTTCCCGCCGAACCACAGCACAAGTGTGACTCCCGGACCGGGGTCAGCGTGTAGCCAGCGGCAAGCAACAGTGCCTCCACTCTTCCCTGTCCCTTCAGGCCATGCTGCAGGCTGCACGGACACTGCCACGCAACTCGCCTGTCTTGTGCGCCGGGGCCCTTCGCCACGAGCTTGCTCACGGCCTCGGCACTGACAAACTCACTGGCATCGCGCACGGCCTCCGCCACGCGTTGCGCCCGTTGCGCGTAGACCGCGTCGTCCCGCAGCAGATGACCATAATCCTTGAGCACCTGGCTGCATCCGGAAGAGGCCGAGAAGACATGGGTGATTTCATCCCGCTCGAGTAACGGGAACCAGGCATCGATGTTGCGCCGGGCGGCTTGTCTGGCTTCCTCCATCGCCCCCATGTGCAGGGCCATGGCTCCGCAGCAACCCGTGCCCCCCTGTCTCAGCAGTGCAATGCCCATCCGCGCAAGCAAAGCGGCAGCAGCCTCGTTGATCTGGGGCGCAGCCGTATCCTGTACGCATCCGGGCAGCAGGCCTGCGCGTTCGCGCGGCATCCCCACTGGCGCTGCACGGTAATGCGCTGCAGTCCGCGCGGGCACGACCCGACGCAGAAAGTACGGCAGCACCGGGCGCAGCAGGCGTCCCAGACCCAGCAGCGGTGAAAACAGCGCGGGCCTGGGAATTATGGTGCGAAGCGCCCACCTCAGCAGTCGCTGGAACATCGGTCGCGGCGCGCGTTCGTCCACGGCCGGACGTGTAAGTTCCAGCAGTCGGGTGTACTGCACGCCAGATGGGCAGGTGGTCTCGCAGGCCCGGCACCCAAGGCACCGGTCGAGGTGCTGTCGGGTGAGGTCGCTCATGACGCCCCCCTCCAGCATGTGCTTCATGAGATAGATGCGTCCGCGCGGACCGTCCCGCTCATCGCCCAGGATCTGGTAGCTGGGACAGGTCGCATTGCAGAAGCCGCAGTGGACGCAGGCGCGCAGGATGGCCTCGGCCTCGGCCTGGTCTCGAGGTGGAAGAACACCGTCCTGGAGAAGTGCGCGCATCAGTCAAGGCCGGGATTGAAGAGTCGGTCGGGATTGAAGCTGGCAGTCACTCGCTGCTCGAGGAGTCCGGTTGCCCCACGCTCCCCGGCCGAGAAGCCCGGATGGCGCCAAGGCCTGCAAAACCCTCCACGGGCTGCTGCCGTCTCTGCGAGAACCTCCCCCTCTCCCTCCCAGCGATACCATCTCACCGCTCCCATCCAGTCAATCGCGTGCTCACCAAAATCGCCCAGAGGCGGCGTCGCGGGAGGCACTGAGACTCGCCAGATCCTGCCGGGCCGCTGGAAGAACGAATGTTGATGGTCTCGCCACTGCGTCCAGAGTGCCCCCTCCTCCTCCCGGCGCTCGGGGCGCAGGACAGCGAGCGCCGCCTCGACAGCCGCGGGGGCACCCGACAGCCGGACGTGCAGGAAACCGTCGTGATGAAGACAGCCGGAGAGCGGCAACGGCGCCCGACGCATCTCCGTCATCCGCCGCAACGCTTCTCCTTCGTCAACCTGCCAGGTCGCGGTGACTGAACACACCGGTACGGGAGCCACCCTCAGGGAGATTTCGAGCAACGGGCCAAGCCTGCCCCATGCTCCCGTGCACAGGCGCGAGACATCGTATCCGGCGACGTTCTTCATCACTTCGCCGCCGAAGCGCAGGACTTCTCCATTCGCCGCGAGCAATTTCACGCCGAGTACATGATCCCGCAAGGCGCCACGCCAAGGCCTCGCGGGACCACTCAGCCCCGCGGCCACGCTCCCTCCCACGGTGGAGGACGGGCTGAGGGTCGGCGGTTCCGCAGCCAGGCATTGGCCATGCGCCCCGAGCAGGTTCTCGAGTTCAGACAGAGGGGTGCCGGCGCGGGCAGTTACCACCAGTTCGCTGGGCTCGTGGCGAACGATGCCGCGGTAATCCCGCAGGGAAAACGGAAGGACGGCAGAAGTCTGCCACCAGTCGGACTTGCTGTTGCCGCCTTCGATGCGCAGGGGGGTGGCGTTGCGGCGGGCCTCCGCCAACTGCAGCTTCAATCCCTGCAGGATGGCATCAGCCTGTGCGCAGTCAGGAGTCATGGTGCGCCAGGCTTCGTCTCAGCGTGACGACTGGGAATGTCCCGCGAGGCCGATGTCAGGGGTGCCCACTCGCACATCCGCATTCTGGGCGCGATGCCGGAGCATGTGATCCATGAGCACCAAGGCAACCATGGCCTCAGCGATGGGTGCCGCCCGAATCCCCACGCAGGGATCATGGCGCCCCAAGGTCACGATATCGGCAGGCGCGCCTTGCGCATCGATGGTCTGCCCGGGAACCCGGATGCTGGAGGTCGGTTTGAGCGCGATGCTGACCAGCAAGGGTTGCCCCGTGGAGATGCCCCCGAGGATGCCTCCAGCGTGGTTGTCCAGAAAGCCCTGTGGTGACAGCTCGTCACGATGTTCGGATCCGCGCTGACCAACCACGGCAAACCCGTCGCCAATCTCCACGCCCTTCACCGCGTTGATGCCCATCATGGCTTGGGCAAGGTCGGCATCCAACCGTCCGAACACCGGTTCGCCGAGCCCGGGCGGAACATTCTCCGCGACCACTTTCACGCACGCACCAATCGAGTCCCCGGAGCGGCGGAGATCATCCATGAAGGATTCGAGCTCGGGAAGGCGCGCGGGCTCGGCGCAGAAGAAAGGGTTCTGGTCAACCGCAGACCAATCCTCGAGGGCGAGCGGAATGGGGCCCAGTTGCGCGAGATAGGCGCGCACGCGCATTCCGTAGCGTTCGCGCAGGTACTTCTTGGCGATGCCCGCGGCGGCAACGCGCACGCAAGTCTCCCGCGCCGAAGCACGCCCGCCACCCCGTGGATCGCGGATACCGTATTTGTGCCAGTAGGTGTAGTCCGCATGACCGGGCCTGAATTTGGCCGCAATGGCGGAGTAGTCCTTGGACTTCTGATCCGCGTTCTCGATGATGAAGCCGATGGGCGTGCCGGTCGTGCGCCCTTCGTAGACTCCGGAGAGGATGCGGACCTTGTCTTCTTCGCGCCGTTGCGTGGTGTGTCGCGACTGGCCAGGCTTGCGCCGGTCGAGGTCTACCTGGAGATCGGCCTCTTCGAGCGCCATGCCGGGAGGGCAGCCATCAACGATGCCGACATAAGCCGCGCCATGGCTCTCGCCTGCACTGGTGACCGTGAAGAGCGTTCCAAAGGTATTTCCAGACATGCCGGCTATTGTAGGGGCATTCGGGCGAGTTCGGCGCGACTGATCACGCCTATGCCATCGCCCCCGTGCTGCAGTTCGACCCACAGGATAGAAAGTTCCGGGAAGGCCGCTTCGACCTCGGGCCAGGTGCCACCGGCGTCGAGCACCAGCGCCCCCCGCTCCGTGAGTCGACTTGCGGCCCCGGCAAAGATACGCCGGATGAGAGCGAGGCCCTCGTCCGCGGCGAACAGCGCAAGCGCTGGCTCGTGAAGATATTCTTCAGGCAGCTCAACCCTCTCGCTTTCCGGCACGTATGGGGGGTTGGCGAGAATCAGGTCATAGGCACCGCGCTCCCTGGGCGGGAAGAGATCGGCCAGATGAAGCTGCACGCGTCCGTCGACACGGTGCCGCGCCACATTGCGTGCCGCCACCGCCAGCGCTTCCCGCGAGATGTCAGTGGCATCGACCTGGGCATCCGGGAAGGTCAGTGCCGCGGCGATGCCGATGCAGCCGCTGCCAGTGCCGATGTCGAGAATGCGCCCCGGTCCTTCCGCATCGGCCCAGGGCTGGAACCGATCAAGAATGAGCTCCGCGATCGGCGAGCGCGGCACCAGCACATCATCGTTCACCTCGAACTCGTGGCCGGCAAACCACATGCGCCCCGTGAGGTAGGCAGCCGGTCGCCGGGTGCTGATGCGCGAAGACACCAGCGCTTCGACCTTGCTGACCTCGGCTGCGGTAAGCGGGGCATCGAGCACCGCATCGCTGCAGGCGAAGGGCAGGTCGAGGGCATGGAAGACCAGAAAGACCGCTTCGTCCCGGGCATTGTCGGTGCCATGACCGAAATACAGGCGGGCGCGCTTGAAGCGCCGCTCCGCCTGCAGGACCAGACTGCGGGCAGTCGCCGGCGCAGCCCGAGCCACCGTCGGGCTCAGGCTGCGGACGCGAGCAGGAGTTCGTTCATGCGACGCACGAACCCGGCCGCATCCTCCAGGCGCCCGCCTTCGGCGAGGACCGCCTGCTCGTAAACCACTGTTGCCAAGGTGACGAAGCGTTCTTCGTCCTTCTCCTCCGTGAGGCGGACCAGTAAAGGGTGCTCGAGATTTATTTCCAGAATGCGCTGCGTGGGCGGCACCTCCTGGCCGGCGGATTTCAGAATCCGCTGCAGGTTGACGCCCATGTCGAATTCATCCGTCACCAGGCATGCAGGCGAGTTGGTGAGGCGGCGCGATGACTTCACGCTTTTCACCTTGCCCTCGAGCACCGCCCGCATGCGTTCGATCACAGGCGACTGCTCCTCCGTCTCGTCCTCGGCGGCGGGCTTGTCCTCCTCACCCGGCAGCTCCAGATTGCCATGCAGGATGGACTTGAGCGGCTTGCCATCAAAATTCAGCAGATGCTGGACGACCCATTCGTCCACCGGATCGGTGAGCAGTAGCACCTCGATGCCCCGCGCGCGGAAGACTTCCAGATGGGGGCTGGATTTGGCCGAAGTAAAATTCTCTGCCGTGAGGTAATAAATGGCTTTCTGCCCTTCCTTCATCCGGCCGATGTAATCCGTCAACGAAACCTTCGGGGTTTCGAGGTCGTCATGGGTGCTGGCGAAGCGGAGCAGCTTGGCCACCCGTTCCTGGTTGGCCTGATCCTCGATCACGCCTTCCTTCAGCACGCGTCCGAACATGCCCCAGAATTTGCCGAAATCCTCGTCGCTCAAGCCTTCCAGGAGACCCAGGATTTTCTTGATCGAGGCAGCGCGAATGGTGTCGATGACCTTGTTCCGCTGCAGGATTTCGCGCGAGACATTCAGCGGCAGATCACGGGTGTCCACCACACCGCGCATGAAGCGCAGGTAGCGCGGCAGGATCTGCTCCGCATCGTCCATGATGAATACCCGCTGCACATACAGCTTCACGCCGTGACGGGAGTCCCTGTCGTACAGGTCGAAAGGTGCCCTGCCCGGCACGAAGAACAGCGAGGTGTACTCGAGCTTGCCCTCCGCCTTGGTATGAACCCAGGAGAGCGGGTCCTCGAAATCGTGCGAAATGTGCTTATAGAAGGACTGGTAGTCTTCTTCGGGGATTTCCTGCTTGCTGCGCAACCACAGCGCGGTGGCCGAATTCACCGTCTCCCGCTCAGTCTTCTCCTTGTCCGTGGACGGCATGCGGATGGGTGCCGCGATATGGTCCGAATATTTGCGGATGAGCCCACGCAGGCGCCAGTTGTCGGCAAACTCGGCCGCATCCTCCTTGAGATGCAGAACGATCTCGGTACCCCGTGCGGCCTGTTCGAGATCCTCCACGGTGAATTCGCCCCGCCCCTCGGAGGTCCAGCGCACACCTGCCGAAGCCGGCAGATCCGCCCGGCGGGTGGTAACGGTGACCTTGTCGGCCACGATGAAGGCGGCATAGAAACCGACACCGAACTGTCCAATCAACTGCGAGTCGGTCCGCGCATCCCCACTCAAGGTACCGAAGAACTCGCGGGTACCGGAGCGCGCGATGGTGCCGAGATTGCTGATGACATCCTCGCGAGACATGCCCACGCCGTTGTCGCGGATCGTGACCGTGCGGGCCTCGGCGTCAAAATCGATGTCGATGGCGAGCTCGGGATCCCCTCCGTACAGGTCGTGGTTCGACAAGGCGTTGAAACGCAGTTTCTCGATGGCATCCGAGGCATTCGAGATCAGCTCGCGCAGGAAAATCTCGCGGTTGCTGTAGAGCGAATTGATGACCAGGTCGAGAAGTTGCTTGACTTCCGACTGGAAGCCCAGGGTTTCCGTGTTGCTGACTGTCGACATGCGGGTTCTCTCTGATGAAGCTTGCTGGCCGGGAACTCGGCTGCAATGAGGATGGGGATGCGGTCCCCGCTTTTCAAGCCATGATGGCAAGCGCGCCTTGCCCCGCTCCCGGCGACTTTCGATAATGCGACCAAGTAGTCCGCGCCCGTGGCGACCTGCGCGTCAGGCCTTCCCGTGCGGTCTGCCCCGCGCTTACCGACCTGCGAGAGAACGAAGGATTCCATGCGTCACTCCTCCACCGCCCGCGCCGTCATCCTGGTGACCCTTCTGATCGTCGGAGCCGCGGGCTGCTCGCGGCAGGCACAAAGGGCCGAATCAGCCATGCCTGGAGGGGGCGTGACTGCGCAAGTCACGGGCGAGGAATTGCGGCAACTGGCGGCGGATGCTTACGAGGATCAGGATTGGGCCCGCGCAGAGCAACGCTACGGTGAAGTCACGCGCCGCAATCCGGCTGACGTGGAAGCCTGGTTCCGCCTCGGCAACATCCATGCGCGTACCGGCCGTGAAGAGTCGGCCGTGGTGGCCTACCGCGAAGTCGTGAAGCGGGACCCGAAACACACCCGGGCCTGGCACAACCTCGGCGTCGTGCAGGTAAGAATGGCCATCACCACCTTTGCCGAGATGGGTGAAGCGACGGATCCCGGGGATCCGCTCACCGCGCGGGCAGCCGAACTCGCCGCGGGGCTCGAGGCGCTGCTCGCTCCGACAGCCGGCACTGCGAGCGAGCGCCGGTCCGCTTCGCAGAAGCCCTGAGCGCGCGCCCCTCAACTCCAGGCTCGCTGATGCCCGCGAACCTCGCCTCCCACACACCGGTGATGCAGCAGTATCTGCGCATCAAGGCCGAACACCCCGGCCTGCTGTTGTTCTACCGCATGGGCGACTTCTACGAGTTGTTCTTCGAGGATGCGAAACGCGCCGCCCAGTTACTCGATATCGTCCTGACCAGCCGGGGAGAGTCCAGTGGCGAGCGAATTCCGATGGCAGGCGTCCCGGCCCATGCCGTGGACAACTACCTCGCCCGCCTGTTGAAGCTCGGTGAGTCGGTGGTCATTTGCGAACAGATTGGCGATCCCGCGACCAGTCGGGGGCCGGTCGAGCGCAAGGTCACGCGAATACTCACCCCGGGCACCCTGGTGGAAGACAGCCTGCTGAGTGAGCGGCGCGATGCACTGCTGGTGGCGATCAATCCCTCCCCCGGCCCCCATCCCGATCGGTTCGGTATCGCTTGGCTGGAGCTTGCCAGCGGCCGCTTTCATGCCGTGGAAGTCGACTCGCTGGATGCCCTGGAAACGGAGCTCACGAGGCTTGGACCGGCAGAGCTCCTGTACCCGGAGGATGCTCCCGAAGTCATGGCCGGACTGGGGGCCTCCGTGCGGCGTGCCCGTCCTGCCGCCCATTTCGCGCACATTCCCGGGGCGGTAAAGCGTGCTGGCATTTTCCCCGCCGACGGCTCCAGCCCGCTCGGGAGTCCCGCCCTCGGCGCTGCGGCCTCTGTGCTCACCTACGCGGAAGAAATGCATTGTGGGGTGTTGCCACATCTACGCGCGCTGGAGTTCGAGCCGCGCGGCAAGATCCTGCAGATCGATCCGGCGACACGGCGTCACCTGCACCTGGTGGAAAGCGACAGCCCCGAGGGAACCGAGACCCTGGTGTCCTTGCTGGACACCACGGTAACCAGCATGGGGGGCCGGCTGTTGCGCCGGTGGCTGGTCGCGCCGTTGCAGGATCACCTGGAAATCGCTCGCAGACTGGAGTGCGTGGCGGTGTTGCTGGCGTCTCCCCGCGCCTTGGACCTCAGGGACAAGCTGCGCGAAGTCGGCGACCTCGAACGCATCGCCACCCGCATCGCGTTGCGCAGCGCCCGCCCCCGCGAACTCGGGCAGCTGCGGGACACCTTGAAAGCCCTGCCCGGCTTGCGCGCGCTGTTGGAAACTTTCGAGTCACCCGCCCTGCAGGCGCTGGGGGTGATGATGGGCGATTTTCCGGCCGAAACGGCCCTGCTCGAAGCCGCACTCGTGGCACAGCCGCCGCTGCTGTTGCGCGAAGGGGGTATTTTCGCTCCCGGCTATGATGCCCTTCTGGACACTGCCCGCGGACTCGCGGAGGACGGCGAGAGTTTCCTGCTGGAACTCGAGCAGAGGGAACGGACGCGCACCGGCATTCCCGGTCTCAAGGTTGGCTACAACCGGGTGCATGGCTATTACATCGAATTGAGTCGTGCACGCGGGGACGAGGTTCCGCCCGACTACCATCGCCGGCAGACACTCAAGGGTGTGGAACGCTACATCACGCCGGAGCTCAAGCAGTTCGAGAACCGCGTGCTCGGTGCCAACGAAGAATCGCTGGCGCGTGAGAAAAAACTTTACGAAGAACTGCTGGAACGCCTGTCACTGCAGGTTCCAGCATTGCAGGCGGCAGCCGCAGCCTTGGCCGAAGCGGATGTACTGGCGTGCTTTGCGGAGCGCGCCGAGTCCCTGGAGTGGGTGGCTCCGGTATTTTCCGCAGCACCGGGACTCTGCATCCGGCAAGGCCGGCATCCTCTGGTGGAGCGCTTCGGCAGTGGCAACTTCGTGGCCAATGATTTGGATCTGGACGATGGCCGACGCATGCTCGTCGTCACCGGCCCCAACATGGGCGGCAAATCGACCTATATGCGCCAGACGGCCTTGATCGCCATCCTGGCCCACTGCGGCAGCCACGTCCCGGCCACTGCTGCGCGGTTCGGCCCGCTCGAGCGGATCTTCTCGCGTATCGGTGCCCATGATCAGCTTGCGCGCGGGCAGAGCACCTTCATGGTCGAGATGACGGAAATCGCCCACATCCTGCGCCACGCAACGCCGCGCAGTCTGGTGCTCATCGACCCGAGCGGCCGTGGCACCAGCACCTTCGATGGCATGTCGCTGGCGTGGGCGGCAGCAGAACACCTGGCCAGCCGCAATCGCAGCCTGACCCTGTTCGCAACCCACTATTTCGAGCTGACAGCCATTGCCGCGGCGCTCGAGGGCGTGGCCAATGTTCGGGTGGAAGCCATCGAGCATGGAGAAGAAGTCGTCTTCACCCATGCCGTACGGGAGGGCCCCGCCAACCAGAGTTTCGGCCTCGCGGTGGCGTTGCTGGCCGGGGTGCCGCGGGAAGTCGTGGAGCTGGCGCGCCACAAACTCGCCGGCCTGAACCGTCACTACCTGGAGGGACTGAGGGAGCACACTCCCCAGCTGGCCCTGCCGGAGCCGGTTCCACACCCGGTACTGGCAAGGCTCGCCACCCTCGATCCCGATGCCCTCACACCCCGCGAGGCGCTGGCATTGATCTATGAGCTCCAGCGCGCCGCCGCGGGCGAGCCGCAGCCCCGATGAACCCACCACCACCTCCTCCATACGGCAGAGAATGTTGGGCAGCCTCGAGGCTGTGGCTATAATGCGCCCGTCTTAAACCAGGCGTCGCCACCATGACTTTTGTAGTGACCGAAAACTGTATCAAGTGCAAGTACACCGACTGCGTGGAAGTCTGCCCGGTGGATTGCTTCCATGAAGGCCCCAACATGCTCGTCATCGACCCCGACGAGTGCATCGACTGCACGCTCTGCGAACCGGAGTGCCCTGCCGAGGCAATCAAATCGGAGGATGATCTGACCGAGGAAGAAAACCATTTCCTCGCCCTCAATGCCGAACTTGCCAAGGAATGGCCCGTGATCAACGAGATGAAGGATCCTCCGGCAGATGCGGAAGAGTGGAAAGGCGTCGCGGGCAAGTTGCAGCAGCTGGAACGCTGAACCGCAGTCGGCCGCCGCCACTGCGCAGGCGACCGCAAAAAGAGCGGATGGCCGGCTTCCCGCCGGCCATCCAACCCACCGGGCTCATCCCTGAACCCTTCCGCAGGCCTCATCCCTGATACCTGCCTTGCGCGACTTCCCTGTCGCGGCTCCCATTCTCCCGACTTCACCAGCGCGCCCCAAAAATCCTGTGCGCATGTCCCGAACCCGGCCTCAACGCAACTTTGCCGGGCTCAGCGGGACGTTGGCATCAATCATTCACAGGCGCATGAGGAACATCAGCCTGAGGCAGGCGTCCGGGCGGAAATCTTCCCGCACGAACCTGCTCCTGTTGCCCAATCCCGCAGGTACATGGCGCAAGCTTTGTGCCGATCTTGAGCGTCGCGCCGGGATCGCCGGCGGGCACGCCATCCTGTAACCTGTGACATCCCGCAGGACAGGAACAGTCATGGGTGCCGGCATCCCACTGCCAAGAAAGACACTTTGGATTCTGCTGGTTTCGGGCGCGCTCCCTCCCGGCCCGAAGGCAGCGGAAATCTATCGCTGGGTGGATGAAGCCGGCGACGTGCACTTCGGTGATCGTCCCCAGACGCCGAGCGCACAAAAGGTCGAAGTGCGGCAGGGTGGCGCAGACGACACCGCTGCCCGCGAAGTTCGGCGTCTGGAGCGTACCCAACGTCTGCTTGACGAATACGCGATGGAGCGGGAAGAGCGTGAGCTCACGCGCGCAGAGGCCGAAAATGAAAAGGTCCGTCGCCGTGAACAGTGTGATGCGGCCAGCCGTGAGCAGGTGGAGCTCGAATATTCGGCCTACCTCTACACCCGGGACAAGGATGGCAACAAGATCATCCTGCCGGACAGCGAACTCGAGCAACGCCGGAAAGACGTCGCAGCGCGGGTTGCCGAATTCTGCAAACCGGACTAGCCGTCTGCGCGGGTGTTCGCCCCCGCGTGGATGCACGAGACCCGGAATGATGCATGCACAAGGGCGTTGAGCTGGAATTTGCGAATGTCTCGGACACCGGGCTCAAGCGGTCCAATAACGAGGACAGCGCCGTCACGGATCCGCAGAGCGGCCTGATGCTGGTCGCCGACGGCATGGGCGGATACAAGGCAGGAGAAGTCGCCAGTGCAATCGCGGCAAAGGTCGTCCTGGATGATGTTCGCGCCGGCCTCGGCCGACGCGAGTTCCTAGCATCCGGAGCAGACGAGGCCGGGCTCCTCAGATCCGCCATCGAGAGTGCCAATCGGCATATCTACGAGACCGCCGCCAAGATTCCGCAGTGCCGCGGAATGGGCACGACCATCGCCGCTGTGCTCTTCGCCCGGGGCCGGGCCACGGTGGCCCATGTGGGTGACTCGCGGGTTTATCGGCTGCGCGATGGTAGGCTCAGCCAGGTCACCACGGACCATTCCCTGTTCCAGGAACTCATAGACAAGGGCTACCTCACTGCCGAGGAAGCCGAAGCGACCACGCCCAGGAATCTGGTGACGCGCGCGCTCGGCATCGACCCCGAGGTGAAGGTCGACATACAGCAGATGGACTCCCTGCCGAACGACATCTTCCTGGTCTGTTCCGATGGCCTCACCGACATGGTGAGCACGGAAGATATACATTTAACCCTCGACAGGTATGGTGCTAATCTACAAACCGCAGCGCGGGAACTGGTTGAACTCGCAAACGCAGGTGGTGGCAGAGACAAGGTTTCCGTGGTGCTCGCCCGCCCCCTGCCCTGAAACCCGGCGGCGGCCCAGGGTCCGAACTACCAAGCCTCCGGTCGCGAGGCAGCCGATAGGACGCATTGAATGGGCAAACTCCTACTCAGCCTGAATGGCGAGGTGCAGGGCGAATTCCAGCTCAACAAGGAGCGGATGACGATCGGCCGCAAGACCGACAACGACGTCCGCATCGACAACCCCGCGGTCAGCGGCCGCCACGCCCTGGTGATCACCATCCTGGATGACTCCTTCCTGGAGGATCTGGGAAGCACGCCCTGCGCGATGGAGACGTCATCGGCATCGGCAAGCATGAGCTCAAATATGTCAACGAGCATGCGAGTGCGGATGACGAGGATTTCGAGAAGACCATGGTCATCCGACCGAGCAGCGCCACTGCTGCAGCGGCGGCGGCCAAGGGTGCGGGCCTGTCCAACACCGGGTCCCAGCTGAACGCAGCCGCAGCCCGTCCTGTCGCGCCGGCTGGCGGAGGCATGCCGCTCGGCAAGCTGCAGGTGCTGAACGGGCCCATCGCCGGCAAGGAGCTCGAGCTCACCAAGGCGCTGGTCACCCTGGGCAAGCCCGGGGTGCAGGTCGCGGTCATCTCACGGCGCACCCAGGGCTACTTCCTGACCCATATCGAGGGCGACGGCCGCAACAACAACTTCCCCATCGTCAACGGCAAGCCCATCGCGGTCCATACTTACGCCCTGAAGCACGGCGACATCATCGAACTCGCCGGCATCAAGATGGCCTACGTCGCGGTAATGTGAGTGGTCTTGCGGGTTGACCACCCGCAAGGCCGCCCCAGCCAGCTCAGGCCGGGGCCGGTGACTCGCCAGGCGCGGCGTGGATTTTGAAAACCTTGTCGAGATGGGCGAGCTGCAGCACGCTCAACACCGCCTCGCTCACATTCAACAAACTGAATTCCAATTGCTTGCGGCGAGCCATCTGGTACCCCTCCACCAGGCTCGCGACCCCCGAGCTGTCGATATAGGTCACCGCCGAGAGGTCCACCAGTGTGGGTAGGCCCGTCGCGAGACTTTTCAGAATAATCTCGCGCGCGGCTGCCGAGCACGACAAATCGACATCACCGCCCAGTTCGACCACCGAGAAGCCGTCCCTGGCGGTCAGTTTGAAGCGCATCTGCACCCTCCTCCGGTTTTCCGGCACACAGTTTCCTGCACAAGCGCAGCGTATTCCCGCGACCATCCGCGAGGTGCCCATATTGCCATTCATCAACCACGGATTGGATGAAATGCGTGCCCAGACCGCCGGGCCGCAGATCTGACAGATCCCGCGGTCCGATAATCTGGTGATCCACAGGCGGCGCGTGATCGACCAGCAGCACATCCAGCCGGTCTCCGACTCGCCGCAGGTCGAGACTGATCGGGCCATCGCGGACTTCGCCATAGGCGTGCTGCATGATGTTCATGCAGGCCTCGTTCACCGCCACCACCAGCGCCTCGCAGTCCTTGGGATCCAGCTGCTGCGCCAGTAACACGCGGCTCAATTCGCGGCGCACAGTCTTCAGCCGGCGGGCCTCGGCCGGGAACTCCAGGCTCAGCAATGGCTGCGAGGCAATCGCCGGGGCCAGCGCCAGCAGGGTCAGGTCGTCATGAAACTCCCGCTGCTCCCCACGCAGAGCGGTAATGATGGCCGGCAGCCGCTCGCGCAAGGGCCGGGAATCCACTTCGTCCAGCAATGCCAACAGGCCGCTCTGGCCCAGCGCCACGCCCGCGGGATTGCGCGCCTCGGTGACCCCGTCGGTATGCAGATAGCAAGGGCCCCGGGTCAGTGAGAGCCGCTGATTGGGGACTCCGAGCGTCGGCAACACACCCAGTGGCGGTGCCTGCACGGGCAGGCACTCGAAGTGCCCGCGCCCAAGTCGCAACAGCGGGGGATGATGCCCTGCATTGGCGTAGACGAGATCGCCGGTAAGCGGATCGAGCAGGCCTGTCACGAGGGTCACGAACAGGCCGCGTGACTCCGTCTCGTATAACTCGGTGTTGATCTGCTCCAGCAAGGACGCAGGATCCCGTGCGGTCTTGGACAGGCATCGCAGCAGGCTGAGGGTGCGGGTCATCAACAGCGCAGCGTCCATGCCCTTGCCAGCGACGTCCGCAATGCAGAAGTGGATCATGCCGTCGGCCCGGCGCTGGAAATCGTAGAAATCGCCGGAGACGCGCCGCGCCGGAAGATTCAAGCCGGCCACGGCCAGCGTCGGATCCTGTGCCGGCAGAAGACTCAGCTGGATGTCGCGGGCAAGCTCGATTTCCTTGCGCATCCGTTCCTGCTCGAGAAGCTCGCGGACCATCCTCACGTTCTGGATGGCGAGCGCGGCGGCAGCAGCCACGGCGCTCGCAAGGTCCAGATCCCCTGCCGAAAAAGGGCCGTCTTCACCGCCCCGGTTGATGAGTTCCAGCGCACCCAGGCGCTCACCGCGGGTCTGCAGCGGAACACAGAGCAGGGAGCGGGTGACGAAGCCGCTGCGTTCATCCACATGAGGTGCAAATCCCGGATGCTGCCGGGCATCCTCGACCATGACGGCCTGACCTGTCGCGACCACCAGACCGACGATACCCTGCCCTGCGGCCACGCGCGTCCCGGTGATATCCACCGGACCCGTGCAGCGTTGACACACCAGGGATCCGTCACCCGTGTCATGGAGAAAAATGGAGGCGGCTTCCACGTGCAGGTGCTGCATCACCCGATCGATGGTTCGCTGCAAGGTCTCGTCGAGGTTGAGGGAGCTCGCGAAATCGCGGTTGATGTCCTCGAGCAGCGCGAGTGCAGGAGATTCCACTGCCAGCCCTTGGCGCTCGCTCCGTCTGGTGCGCGTGGTCATTCCAGGGCCAGCTGTCGCAGGCGTGCCAGATAAGCCTGCTCGTCAGGCATTGCGCCGCGCGTCTGCGCCTCATGGAGAACCTCGAACAGCACCCACATCATGCGGTGTTCCACTTCGTGCAGGTCACAGCCTGACGGAGAGAGCCGCTGGTACTCGAGACGTACGCCATTGGGGCGATCAGCCTGCAACTGTTCGATCAGCGCAATGTGCAGGCCCATGTGCAGGAAGGGATTGTGGTCCGGCTCGTGCCCTGGCCGGCGAACATCCGCAGACTTGACCTCGTCGAGATACTCGGGGTGGGCGTCGATTACCTGCAGCACAAGACGTTCGAGCGGTTCGAGCGCAGCACCGGCTTGCCGTTTTTGCCAGCAGGTCTGGAAAAAACGGCGGCTGTCCTCGCGGCTGCCTGCAAACATGGCGAAAGTCTCTCTTCAGGCCTTGGCAGCGCGGGCCCAGTCACACCAGCGCGCAATCTTGCAGGCATCACAGTGCGGCTTGCGGGCAGTGCAGACGTAGCGCCCGTGGAGGATGAGCCAGTGGTGCGCGTGGTCGAGATAGCGTGCGGGGATGGCGGCGAGCAGCCCTTGCTCCACCTGCAGGGGCGTGCGTCCGGGGGCGAGACCCGTGCGGTTGGCGACCCGGAAAATATGGGTATCCACGGCCATGGTGGGTCGGCCGAAAGCGACATTGAGCACCACATTCGCGGTCTTGCGTCCCACCCCGGGCAAAGCCTCCAAGGCTTCGCGCTCCCCGGGCACCTCGCCGTCGTGATTGGCAACCAGCAGGCGGGCGGTCTCCATGATGTTGCGCGCCTTGACATTGAACAGACCGATGGTCCGCACGTGCTGCCTCAGTCCCTCCTCACCCAGGGCCAGCATCCCGGCCGGCGTCTTCACCCGCCGGAACAGCGCCTCCGTGGCTTTGTTCACGCTCGCATCGGTGGCCTGCGCAGACAAGATCACCGCCACCAGCAGCTGGAAGGAATTGCCATATTTCAGTTCGGTTTCGGGTGCCGGATTCCCGGCCGCAAGAGTCTTGAAGATGGAAACGACCCGACGCCGGTCCATGCTCATTCCCCGAGGCACGCGACACTGGCCGGAGCCGTCGCGCCCAAACGGGACAGCGCCTGACCGATTTCCTCGCGGGCAGCAGCAGCGTCCAGCACCATGAGCGGGGGCAGCGCGGGCACCCGATCAGCTGGCGGCGCGGCCAGTCGGCGCATCCGGCGGTCGTGATTTTCCCGGGCACGGCCAGCGGAGTCTTCCCACTGTCCCAGTACGTGCGAAATGTCCTTGCCCTGTCGAAACCAGGCGGCGAGCGGGATCCTGCTCGGGCAAACCGGTTCGCACTGGCCGCAGAGGGTGCAGCGCGCGAGGCTGCCGACAGGACCGGGTTCCCAGTCCACCATCCGAAGCGCATGGAACATGGCGGCTGGATCCAGCGTTTCGGGACAGGCCGGCTGGCACGCACCGCAGGCCACGCAGTCGGCATGTGAGCTGCCCGTAACGCGCCGGGCAGCATCGCTGTCGGCGCGTGGCCATCCAGCGGGCGCGGTGGGAAGCAGCTCGATGCAGTCCACGGGACAGGGTGGAAGACACAGGCCACAACCTGTGCAGTCTTCGCCGACAACGACATGGAGCTGACGCGACGCTCCAAGGATTGCATCGACAGGACAGGCATCCAGGCATTTTGCGCAGCCTATGCATTCCTCCGGATCGATCCGCGCACGCACGGGTTCCGGAAGCGGTGCCAGCGCGTCCACCACCGCGGGCAGTGTCGAAGTCCCCAGTCGCCGCTCAAGGCGTGCGCGCACCAGACTGCCGCCGGGCGCGCAGTCCTGTACCTGCGCAGCCCCCTCGACCAGTGCGCGCGCGAAGGGTGCGCAGCCCGCCTGCCCGCAGGCTCCGCATTGGCTGTGAGGCAGCACTGCCAGCAGGGCATCGGGCTTGCGCATCGAGGGGGCTCCCGCCGGTATTATTTGACCCGCATGCCGGGTTCTGCCCCGGTCTCGGGTGAAATCAGGAAGATTCCCGGCCCCTCACCGCTGGCCGCGAGCACCATCCCCTCGGAGACGCCGAAGCGCATCTTGCGGGGTGCGAGATTGGCGACCATCACCACCAACTTGCCCACCAGCGCCTCCGGTGCACAGGCGGCCTTGATGCCCGCAAAGACTTGGCGCGTCTCGGTACCGAGATCCAGGGTCAGTTGCACGAGCTTGTCCGCGCCTTCCACCGCATTTGCCGCGGCGACCCGCGCGACGCGCAGATCGATCCGGCCAAACTCGTCGATGGAGATCTGAGCCGGAGCATCGGCCTTTTCAGGCGCGGTGACGGCGGCGCCGGCGGCAGGCGCCGGATTCGCTGCCTTGGCAGCAGGTGTCGGAGGAGTGGCCTTGGAATCTTCGATCATGGCAGTCACTTTCGCGGGGTCGATACGGTTCAGGAGCGGTTTGAAGGGCTTGATGACATGTTCGCCCAGCACGGTCTCATGGTCGCGCCAGTGCAGTTCGCCACAGGCCAGAAACTCTTCTGCCTCACGCGCCATGAAAGGCAGCACAGGTTTGAGATAGATCAACAGCAGGCGAAACAGTTCGATGCCCGTGGAA
>Ga0194116_10002383_pt1 | contig 24429 bp, 27 predicted proteins | sample TA2MahsurfametaG_4_FD_148617 | JGI IMG/M metagenome (GOLD analysis project Ga0194116, IMG submission 148617) | Freshwater microbial communities from Lake Tanganyika, Tanzania - TA2015008 Mahale S9 surface | ecosystem: Environmental > Aquatic > Freshwater > Lake | place: Tanzania: Lake...
GGTGACGCAGCTGGGGGCGAACAGGAAGATGCTTTCGCCCACGCGCTCCTGGTGGCCATCGATGGCGAAGGTGCCACCAGCCACGAAATCCACGGCACGCTGGGCCTGATCCGGCTCCATCATCGTGAGGTTGAGGATCACGGTCTTGCGCTCGCGCAGGGCCTGGATGGCGCGGGGCATCTCATCGAAGCTGCGGGGCTCCATCAGGGTCACTTCCGCCGCCGAGGAGGAGATCCCGGGCATGCCGATCACGTTGCTGCCCGCGAAGGGATCAACGCTGTCGAAATCGCTGGTGAGGGCTAGCGCACCCGAAGGGGTGGAGCCGCTGGTTTCCGGCACATCGCCGTGGTCGTAGTCGAGTTCGTCGTCGTAGCCGTCGAGATAGTCGTCACCGGAGACAACAGCACGCAGGCGGGAGAGCAACGACACCGTGAAACCTCGGTCTTGGCACTAAGCCTAGATAGCGTCCCATGTGGGGCCTGACAAGGGTTTCGGGCCAAACAAGGCGGAGCCGATCCGCACCCAGGTGCTGCCGGCCTGCGCGGCCTCGCGCCAATCACCACTCATCCCCATCGAGAGCTCCGCCAGCTCGAGCTCATGAGCCAGGGCGGCGCAGTCTTGAAACAAGCCGCGCCGCTGCTCAAGATCGAGTCCCAGCGGCGCCATCGTCATCAACCCCACGATCTGCACGGCCGGCAGCTGCTGCAGCTCAGGCCAGGCCTGGCGCAAGTCGTCTGCCGCAAAACCGCCCTTGGCGGGATCGGGGCGCAGCTTCAACTGCAGCAACAGCTTGGGGGTGACGCCCTCTTCGCCGGCGATCCGGGCCGCCCGCTGGGCGAGCGCCAGGGAATCCACCGAGTGAATCCAGCCAAACTGGCGCAGCACCGGCCGCACCTTGTTGGCCTGCAGGTGGCCGATGAAGTGCCAATCAAGCCGGGGCAGATCCGCCAGGGCCTGCTGCTTGGCGCTGGCCTCCTGCAACCGGCTTTCGCCAAAGCTGGTTTGGCCCAACGCCGCCAGCTCCCGGATCGCGGCGGCCGGATGGCCCTTGCTCACGGCCAGGAGCCGGGTGGAGGAAGGCAGCTCCGCCTGAAGGGCCGCCAGACGGGACGCCGCGGAGGCCTGCACAACCACTCAGATGAAGGTTTTGTCGAACAGCTGCCGCCAGCGGGCATGCACATCCGGCCCTTCGCGGCGGGCCCGCGCCAGGTTCTGCTCCGCCAGATGCCGGGCATCCATCAACGGGATCACCTCAAACTGAGCACCCCGCTCCTGCAACGTCACCACGAAAAACATCCGCTGGGCGTAGAGGGTGGCGTAGAGATCACGCCCCTCACCCGCTGCGGCCACGCGATAGAGCAGGCCAAACGTGGGGTGGTTGAGATAACGCTCGGTGCTCACTCCGTCTGTACCGGCGGTGACCAAATCAAAGGTCACCGTACCTCCACCGCAAACCCAGCAACAGCAGAAGCCCCAGCCCGGCCGCCCATTGCAGGGGGCGACGCGGCAGCGGATCGCGCAACAACTGGGCCGGTGCAATCCAGCGACCACCCCGGGCCATCAGGGCATCGGCCCCCTGTTCAGCCCGGAGCAACACATTGGCCAGCAGCCGCTCGCCCAGCGCCAGCACCAAACCCAGCGAAGCCTGCACCCCCAGGCGCCGCAGGTTCACCGAGCGGGTGGCCACCGAGCGCAGCAGGTTCTGAAACTCCTCCTGCACCAAGGGCAGAAACCGCAGCGAGAGCAGCAGGGTGAACCCCAGCCGCTCCACCGGCACCCCCAGCGGCCTCAGGGGCGCCAACAACCAGCTCAAGCCCCACACCAGCGTTTCGGGGGGCGTGCTGAGCAGCAGCAGATTGGCGCTGTGAATCACGGTGAACAGCAACGTGGCGCTGTTGAGCCCCAACTCCGCCGAACGGCGCGTGATCACCAGGGGGCCCAGGGGCAGAGGCCCCAGCTGCACGGGCCCCCAGCGCAGCAGCTCCCAGCGCTGGCCCTGCTGATCGGGCGCCAGGCGCAGCTCCTGGGGCGGGCGATTCAGGGACACCGGCGGCGCTGCGCCGGCCGGCAGGAAGGTGGCCAACACCCCCACCAGCAGCGAGAGGGCCAGCAGCAACGGCAGGGTGCGGCGCCAGATCCGCCAGGGCAAACCGCTCAGGGCCGTGATCAACAGCAGCAAGCCCACCAGGGCCAGCCGCCACCAGGGCCCCGCCAGGATCGGCGTGAGCAGAAAGGCCACGGTCCAGGCGAGCTTCAGGCGCGGATCGAGATCCCGCAGCCAGCTGCCGGTGCCATCGACGTATTGGCCGATGGGAATTTGCCGCAACCAATCCATCAGGCTCGCGTCAGATCACAAGCTCAACGGCCGCGCGCCTGCTGCCGCGCCAGATCCTTCTCGGCGTCGCGCTGCTGCTTGCCGCGCCAGAACAGCTTGAGGGGAGAGCCTTCAAAACCCAGGCCTTCACGGATCTGGCGTTCCACGTAGCGACGGTAGGTGTCGCCGAACAGCTTGGGGTCGTTCACAAACAGGGTGAAGCTGGGCGGCCGCACTGCTACCTGGGTGCCGTAGTAGATGCGGCCCTGGCGGCCGCCGCGGCTGGTGGGCGGCGAGCGCCAGCTCACGGCCTCCTGCAGCACTTCATTCACCACCGAGGTGCTCACCCGGCGGCGGTGCTGCTCCACCGCCACTGCGGCCACCGCAAAGATGCTCTGCACCCTCTGGCCGCTCAGGGCCGAGGTGAACAGCATCGGCGCCCAATCGAGGAAATAGAGCTTGGCGCGCAGCTCCTTTTCCATGGCCGGCATGGTGTGCGAATCCTTCTCGATCGCATCCCACTTGTTCACCACCACCACGCAGGCACGGCCGTCTTCTTCAATGCGGCCCGCCAGGCGCTGATCCTGCTCCGTGACGCCATCGAGGGCATCGATCACCAGCACGCACACATCGGAGCGCTCGATCGCCTTGAAGCTGCGGTTGATCCCGAAAAACTCCGGGCCGTAGCTCACCGAGCGCTTGCGGCGGATGCCGGCGGTGTCGAGGATTTTCCAGGTGTGGCCCTCGCGCTCGATCGTGGTGTCGATCGTGTCGCGGGTGGTGCCGCGGATCGGGCTCACGATCGCCCGCTTCTCGCCGCAGATGGCATTGAGCAGGCTGGATTTGCCCACGTTGGGGCGGCCCACGATCGCCAGCTGAATCGGCTCCTCGCCGGTGAGCTCCTCGGTGGGCGGCAGGTGACCCACCAACTTGTCGAGCAGGTCGCCGGTGCCGGCACCGTGGATCGCCGAAATCGGATAGGGCTCACCCAGGCCAAGGCTCCAAAACTCAGCCGCCATCGAGAGGCCGGCTTCAGGCGACTCGCATTTGTTCACGGCCAGCAGCACCGGCACGTTGTGGCCGCGCAGCCATTCGGCGATCGATTCATCCGCCGCCGTGAGCCCCTGCTGGCCATCGGCGATCACCACCGCCACCGAGGCCTCGGAGAGGGCCATGTTGGCCTGCTCGCGGATCTCCGGCAGGAATTCGCTGTCGTCGTCGAACACCAGGCCGCCGGTGTCCACCACCTTGAAATGGCGATCACGCCAGTAACCGTCCTGATAGGTGCGATCGCGGGTGACACCGGGCTCGTCGTGCACGATCGCCTCACGGCTCTTGCAGAGGCGGTTCACCAAGGTGGATTTGCCCACATTGGGGCGGCCTATGATGGCAACGACCGGCAGAGCCAAGCGGGTATCACAACAACTGTCGTGACTTGACCCTACAGGCCAGCCGAAGCCGAAATCTTTCAGCGCGTCTCAGGACAAGACGCCACGAGTCTCGCTAGGGCATGGGTGTTCTGAGCCCCGCCCCCTGCGGCGGCTGCCCCGATGGTGGAACTGATCGCGGCGATCGTGGTCGACCTCTCCGACCAGAAGCTGTTTGTGTACAACCCCAACCAGGAACTGGTGCGCACGGTGCTGGTGAGCACCGGCAAAGCCGCCACACCCACACCCACCGGCAACGGGCAGGTGTACACCAAACACCGCAGCGTGACCATGCAAGGGCGTGGCTACGTGGCGCCGGGCGTGCCCTGGGCGATGTGCATCACCGAAAACGGTGCCATCTGCCTGCATGGCGCCCCCTGGCAGGAAGCGGCCGGCGAGGCCTTCGGGGTGCCCCGCAGCCACGGCTGCATCCGCATCCCCAGCCCCCACGCCCGCTGGCTGTTCGAAAACACCCCCGTGGGCACGCCCGTGAACATTCAGGCCTGAGCCCGCTCAGCTGATCGGCAGATCGCCGGGATGCCCCGCCACCGGATCGGCCGGCTGCTCCCGCAGCTCCGGCAGTGGCCCCGTCTCCGGCAGCGGCTCCCCCCGCTGGGCCAGATGGGCCAGGAGCCAGTTCACCGCCGTGGCACGGCGGGTGCGGCGCGGATAGAGCTCACCGATGCGATAGCCGCCAAAGCCCAGTTGTTCCTTGAGCAGCTGCTTGTGCTCCTTGGGAATCGAGCGGGTCAGCGCCACGGAGGCGGGTCGCTGGGCGATGAACTGGGGTTCGATCGGAAACGACTCCCGCCAGCTGGCCTCTGTGGCCGGGCCCGCGCTCCAGGTGCCGGAGCCATCGGGCCCATAACCCAGGCGCGGCCAGATCAGTTCACACACGAAACGGTCGCTGGTGCGATCGGCGAGCACCGCCTCCAGCAGCGCCCGGCTCAGGGGGTAGCCCGCAGGCGTGGCGGCGGCTTCGGCAGGAGGCATCGGCCTGGAGTCCGACAATCAACGCACCATGATCACCGCCCCACCCCCCCTTGAGCTGCTAGGCCGCGGCAGCCCCCGGGCGCTGCGCTGCCGCGTGCTGCAGTCGCCGCTGGCGGGGGTGAGCGATCGCATCTTCCGCGGCCTGGTGCGGCGCTGGGCGCCCGATGCGCTGCTGTTCACCGAGATGGTGAACGCCACCAGCCTCGAGCTGGGACACGGCCTGATCAAGGTGGAGGAGCTGGCCAGCGAGCCGGGGCCGATCGGGGTGCAGCTGTTTGATCACCGGCCGGCCGCCATGGCCGATGCCGCCCGGCGGGCCGAGGCGGCCGGCGCCTATCTGATCGACATCAACATGGGCTGCCCGGTGAAGAAGATCGCCAAAAAGGGCGGCGGCAGCGGCCTGATCCGCGACCCCGAGCTGGCGGCGCGCATCGTGGAGGCGGTGGCCGCGGCCGTGACGGTGCCGGTGACCGTGAAAACGCGCCTGGGCTGGTGCGGCAGCACCCTCGATCCAGTGAGCTGGTGCCGGCAGCTGGAGGGCGCCGGCGCCCAGCTGCTCACCCTGCATGGCCGCACGCGCGAGCAGGGTTTCAAGGGCCAGGCCGACTGGGCCGCCATCGCCGCCGTGAAAGCGGCCCTGGCCATCCCGGTGATCGCCAATGGCGATGTGAACAGTCCTGAGGATGCGCTGGCCTGCCTGGAGCGCACCGGCGCCGATGGCGTGATGGTGGGGCGCGGCACCATGGGCGCCCCCTGGCTGGTGGGCCAGATCGATGCCGCCCTCAGCGGCCGCCCGATCCCCCCAAGCCCCGGCGCCCTGGAGCGCCTCCACTTGGCGGCCGAGCAGCTGCAGAGCCTGGTGGCGGCCCGCGGCGACCACGGCCTGCTGATCGCCCGCAAACACATGAGCTGGACCTGCACCGGCTTTGCCGGCGCCCCGCAGCTGCGCCATGCCCTCATGCGCGCCCCCACCCCGGCCGAGGCCCTGGCCTTGCTACACACCGCCGCGGCCCAGCTGGGATGAGAGCGGAGCTCTGGCTTGCCTGGCTGGTGCTGCTCTGGCCCCTGTGGCTGAGCCGGCGCCCCGAAGCCCAGTGCCCGCTGTGGATGCGCCGCAGCCTGCTGCTGCTGTTGGCGCTCCTCGCCCTGCGCTACCTGCACTGGCGGGTTGCCTTCAGCCTCAACCTCACCACGCCCCTGGCGGCGAGCTTGAGCGTGGTGTTGCTGCTGGCGGAGGGCTGGCTGCTGCTGAGCGGTTTGCTGCCGCTGCTGCTGGCCTGGCGGCGCTTCAGCGATGGCCGCAGCGAGGCCGATGCCGCCCAGAGCCGCTGGCTGGCGAGTGATTGGCAGCCCTGGGTGGATGTGCTGATCCCCACCTGCGGCGAACCGCTGCCGGTGCTGGAGCGCTGCCTGTTGGCCTGCAGCCAGTTGAGCTATTCCCGGCGGCGCCTCTGGGTGCTCGATGACGCCGGCCGCCCCGAAGTGGCCGCCCTCGCCGCCCGCTACGGCTGCTGCTACCACCACCGCCCCGAGCGCCGACACGCCAAGGCCGGCAACCTCAACGCCGGCCTGGCCCTGAGCGATGGCGAGCTGGTGGCGGTGTTCGATGCGGATTTCGTGCCGCAGCGGCACTTTCTCGAGCGCACGATCGGCCTGCTGCTCGATCCGCAGGTGGGGCTGGTGCAAACCCCACAGCACTGTCTCAATGCCGATCCGGTGATGCGCAACCTGGCGATGGAGGCCTGGCTGCTGCCCGATGAGGAGAGCTTCTACCGCTGGATCGAACCGGTGCGCAGCAGCTGGCGGGCGGTGGTGTGCGCCGGCACCAGCTTTCTGGTGCGCCGGAGTGCTCTGGAGGAGGTGGGCGGCTTTGTGGAGCCGGCGATCTCGGAAGACCTGGTCACAGGCATGGTGCTCGCCTCGCGCGGCTGGGAACTGCGCTATCTGGGCGAAAAACTGAGCGCCGGCCTGGCGGCCGAAACCATGCTGGATTTTGTGCGGCAGCGGCAGCGCTGGGCCTCGGGCACCCTGCAGGCGCTCCGGCTCCGCCAAGGGCCACTGCGGCTGAAGGGCCTGAGCTGGGGCCAGCGCCTGGCCTATCTGGAAGGCGCGCTGCACTGGTTTAACACCGTGCCGCGGCTGCTGCTGGTGTTGATGCCGCTCTGCATCGGCTGGCTGGATGTGATGCCCGTGCGGCTCACAAGTCAAGCCGTTGTGGAGCTGCTGCTGCCCCTGTGGATCGCCCTGTTGCTCAGCGTGGGCTGGCTCAACCGCGGCAGCCGCCATGCGCTGCTGGCCGATCTGCCCGGCTGGGCCCTGGCGGTGCCCCTGGCCGCCACGGTGCTGGCGAGCCTGTGGGGGAGGGTGCAGCCGTTTCGGATCACCCCCAAACACCGTGTGCAGGGCGGGGGAGGCATCGCGCCGGTGTTGGCGGCGCCGCTGCTGGTGTTGCTGAGCCTCAACAGCCTCAACCTGCTCTGGATCCTGGCGCGCCTGGCCCAGGGGGGCGCCAGCGCCGGCGCCTGGCTTGGGCTGCTGTGGGGCGGGCTAACGCTGCTGGGCTTGCTGGTGGCGCTGCGGGCCTGCCGGGATCCCGCCGCCGGTGATCCCACGCCGTGGCTGGCGTTAACGCTGCCGGCCTCACTGCAGGCCCGCGATGCGCTGGGGCACCCCCAACAGCTGGCGGTGGAGATCACAGCGATCAGCGAAAGCGGCGCCCTGTTGTCGCAGCCCCCCGCGCTGCCGCAGGGCTGGAGGCTCGAGCGCCTGCAGCTGCTGGCACCGGACTGCAGCAACCTGCTGCCATTGCCTCTGGATCCCAGGCCCAGCCACGGCCGCCGGCTGGCTTGGCCCATTCAGCGCGACAGCCTCAGCGCCCGCCAGGCCCTGCAGAGCTGGCTCTACGGGCGGCCGGGCGCCTGGCCAGAACGGCGAGCTCCTGCGGAGTGGCGCGCCCTGGCGGCGTTGCTAGCGCGGCTGATCAGGCCTGACTGGGTGCAGCAAGATCAGCTGAGCCTGGTGCCGCAGCAGCTGGGGCAGCCGGTGGCTTCTGGGCCATTGGGGGAATCTCCAGCAGATCGCGGCTGCCGGTGATCGCCATCACGGCCAGCAACACCAGGATCAGAACATTGCTACCCACATGCAGGCGCCGCCAGGCGAGCTGGCGGGTGATCTCCGGCCGGGCAGCCAGGTTGAACAGAAACAGCCCGGTGAGCAGCACGCCACTCCAATAGTGGGAGCTCCAGAAGGCGCCGCTGAAGGGGTTATCGGAGAGGCGCCACACCTCAGGCTGGCTGCCCAACCCCAGCAAGCCCGCCCAGGTGAGCAGGGTGAAGCTGGCCCGCAGCGGCGCACGCTTCACCTTGAGCAGCGCCAGCAGCGCCACCAGGGTGCCTGCGGCCACGAGCAGCAGCAGCGCCAAACGCGGCGTTCCGCCCAGGAAGGCAGCCCCGGGATCCATCGCCTTGCTGATGAACGAATACACGAGGGCGATCAACACCGCCACCACCACACCGGCGGTCACCCAGCGGCCGTGATCGGCGTGCTCGCGGGGCACCAGCGCCGGCTGCTGGGTGATGCCCAGCCGCTTCTCGCGCACGAGGATGCCCAGCCGGATCGTGGCGCCCACAACCGGATACACAAACAAAATCACCAGCACCGGATGGAGCAGGGCGAACCAATCGAGCGCCGTCATCGCAGCTTCTCCATCAGGGCAACACCGCCGGCCAGCCCTGACGGATCAACAAGAGCGAAAAATAGGGCTGCTCGGCCGGGCTGACCGCCTCTGCCGCCGCAACCAGCTGATCCGGCCAGCCCACCCGCTGGGCAAACAGGGTTTGCGCCAACAGCCCGCGCTGCTCCAGCAGCGGCTGCACCCAGCTCCAGCGGTGGCCGAGCTTGAGCAGCGCCAACACAGCACCGGCCGCCGCCGCCGCCTCCAGCAACTGGCCCAGCTCAGCGGCCGTGTCTGGGGTGGGGAGGATCCAGAGGGGCTCCTGCTGCAAGGCCAGGGGCCAGGGGATGCCTGCGCTGGAGGCGGCCGCCGCCGCCGCTGCTGCGGCCGTGATCCCAGGGATCACCCGCACGGCCATCGCGGGATGCCGCTCGGCCAGCGCCAGCAACACATAGGAGCAGCTGGCGTAGAGGGAGCTATCGCCCTCACACAGCAGCACCACCGCATGGCCGGCTTGCAGTTGAGCGGCCAGGGCTTCGGCGGCGGCATGCCAGGCGGCGCGGCGCGGCTCCGCCTCCGCCACCATCGGAAACAGCAACGGCAGCCGGCGCTGGCCGGCCTGGATCCAGGGAGCCGCGATCCGGGCCGCCATCCCCTCGGCCTCCAGCCGGGCCACCGGATAGGCCACCACAGCGGCCGCCTCAATGGCGCGCACCGCCGCCACGGTGAGCAGCTCGGGATCGCCGGGACCAACCCCCACCAAGGTGAGAGCCGCCGTTGCCTGAGCCCGGGTGGGGTCGTGATCCAAGCAACAGAGGGGGTGAACAGCCGCCTTTCTAGGGTGATCCCAGAGGCGGCATGACGGGATGAGTCATCTGCAGATCTTTGCGACCAACGGCAGCGGCGATCACCCCCTGCCAACGTTCGCCAGCAACGACCCAGCTCTGATCACCGCCGAACTGGCGGAGCGCGGCATCGGCTTTGAGCGCTGGCCTGCGCACACCGAACTCGCCAAGGGCGCCGGTCCGGAGGCGGTGCTCGCCGCCTATGCCGCCGAGATCGCGCGGGTGCAGGCCAGCGGGTCTTACCCCACGGTGGATGCGATCCGGATGACACCCGAGCACCCCGAACGCGAAGCGCTGCGCCAGAAGTTCCTTGCGGAACACATCCACAGCGAAGACGAAGTGCGCTTCTTCGTGGAAGGCAAAGGGCTGTTCTGCCTGCACATCGGCGATGAAGTGGTGCAAGTGCTCTGCGAAGCCGACGACTGGATCAGGGTGCCCGCCGGCACCAAACACTGGTTCGACATGGGCAGCGCCCCCCAGTTCTGCGCCATCCGCTTCTTCGACAACCCCGAGGGTTGGGTAGCGGAATTCACGGGGGAAGCGATTGCCAAGCATTTCCCGCTGCTGGCTTAAAAATGCGGCGCAGCGGCTGAACAAGTGCCCAGGCCCTCAGCAGATCCGGTGAGATCGCCTTCCGATTCAGCGAAGGACACAACACTCGCCATGTGTTTGAACCGCCTGCGTGTCTTCATCGCTCAGAGCTCACCAGCGCCTTATCCGTTCCGCGCTGCTGAGCCTTGCCCTCCTGCCCAGCGTCAGCATCGCCGCCACCATCGGCGGCACGCAAAACGTGGATTTCAGCCCCACGGTGGTGAGCAATTTCTGCGATATCACCACCACCGGCGGATCGCTGGCAGTAAAAAAGAAACGGGGCCTGATCACCTCCGATTCCAGCCTCTCGGGCACATTTAGTGGAACCCAAACACCGGGAACCATTGCCGTGGTGAGCAACCTCACCTCAACGGGAACGGTGATCGTGGATCCACCCAAACTGTCCGGCGGAACAGCTGCCACCACGAGTGAAGTGAAGCTCGGCAATGGCTCATACAGCAGCACAGCCCAGAGCCTCAATCTCGGCAGCGATGGCAATCTGCCGAGCACCAATCTGCACGTGCGGTTCAGCACCACGAGCAACGGAAACAAGTTTGCCAATGGCACCTACAACGCCGTTGCCACTGTGACCTGCACCGACGATGCAAGCCGCTAAAGCTCTGGCGGGATGCCTCGGGGCCAAGGCAGTGATGGCAACAAGCCCTGCCCAGGCCTTGGGGCTATCGCCCCTGTTGCTGACGCAACGCCGGGGCGTGCTCCAGGTGAGCAACACCACCGATCGCCTGCAACGGGTGGAACTGCAGGTGTTTGGGGTGCGGCAGGTGCAAGGGCGCAGCACCGCTGAGCTCACACCCCTGCCCACCGCCGAAGCCGAGGCCTTGATTCGGCTTCGGCCTTCCGTGTTCCGTCTCGGCCCAGGGGCCAGCCGCGTGGTTGCTTACAGCGTGGCGCAAGATCAACCATCGTTTTATGTATGCGGAACCTCGCTGCAGGGCCTTGTTCAGGCAAGAATCTGCTCACGCTGGCGATCTGTTTCTGCCTCAGCCCGCAGGCAGCCATAGGCCAGATCTATCTGGCACCAAACCAGCAGTTTCCCCAGGGTTCACGCGTCTCGATTGACCTCGGCGCCGTGCGATGCAACGCCGACGCCGGGGCCCTGCCCAACCTCAGCCTCTCGGCTGGGGCCTATCCCGATCAATGGGGCAACAGCGTCAGCGTGGCCCAATCCAATGGCAACGCCTCCATTGGCAATCAGAGCTCATTGCTGGCGATGCTCAGCCTGAACGTCCCCCTCGCCCGCGGCGACAAAGCGTTCAGCTGCCAGCCATTACTCAAAGACGCCATGATCCGCACACGCATGGACAACCTGCGCCAACTTGTGGACGAGGAGGTCATCAGCGAATCCCAATACAAACAAGCACTACTCAGCCTCTACGGTCCACTCAGCAGCAGCGAACTGTCACTCCCACCATCCCAAAATCGTGGCATCAACGTGAAGGTGGAGTGAAGCCAACTCCAGCCAATAGCTCAAAGGCCGGCAACACCCACGGAATGCATCCGCACGGCGTCCGCCTGCTGCAGTTCCCCCGTGAGCGCCTCCACTTCCACAGCCGCCAACGCCTCCAGCCTGGCCACCGTGGCCTCCCGCCCAAAGCGCTCTTCGCACAAACACCAATAGAGCCCGAAGTGGCGGGCTTCGCTGGCCAGCAGTTCGGCGTAGAGATCGCGCAGCTCGGCATCTGGGCTGTGGGCCGCCAGCAGGGCCATGCGTTCATGGCTGCGGGCTTCGATCAGGCCCGCCACCAAAAATGAATCGAGCCTGCGCTCGAGCTCACCCTTGCGCACCGCAGCGGTGAGGGTGACTCCATAGCCAGGAGCCGGCAGGGGCCGCAGGGGAATGCCCCGCCGCTGCAGCAGCTGCAGCACCCGCTCGAAATGCTCGAGCTCTTCACGCGCCAATGGGCTGAGCAGCGCCGCAAGCCCTTCATCGGAGGGATAGCGGAACATCAGTTGCAGGGCCACACCGGCAGCCTTGCGCTCGCAGTGGGCGTGATCGATCAACACCAGATCGGGCCGGGCGTTGGCTTGCTCGAGCCAGCTGGCACTGCTGGGGGCCGCCAGCCACTTCACCCGGGCGGTGGGGTTCTCCAGCAGCGCCGTCATGCGCCGGCTCCCTGGCGCAGCCGCGTCACCAACCCCTGCAGAGCCAGGCTGTAGCTGGCCGGTCCAAAGCCGCTGATCACCCCCAGCGCTTTGTCGGCCAGATAGGAGTGATGGCGGAAGGGTTCGCGGGCGTGCACGTTGCTCAGGTGCAGCTCCACAAATGGGATCGCCACCCCCAGCAAGGCGTCCCGCAGGGCGATCGAGGTGTGGGTTAATGCACCCGCATTGATCAAGATGCCGTCCACGCTGCCGCGGGCGGCATGGATGCGGTCCACCAGGGCGCCTTCATGGTTGCTCTGAAAGCACTCGAGCTCCACCCCGAGCCCCCCGGCCAAACGGCCCAGCTCAGCCTCAATTGCTTCGAGGCTGTCGGCGCCGTAAAGGCCCGGTTCCCGCAACCCCAGCAGGTTGAGGTTCGGCCCATTGAGCAACAGCACCCGCATCGCCAGCGCCGTTGATCGGCCTCCACTGCCCAGATCGTAAGGAGCGGAGCCAGGGGCAGCCCCACCGGCTGGTAAGTTCTTTGGGTGTGGTTCGGGTCGGTGCCCGAGTGGTTAATGGGGGCGGACTGTAAATCCGCTGGCTCTGCCTACGCTGGTTCAAATCCAGCCCGGCCCACCTTCCACATGCCCTTGTAGCTCAGCGGTAGAGCACTCCCTTGGTAAGGGAGAGGTCACGAGTTCAAGTCTCGTCAAGGGCTTATCAACAACATCCTCAGTGATGTTGCCAACCAAGCTCATTCGGCTTGATTGGTTGAAGCGATTGCTACCCATCAACGGATGTCCGCGAGCGCCTCTGCACGGCAGTCCGCTCCTCTGCGCTGCTTGATCGTGGAGGACCAGCTGATGTTTTTGCAGCTGCTGCGGTCGATGCTGGAGGCGATGCCGGGCCTGGAGGTGTGGGCCACGGCCACCAGCCAGGCCGATGCCCTCACCATGTGCAGCGGCGACAACCCGCCGGATCTGCTGGTGCTGGATCTGGCCCTGCCGGACGGTGATGGGATCGCGGTGGCTGAGGCCCTGCAGCAACGCCAACCGAGCGCCCAGGTGGTGGTGCTCTCCGGCCAGGCCAGCAGCTTCATCTGCCCCGCCCACCTGCAGCCTTTGATCCGAGGGGTGGTGGACAAAACCGCCGCCTTCAGCCAGCTGCAAACGGTGCTGCAGAGCTGCCTGCCCCACACCCCAGAGCCGCTGACGCCGCGCCAGCAGGAGATCTATGGCCTGATTGGCCAGGGGCTGAGCAACAAGGAGATCGCACGGGCCACCGATCTCGCCATCGCCACGGTGGAAACCCACCGCAAGGCCATCGCCCAGAAGCTGGGGGTGAGCGGCGCCGAGCTGGTGCGTCAGGCCTCCCTGCTGGGGCCTCTCAGCCAAGGGGAGCAGCCGTGATTCGCCTGCCGCAGCGCCTCTCCAATCGCCTAGCCCTGGTGAGCGCCCTGCAGCTGCTGCTCGTGAGCGGGGGCTTCAGCCTGCTCAGTTACAGCCTCGGCCGCCGCGACGGCCTGCAGCTCAGTGAGACCTACCGCCAGAACGCCTCGGTGGTGGAGCTGGCCACACGCCTTTCCTCCAAGCTCAGCTACCCGATCTGGATCAACCAGCTCAACCTCAACTGGCTGCGCGACAAGCCCCAGCGCGAGCGCGATGTTGCAGCCCTGAGCGAGCGCTTCTGGACGCAGATGCAGGTGTTCCCGGTGGATTACATCAACCTCGGCACCGCCGACGGTGCCTTTGTGGGTCTGGAGCGCAGCGCCGATGGGCAGCTGCTGCTCAACGAAGACACCCCCCGCAGCGGCCGGGGTGCGATGGCCGTTTACGCGATGACCCCACGGGGCGAACGGGGGCGACTGCTGGAGCGCATCCCCGGCATGGCCGCCAGCCACGAAGAAGCCTGGTATGAGGACACCGTGAAAGCGGGCCAGCCCACCTGGAGCTCGATCTACGCCTGGGAAGACCAGCCGCAGGTGTTTTCCATCTCTTACAACGCGCCGGTTATTGGGCCCAATGGCGCCCTGCGGGGCGTGGTGGGGGTGGACATGGTGCTCAGCCAACTGAGTCGCTGGCTGCAGGGGGTGTGGGGGAGCCGCCGCGGCCTGGCGGTGATCGTGGAGCCCAGCGGCGCTCTGGTGGCATGCTCACAGCCGGAGCTCACCCTCAGCCGCCGCGGCACACAAATCGTGCGGGCCAACATCGCGCAGCTGGACCATCCCGTGGCGCAGCAGCTCAGCCAGCGGTTCTTCCGCAGCGATGCCCCAGGCCGCCCTCCTGATACCAGCCCGCATCCCCAGCGGGTGGTGATCGCTGGGGAGACCTACACCCTGCAGGCCAGCCCCTGGGGCCAGGCGGAGGGGCTGAACTGGATCCTGCTCACCGCCCTGGCCACCGACCCGAGCAGCACGGCGGCAGAGCGCCAGAGCCTGCTCGCCCTGCTGGGGGCCGCCGCTGCGCTGGCTGGATCGGTGCTGCTGATCAGTCGGCAGATTCAGGGGTTGCTCCATCCCCTCAACCGGCTGGAGGAGGCCTCCCGCCAGCTCGGGGAGCGCCTGAGCGGCAGCGCCGCCGCCAACGCCCCGAACACCCTCCACTTCACCAGTGGGCTCTCCCCGAAGGCCGGCGAGGAGCTGATCGCCCTGGATGGCGCGATCAGCGATCTGGTGGAGCGTTACAACCAGCTCACCACCGACCTGCAGGAGGTGCGCGAGCGGGAGCGCTTCCGGGATGCCCAAACCCTGGCCCTGCTGCAGGACAAGCTGCGCAGCAGCCTCCAGGCCGCCGCAGTGGCCCACGAGATCAACCAGCCCCTGAGCGTGCTGCTGCTCCAGAGCCAGCTACTGCTGGAGCGCAGCCGGGCCAGCACAGCGCCGGCGCTGCCGGAGAGCTGGCAGCAGCAGCTGCAGAGCATCCACAACGAGGCCGATCGGGTGGTGCTCACGATCGAAAAGATGCGAGCCCTGCTACGCAACGTGCAACCCGAGCACCAACGGCTGGATCTGCGCACGGTTGCCCAGAGCGCCCTGCTCTATGCCCGCTCCGGTGGCAGCACAGCCCGCATCGCCATCGACAGCAGCAACCTCGATGCGCAGCCGCGCGCGGCCTGGATCAGCGGCGATGCGGTGCAGGTGCAGATCGCCATCGTGAATCTGCTGCGCAATGCCGCGGAGGCATTGCTGGAGGCTGCGGTGGAGGAACCCTGGATCGGCATCAGCCTCAGCCAGCAGGACCAGCAGTGGTGGCTGGAGGTGGCCGACAACGGCCCGGGGCTGCCCGAGGACGCGCTCAGCAATGCCCCGCTCCAAACCAGCAAGGGCAGCGGCAGCGGCCTGGGACTGTTTGTGGTGCGCACCACCATGGACAACCACCACGGCCAAGTGGAGAGCTACCGCAGCCCCCGCGGAGGAGCCGTGCTGTGCCTGTGTTTTCCCGCCCTACCCACCACTGGGGATTGAAGCGAACGCCCTTCCACTTGCAGATTTTGCATAGGGAAGCGCGGAGGCGATGGCCGACATCCTGTTCGACGGCTTACCGGTGCTCGACCTGCTGGAGATCACCCCCAGCACGAGCGCGGTGGCGGCACTCACCCAGCGCGACCAGAGCTCGATCTCCCGCATCTACCGCCAGGTGAGCCGCCGCCTGGGGCTCGACTTCAGAAAACAGCCCGATGGCCGCTACCGCGCCGGCTGCAATCAGGTGTTGCTGGAGGGCCTGCGGCTCTCCTCCCAGTGGCTACGCCTGCAGGCTGATCCCCCCGAACCCCGCTGGCTGGCCTGCGGCCATGCCGCCCGGGTGCACCCCAGCCCGCTGCCGCCGCAGGGCGGCGAGATCGAGCAGGTGCTGACGATGCTCCAGGAGCGGATCCTCGATCTGGCCGTGCTCACCCATCCCGTGCCCATCGAGCCGCTCGACACCGCGCCCCTTACCGTGCTGGCGCTGCTGCGCCACCCCCACGGTGTGGATCAGATCGTGCTGCGCAGCGACCTGGCCCTGCAACCGGTGCTGCAAGACCTGATCGCCAGCCTGCGCCACCGCACTCGCCAGCATCTGCGCCAACATCCCAGCCTGGAATGGTTGGGCTGAGCCCCGGGTTGATGCAGCTGTCTTCTCCCATCGCCGCGATGCGGCAGGTCGTGGTGCGCGGCGACACCCGGCCGCGGGCCTGGCGCCTGCAACAGCTGGAGCTTCTGGAGCGTGCCATCGCCAACCGGCGCGATGCGGTGCTGGCAGCCCTGGCCAGCGACCTGAGCAAACCGCCCGTGGAGGCGTATTTCGAGCTGGTGGCCGTGCAGCAGGAAATCCAGCTGGTGCGCAGCCGTTTGCGTCGCTGGATGGCGCCACGGGCGGTGGGGGTACCGCTGTTTCTGCAACCCGGGCGGGCCGAGGTGATCAGCGAACCGCTGGGGTGCGTGCTGGTGATCGGCCCGTGGAACTACCCCTTCCTGCTCAGCCTCCAACCGCTGGTGAGCGCCCTGGCCGCCGGCAACACCGCAGTGCTCAAACCCTCCGAACACGCCCCAGCCACCAGCGCTCTGATCGCCGAGCTGCTCGGGGCGGCCTTCCCCGCCAACACGGTGCAGGTGGTGCAGGGCGATGGCGCGGTGGCGGCGGCCCTGCTGCAGGAGCGGTTTGACCACATCTTTTTCACGGGCGGCGAACGCATCGGCCGGCTGGTGATGCAGGCCGCCGCTGAGCACCTCACCCCGGTGACGCTTGAGCTGGGGGGCAAGAGCCCAGCCGTGGTGCTTAACGACGCGGATCTGGCGGTGACCAGCCGGCGCCTGGTATGGGGCAAAACCCTTAACGCCGGCCAAACCTGCATCGCGCCCGACTATCTGCTGGTGGAACGCGGGGTGGAGGCGAACCTGGTGGAGCGGCTGCAGGCGCGGATCGAGGCATGCTTCGGGGCCGATCCGCTGCACTCGCCCGATCTGGCCAGCATCGTGAATCGGCACCAATTCCAGCGGCTGCAGGGCTTGCTGGAGGGTGCCCGCAGCCGCGGCCAGCTGATCTGCGGCGGCCAGAGCGATCCCGAGCGCCGTCGCATCGCGCCCACCCTGATCCGGGTGAGCAGCCTGGACGACCCTCTGATGCAGGAAGAACTGTTCGGCCCGCTGCTGCCGGTGCTGAGCGTGGACCACCTCGATCACGCCATCGCGCTGATCAACCAGCGCCCCAAGCCCCTGGCGCTCTACCTCTTCTCGAAGCAGCAGCAGGCGCAGCAGCGGATGCTCGAGCGCACCAGTTCAGGCGGAGTGTGCTTCAACGATGTGGTGATGCAGGTGGGCGTGCCCGACCTGCCCTTTGGCGGGGTAGGTGCCAGCGGGATGGGCACGTATCACGGTGAAGCCGGCTTCCGCACCTTCTCCCATCAGCGCAGCGTGCTGCGCCGTCCGTTCCGGCTGGATGCGCCGCTCCGTTATCCCCCCTACGGCAACACCCTGCCCTGGGTTCGCCGATTGCTGGGCTGAGCCGAACTGATTGCCAGCACTTATCAAACAAGCACTGGCCAGCCGCAGCAAGGCCCGTATGGTGCGACCAATCGATCGCCGATGCACGATGCGCCGCCGCTCCGCAGCTCTTCTGGCCCTGGCCCTGTTGCTGCCCCTGCCTGGCCTGGCGGGTGAGGTGGTGGTGAAACCGGGCGAGACGCTCTCGGAGATCGCCGAGCGCTATGGCACCTCCGTGCAGCGGCTGATGCAGCTCAACAACCTGCGCAGCCCGCAGGACCTGTGGGCCGGCAGCCGCATCCAGGTGCCCGGGGGCGGTGGCGGCAGCAGCGCCGGCACCACCACGGTGAACGCCAACTACACCGTGAAATCGGGCGAGACCCTCTCCGAGCTCGCAGAGCGCTACGGCACCTCCGTGCAGCGCCTGATGCAGCTCAACAACCTCAAGAGCTCCCAGGACCTCTGGGCCGGCAGCCGCATCCAGATTCCGGTGACCCGCACCGTTGCCGCCACCAAGCCCGCGCCCGTGAACCGCAACGCCAGCCAACACCAGGTGAAGAGCGGCGAAACGCTGTCGGTGATTGCGGACCGCTATGGCGTGCCGATGCAGAACCTGATCGCCCTCAACAGCCTCAAAGACCCCAACCAGCTGGAGGCGGGCAGGACCCTGAAACTGCGCGCCGCCCCCAAACGGGCCGCCAAACCAGCCCCCAAACCCACCGCGAAACCAGCCCCCCAGACCGCCACCAAACCAGCACCCAAACCGCCGGTGACCGTCGCCGCGAAGCCGCCGGCTCCCAAGCCCCAGCCCGCTGTGGCCCCAACTGTGACCCCAACTGTGGCCGTGGCCGCCAAACCGGCCCCCGCCACCACCGCCGCCACAACCACCACCGTGGCCACAGCCCAACCGAAGCCTGAGCCGAAGCCCGCAGCCCAACCCGTTGTGGCCAAGCCAGCGACCAAACCCACCACCACTGCCGCCAAACCCGGCAAGCCCTCTTCGCCCGACTGGCGCAGCTACGGCCCTCTGCAGGTGGACTGGGCCAACTGGCAGCCCATGGGCGGCAGCTATGTGGCCCCCAGCCTCAACAGCGATGGGCAGCCGCTCTATCTGGCGATCAACTGCGGCGCCAAGCGGCTCAACGCCACCGGCCAATCGGGCACCTGGAAAACCTGGGATGCCCCCCAGAGCGACTTTGAGCACAAGCTGATCAACGACCTCTGCACCGCCAAGGGCGGCTGATCAGGCCGCCAGGCGCAGAGGCCAGGGCTGACGCAGGAAGCGGCGGCCCGCGGGCCGCAACCACAACCGCTGGCTGCCGTCATCGCTTTCGGCGATCAGGTCTTCCTGCACCAAGCGGCGGGCCAGCCAACGCCAGCGCTGCACCTCTTCACCCTCTGCCTTGGCCAGATCCTCGCCAAGGCTGCGCAGGTCCACGCCGCTGCGGTGCTCCACCACGGTGAGCACCTCCGAGGCCTGCTCCGACCAATCGCTCAGGGCCGGTTGATCGCTGCAGCGGTCGCAGCGCCCACAGGGGGGCACCAGCTCCCCCACCGCCAGCAGCAGCGCCTGCTCCCGGCAGCTGGGGCCCTCCGCCACGGCCTCCATGCGGCGCAACTGCTGCTGCGCCAGCTCCACCCGTTGCCGCTCCTGGGGATCGCTCACCGCCTCCGCTGCGGCGCGAATGGCCCAGCCCAGGCTGGTGCGGTCTTCGGGATCGAACAGCACCAGGCAGCAGGCCGGCAAGCCATCGCGGCCTGCCCGGCCGGATTCCTGCAGATAGCCCTCGGCGCTGGCGGGCAGGTCGAGATGCAGCACCAAGCCCACATCGGGACGATCCACCCCCATCCCGAAGGCCACCGTGGCCACCAGCACCGGCGCCTGATGCTCCTGGAAGTGGGTGAGGGCGAGGGCTCGGCTTTCCGGGTCCATCCCGGCGTGATACGCGATCGCCTCCACGCCGGCATCGCTCAGCCGCCGCGCCCAGCTCTCCACCGACCGGCGTGTGCGGGCATAGATGAGCTTGGCCCCGCGGGCCTGCCCCAGCACCTCCAAGACCTCGGGCAGGGGATCCGCCGGACGGCGCCGCATGCCGTAGGCGAGGTTGTTGCGGCGGGCGGAGCGCACCTGAATCAAGGGGCGGCGCAGCTCCAACATCCGGATCAGATCGGCCCGCACCCGCGGGGCGGCGGTGGCGCTCAGGGCCACCAGCGGCACACCGGGGCAGAGGCGCCGCAGCTGGCCGAGGCGGCGGTAGTCGGGGCGGAAGTCGTGGCCCCAGGCGCTGATGCAGTGGGCCTCATCGATGGCCACACCCACCAGCTGCCCCTGCTCGTGAATGTCTTCCAGCAGCTGGCGGGTGGCCTCCACCTGCAAACGCTCGGGCGCCAGATAAATCAGGCGCAGCCGGTTGCTGCGCACCCGGGCGATCAGATCGCGGCGCCGCGCCGGATCCAAACCCCGATGCAGGCACGCCGCCGGAATGCCGCGGCGCTGCAGATGCTGCACCTGGTCTTCCATCAACGCCACCAACGGCGAGATCACCAGCACCAAGCCGCCACGCACCAGCGCCGGCAGCTGATAACAGAGCGATTTGCCGGCGCCCGTGGGCAACACCGCCAGGCAGTCGCGCCCCTCGAGCATCGCCTCCACCACCGGCCGCTGGCCTGGGCGAAAGCTGCTCCAACCGAAATGCTCCTGGAGCGCCTGCTCAAGCCGATCCGCCATGGCGCCGGCCTCAGCCGGCCTGGGCCAACACCGGAATCGGTGGGGCTTCCAACTGATCCGGCGCCTCCTCCACCAGCTGCAGCCGCACGCGCTTGCCGCCCGCCAGCTCGCCGAGCGACACCCGCATGGTGTTGCCGCTGAGGGTCTGCAAGGCGGTGAGCAACTCCCGCAGATGCGGCGTGCTACTACCGCTCTCCACCCAGAGTCGCTCCTGCAATCCGTTGAGCCGCCGCCAGCTGGTGTGCAGCTTCAGCACCGCCGACTCCAGCGCCTGGGCCTGCCCCACCGCATCGGCCAGCAGGCCCAGGGCATCGAGGCGCAACGCTTCCTGCATCGCCTTGTCGAGATCGAGCTCACCCTGCTGAAAGGCCCGCACCGACAGGCCCGCCTCCGAAGCCTTGCTCAGCCAGCGGGCTGTGCTGGTGACATCCTTCACCCGATCCAGCTCCGGTTCATCGCGCAGCACCTTGCGCAGGTCTTCCTGCTGCTCATCCGGCAGCTTGGCCAACTCCTTCACCAAGGGCGCCACCGCCCTGGGGGGGAGCAGGTTGTCGGCGGTGCGCTGACGGATCTCCTCCGGCAGCAAGGGGCTTGTGGCCGCGGTGAATTCATCGGTGAGCTGCCGCACCTGCTTGCGGGTGATCTGCTGGCCGTCGTTGGCGGCTTCGCCGATCATCAGCTGCACCTCTGGATCGGCCTGGGCCGTATCCATGAAGGCGCGCTTGGAGAAGTTGTTCACGCTGGTGGCCTCCAGCACCCCCTCGCCCAGCATCTGATCCGCGGATTCAGCCAGCTGAATCAAGGCGTAGGCGCGGGTCTTGCTGATCTCCTGCTCGCGTAGCCATTGCAGGAAACCCGCCCCGCGCCCTTCACCCCCACGACGCTCGCGATCCCGCACCGACCGCAGGATCCGCCCCCGCCAGATCTCGGTTTGCAGATCGAAGCGATCGCAGATGGCCCAGGCCTCCTCGATGCGGGCCAGGAACTCCATGGAGCTGATGGTGTCGCTCTCGGGATCCGGCAGATCGAGGCTGAAAGACGGGGCCTCGGCCATGGGGGCGTGCACAGGGGAGGTCGATGGTGCCACGTTTCGTGACGGCCGGTGAGAACACCCGCCCGGCGCGGGTACATTCCGTCTGACAGCCACCCTTTTTCTGCGCAGCGATGGCCATCTCCCGCGGCGACAAGGTGCGCATCAAGCGTCCTGAGTCCTACTGGTTCAACGAAGTCGGCACTGTTGCCTCGGTCGACACCTCTGGCATCCGCTATCCCGTGGTGGTGCGCTTCGAGAAGGTCAACTACAACGGCGTAAGCGGCTCCGAAGGCGGCATCAACACCAACAACTTCGCCGAGACCGAACTCGAGAAGGCCTGAGCCCTCTCCAACCCCAGGCCCTCCGGGCCCCGCGCACCCCGGTCTGCCTGCAGGCCGGGGCTTTTTGATGGGCTGAGCACCGCTGCCCCATGGCAACCTGAGCGGCTCAACCGCTGCGGCTGCGCGTGCCAGAACTCCCCGAGGTGGAAACCGTGCGACGCGGCCTGGAACGGCAAACGCTGGGGTTCCAGATTGCGCGGGTGGAGGTGCTGCGCGCCCGCGCCATTGCGGCACCGCCCCTGCCTGAGTTGTTCTGCGCCGCCCTGGAGGGTTGCGAGCTGAGCGGTTGGCTGCGACGCGGCAAGTATCTGATCGGCCAGCTGCAGCGCAACGGCAGCGATGCCGGCCACTGGGGCGTGCATCTGCGCATGACCGGCCAGTTTCTGTGGTTGAGCACCCCCCAGGAGCCATGCCGGCACACACGGGTGCGGCTTTGGGATGCCAAGGATCAGGAACTGCGCTTCGTGGACATGCGCAGCTTCGGCGAAATGTGGTGGGTTCCTCCCGGAGCAGCGCTGGAGAGCGTGATCACGGGCCTGAAGCGGCTGGGGCCTGAACCGTTCAGCGACGCCTTCTCGCCGGAGCATCTGCGCGATCGCCTCAAGGGCTCCAACCGCCCAATCAAAACCGCCCTGCTCGATCAATCCCTGGTGGCGGGGGTGGGCAACATCTACGCCGATGAATCCCTGTTCATCAGTGGCATCGCCCCCCACACGCCGTGTGAACGCCTGAAGACGCCGCAACTGCAACGGCTGCACGCCGCACTGGTGGATGTGTTGCGCACCAGCATCGGCGCCGGAGGCACTACCTTCAGCGACTTCCGCGATCTCACCGGCACCAACGGCAACTACGGCCACGCCGCCTGGGTGTATCGGCGCAGCGGCCAGCCCTGCCGCACTTGCGGAACACCGATTCGCCGCGACAAATTGGCCGGCCGCAGCAGCCACTGGTGCCCGAACTGCCAATCTGGATGATGGCTGTCTCGCTGTGGAATCTGTGCCCAACGCCAACACCACAGCACTGGCTTCAGCCCTGAGCAAGGCGATGGCGAGCATCCATCAGAGGGGCTGGTGCGACGGCACGGGCGGCAACTTCAGCTGTGTGCTCACCCAGGAGCCAATGCGGTTGCTGATGGCACCCAGCGGCGTGGATAAGGGCTGCGTGGAAGCCCGCGAGCTGATTCAGGTGGATGGCGGCGGCAGGGTGATCGCCGGCGACGGCAAGGCCAGTGCTGAAACGGCCCTGCACCTGGAAATCGTGACCACCTGCGGCGCTGGGGCTGTGCTCCACACCCACTCCCAGGCCGGCACGTTGCTCTCGGATTGGGCGCTGCCCGCAGGCGCAGGCCAGGCCTGGCTGGAACTGCGCGATCTTGAAATGCTCAAGGGCCTCGAGGGCATCACCACACACGCCTGTGCCGTGCAAGTCCCAGTGCTGGCCAACAACCAGGATCTGCAGGCCCTCTCCGCAGCAGCGCGGCCGCTGCTCAGCGGCGCCCCCCATGGGGTGTTGATTGCAGGCCATGGCCTCTACGCCTGGGGCCGCAACCTCGGCACCGCCATGCGCCACCTTGAGATCCTGGAATTTCTGTTGGAGCAGCGTTGGCGACGCCTGCTGCTGGAGGCAATCACACGGCCGGTCGCGCCCTGAACCACCCCATGGCCATCACCCACCTGCTGTTGGATATCGAGGGCACCACCTGCCCGGTGAGCTTCGTGGCGGAGGTGCTGTTCCCCTACGCCCGGGCGGCCCTGCGGCCCTTCCTCGACAGCCATGGGGCTGAGCCGGAGATGCAGGCGCTGGTGGTGGAACTGCAGCAGGCCTGGCTCGCAGACAACCAACCCGAACCGATGGCCCTGCGCCAGCGACATGGCGTCGATGCGGTGGAGATTTATCTCGAATGGTTGATCGACAACGACATCAAGCTCACACCGCTGAAGGATCTGCAGGGCCGGATCTGGCGCGCGGGCTATGCCAACGGGGATCTGATCGCACCCTTGTTTGCCGATGTAGCACCAGCACTGCAACGGTGGCAGGCCAGCGGCTTGGTGCTGGCTGTGTATTCGTCTGGTTCTGTCCCCGCCCAACAACTGCTTTACCAATACACGCAAAGCGGAGACCTGCGCGCGTTGTTCAGCCACTGGTTTGACACACGCACAGGAGCCAAACAGCAGAGCATCAGCTACACGCAGATTGCCGATCTGATGCACACAACGCCTGAGCAGGTGCTGTTCATCAGCGACTCACTGGCCGAACTCGAAGCAGCCGCGCAAGCGGGCATGGCCTGCCTGTTCAGCGAACGCGAAGGCAATCCAGGCCGCGACAGCGACGGGTTTGAGAGAATCAGTGATTACAGCCGGCTCGATCCTGCCCATGGCCATCAGCACCGTTGACCAGGAAATCCTCAGCATCAATCAGGCGATGCTGGAGAGTGTCGCCGGCGGGGATTGGTCGCGCTACGCCAGCTTCTGCGCCGACGATCTGAGCTGCTTCGAGGCTGAAACCAGTGGCCATCTCGTGGAAGGCCTGCCCTTTCACCACTACTACTTCAACCTGCCGGCGGGTGACGGCCCCAGCACACCCGTAACCGTGACCATGGCGCGCCCGCACCTGCGCTGGCTAAGCGATGAAGCCGTTGTGTTGAGCTACACCCGGCTCACCCAACGCCTCGTGAACGGCGAACCGATCACAGCCAGCTGCTGCGAAACTCGCATCTGGCAGCGCCTCAACGGCACTTGGAAGCAGGTGCACGTGCACCGCAGCTGATGCCCCAAGAGGCATCGGGCTTGCCCACCGGCACCCGATGCCTCCCTTGATCAGCAAGCAACCAACAAAAAAGCCACCCGCAAGGGGTGGCCTCTCTGTCTCAACCCACCATGCTCCTCAGCGGAGCGGTTGATGGGATGAAATGGGTTGGAGC
>Ga0194116_10002387_pt1 | contig 24401 bp, 23 predicted proteins | sample TA2MahsurfametaG_4_FD_148617 | JGI IMG/M metagenome (GOLD analysis project Ga0194116, IMG submission 148617) | Freshwater microbial communities from Lake Tanganyika, Tanzania - TA2015008 Mahale S9 surface | ecosystem: Environmental > Aquatic > Freshwater > Lake | place: Tanzania: Lake...
AATAAATGCTTTTTTATTAAAAAAAATAAATCAAATAATTTTCTAATATATATTATTTCGTTGATTCTTTAAAATCTTCAATTAATGATAAACTTATATTTATAATTGAAATAATTTTAAAATTTTTTAAAACTAGAAATTAAACCAAATGAATATTTTCGGAATTTATATTATATATTAGTTTCGAATAACTAATAATGGATTCTATAAAAGAAAAAGACGTGAGAATAGAAATTGGTAACATAACTGATAATTTGGACATAAAAGCTAATGAAATATCTCTCAATGAAGTTGAAAATGACGAAGGTTATCAGTACATTCAAATAAAAAACACTGATTCAATAAATAATACAAAAGGAATAGAGACTGAAAATAATAATGATGAGATTTTATTCAAAAAACTCTATGAAACAGAAACAACAACAATAAAAGGAATGGAAGAAACCATAGACCAAGATACAAATATTTTAAACGAGACTCAAAATCAAGATGAAATAAATAAAGATGTAAAGATAAAAATTAATTATGACGATGTTAAAAATAACATTAATATTAATACTTATTCAAGAGATACTTCAGATAGAATAAATGATCAATCTGAGAGACAATTTTTTGAGAAAGTTATCATCAGGAACGAAGAACCTTATGAAGAGCTTACAAGTGAAAACTATTCAATTTCCAGATGCCCTAAAATAACGACTGTTAAATTTGAAGGAGAATCTTTTTCTTATTTAACAAACCCTGAAAATGATGAAAACTTTTTTTTTATCAAATTAAATTTAAAAAAAAATCTTTTTGAAATTTGTGATTTGGATGAATATAAAAAAAATCACTTCGATTCTACAAGGATCCCATATAATCAACTTTTAAACTTTACTTCAGAAATTAATTTTGCAATTCAGGATTTAAATAAAGAAGTCAAAAAAAAACGGCTTTCAATAATGATTTGGAATATATTAAAAGTTTTGATTTCATTTGGAATTTTATTTTTTATAGCTTATTGGCTATTCTTTAATGGAGAAAGCTTTTTTTCTATATCTGCCAACGCGAATAGAAATATTTTTTATGGGTTTAGCTTAATTGCTATACTAATCCTTGCCTTTCTTATCTATTCTCTCAAAAATGATTTAAATCTCAATTTTGAATTATGTAATATATATTTGAGTAGACAAAAAGATTTGGAAGAAATTATTGAAAAATGGAATCAAGATTATTTTATTCAAAACTTAAACATGATTTGTAGCATTCCTTATACATTTCCATATGTGCAGATTACTTTACAACCGAATATAATAATATATTTAGAGGAACATGACATATTAGATTAAATCTATATTTTTAATTTCTTTTTTAATATTTTATAATTTATCATAGCTTAAATAAGTGTTCAAAAAATTCTTATTTAATCTTTGGATATTCTTTTTTGTTTAATAAATATTTCTGATAAAAATTCTTAAATAAAAGAAAAATAAGTTTGATTATTTGTTTAAATTTAAGTTTTTTAATACATAAAAGAGAATGAATTTATACCTTTAATTATTAATTTTTTTATTTCTTGAAATTACAAAATATATAATAAATATGAACGACTTAGAGAATCAAAAAATAATTTTAAATCCAGGCAAAAACGATTATCCACAAAATGTAAAATACAACCCTAATAATATGCAAACTGAAGATATGAAAAAATATCAAAATATAAACTTAAATGATAGTAATAATAATAAAGGTGAATCGAATAATATGATGAATTTCATTCAAAATCCAGGCGAAGCAATAGCAAAACAAGTTTTAGATAAAGCTACTGAAAACATCTCCAAAAGTTGGTACGAAAGATTTAAATGCTTTAATGTTGATTTTTTACAAATATATTTTGACATAACTACCGACGAATTATTAGAAAGATTATACAATTCTCTAATTCCTTTAAACCCCAAATTTTTTGATATTAGTCAAAAGAATCCCGATTTATATGGACCTTTTTGGATATATACTACATTGATTTTCGTCATTGCAGCAAGTGGCTCTATGACTAAACATTTAAATGGAGTTTCCTCAGATCAATTCTTTCAACAATTTGTACCTTTAGCTGCTTCACTGGTAAAATTTATAATTTAATTAATTATATTTTAAATTTTGATTGAAAGAAATTTGTTTTTATTTTTAGGAAATTAAAATTTAAATTATTAAAAATTTAATAAAGATTTATGGTATTGGCTTTGTTGTACCTTTGATTTTAACAACTTTTATGAAGTGCTTTGGAACAGAGACCAGCTTTGTTTCAATCATATGTATTTATGGATATTCATTTAGTATATATATTCCAACTGTTATTGCTTGTTGTTTGCCGTTTAATGTATTTTAAGTGATAATCTATAAACATTTACATTTTTCTATATTTTATATCTTTTATACATAGTCATTGCAATGGTTGTTAATAGGTTATGCGGCAATTTCTTCGACTTCATTCCTATTAGTAAACTACTGGAAAGAATTGGATAAATATATAACAAACAGAAAATATTTTATGCTGGGATTAATTATTATTTGTCAAGTTTCTTTATTTATGATGTTAAAGCTATATTTCTTCGGATCTATTCAAGAAGCAATGGGACATGGAGTAAATAATACAAATAATCAGCAAACGAATAAATCAATTAATAATAGTAATTAATTTTTAAAATATATAATATTAATAATGAAAAATTGGTCCAAGAGGATTTTTCATGTTATTTATTTAATTCTATTTTATCAAATTTATGAAAGGATTATTAAGTTTGTTTTTATTACTTATTAAAAAAGGTTTAAATTCTTTCAATGTATAAATCTTGATTTCTTATAATTTTTAAATAGTTTTATGAATATTCACAATCAATATTATTTATAATTTTACGAGAAAATTTTTTATCATTCAAAAACCTTTTTATAATAAACTAATAAATATATAATTATTTATGTATCTACTTTATTATTGAAAAATCAATTTTTAAAAAATAAATTGAACTTCTTATTACTAGATCCTCTTATCAAAAGAGGAGGTAAATGTGATTTAACATGGTTTATTTTTCTTATATTTAATTCTTTATCTGGTTTAATTTTTTTTGCAATGTTTCCGTATTCTTTCAATTTAGAGTATGATTCATCAAGTCTATTTTTACTTAACGGGCTGTTTACTCTTATTAATTTCTTTCCAAATTTTTCATTCTCTTTTTCAATGTACATGCTCTTATTGAAACTATCCCTCCTTTTGAATTGTAAAAATTGATTAACATGACTTTTATGAGTTTGATATAATTTTTCTGATTCAATAGATTTTACTTTATGTTGATAATTAAATCTCGAAACACTTATATTTTTATAATTGGTCTTTTTTATATCAGGAGGAGATGTTTTAATAGGGGAAGTCCTTTGCATATTAAAAACGGGTATAAATGTTTTTATAGGGCTTTTTGAAAAAGGTTTTGGAGAAGATGGCTTTTTAATTGAATATATATTAGGAGGTTTTAATAAAGATGTTTTTGCATTAACTGTTCTTTGCTTTATATGTTGAATATTGTTTTTTAAAAGTAGATCTTTAATAAGGAATTCACGCATTCTGAATATATTTCCATATAGATCACTGGTTAAACCTGATTGGTTATTCATTAATTTTTTTGAATAATTATATAATTTACTTAATTTCTAAAATAATTAAATATTTAATTTTGAAACAGTCATAAAATAAATTAAAACAAAATATTTTTTTAAATACATTTTTTGATTAAATTATCAGTAAAAACATAGATCACTTAATTTAATTTTATTTTTATTAGAAGACCTTCTATTTAAATTTAATCATAAATTAAATTCATTATTAATAGAATATAATTAATTCCTTCTAATCCTAATCGGAATCATATTACTATTAGATTTATTAAATAAAACACTTTTTTACTATTTTAATGAATATTTAATAAAATTACTCTAAGATTCATCATCTTTCTTGTGATTAAGTGAATTGTATTAAATTTTACTTCATCATCAATTAACAGTTTATAGAATAATTTCATCTTTTTTCGCAGTTATCTTAATTTTTATTTAATAAATAAAATAAAAATTTACTTTTAAAAATATCTCTTCTAAAGTTGTATAGGCCATTCCACATTCTTTTATTTGTCCTTTTAAAGGTTGAATTAATTTATCATGATAATTATTATTCAGAATATTTATAAAATGTTTCATTTCAACCAGTCTATCAAATGGTAAATTCAGTATTATACAGCCCCCGCTTTTGTCTATTATTTGGCAAGAAGGCATACACAATTTTAATTTTTCTTCTACAAAAGAAAGATGTTCTTTGTCAGTGACTAAAAAAATAAAATTATTTTATAAAATAGTAAATTCAAAGAAAGCAGAAAAAAAGATTAACAATTAAATAAATATTGTTTATAATAACATAATTATAAAAATATGAATTTAATTAATACCAAATGTCAGAAGATATCCTCCTCCATATGAATTCTTCAAATCTAAAGGTGTTCCGATACATTTGAATTTTCCTTCTACAATGACTCCAATTCTATCGCTCAAGTAATCTGCTTCTTCCATAGAATGAGTTGTTAAAATTACAGCTTTATCCAATTTAATTTTCTTGATCATAGACCAAATGAATCTTTTGTTTACAGGATCTAAACCAGTAGTTGGCTCATCTAAAAATACTACTTTGGGCTTTCCTACTGTACTGAGTAAAATACTTAATCTTCTTTTCATTCCACCAGAATAAGTTTTGACTTCAAGATTTTTTTGGTTTTTGAGGTTTACATCATCTAATTTATTTTCAACGATTTTTGGAATTTCTTCTTCTTCAAAATCTAATTGATGAATTTATAAAATGAAATTTATTCAAAATCTTATTTAAAAAAGCATTTTTCTACCTCTAAGTCGTGCGTATAATTGAATATGTTCCTCTGCAGTGAGTTCTTCCCATAAAATGTCATGTTGAGGACACAGTCCTATTAATTGCTCAATTGCATCAGGTTCCTCAATTATATCAGCATCATTTATTTTTGCTGTTCCAATAGTTGGTGAAATATTTCCGGTTAAAATATTAATCAATGTTGATTTGCCTGCTCCATTATGTCCAAGGATTGTAAATAATTCTCCAATAGGAACATTCAAATAAGTCTAAAATCAAATATTAGTAATTAATAAAATTAAATGGTACTTCAAAGAATTTTATTATTGATTATTAAATTCGCATAAAGACTTTTTTAAAGATTTTTTTACTTCTTTTAAAGCATTTAGTTTTCTTGATTTACAAAAAGTACTATTTATATCATAAGTTTTTCCAGTTCCGAGTATTTTTAGACCACTTAAATTTAATTCTCCTTTTTCTGATTGCAATACCTTTAATTTTTCTTCCAAAACTCCTTTTATTCCTTGATCTCTTTGTAAATTATCTTCATATTCTGAATAAATTTATTTTATTTTATGCTTTATTTACCATTTATATTCAAGCCTTCTATTTGCTCATTTAATAGCTTTTCAGGAATATTTGAATTGGAATTAATATTCATAAAAGTTTTAACTGATGAACCTCTATTTTTGTCTTCATGAGTATCTTCATTCGTCAAATTATCACTATCAGAATTACTTAACTTTAAAGCAGATTTTTTTTTGTTTCGAGTGTTAAACCAGTAACTTGGTTTTAAGAAGAAAATCTTGTCATATGATTTTCCTCTGTTGGATTCATCTACATGATCAAAATAAAAGGCTAAAAGACTATATAGAAAAATATCAATAAAAAACATTCCCATAGTTTCCGCAGTAGAAGGTACATCGTAATGTACATCAAACCGCATTGTTCCAGTAATTCTTTGGAATAAATCACTCCAGAAATATCCCGGACCCTAAATTTTGATAAACTTATTAAAATGTATAGGCAATAGAAGATTCTAAATCATATAGAAAATTAAATTTTAATTTAGATATTATATACTTTAATCCATCTCCATTCAAAATTATCAAAATGACTGGCAGCTTTATTCGCTATATCTGAATAGGCTTTTGAAAAATTGAATGGCGGATATAATTCGAAAATAAATTTTATTATTCCTACCCAAGCTGGTAAATCAGTAGAATATAAATAATAAATAATCGAATAATTCGAAAGAAATATTTCCATAACCAACCCTATTAAAATAAATCCATATGAAACAGTATAAGCAGATTTTTGGGACTTCAATATTGTACATAAGAAAAATGCCAAAAATTGCATTGTTATATTGAATAAAAAGAAAAGTGAGAAAGATATTGGTATAGGGGAGTTAATAAAAACATCAAATTGGCATATTAAAGCTGTTATAACCATCATTGCAGAAGAAAGGATAGCAAGGAAAATACCAGTAATCAACCAACTAATCCAAAATGGGAGATGATTCAATCCAATAATAATAAGACTCTATTTAATTTTACTTGTAAAATGAACTTATATATTACATAAATGAAGATTTAAAAGGTACTTAATAGAGAAATTGTTATGAAATATAAACAAAAAAATTTCAATACTCGTCTAAGTTTGAGATCTTTTTCTCTCATGATCTCCAATAAAATAACTACAAAACTTATCATTGGTGGAAAAAAAAAGTAAAACGCACCACTAGATGCAACAACATCAGCATTTTGCAAAAATCGATTTTCTGTAACTGGAAAGGTATTGTAGCTAGCATTAATTTTGGGAATTGTTGTCATTCCTCTTTTTTTTGAATAATATTTCATATAAGCATTATCAACATCAATTTTTAATTTTAAAAGCTGGAGATCAGATGGAAGAGGTAAGGAAGCACTTGTAAGAAATCCATTCGGAGCATTTGTTATGTTGTACAAAACTGTATAAAGATGTAAAGTTTCGTTTGAATATTCAAATGTACATGGTATTGTTAAATTATAAAACTCAATACTTTCGATACAAAACAGCACTCCATATTTTGTTTTATTTTCATAATTACTTAAATAATCTAAGAAATCTGAAGTTTTACCAATTGTAAGTAATTTTACATCTCTCTCAAATTGTAAATTATTGGTTTCTGCAAGATCTTGCATTAATGAATTAATAAGTTCTATTTGACTGTTGTTTGTATTGTTAGCCTAAATTTCAAAAATTATTAATTTAAGTAATATAATTTATAATTATGGTCTTTCTAATTAAAAATCTATCATCTAAATTTGATTCGTAAATAAAAGGAACTTACAATTATTCCATATCCTACAGTGGTGCAATTATTTGGATACATACATTTTTGCAAATTTTCCAAATTTTTTGGGATTGGATTTTTATTAATAAAAGAGGAATTAAAATTATTGACTAATATTTGTAAAATTACTAAAATTAGGCAAATGAAGACAGGTGTAAAAATCTGAAAAATAGTTGGTTTTATGTTTCTACTAAAAACTAAATAATTTTTCCAGGTCATCAGTTTAGTTTGTTTAAAGAATTTTTTTCCGCAAAATGAAAAAGGATTATTTTTATTTTTCTTATTATCTTTTAAGTTGTAATTATTGAATACTTCTGTATCAGTAGCATTAGATTCTCTATATCTTGAGTACTTAAATCCTATTGCGCTCTCGTCTTGATGATTATTTATTTTCAATTGGTAAATTTGAGAATTATCTGTATTATCTTCTGAAATTCCTTCTTTTATTAAATCTGATTTCATTAAATAAAAAATTATTTAAACGATTTGTTAAAATATTATTTCTTAGTATTTTCTTTATTAGATAATCTAATCATCAAATTTCTTTTAAAATTTCGATATTTGAATAAAGAGACATTTGTGAAAATATTTTATTTCATGAAATTTTTGAGGGAAGAAAAATTAAGTCATTTCTTCTTCTAAAAGTTTATAAGTATTATGTTATATTTAGTTTAAGCTAAATATTATTTTTCTTTTTAAAAATTTTTTATATTTAAAAAAAAATTTTCAATCATATAATGAAATAAAAGTAAAAATTCTTTATCGAGAAAACTAATAAAATTTAATCAATAAATTTTTAAAAAGTTACTTTTTTAAAAATAATATTATTAATTTAGAATATAATAGTATTAGTTTAAAAATAAATTATTAATAGAAAATTTATAATTTTTTTTTATAGAGAGCTGTTTAATTTGGACATTATAAAAAAATTATAATATATAGAAGTGAATTATACTAGTTTTTCCTCATCATTTTTGTTAGCCAAATAAAATAAATAAATTTTATAAAGAAAATGAAAAAGAAAATCATTATCCGAAAATAAACGATTTCTAAGTCAAATTCTATAGAAATTTTTTTAAGAATTATTACCTGAAATAAAGTAAATACAACTTAATCTTGATTCTCTTATTTATAATTCATTATTGGTTTGAATTAATCTTAAAAAATTTGAATATATACATTAAATAAAATTTTAGATAATGATAAATAAAAATTCTAGTTTCTCGATGATTTAAATAGTTTATTTTATATTTCCTACTATTTGAAATTCTTTTCAAAATTTCAAATTGAATTAATATTTATATATAATATTCTCAAATCCATTGATTAAAAAATAAACAAAAATAAACTAAAATCCTTAGATATTTAAAAATTTATAATTTAAAAATTTAAAATAACAAACCCTTTAATAAAAACAATTATCTTAAAAAATATTATAATTCAAATTATATAAAATTTTAAATAAAGAAAAATTCTATGAATTTAAATTTTCAAAAAAGCAAAATTGACGGACTATTACAAATAATTTATTTTCATAGATTTAAAAATAATTTTATGATTTGGTAATTCAAATTTCCCTTGGGAAAATTATACATTTAATATTTTTGTGGATTAAAATACATCAAATTCTTATTTATGGTTTAAAAATTTAAATATTCATTTAAGTTTGATTTTGGAAATGTAAAATTTAATTGGAAAAAAAAAATTAATGTAGAAAATATAAGAGCAAATTTATTAAAAAAATATTAATATAAAACAAGCGAAATAAAGGTAAATTAAATTATTCCTCTTTTAACATAAGGAGAAAATAATAGAAAAACTTAATATAATTTAATAGAGTTTTGTGTAGTAAATTCTAAGTTTTCATATTAAAAAATTTATCAAAATAAATTATTTATATATATGTATATATATGAGTTAGCATTAATTATTTTTATTTCAATTTAGAAAATTCAAAATACAATGTTTACAGTTGCGCATCAAGCAGTCATACAAAATAACGGTAAGTCTTAATAAACTTAATCTAATTTTTAACTAATTAAATATTCCTTTAGATAAAAAGCCTAAAAAAGAAAAACAAACAGAGGAAATAATCTACTCTAAAAATTCTCCTTTGCCAAAAAACGATGTTCCTGAAAAGAAGAAAACATTCGTTTCCACTCTATTTCAATGCAAAAATCTTCAAACAAGCAAACTCCAACAAACACAGGAGGCAAAAGCTTCATTACACCAGACAGCGCCTTTTCAAGGCTTTGCCGTGAAATCATCGCAACAAAGCCATCAAAAAATTAAATTTAAAGTTTTAAACGGAAAGATTACAAATACAAACGAAAAACCTTCTACAAATTCGGTCAAGCCTTCATCAGCTGTTTATCAAAAGAATCATTTATCTCATGATGCAAATAAATCTGTTTCAAATGAACAAATTTCATCCCAAAATGCTCAATCACACCCTTCTCAATCAACACCCATTTTTACAACAAGTCCTTTTGTAACTTTTTCATCTCTAAATGCTAAAAATTTAATTTCTCAAAAAAATCAAAATAGCAGCTGCAAGAACAAAAATACCTCAGACTTTGTAAATCATCTTAATTCAAATTCCACTGTGGCTTCTACGCCAACAAATATGGACTGTAGCAATTTGGACAAATCTTTGAATTCCAGTAGAGAATGCTTTTCTAACCATCTAACAAGAGCTTCAACACAAAACTCTGTAAATTTTTCTGCTGGAGTCGGTTCTGATAATAGCATATGCGAAGAGGATAAAGGCTTGCATAATTTTAAAGAAAAAAACAATAATAAATTTACATCAAAATTAATTAATGGAAATTCCATTAATAATAAAATTGAGAACCTTAAAAATGTAGTTGAATTTATCAATAGCAGTAGTGAAATTTCAAAAAATTCAAAAAAGGAATCAGAAAATTTTAAACACTTGAAGTCCAATTTTAATCCGTGTGCTGAAGAAAATTCCTATCTAGAAAATCCTTTTCCCACAACAAATTCTCAACAAAATAATTCTTTAAACGGTAATAATAATAATCAAATAACAAACTCTACAACTATCTGCCTAAATTTGGCTTATTTGACTGACTCATTAAATGGTTTAAATGCTAATTGTCACAATGGAAATTTTTTTAATGATTCAAATAATTTTTCCGCAAACAATAATATGAATAATTATTATAATGTTAACAATTTTGAAAGAAAAAAATTAGGAAAAAAGCACAAAGAAATGAGAATTAAAAACAAGCGCTTAAGCAAAGAGGGAAGCTACAACTGCGGCAGATGGCAACCAGAAGAGCATCAAAGATTTATTGAAGCCATAATGAAATACGGAAATGAATGGAAGCAAGTGCAGAAGCATGTCGGAACTAGATCCAGTACTCAAGCTAGATCTCATGCACAAAAATTTTTTGTTAAAATTAAAAAAAGCAACGTCTTGCATTTAAACATTGATTTATCTAAAAATTCCATTAAGACATTACATGAGTTGGCAAATAACTTGACTTCTGATGAATATTTTAATGCAATCAAAGCTCTAAATTGTGTAGCTTTTGAAAGAAAAACTAATAATTCTGTCTGTAATAATACTAGTACTAATTCACAATCCAATCAAGGAAATATTTCTGGAAATGCAAACCACCATGGAAAAAGAAAGGCAAAAAAGGAAGAGAGTAACTTCATAGATTTGAATAACTTCTTTTTCTCAGATTTATGTGGAAATTTCAATATAATGTAAATTTTTTTTAATAAAAATTTTGAAACTTCAAAAAAAATTAATAGATTTATTTATTTTTTCAATGTTTTTTACAACACCAATTTTTTTAAATTTAAAATCTAAATGCATAGTTTAAAAATACTTTCTTTGAAATTATTATATAATATTTTATACAAAATTATTAAATCTTGAATCAACAAAATTATAAAAATATTTATTTTATTATTTATTTTTTTATTCAAAATTAATTAAAATCTCTAAAACAAAATATCAAAAAATCCATGTAATTACATAATCAGCTATGATTCTTTTATAAAAAACTATTATGATTAATTTCAAATTTTTATCTTTTACGTAAAATTTAATTTAAAATAACCTTGAATGAAAGACTTTATTAAAATCATTCTTCAAAAATTTTTATTTTACTCAAATTAAAAAACAAATGATTATTTGTATTTTTCATGTTTCAATTTACTTTGTAGATTATTAAATCGATAGTTTTTTAGAAAATTTTAATAAAAATTATTTTATATTAATTTTTAAAAGTTGAAGCAAACAACAAACTTCAAGAGTTTCCAATTATGGAACTTTTTCGTTATTTCAAAAAATAAAAATTAATCCTTTTAATTTAAAAATTCCTTCAAAAATTTTAAATTGTCTTTCTTTAACAAATTTCTAAACTTTTTAAATTTAAGAACGAATAATGAAGATAACTTAATGATTAATGGTTTGAATGTCATAGACAATACCAATATTTTCGGAAATTTCGACTTTAAAAACTCGAAAAAACAAAATTTTGCAAATAATATTAAAATTATTTCCAATGATTTTGAAGAAAACAAAAAGAATTATAATACCAATAAATATGATTATAATAATGAAAATAATTTTATAATAATAAACAACAATACAAACAATTACAATTATAATATTAGCTATAATAGCCTTCAATCAAATAATATCAATAATTTCAATTATTATAAAAATGAACAAACATCAAAAAAGCGAAACAGATTTAGTTCATTTGAAGGAATATTCCCTTATTTGGAGAAAGAATCTTGGTATCCTTCGCACAAAAAAAGTATTGATGATAGTGAGATTCTTAATAACTTTTGTGCCAATATAAAGTTTGAAAATTTTATAAACGACGAAGATGATTTAGAAAATTTGATTTTTATGACGAACTCCAATTCAGAATCTGATTCCAAAGATAAAGACTTTTTAAATAAAAAAAGAACTAAAGCAGATAGAGAAAACTTTTACAAAAGCCAAGATAATGTAATAAGATATTTAAATATTTATTAACTTTAAACATAAACTAAAAACATTAAATTTAAATCGAAGTTCTTTTTGTTGTCATTAAATTTAACATTTATTTAAATTATAGGAGCATGAAATTCATAAAAGAAATATTGTAGATACAGATGTAGAAGATATTTTCATAAAATTTTTGGATGTAAATGAATAAATTGAGATTACTTACTATAAATATATATCTTATACCTGTGTTTCTTTGAAAATTTTGATTATTAATTCCTAAGTTTAATAAATAAAAGTAATTATTATTTTATAAATGTAAGCTTTAAAATAATATAAATTATAGGATTAATAAATAATAATTTAAATATTTGTTTCGTTTTTAATTAAAAAATCTGAATGAAAACATAATAACAAAACAAAAAAGTTGTTTAATAATATTTATAAATGGCAATTTATTTTTCATACTTATTAAAATTGGAAAAATATACTGTATAATAAAATTCAAAGTTACTTTCTTTATTATTTCCTTTTTATAAAAAACAATAAATAGTAAAATGACATTTTTAATAAAAAGCAATATAGTTAAAAATGAAAAAATTATTAAAAATTCTAAATTTAATGATTTCTGTAGATTTAGAAATATAATATGAAGCAATACAATTTTGTCATTTGTTGAAAAGCCAATCTTATTTAATATTGGATTTAATTACATTTTAATCTAGGTTGCTTGCAGTAAAAAATTAAAAACTATTAGATAAAGAGATTATAAAAATTATGAATAAGTGGAAAAATTAAAGTAAGTATTTATTTTCTAAAAAATGAAATAATTAATTAAAAATTTTATACTTTTAATCAAAATTTAACATCATTATATGTTAATATTCTTCAAATATTTTGTTATAGATTAAATTATAAACTTGAGACCATTCATATCTATTAATTTTTATGTAGAAATTCTGTTTTATTTAGAATAATCAAGTGCTGGATACAAGTAAAGAAAATCTAATTTATAAATTTTTTCTAAGATTTTTTTTCATTAATAAAAAATCGCATAAAAGGTTTGAATAATAATCAGGAATTCAAAACTATTTTTAAAATATCAAAGTTTCTTACTTATGTTAGAATTTTACTTTTATAATTTGATTTTTAAAAATTATTCAAAAATAAAAATTTTTAAATTCATTCTCTAATAAATGAAAATAAGTTTTACTGAGAATTTTAGATTTTTATTTAAATATGGAAAAAGAATTACATTGCTAATTATAATGTTTCTGAATTTCATTAATTTACAAGAATTAAACAAATTTAATAACATCACAGCTTTAGCATCGAATAACAACAATTCTATTACTAATGATAAATTGATTCCTTCAGATATAAACATTACAAATCCCATTATTGATGTTATCCCTGTAAATGCTTAATATGATGAATGATTTATATATTTCCTATTTTTTATTTTTTTAATTTTTTATTAAACTTGAGATTCATTAATGATTTTAGGAAGCCTTATTAGTTTCTCCGATACGTAGGCAAGGAACATTTTATAGCAAAATGAATATTGCTCCTTGTGGTGGAGTTGAAAAAGGAAAAGCAAGAATGATGACAAACAGAAATTCAATTATTAATGTAATTTGGGAGATTAGGCAACCAATTCAAAACGGGGTTTGCTCATTGAAAATTTCTCCTGGATTAGAATATGAAAAAAATTTTACTTTATTGTATTCCCTAGATACTAATCCTGAAATAAATCCAAGTGGAGAATTCCCCTGTGGAAGAATGAAAGGATTCGAATCTAAGAAATTTCAATTACCAGAAGATTATGTATGCGATAAATGCACTTTGCAATGGCAATGGAAAACCCCTGTAGGAAATTTATATTCTTGTTCTGATTTAATGATCAATGGACAAAAAATTCAAGATTGCCTTGCAGGATGCTTGAATGGAGGAGCTTGTTTTAATGGAAAATGCATATGTAGAGAGAATTATTATGGAGAATTTTGCGAATTTAATTGTAAAAACAACATAGGAAAATATCAAAAAAGAGCTTTTTAAAATTTAAATAATTGTTTAAAAATTTGTTTAAAGTTAATTCTATAAATTTCATGTTTAAAAACTTTAGCGAATAAAATAAATTCAAATGGTTGGTTGATTGTCGCTGTTTTATTCCTCATGGTTATTGGTTTTGGTTCTTATTACATCTATAAAAATAAGGTAAATTGTTAATAAATTTAATTTACTTAATATCAAATTTAGGAGACAATGCTTACCGATAATTTCAGAAATAACCCATCCAAATTCGCAGAAAATTCAGAAAATCAAAATAAATGATTTTTCTAACTAACTATTACTGATAATAATTGAATGCATTATTTAATAAAATGTTTTAATTAAAATATTTTTTACTTTTGAAATATATTTTGAAGAAATAAAATTGATTCATTTATTTAATTATTACTACAAAATCTATATTATAAGTTTATGAATGATAAATAATATCGATATCTATAAAGAAAAACTAATTTTTTATATTTTTTCTATCTTTGAAGCATCTTTCACAAGCAACTATTTTTTAATATAAAAATATACCTTCTTTAGTTTCAACAATAAATACTAATTTATCTGTAAAATTATTACAAGTGTTACAGCAAATGCTTTTAGTGTAGTTTGTTTCTGTGATATCAGATTTTTGCTTTCTTCTATCTTGACAGCTTAATAAATATTTTTGTAATAAAAGCTGATTTAAATGTTTCATAGATTCAATATTATAATATAACCCATTAGTAAAATTTGTGATTGACTTGAATAGACTTGAGGGCTTTTCGTTGAAACTTATAATATCAATGCTGATATTCTATAATATTAAATATTTTTCATTCATACAATATTTGTAACTATAAACTTGTATTTTAATTGAATTTTTAAATTGTAGTTCTTTTTTTATATTATATTTGAAATGATACTTGTTTTTTGAATAAAAATAAAAGCTTTTGATCGATTAGATATTTTTCATTTGATGGGAGATCTGAAAAAATCAGCAAACGATGCCTTGAAATATATTTATTTGTATTAGCTTCATTAGTGTTTTTGTATGTATTATCTTCATTTTTTCTGATACATCTGTTATTTTCTTTATTTAGTATTAATATTTTACCTAGTAAAATTTTTGTCATTATTTGGGAAGTAGATAAATATATTTTGTTATTATTGTTTTTGTTATCTTTTATATTCCCATTCTTGGCAACTTCTCCATTGATTTCAGTATTAGTGACATCTTGCATTTGAATATCATCATTATTATTTATATCGTTTTCATGGCTCTCAGCAGGACTCTCTATCAGGTAATCTAGAGAAAAGAAGAATTCTTCTAATTTCTTATTGATAATTTCTCTAATATCTTTGTATTTAGTGTTTAGAATCAGTTCTAAATCGAAAAAAAGTGTAGGAAAAAGGCAAGAGCTTTTATTATAATTTTTGTCATTAATTAAAAATTCAATTTTGAAAAAATTTTCTTACTAAAAATCCTTATATTGTATATAAAATTTAAATAAATATCTATGGGAAAAAGCACAATAGCTGAAGCAAAAATCTAATAAATTTTCTATAGCCTCGTAAACATTTATTCTGAAATTAAAATTCAAAATAACATTTAAAATGTATTCTAAAATTGTTATGTTTTTATTTACATTTTTATTAAAAATTACTTGATTTAGGATCTAATTCCATTTTTTCTATATATAAAAAGAATTCTTAAAAATATGTTTGGGTAAATTTGAATGAAGAAAAAATTTATTTTTCGAAATTTATATAAAGATATAGATAAAAAAAAAGCTTTTTCTTTACTATAAAATATTTTGTAAAATTTATTGTTAATTTATTATTTTTTTAAAAATATATAAAAAATCAATTTAATACTTTTATAAAGAAAATTAATATATTAATTGATAAATTAAAATAAAAATATTTTTCTATATTCTCTTATTCATTTTTTAAGAAAACCTTTTTTTTGTTGAAAATTTCAAGATGCTTTTCTACTTCATCCATTCTTTTTTCAAGAAGAATTTTCTTATTGATTACTCCAGTAGAATGATAAGCAATTGTTACTGGACATCGTTCAAGTAAATCAATTAAATATTTGTGAATTATTTTCAAGTCATTTAATACATTCAATCGTACATCTTCAGGAATTAGTCGTGTTCCTTTAGGATATGTAGATTCCTCTTCAATTAATTTTTCATATTCTCTTTCAAATTTATCTCTTACTTTAAATTGTCTTATGCTTATTTAATTAATTTAATTTTTAGATAATCTGAATTTTCTCAAAAAATTCATTTAAAAAAATTTTACTAATCAGGAATTTCGGAAAAATTCTTATGATGAAAAGGCATAGTAACAGTAGTATTAAATATGGCTTTGAGATCTAATTTTTTATCGCTTGTTGTTGTTTTAACATTTAAAATATTTTTATTTGAATAAACATTTGCATATTTTTTTGCTGACTTTGATCTATTTTTAAAAGCATTATTATCATGCATCATCGGCCTTTCTCTTTCATGCATACTAAAAGAATTATAATCATCTTTATATGTTAAAATCCTAGTTATATCTGATTCTTTTACAATTGAAGCCAAATAAGAATGATTCACTCTTGAATTAAATCTGGGCTGCACTTCTAAAATATTCGTAATAAATTATTATTCAATAAATTTTTAAGGTAAAAATATTAAAAATTACTTTCTTTTTTATTAATAAATAATGGCTCTTTTACAGGCTTCTCTGCTGATTTTAATGTAAGTTTCGTCCTTATATGAGTTGGTTTATTATATTCTTTCCAATTTTTTAAATCGTAATAAAGTGTATTATTATACATGTAATGTTTTAAATTATTCGGAGTTACATCGACTCTAATTTTTTCTGGTTTATCTTTGTTCTTATAATTAATATGTTTATAAATTTTTTTGTCTTTTTCTTCTATATTATGTGAAAATACCATTGTTTTTGAAAAATCTACTAGAGATTTGTTTGATTTTTTATGGGGAAAAGGACTGCAATAGCTTTTCTTTTCTATTAAATTCATTTAATTTTAAATTTATAATTTTATATTAATAATTTAATTATTATGATAATATTAGCAAAAAATTTTTATTATTTTGCTTTTCTTAATTGATTCAAAATTTTATACGATAATTTAATCAATCAAACAACTGAATTATAATTAATAATTTCATATTTAAAGAAGCTTATTAGAATTAAAAAAATAAGTATGTATTATTTGTCTGCACACAATAATAATACAATTACAATTTTAGTAATTATTATTTTCCTCTTGAGTTCTAATCCTTGAATTATTTAAACTTGCTTTTTTACTCATCTCTCTATTGTATTTATCAATTCTTTTTTGAGATTTATCACATATTTCATTTAAGGTTTCCTAATAGATAATATTTATTTTTAAGATGCAATATTTCATACCATATTAAAATTTAATTTCTCTTTCAAATCATTATAAAAAGAAGTCGTATTTGCAATAAAATTTGTGTTCTAAAATAAAAAGCGGATTCAGTAAAGTATGTTACGTTATAAAAAACAGGATCTGTTTTAATATTTGATTTCAAAGTTGGTAAAAACAATTCTGTTGATTTTCCTTTTTTCTTTAATTTTAGAATTTTTTTATTTTTAGTATTGTAAAAACTATCTTCAAAACTGACTTTCATTAAATTAAATTTTTATTTCTATCGAAAAAATAATTTTTTAATTCAAAATTTAGATTTTGAATTCTTAGGAAATATAAAAATAATAAAAAATATCAACTTCTTTTCCAATAAGATTCTTTAATTTTTTTAACGAATATTTTGAAGTTAATTATTCAAGGTAAATAAGATTTACAAATGAATGTATTCAAATTTTACAATAAATGTATAATAATTTTTTTTTAAATCTTTCATATATTATCAAAAATAAAACTTTTTAATTTAACATTCAAATTAGTAAAGAAATTATTTTTTTTGAATTAAATGGATTCTCAACTTAAATCAATTTGTGAAATCATTCACGATGATATTTATAATTACAAGACAAACGAAAACTCAATTACTGATATTATTTTTTTTGATGAAGCAATTAAAATTGAAGAAACATTTGAAAATTTTTTTAACAGAAATGATAATAATTTTCTATGTAAATTTCGAAAGAATAAAAATAAAATTGAGAACGAAAATTTAGTTTCTATCGAAAGAGAGAAACCAAAAGCTCTAATATTGACTGAACAAAAATTATTTCAAAAATTCCAAAAATATATAGAGCAAATCAGCGAAATATTAAACTTAAATGTTTTTATATATTTTATTGAAGAAGGTGATTTTTTTAAACAAGCATATGAGGTTAATAAAGTTCATGAATATTTGCTGGATAATAATTTTGAAAAAACTTCTCTAATAGTTGGTTTAGGAGGAGGAAAGATAACTGATTTAGCAGGATATATTGCAAGTACATATTTTAGGGGAATCAATTCCATATTAATTCCAACAAATTTACTTGCAATGGTGGATGCTTCAATTGGTGGAAAAACAGGAATAAATCACTACAATTATGGAAAAAACGTTATTGGAACAATATCTCAACCTAACTGGTAAGTGGTAATTTTACTTTATTAATATAATAATTAATTGATATTGTTTATTTTGGAAGAAATTTCTAAAATTATTTATAATTACTTTTATGATATATTTAAATTGAACATCATTATTTTATAATGTTAGCATATTAATTAATCTTTGGATGTTAGAAGATCAAGATTCAGATCTACTCAGCGATGGAATTGCTGAAATAATAAAAATGTGTGCTTTATTAGATTCGACTTTATTCAATATCTTAAAAATCAATAATATTAATTCTTTACGAAAAAACAGAGAATTGCTAAATGCAATAGTTAAAAGAAATATAAAACATAAAATAGATGTGATAACGCTTGACGTCAGGGATTCTGGATTCAGAAATATTTTGAATTTTGGTCATACTGTTGGCCATGCTATTGAATCCTTAGAAGCCTTCAATACTTCTCATGGAAAAAGTGTCTCAATTGGATTATGCACAGAAGTACAATTGGCAATTATGATGCAGAAAACACCTGAAAATGTTTTATTTGAAATAAAAGATATTTTGGAAAATTATAATTTACCAACCGAAATCCCATCATATATATTATCGAATATTCATGATCTAATAGAAAAATTCAAAGTTGATAAGAAAAATGATGATAAATTTATCAGATTTATATATATTAATAGTATAGGAAACATTAAAAAGCAATCTGCTTATTTTCTTAGCTTAGAAAAAGACTTTTTATTAAAATTTTTCAGTAAAAGAATTTATATAGATAATGAAAAGAAAGTTCAAATAAGCAAAGATAAAATAGAATTTCCAAGTGATATAGACAATAAAGAACAAAAAATTATTAAATTAAAAGGTTCTAAATCGATTTGCAATAGAGCACTTATTTTAGCAGCTCTAGCAAAAGGAAAAGTTTTGCTTGAAAATTTTTTATTTTCAGAAGATACGAGCGTTATGATTAAATGCTTAAAACTATTAGGAATCAGTATTTCAATACTTAATGAAGACTCCATAATTGTCGAAGGATATGGAACCGACAGTTTCAAAAATAAAAATGTTAAGTTATTTGTTGAAAATGCAGGAACTGCTGCAAGGTTTTTGACTGGTTTTTGTTTGCTTTTCAAAAACAGTATTATAACGATTGATGGAATTGAAAGAATGAGAGAGAGGCCTATAGATGATTTACTGGATTCTATTCTTGATACTCAGGAGTATAAAAATGGAACAGGAGATGATTTTGGAATGAGATATTTCAACGATTTATTAAGTATTGATGAAACCATTTTAAGAGATTTTGCTGAAAAAAATTATTGTTTTGATTATCTTAATGATAGAAAAACAATCTGCTTTGAAAAGAATAAAAATGAAAATAAAATTTTATTAAGAAATAATATTGAAATAATCTATCTAAATCAGCCAAAGAAAATGCCATTTTGCATTATTACTTCAACCTCTGGTTTCGAGTTGAAGAATAACAATAAAATAAAACTAAAAAGCAAAAAATCATCTCAATTCGTAAGCTCTCTTTTATTAATCTCTCCATTCATCTCTGTAAATTATGATTCCAAAGATGAACAATCAGTAAACAAAAATCTAGAGATTATATTGACTGATTTAGATGAAAATTTAAATGAAGTAAACAGCAATTCTATTAAAAAATATAAAAAACCTGTTTCTTATCAATATATTGATATGACACTTAAAATGATGGAATTATGGAAAGTTAAAGTAATTTATAATAGTTCAGTTATGGATAAATATATTTTAGAAAAATTTTCTATAGACTCTGGTATAGAGAAGAAAGATTTTTTTTATGTTAATCCTGAAAATTATAAAATTGAGCCTGATGCTTCAACTGCGAATTTTTACTTATCTTATATTGCTATAAATGGAGGTAGTATTATTCTAGACTCCATAGGTAAAAAATCAATACAAGGCGATTCAAAATTCATTGATTTCATAAAAAAAATAAGAACTGATTTCATTGAATGTGAAATTGAGGACCACTGTATAAAGCTTGCTGCTGAAAAATTAGATTACTCAAATAAAAAAGTTATTTTCCATGATGATATTGAAAAAGAAAAGTGTTTCAATACAATTATTTTTGATGAAGACATTTCTATAATAACTGATAGCTTTTTAGCTTTAGGCGTTGTTTGTTCTCAAATTCCTGGAGAATATTTCTTAAGAGGAATAGAAAACCAAGCTGTAAAAGAATGCAATCGCCTTGAAGTTTTTTGCGAGAATCTGAATAATATAGGAGTTTTTTGCTCAATATTGAATAATGGAGATGGCATTTATATTAATTCCACAAACTTATTTGTAAGAAAAAACAACTTAAACTTCATAGAAATAAATACTGCGAATGATCATCGAGTTGCTATGGCATTTGCTATTCTTGCAAAATTTTTAAAAAACACTCGACTGTATATTGATAATAAAAATTGTGTTAATAAAACATATCCAGAATTTTGGAATGATTTTAATAGTCTATTTGGCCTAAAATATTCTGTGGATAGATTTAACATAAATAAAAGCATTTATAAAATATATAAAGAAAGCTATTTAAATAAGCCAGTATTTTTAGTAGGAATGCGTTCTTGCGGAAAGACTAGCTTTGGAAGAATAGCTGCGAAGAATCTCGATTTGGCATTTTATGATCTTGATGATATGTTAATGGAAAAATATAAAAATGAGTTTAACTCAATAAAAGATATGGTTGATAAAAAAGGTTGGGACTACTTTAGAAATTTAGAACGAAAATTATTTATTGAAATATTTGAAAAATCTTATAAATATTGTCGATCTATTATTGCTTGTGGAGGCGGTATTGTTGAAAATTCAGATATTCTAATAGCTTTAAAAAAAACTGGAAATGTTATATTTATTGATACTCCTTTTGAAAATATTGAAGAATATATAAGTTTGATAGATGAAATCAAATTATTTCAAAAAGCGCACTTGGGAGTAGAAGATATAAGTAAAATCTCCAAGGCAATTGAAAATAGAGCAGCATATACCAATAATAAGGATATGAAAACTATTTATAAAGAAAGATTACCAAAATATAAATATGTTTCTAAATTTATATTTAAAACTCCATTTATAAATGATTTGAAGAGTTTTATTGAAATGTTCACAGCTTTCAAGAATTATCAAGCCAATGAAGAAGATTATCAAGAATATAAAATATTAAAACATAAAATTCTTAGCGGAATTTCGAATTTTCAAAAAACTGTAAATTGGATTGGTGATATATTTACTCAATTTGTATATACTTCTTGTAATCCTATGAAATACCCTGTTCCTCATGATCATTCAAACTTTTTATGTGTACAAGTAGATGAGGGATTTCTTAATAAAATAAAAATAGTTAAAAAATTCTTGAATAACATAAATCTCGAACAATTGAATTTACTAGAGAACAGCTTTGATTTGAATAATTTACATAATATCATACAAAATGATTTATTTTGTTTTTACAAAACTTCCTATTTAAGCTCAGAAAATATCACAGAAATTCAAACTTTTTTCAAGATAAATTTCTCTCAGTATAATGCAGTTGAGTTGCGATTTGACTATTTCCTTCAAAAGCTCCTTGTTGAGAAGAACAATGATTTCTTATATTTAGTTAATAATTTCAATTATAAAAATCAACTTAACCTAACTACGGATATTTTATCAACAGAATATATTCCTGATTTACTGGCTTCTATAATTCAAGATTTTAGATTTATAACCTTCAATAAAGTTCCGATTATTTTCACCATAAGATCTGTAAATCAAGGAGGGTTTTTCAAATTAAATTTAAAAGAATATAATTTGCTAATAAAAAATATGCTAAAATATGGTTTGGAATATATTGATTTAGAATTTCACCAAGAAAATATAAAATTTATAGATGAATTTTATCAAAGAACAAAAGAATTTAATACAAGTGTGATTTTATCAAATCATTTCATAGAAGATTCTATTAAAAACGATATTAATTATATAAAAAAAACTGTTTATACAATGAGTCTATTAAACTGTGATATTCAGAAAATTATTACTAATTTCGATAACTTCTCTTTGTATAAAAAGGAATTTTTGGAGTTAAAATCAATTATTGATGATACAATAAAAAAGCCATTAATCTTTTTTCAACTTGGAGATCATGATGGAAAAATGACTAGATTTTACAATACATATTTTCTCCCTGTTTTCAATGAAAAATTAGCGCTTCCTACAGGAAAAGGGCAATTAAGCCTTGACAAAATTAATACAATAAAAAAAATAATGAATGAAGAAATTCAAAAACAAATTTTTGATTATAAAGTCATAGGTACAAATGTTTCATTTTCGCCTTCACCAAAAATATATGAAATTTGTTTAATTGATCAAACAAATAAAAGAAAAATGAATACAGATTTTGACATCAATTTTGGATTTTATAATATTAATTATGAAGATTTCAAAAAAAAATTGAATGAAGCAAATAATGAAAATGAGAAAATAAATAATGGAATTCCATATAGAAGCAATCTTGAAATAAAAGAAAATGATAAATCTTTTTATGAATCAAGAGAATTTTATAATATAATTTCAAATAATAAGTTATTGTTTGCTTCTATAACAATTCCTTTTAAAACAAAATTAGTAGAGCTTTTAACTAGGAAAGATAAAATTAATCGAACATTTAATGAAAGATATGCTAATAAAATTTGTTATTCAGAAGAAACAGTTCAAATGAATTCAGTAAATTGTATTAAAAAAGTTAATATTGATAAAATTATGTGCTATAATACCGATTGGATTGGAAGTTATGAAATTATTGTGGATTTACTGCAGAAACTAAATAAAGATCTTTCAGAAATAAAACTTCTTGTATTAGGTTCTGGAGGCGCTGCTAATGCAATCTTATTTTCATTAATTCAATTCAATTTTTGCAAAGAAAATATTTTTATCTTCAATCGTACTCAAGATAAGGCGATTATATTAGCTAAAAACTTTAACATAAATATCTGGAGTTACCAAGGGATAAAAGATGAAAAATTAATTTTTGATATAATAATATCAACAGTCCCTTCAGATTGTGATACAAAAATTTTAGAAAGCCTAACAAACAATGTAAATGAAAATACTATTCTTGTCGATCTAGCATATGTTAAACCAGGATCTGATTCAATCACAAATTTTAAAAAACATTTAGGAATAAAATCTAAAAATTATATAGATGGAATATTATTTTTGCTAAAACAGGCATATTACAGCTTTGAAATATTTTATGCAAAAATTTGTCCTCGAATAATACTTCAAGAGAACTTTTTGTTTATAAAAAATAAATAAAATAATTTATTTTTTGAATTATTATTCCTTTTTACTCAAAAAGCTTTTAATTAAATTTTGAATAATTATTTTAAGAAATTAATATAATTCTTATCAATAAGATTTTTTATTATAATAATTATGAAAGAAACTCAAAACGATGAAGAATAAAATCATCATTTATTTTAATAAAAAAATTAAAATAAATTCATATATCTTATGGGGATTGGGGATTGGGGATTGGGGATTGGGGATTGGGGATTGGGGATTGG
>Ga0194116_10002394_pt1 | contig 24351 bp, 18 predicted proteins | sample TA2MahsurfametaG_4_FD_148617 | JGI IMG/M metagenome (GOLD analysis project Ga0194116, IMG submission 148617) | Freshwater microbial communities from Lake Tanganyika, Tanzania - TA2015008 Mahale S9 surface | ecosystem: Environmental > Aquatic > Freshwater > Lake | place: Tanzania: Lake...
GAGGTTGCTGGGGTCTTGGCCCATGAATTGGCCCATGCCGAATTAAGTCACGTACGCCAAAAAATTATCAAAGAGGCGGGATTAAGTCTTTTGATGGCTTGGATTAGCGGTGGTTTGGGATTAGGTCCTTCAGGAATTCATGATTTGGCCCATATGCTCACCTCCACTGCCTTTGATCGCCAATTGGAATCCCAGGCCGATCGCAAAGCCGTTGAATACCTCCAAAAAGCCGGCATAAACCCCGAAGCTTTTGCCGTATTTATGGACCGCCTGGCGGCTAAAGAAAAAGGCAGCCCTGCCCCACCCGTTTGGCTCAGTACCCATCCCTCCTCTCCAGATAGAGCATCCCAAATACGCCAACTCGCCCAAAAAAATCAGGAACGAATACCCTACAGGGCCTCCCTTTCCTCAACGGATTGGACCTCCCTAAAAAATTCAAATAACCCTTAATTTTTCACAAAATTTTCACCGTGATGTCATGCGACGGACTGTGTTTGAGCGGGAGACGAGGCTCGAACTCGCGACCCCGACCTTGGGAAGGTCGTGCTCTACCAACTGAGCTACTCCCGCTTGATCACTCGAAGAAAACATTGGGCCAACCCAAGCATCCTTCGAAAGCAAATTTAAACCATAAGCAGGCCTATAGGTCCTGCATTCCTTTTCCTGCAAGAATTTTGGGAACGGCCGTTTGAATCCGCCGCAAGCGGGTGGCCGCCTGCGATGCACCTGCAATATGCAAGAGATAACCTCGACGTCGGCCCGGTGTTAGGGCTTTAAAGGCCTGGGCTATCTCCGGATTTTCTTTCAAAAAAACCTGCAATTCCAAAGGGTATTCCGGAGTACCATCTGGCGAAGGCGCGATTCCTTTGGTGGATTTTGGTTTGTTTACTTGGTGTTGCTTTAACAAGGATTTAACCTGTAACTCCGAACCTTGAAGGGCCTGCATGGAATTCCAACGAATAATGCGATCACGAACACTGTTGAGGCCTGCTTTTTGGAGTAAGCCGCTGGGGTCGTTTAATGAAGAGCCCTCCAAAAAAGACAAAACCACATGATCCTTCAACGCACTCAACATCACCATATTTCTTTCTTGAAAGGTATAAAAGGGTACCCCCCACTTGCATTCTTCTTTGAAATCCAACGTCAAAATCCAACCTCGTAACAAGGCAAGCTCCGTGGTCCACCGGTGAACTTTGCATTCCGGCGTCCCTCCTTTGGGGCAGCGACCGCAACCCTCCAGAAAAAATAGGCTTGCATCTTTGGTCATTTCCATTTACTTACCTCCCTAAGATTGTTACGCAAGGGTACCAAAGCATTGAAAGAAAAATTAGGGGATATTGCGAACGGCGCGGACATTGAATTCGTTGAATTGGCTGTAAAAGTCATTGCTCACAAAGCCACTACCAAAATGCATGTGCATCACATACTGTGATTTGGACCAATACCAATACGGCTTGAAATTCCCTTTTCCCTGCTTGTGCAATTGCCTGTACATCATATCCAATTCGTTACGCGTTGGCAATCGCCAACCATTGCCCAAGGCAGCGCAGGCCAAGCTTGCATTTTCCCATAACATTTTCTCGGGTAAATCATCCTTGGCAACCTGCAAATATGCCCTCCCGTCAGGCCTGTACAAGGTATAACCCACCGATGACCATGACGTGCCCAAACCCTGGGCATAGAGCCTAATCAAGCCGCTGGTCAAAAAAAGACCAACCATCAACATGCAGGCCAAAAATATCAATCTATTCATACCTCAAACAAAAAAGAGGACAGTAGACATATACAAGCAAAAATTCTCATAAAAAACTAGTTCCCTTTTAATGGCAAGACAACAAAATACTCTCTAGTGTATACTTCAGCTTCGTATCCACATGGCTCATATACTTTAACATGCAAAATGGGATTACTTGGATTTATTGGATTATAAAAGTAACCGTTAATATCTATACTTTCAAAACAATCAATTCCCATGCCATTGGGTATTTTCTTCAGCTTAAACTCGCGAAGAACCTCGGAGGGGGAGCTCCAGTCCTCACCTATTTGGTAAGATACACTACCAAGACATACTTGATCTGGATCGGTACAATCACTATTTGTGACCGAAACTTTTATTCCATTAATATAAAAGGGAGTACAAGATACTTTTGAATATCGCATACTTAATTGTGAAATTGGGAAAATATCATTAGAAAGAGCGAGTTGCTCCCACTTTTCTTTAAATGAGATTAAATTGCCACAATTCTCGTAAGGATTCACGTCTGCACCCAGTTCAAATGAAAACAAAGACATAGTTAATCCTGAATTTATATTAAATGACTCCAAGGTGTAATCGCCAGCAGACTTACCACTATTTCCATATACGGTAAGGTAGTAAAAAACTCCTAAAGAAGTCCATCCGAGAGGAATAACATCCCCTGGAAAAAAATTTTGACCGGCTTCATTAGGTAAATTTTGGTTGTTCATAATCAAAAGAGCTCTGTCAACCTCTAGCTTATGATCTCCATGATTCTCGCAAAAAATACCATCCCAAACCGATAATGCAGTATCTACAGTAATCAAATTACCATAAATACTTGAGATATTGTCATTTAGACTATCTATGCGTCCCTTTAGTAAATTAATAACCGAATTTGCTATATTTTTTTCCTCCAAGGCTTGGTCCAAACGATACGAATAATCCCCAAGCAAAATTTCTTGTTGTGAAATTCGATTTAACAATCTTGTAGAGTCACTCTTACTCTTTTTTCCACAATTCTCTAACAGATTTAAAATACTGTCTTTCTGTCCTGAATATAAAGCCACTAAGTCCTTCCATGCATTAGATTCATTTCTGATTTCAACTAATTCTTTATTCCATCGAATACTACTTAATTCGCTTTGTCTCTTATTCTCACTGAGCAACAATTGCAAACTATCTAATTCAAACAAATATTCACTGATTTTCTTTTGCATACTATCACCTTGTGAGGTGAGCATTAAGATTTGTTTTTTTCTTGATTGAGCTGCGAGATTATTGGAGAAAAAAAACAAAATTTGCAAAATAATCAATATAAACAATGGTCGAATGTAAAATTTACTCATAAAATAGGAATTAGAATTGATTACCGAAGACAATATGCTTCTACCCTTACCTGAGGGTAAAGCGGAATGGAAAATTGTATTGAACACGTACGGGCATTCCTCTTTGTTTGCCGGGACTCCAAAGTGGCATGGCTTTTAAAACCCGAATGGCCTCTTCATCACAGCCCCCACCAATACCGCGCAGAAGCTGTACTTTATCTATTCTGCCTCTCTCGTCCACCACACATGTCACCACAACAATTCCTTGCACTCCGTTTTCACGGGCCAGTGGTGGGTATTTGGTGTTCTCTGCAATGAACCTAAGCAATTCCTGATCACCGCCCGGAAAGGATGGCATTTCCTCGACATCGGTGAATATCTCAGGATTTGCGGCAGCAACCTCTTCTTCCATTTCGACCACAGTCACTTCAATGCGTGTTTCTTGATTTATTTCTACCGTCTCTTGTATTATTTTGGCGTAAGCGGAGGGCAAACTTTGTTTTGTTTGATTTGAAGGATTTAAGTCTTGGGTTGGTTTGGCGGAAACGAAGGGCACACTTTGTTTTCCTTGGTTTGAGGAGTTCGCCCCTTGGTGAGGTGCTTTTAAATGGCGAACTGCACGCGCATACATCGGGTAACCCTTAGAGAAGATGTTATAATTGGCTTGCTCACTCTCAAATCTAAAGCCCCATGCGGTATTTGTATTATTCTCCGAACTAGTCCAACAAAAATGATCTGTTTTAAAGTTACCCTTACCCTTCCTGTAGAGAAACTCATACATTCCCGTTAATTCCTCTTTGGTTGGAAGTCTCCAACCATCACCAATACTTGAACATACAAACATAGCATCATTCCAACTGAGTAGCTCCGTGACATTAGCATCCGCAACCTGAAACTTGTGTCCCAGCGTTAATACCATACCCCTCCCATTGCAGACCTCGCACTTCCGAGGGGGGACATAATTGGGGTCTTTTACCTTGCGTGTATTGGAACAAGATGAGCAAGGAAATTTTGCAAGCGTAGCCTTTGATACGCCCTTGCATTTGAAACAAGGTATTGTAGGCGTGCTGACTTGTCCGTATTCACCTTTGGCTTCACACTTCTCACAATCTTTCCTATCAGTAACGGCATAACATTCATAACCCTTATGAGACGTCTTGTAGGATTGACTTGTTGGAATTGCATTTGGATTTTGAGCCATCGAGGCTGTAGCTAACCCAACAAACATCAATACAAGCAACGTGTCAATGTCTTTCATCGGCGTAGCTACTAAAGGCAATTAACGGGAAATTGGAAGCCATTAATCAGAAGAAGATTCGTTTTTTTTGCTTTGAGAAAGCCTTTCTCCAATATCACCGAAAATAAAGACATAATTTGCCACGCCGATACCTATAAAGTTAGATTGTTCTTCGTTTTCAATTTTTGTTAATGAAAAAAGCAAGAAATTCTGACGGGTCACCAATTCCGGTATGATCATTTTTATGAGCCCTAATCCAAACTTATTGCATAAAAGCATGGCCTCGGGCGTTGCAGAAGGGTTTTCCTTACAAAACGACTCGATCTTATGAGCCACGGCCTCTTCATGCTTTTGTTCAGATGGATTGAAGTAGAACAAAAGACCAAAAACCAAAAGGTAAATCCACCAAGGAATTGAATTATTCATTAAAAGTAATTTTAAATTAAAAAGTAAAATTACAATTTAATAAATTGGCAGGTTTTTAGTCATGAATAATTGCTAATCCATAATGGCCTACGTCATAGTCTGAGTAAAACTTATATACCTTTACCACAATTTTGTATTCATCGTAATCTGATGGTTCTATAGTGACTGCTGCAATATCTTGTTCGTCATCATCCTTTTCAATTAGAACCCATTGATAGTTTATTTTTTTATATACTTCAATATCAATGTCTTGGATTCTATTGGATGCTACAGCAACAATAGAATAAGAGAAGGAAGGGTCTAATGTCCTAATCGTTTCTTTAGTGGTCCTTATAATGTCGGCTTCTATTCTTACGACTTCCATTTCTCTATTTTCTGCTTCATCAATGACATTTTGAAGTTTGCCTAATATACCGTCACTCCCCATTGACCTAGTTTGTCCAAATGAGAATGATACGGAGAAAAGGGAAAGTGTGATGGTCAAAAATAATGTGGTAATAAATGTTAAATTGAGTTTCATTATATAAAATATTAAAAATTTTCTAATAAATAAGTATTTTGTTTCACCTTGTTTTTGAAATGGTCGCTAGTCTCCATTCTAAAATTCATTGTCAGTCGAAAATTACTACTGCCAAGAAGTATCTAAATGAAATGTCGGTGGCTCTCTCGCTTGTAGCATTTGTATTAGGCTAGTTAACCTTCAACTACTTTAAGGTATTACAGTAGCATGTTCTCCCCCAAAAGGCAGGAAGTTGCCCCCCAGACTAGTCATAACAAATCTAACTTTAATATGATCGCCTTTTCTCAAATTATAACCTGCTTTTTCATTAGCAAAATCAATTTGCAAATCTTGAATCCCAATACCATCTATATTAATAGAGGCGTTATCCGATTCAGCAAACAATACTTCACCCTCCCATAAAAACCAATGATTTTTATATTTAGAATTAAAAATATCTTCCTTTTTATCATCAGACAACTTACTATGTCCCCCAACTTCATTCTCTGCTTCAAAATAGGTTAAGTTAGATGTAGGGAATTTTGAGGGATCAGTTCCGCCACAGCCAGTAAAAAGAAATGTTGCACCAATTAAACAAAATAAAATCTCTTTTTTCATTTTTATTTTATTTTAATTTTTTCCTACTCTTAAGCATTTTCAGTGTACGTGCCGTTATTTTTAATGGGTTCTGGACTCCAAATATTTGTAAATTTTAGGAAATATATTATTTAAACTATCAAAGTTGTCCTTTAATTGTACCCTTGTCTGATGATTTAAGTTTTGTTGCCGTTTCATAAACTTGCATATAACTTAATTATTGAAGTAGTTTTTCTACTCAAATATATCCAAAACTAGGCATATTCGTGTAGTTTATGGCATTATTTAAGCCCTAATTAGCAAAATCTGACTTAGCCAAGACAAAAAATCTCACTCCCAGAACTTTTTAGCATGTTTATTGGACGATAGGTATTCTAACTGCCCCCCGCCCGCCTACTTAGCCATCAGGGCATTCCGCCCCCTTCTTCCCTCCATAACCCCAGGGATTATCCTCAGGGCCTACAAAATGGCTCCCATACCAAGATCTCAGTAATACTTCCAAAGCGCAAAGGTAAACAGCGATATCAAAGAATCGTTTCAGGAATTTTCCGAGCAACACCCAACCTATGGTTTTCATATTGAGCAATTTGAAGCAGATAAAATCATGTTTTACGATTCAGGTTTATTTGAATTTGTTAAAAATGAAAACCCAGCCCCCTCCCTTAGGTCGGGGGCAATGGTCACAAAGGGTCGAATCCCCCTACCCACTAGCCTAATCCCTGCAGCAGCGAACCGACAAGCCGAATGGAGGGTCGCTGAAGTCGTGGTCGATGGCGCTGCCGTCGTGTTTCAGGGTGCGGAGCCATGCAAAGGACCCGGACCTAACGGTGGAGGACCACCAATACCCGTCGCTGGACATGAAGACGAAATTTCCGTAGATGAGCCGAAGGCCGCCCGGCATGGCGTCGAACCGAAGGCCGCCCGGCAGGGCAGTGAAGCCCGAAGAGTTGGTGGCTCCCGTGTTCGGTGATTTCCAGCCCCCAGGGGTGGGTTTTATTGCTGTGCTCTTCAAGGCTCCTCCTGCTGCACTTGACCCTCCCAATTGATTCTCAAGGGTAGTCCACTCTGCGTCCGTAGGCACATGCCAACCCGTAGGACATAACCCCCTACTATCCGTCACCGCATAATAGTTGTACAATTTCCCGTACAGGCCGTCATTCACAGGGTCATTGTCGTAAATCGTATAAGCCCCGGAGGTCGTATTCTTCCAAGCACTGTTACGCAACCCAGTTGGAATGCTATTCCCATTCCTATACTTGCCCACCTTCAGATTACTCTGCGTCCAGCACTGCGTGCCAATCTGCACGGTTTGATAGGTATTACCATCGATGTCCGATACACTACCGCAAGATGCAAAACCATTGGAGGTTTGTGTATAAAAACTAACCTCATTCCCAAAAGCAGTGCCCACAGCGTTCGTGGCATAGGCTCTCACATAGTAGAGGGTCGAAGACGTCAGGCCCGAAAGCGTGCTGGTGAATGCTCCAGTTCCTGTTCCATTGCTCGTTATGCTGTTGGCCGTGGTTGGGTTCTCAGCCGTGCCATACGCCACACCTCTCGCCGTGACCGAGGCTCCTCCATTAGCCGTTACATTGCCCCCCGTTGTGGCTCCTGTTGATGTGATGCCGGTAGCCGATTTCGTTGTTACCGTTGGCAATCCTGCGGAAGTCGTGAAGCTCACCTGATTTCCATATGCCGTGCCCACAGCGTTCGTGGCATAGGCTCTCACATAGTAGAGGGTCGATGACGTCAGGCCCGAAAGCGTGCTGGTGAATGCTCCAGTTCCTGTTCCATTGCTCGTTATGCTGTTGGCCGTGGTTGGGTTCTCAGCCGTGCCATACGCCACACCTCTCGCCGTGACCGAGGCTCCTCCATTAGCCGTTACATTGCCCCCCGTTGTGGCTCCTGTTGATTTGATGCCTGTAACCGATGTCGTTGTTACCGTTGGTAATGTATCCTTCAAGCAGCGAACCGAGAAGCCGAATGCACGGTCGACGTTGCTGCGGACGATGACGCTTTTGCTGCTGTACAGGCCGCGGCCCCAGGCATCGGACCCGGACGAGACGGAGGAGGACCACCAATATCCGTAGCCGGTCATGGAGCTGAAACCCCCGGTCGCCCACCGAAAGCCGCCCGGCAGGGCAGTAAAGCCCGATGAATTCGTCGCTCCCTCGTTTGGTGAATTCCAACCTCCACGGGTGAGTTTCATTGCTGTGCTCTTCAAGGCTCCTCCTGCTATACTGCTCTGCTCACGATTACTACATGCCGTATCTGCATCGGGGTCAAGGTATTTCACCAAGATATTCCAATCCCCATCCGAGGGTACATGCCAGCCTGTTGGGCATAAGCCCCTACTATCCGTCACCGCATAATAGTTGTACAACTTCCCATACAATCCGTCATTCACCGGGTCATTGTCGTAAATCGCATAAGCCCCTGAGTTCGTGTTCAGCCATGCACTATTGCTCAACCACGTAGGAATGGTATCCCTGTTCCGGTATTTGCTCACCTTCAGATTACTCTTGAACCAATATTGAGAACCAATTTTTACAATTTCGTATTGGTTTCCATCAATATCTTCGACTGATACTGGCTTTGCCTTTTGAGCCATCGAAGGTAAAGTCCGAACAACACGTACATGTCTCGTGTCGTTCTTGTTGTAGCTGTTGCCTTCCCCGTTCTCGAAATTCAAGTAAAGCGCAAGCTCAGCATCGTCATCCATCTCCGAACTGCTCCAATACGAAGTGTTTTGAAAGTTACCCTTACCCTTCCTGTGGAGAAACTCATACATTCCTGTTAATTCCTCTTTGGTTGGAAGTCTCCATCTACCACCAAAATTTGAACATGCATACTGGGCATCATTCCAATTGTGCATCTCTGTGTAATCGGCATCCGCAACCTGAATTTTGTGTCCCAATGTTAACACTAATCCCCTCCCATTGCAGACCTCACACTTCCGAGGGGGGACATAATTTGGGTCTTTTACCTTGCGTGTATTTGAACAGGATGAACAAGGAAATTTTGCTAGCATTGCATTCGATACATTCTCGCATTTGGAACAAGTAATTTTAGGTGTGCTTACTTGTCCGTATTCACCTTTGGCTTCACACTTCTCACATTCTTCCCTCGTAGTAACGGCATAACATTCGTACCCCTTATTAGACGTCTTGTATGCTTGACTTAGCGGCTTTGGCTTTGCCTTTTGAGCCATCGAGGGCGTTGCTATCCCCGCAAACATCAATGCAAGCAGGAAAACAGCGTATTTCATAGCAAATGGTTTAGCCTCTCCGAAGATAGATCGTTGGGTCGCTGAGGTCAAACTGTGGAAAGAAATCTTTTGAGGCCGTTTGTATGCAAATTGTATGCACATAAAAAAGGGTCTACGAGACCAATGTTCGTAAACCCTTGGTAATCAGTGGAGGATATCGGATTCGAACCGATGACCCCCTGCTTGCAAAGCAGGTGCTCTAGCCAGCTGAGCTAATCCCCCTCTTGTTTGTTGTGGCTAATGTTGCGATTGCTGGTAGTCCCGAGCAGATTTGAACTGCTGACCCCTACATTATCAGTGTAGTGCTCTGACCAACTGAGCTACGGGACTGTTTGGTCCAGGCGGGGCTAGCATGCAGGGTCGTACCCAGAGCGGGACTTGAACCCGCACGACCTCAACGGTCACAGGATTTTAAGTCCTGCGTGTCTACCGATTTCACCACCTGGGCTACTGAGCGGGAAACGAGACTCGAACTCGCGACCCCGACCTTGGCAAGGTCGTGCTCTACCAACTGAGCTATTCCCGCAAACGCGTTTCAAAGAACAAAATCGGGCTTTCCGACATCCCCCGCCTTGTAAATCCTCCAATTGGAGGAGAAAATCATAAGCGGGATGTCCCATTGGGCCCAAAGGATTGCAAATATAGCATGAAATCGCAATTTACCATTCCAAAACCAAGCGAAGATTCAAGACTCGACCGCTCAAATAATTGGGCACATTCTGCTGATAACCCTGGGTATCGTACAACCAGGTGTACGAAATGGTATTGTTGATTTGCAGCAAGTTAAAGACCTCCAAATTCATCCAGGCGGAACGAAAAGCCCGGGTCAAACGGCCCTGAAACAAGGGCTTTTGGGTCCCCGCACCCCAGAGGATACGGCTGAAACCGATATCGACCCGACGATATGGGGGCATTCGAAGGGTGTCTTTGGGCCTGGCGAAATCGGGAGGACCGTAAGGAAGCCGTGAACCAAAGACCAGGTTAAGGCTGACTTTGTAGTCGGGATACGGGGGGAGATAATCTTGGAACATCATCGCAAACTGCACCCTCTGGTCCGTTGGACGGGGCATCCAACCAATCACCTCGTTACGTTCCGAGGTTTTCATCCAAGACAGGGTGGCCCAGGATTGCAAGGAAGAAACGAATTCCCCGTGGATTCGTAGATCCAAACCAGCCGCATAGCCATCAACCGGGGGTGATGCAAGGTATCGAATGCGGACATTGTCGATTTCGTAGGGAATTAGGCGAGTCAGATCTTTGTAATACCCTTCGATAACCCATTGAAAAGGCCTGTCCCAGGCTTTGAAACGATGATCGGCGGTCAGCACCCAATGGGTGGCACGTTGGGCTCGTACCTCCCTGTTCAAGCGGCCGTCCGGGAAGCGGGCATCCCTGTAAAACGCAGGTTGGGCATAGCGACCTATGGCGAGGCGAAATGCCCAATCCTTGGACCATTTAGGTTTCCACGACAAATTGACTCGGGGGCTCCAAACGGTTTCGCCACTGAAGGTCCAATGGTTGAAGCGAATTCCCGCATTCAGTCGCCAACGACCTTCTTGATCCAAAGCAATTTGATCCTGTACAAATCCTGAATAACGTTGGCTGCTTATCGCCTGATCTGCATGGAGGAATTGATAAACTTGCACCACGGTATCCGCATCCGATCCCAAAGGCGGAACTTGCAGGACGGGAGCGATGGAAAATCCAAGAGAATCCACCAACGTGTATTCCCACAGGTACTCTTGGATGCGCTCACGTTGAGCCCTTAGTCCCCATTGCACGAAATGGGGTCCTGTTCCACTTTGCCACTGCCCGCGGTGCTCCGCTGCCAACACCGAAATATTCAAGGCATTCCTCGCATATTGCTGAAAAGCCCCTATACCCCTGGTGAACAGTACATTCCCGAAATTATCGGAACCCAAATTGGCGTCTAATTGATTGAGCAACCAAGCCGATTCCACGTCAATTCGCTCCCGCTCATCACTCCAATACAAGCTCGCCGACTGCGTCAAGGTCATCCGAGGATGAGGCTTGAAAATAAGGCTGGTCCCGTGGGTTGCGTTCCGAAATTTCATCGCTTCCTGCCCATCGAAATAAACCCTGAGCTGTAGGGCTTCTTTGACCGTACCAAAGACCGTTTCCCTATTCGATGGAATGACTCCCAACACATTTTGACCGGCATGGCTCAGCCAATTCCATTGCCAGCGATCATTGGGCTGGTACCGTAACATCATTTGCATGTCAGAAGCCGTGGGCCTGTACTCCCCGCGGGTGTCCATGCTCTGCAACAAGGAGTTCAAAGCGCGGTAACGCAGACCGCCTTGCCAGGACCATTTTCCCTCCCTGTCTAATAAGCCTTCTGCGGCAACCGAAAACCCGGTGAGCCCAGTTTGCACAGACCCTGAAGCATAACGAGGTTGACGATAGGTCACGTCCAATACAGAACTCATCTTGTCCCCGTAACGGGCGTCGAAACCTCCGGCCGAAAAATGAATATGCTCTACCAAATCAGGATGAATCAAGCTAAGGCCCTCTTGTTGCCCAGAACGCATCAAGACCGGTCTGTACAATTCAATGCCGTTCAGGTAGGTCATGTTCTCGTCGTAATTCCCTCCCCTTACCTGAAACTGCGAAGAAAATTCTTGTTGGGACCTAGCCCCAAAGGCTTGCAGGACGGTTTCGAAATTTCCGCTGGGATTGGCAACCCTACGCGAAACGAGTGGATCAATTTTGGCAACCCCCATGGACCGGTCACGATCCGCTTCGACCGTGACCCCTTGTTGAACTGTGATCACCGAAGGCTCCATTTGAACCCGCATCGGCAAGAGTTCCCCCACCCTCAGAAGCAAATTCCTACGCTCCGTTCGATATCCAAGGTACCGGATTTCCAACACAAGATCCCGTTGAGCCGGCACCCTTAACACAAAACGGCCTCGATCATCCGTGATGGTTCCAAAACCCGAGGTGGGGAGCATCAAACTAGCTCCTACGAGAGGTCGAGCGTTTTCATCCAACACAACCCCTTTGATGGAGGCTGAATCGGATTCAATTGGTTCTATTGCAACGTCCTTCCCCAATACCGGACCATGAATTAACCCTACAAGGGTCAAGGCAATGAACAAGAAGGTGACGGGAATCCTCACTCAACGAATGGCTTTGAAGGCACGCACCGCTTGGGCTGCATCAGCCTGACCAAAAACCGAATTCCCGGCGACCAAAACGTCTGCACCGGCCTGCATCAGGGATACTGCGTTTTGCAAGTCCACCCCCCCATCGATTTCGATGCGAAAAGTTAAGCCCTGCTCCTTCCGATAACGATCCAATGCGGCGAGCTTGTTCATGGTCGCCGGGATAAAAGACTGCCCTCCAAAACCAGGGTTGACGGACATTAAACAGACCAAATCCAAATCCTGTAATATGGGCCACAAGGATTCAATGGGGGTATGGGGGTTTAACGCTACCCCAGCCTGCAGACCCAGCGCCTTGATTTGTTGAAGGTTACGATGCAGATGAACACAGGCCTCCAGGTGGATGGTCAAGATATCAGCCCCCGCTTGGGCAAAGGACTCCAGGTATCGCCCCGGGTCTTGGATCATCAGGTGAACATCCAACGGCAAGGAGGTCACGGCACGAATGGCTCGCACCACCGGTTGGCCAAAACTTAGGTTGGGAACAAACATTCCGTCCATCACGTCCAAATGCAACCAATCCGCACCAGCGCTTTCAACCGCCTGGATATGTTCCGCTAATCGCGCAAAATCAGCGGAGAGAACGGAGGGTGCAAGGATTTTCATGGACGAACGATGGAGACGAAGGATGACGACTTTGGACCTGGATGGAGACTAGCGAAATGCAGAGATACCGGTGAGGTCCATGCCGGTGATGAGAAGGTGAATATCGTGGGTTCCTTCGTAGGTGACCACCGATTCCAAATTCATCATGTGCCGCATGATGGGGTATTCCCCGGTAATGCCCATACCGCCATGAATCTGTCGGGCCTCGCGGGCAATATTCAAAGCGATTTCAACGCTGTTGCGCTTGGCCATGGAGATTTGAGCAGTTGTGGCCCGGTCTTCATTTTTGAGAACCCCCAAGCGCCAGCACAACAACTGGCCTTTGGTGATTTCGGTGAGCATCTCGGCCAGTTTTTTTTGAATTAACTGAAAGGAAGCGATGGGTTTGTCAAACTGAATTCTTTGCAAAGCGTATTGCTTGGCCGAATCGTAACAATCCATCGCCGCGCCCAGTGCCCCCCAGGCAATGCCATAGCGAGCCGAATCCAAGCAGCCCAAAGGACCTTTGAGACCGCTGATGTTGGGCAAGAGATTTTCCTTGGGCACCTTGACGTTGGCAAAGACCAGTTCCCCGGTCGCCGAAGCCCTTAACGACCATTTGTTATGAGTCTCCGGGGTGGTGAATCCTTCCATACCCCGCTCCACGATAAGGCCTCGAATTTTACCGGCTTCGTCCTTGGCCCAAACCACCGCGATATCGGCAAAGGGGGCATTGGAAATCCACATCTTGGCCCCGTTCAAGAGGTAATGATCCCCCTTGTCCTGGAAGTGGGTGGTCATCCCCCCAGGGTTGGAGCCGTGGTCGGGTTCCGTTAAGCCAAAGCAACCCATCCATTCGCCGGTGGCCAGCTTGGGGAGGTATTTGCAGCGCTGCTCTTCGGATCCGTATTTGTAAATCGGGTACATGACCAGAGAACCCTGTACAGAGGCTGTGGAACGAATCCCGGAATCGCAGCGTTCCAACTCCTGCATAATGATACCGTAGGCAATTTGGTCCATACCTCCGCACCCGTATTCCGTAGGCAGCGAAGGCCCAAAAGCCCCTATTGCGCCCAGTTGGGGAAGGATATGTTTGGGAAATTCGGCCCTTTGGGCATAGTCTTCGATTATAGGGCTCAGCTCCTTTTTGACGTACTGCCGAACGCTATCCCGGATGAGGCGATGTTCCTCGGTCAATAATTCATCGACCAGGTAATGGTCCGGGTGCTGGTAGGTATCGGTGCGCATAGTTAGGCTCTAAATTTGGGATTGCGGGGCAAATTTAAGACCTTCGTTGCTCAAACGTAAGACCATGGCCGAGATTGCTTTGGAGAGTATTGAATTCAAAGGCTTCCACGGGTTATATCCGGACGAGAAGGTGAAAGGGAATACATTTATCCTTGACATTAAGGCTTTTGGTCCTCAGCATGCAATCCACGGACCCGGGCAACCCACCTTGGGCCCGGGGTGGCCGGATTATGGTCGAATTTATGCACTTGCCGAAGCCGTGTTCCTGGAACCCCACGACCTTTTGGAAGAGGTTATTGCAGGAATCCTCTTGGCCCTGCGGTCGGAATGGTCCGATTGGACGTTTGAAGTGAGCCTCGCCAAAATGAACCCTCCCATCCCCTGCAGGCAGGGCACGGCATCCATCCGCATCCCGTCTTCCAGGGTCACGATGCGTTGCAGTGACCTTGATGCATGGGTAACAACGTCCTAAGGGCAAATTATCTTTGGGCACTCTTCCTCCCCAAAACCGAATCCACGTCCTCTATGGGTATACAAACAGCTGAACGCTCTTCCGCGGAGGATGCATCCGAAAATCCCATCTACCAGCGACATATGGCGGCCTACAAAGCTGCCGTCCCCTGGATGAAGGGCTCCGTGCTCGAAGTGGGTTGTGGTGAAGGATACGGAATGAAATTGTTGGCCAAACACTGCCAACAGTATTTAGGAATCGACAAATTTCCGGTGCCTAACTTGCATGTACCCCCCAATGCCAGAACCCTGCAGATGACGGTTCCTCCCTTGGGGGGCATTAACTCCAATCAATTTGATGCCGTGGTAACCTTCCAAGTCATCGAGCATATTGAGGATGATCTTGAATTTCTCAGAGAGATTCATCGGGTCTTGCATCCAGGTGGGGTTTTGATTTTGACAACCCCGAACAGACTCATGTCCCTTACGCGCAATCCGTGGCATGTGAGGGAATACGATCCGGAGGCGATGCGCCAAATTTTGGAATCCGTCTTTGGTCAAGTAGACCTGCGCGGAGTCTTTGGGAATGAAAAGGTCATGGACTATTACCAGAAGAACAAAGAATCTGTTCGCAAATTCACCCGATGGGATTTTCTGAACCTGCAATACCGTCTGCCTCGTCGATGGCTTCAAGTCCCTTACGACCTGGCCAATCGGCTTAATCGGCGCAGCTTGGAACAAAAGAATGATCGTTTGGTCAGCCAAATCGGCTCCAACGATTACCCCATTCGCCCATTAAGCCCGCACGCTTTGGACTATTTTGCGGTATGCACCAAGTAGGTCTTTTCGGAATCCTGCCAATTCACTTGTTTCGATTATTGATCGTTGCCTTGGGCATCTGCCTTCTGTTTGCTTGCCGAAAAGAAACCCCGATGCCCTTCCCTCCTAATCCCGATCCAAAGTACCGTCAATACGGAATTCCATTCCAAGGCATCCCCGCTACCCAAGACATCGTCATGTACGAAGTCAACATGAGGGCCTACAGTCCTGCAGGAAATCTCCAAGGGGTTATCGATCGTTTGGACTCCATCAAACTACTGGGCGTGAATGTATTATGGATCATGCCCCTTCACCCTGTGGGGATTCTTAAGGGCATCAATTCTCCTTATTGCATCAGGGATTACAAGGCCGTTGGAGCCGAATATGGGACCTTAAACGACTTAAGGCGATTGACCGACGCAGCCCATGCCAAGGGTATGGCCGTGATCATGGATTGGGTAGCGAACCACAGCTCCTGGGACCATCCTTGGATGCAAAACGAGGGTTGGCATACCCGCAACGCCCAAGGCCAGGTCGTGCATCCGCCGGGGACCAATTGGTTGGACGTGGCTGATCTGAATTATCAGAATATGGAAATGCGCGCGGCCATGCAGGATGCCATGCTGTACTGGTTGTACGAAGCCAATGTGGACGGTTACCGCTGCGATTATGCGGACGGGGTGCCCTATGACTTTTGGCAGGATACTTGGTCCCTTGTCCACTCCATTCCAGGACGGCAATGGATCTTGTTTGCGGAAGGAACCCGACCGGATCATTTCAACGCAGGATTTGATCTGAATTTTGCCTGGTCTTCCTATTCCATTCTCCAACAAGTTTGGCAGGGGCAGTCTCCACAGAATTTTCTTAACAACCGATTGATCCAAACCAATTCCTCACCACAGGGAAAATACTGGTTGCAGTTCACGACCAACCACGACGAATCTGCCTGGGATGCCACGCCCGTTACCCTTTTTGGTGGGTTGACCGGGGCCCTGGCTGCCTCCGCATTGACCTTGATGAGCGGGGGACCGCATCTGCTCTACGGAAGCCAGGAAGTCGGAACCGCCCAAAATATTCCCTTCTTCTCGCGCTCGGCGATCAATTGGCAAGCCAACCCCGGGATGTTGCGCGCTTACCGCAGTATGATGACCTTCTACGGTAGCCATGCCGCGGCCAGAAGCGGAAGCCTTACCTCCTACCCCCATCCGGATCTGGCGGTAATACACAAAACCCTTGGATCCGACACCGTGCTGGCCATCATCAATACACGCAACAGGGTTATTGAGTATACAGCACCTTCTCAACTTCAAAATTCAAGCTGGCAAAATGGATTCACCTACCCCCTCGTAAATCCGAACACAAATTCGACAGTTATCATAGGGGCTCGAGTTACTCTTCAACCCTACGAAATTTTGCTTTTACATCAATGAAACGCCGGCTAATATTTTTCACCCAAGGCAAAAACCTCGTCGCTATTACGGCTATTTTTGTAGCCAGTGGATTGATTCTAAATTGGTGGCTAAAAGCTCGCCAAGACATTCTTGATTCAAAATGGAATTCAATCACACAAAAATTTGAATCAAAAGGATACCAGCTCAAAAGCGGAAAAGCTACATTCAGCGGCTTAATATCTGTTGAAATATCAAATTTCGATCTACAAAGAGGAAAACAACCTGTCGCCAAAATTAACAAAATAAAAATTAAGCCCGGAATTATTTCACTTCTTACGGGAAACCCTAAAATCAACTCCTTAGAAATTGATGGAGGCCTCATTACTGGCGTAAAGAAAGAAGGCTATTGTAACTATTGTGAACTAATCGATTCCAAAGAGAGGTCTACACCTGACTCTACATCCGTTAACAATCCTAGCACACGATATAAGCAAATAGCATCTTTGTACACTAAATTACCAAATCAAATAAAAATCAATAATTTAAGAATAAAGTATCAAAAAGAAAAACGGAATTACAAAGTTTCGATAAACAATTTTGAAAAAAATGACGGAGAAATTGAAGGTCTCGTAGTTTTCCGTGATGACCATACCACAGCCAAATTAAAAATTAAAGGATACGAGTTTGGTGATGATTTAACGGGTAAAATTGAGCTATATCCATATGCCGCCCAAGACAATAATCTAAAAGTACCCATTCTTGAAAATATGTTTGGACTTCAATGCCGTATGGAAAAAGCCACCATTAAACTAAATTCTTTTACCGCCACGAACAATATTTTATTTTGTAATATTGAAGGATCTGCGCAGGGGTTAGAGTTGATGCATCCCAAAATTTCAGAAAATAAAATTGTTATATCCGATCTCCGAGGAAATATTAATGGCAAGGTGGGCAAAGGCCTGTTTCAAATTGATAGCACTTCCAATATTCAATTAAACAAACTAAATACCGAAATTTATTCACAGTGGAGGCATGGAAAAAACAATAAAATCTCTTTTCAATTAAAAACCCAAAAAACAAAAGCTGAAAATTTTATTTCCTCATTGCCTGAAGGGGCTTTTGAAAACCTAAAAGGAATCAAGGCTCGTGGCGAACTTTCATGGTTCCTTAAATTGGATTTTGATTCCCATCAACCTGAAAAATGTCAATTTTATAGCGAAATGAATGAAGATGATTTTCAAATTACAAGAATGGGAAAAACAAATCTTGCCAAAATGAATCAACCGTTCTTGCATACCGTTTCTCAAGACGGTAAACCTATTCGATCCTTCATGGTAGGCCCTACCAATTCAAACTACACTCCAATCGAAAAGATTCCCTTCAGCATGCAACAAGCCGTTATGTACAGCGAAGATGCAGGATTTTACAGCCATAAAGGATTTTACCTAAGCGCTTTCAGAGAAAGCATTGTTCTAAATTTCAAAAAAGGTAAATTCGCGAGAGGGGGTAGTACCATTAGCATGCAGCTCGTAAAAAATGTATTTCTAAATCATCGGAAAACCTTAACAAGAAAAGCCGAAGAAATTTTCATCACTTGGATCATAGAAAACAAAAAAATCACCTCCAAAAAGAGGATGATGGAAGTGTATTTAAATGTCATCGAATTTGGAAATAATATTTGGGGTATAGGGGAAGCTTCAAGGTATTATTTTGGCAAACACCCCTCTCAATTAACAAATAAAGAATGTGTATTTATAGCGAGTTTGGTCCCTAGACCTCGCGTTTACCAAAACCTAATTCAAAGTGATGGCACAGTTTTACTAAGTAATTGGAATTTCACAGCCATTCAAAATAGATTTCTTAGAAAAGGGATCTTATCAAAGGACGATACCACACGGCTTCTTCCGACATTTAGATTAAAACGACGTCATAAATTGGCCCCTGAAATAGAGAAAAAAAATCCGGATCAAATAAATTTAGAGATTCTTGAATAGCGAAAAGAAAGATAGCTACCCCCTCCCTCGTTTTTCTACTAGGATTTTATTTCATTCTGCCTTTCTATAAGCCATTGCAAAGCCTGCAGCGGCGATATTGCATTGACATCTAATGACTTAATCGACTTTAATAATTCAAGGGCTTGCGTATCACCCTCACCCCACAAGGACATTTGCCATGACCCGTCCTTATGAGGTGTTGGCTTTGAAGAAGATTTTTGGGTGGATTCGTCGCGCAGGGATTCCAAATGCTCTAACATAGTTTCGGCTTCATGAATGACCGCCGCGGGGACGCCGGCCATCCTAGCCACATGCAATCCAAAACTATGGGAAGAACCTCCGGGTTGCAGGGTGCGAAGAAATTCCATACGATCGCCTTGCCTGGATACCGAAACATGATAATTGGCAATCCGGGGATACTTGTCGGCCATGCGATTCAATTCGTGATAATGTGTCGCGAACAAGGTCATCGGCCGGTGCCGAGGATGCTCATGCAGATAGGCCGCTATAGCCCATGCCAAACTAATCCCGTCGTAGGTCGAAGTTCCTCGCCCAATTTCATCCAATAACAACAAACTACTCCCGGTCATATGGTGCAAAATGGTGGCCATTTCTTGCATTTCCACCATGAACGTGGACTCTCCCGCGGCCAAATTATCGGAGGCCCCCACCCGCGTAAATAGCTTATCCACCAGACCCATGCTGGCCTCGGTTGCGGGCACATAACAACCTATTTGCGCCATCACCACCAGAAGACCAGCCTGCCGAAGCAAAGCTGATTTCCCGGACATGTTGGGTCCCGTAATCATCCATATTTGCTCATGACCGGGATCGAGATTCAAATCATTGGGGATATAGGGCTTGGAATCCGGAAGGATTCGCTCCAAAACGGGATGCCTTAATTGTTTGACTTGGAGTCCTGCCGAATCGGTGAAGCAAGGTTGGATATACTTTCGGTCATTGGCAATTTGTGCAAAACCAAGCAGCACATCCAAGGTTGCCAAGCGCCTTGAAGCCTGCTGAAGGGCCGGGACATGGCCCGCAATTTCTTGAAGCAACAGCATGTAGGTCTCCTGCTCCAAGGCTTGAATTCGCTGGTCGGCTGATAGGTATTTTTCTTCGAAGGCTTTGAGCTCCCGGGTGATGTACCGTTCCGCATTGACCAAGGTTTGTTTGCGGATCCATTCGACCGGCACCTTGTCTTTATGGGCGTGGGTGACTTCGAGATAAAATCCAAAAACTTGATTGTAACTGATTTTGAGCGATGAAATTTTGGTTCTTTGAATCTCCTCTTCGACCATGCGGTTCATGAATCCTTTGGCATTTTCCTTGAGGGCACGGAGCTCGTCCAAATCCTCGCGGTAACCTGGACGAATAGCCCCTCCTTTGGAAAGGATCGCAGGGGCATCCTCATGAAGAACCGACTCGATACGCTGAGCAACCATGAGCAGGTTCGGGAATTCAGGCAACATATTTTGCAATACCATGGATTCGGGTTCCGAGGATACCCTATCGCGTATGGTTTCTGCAGCCCTGATGCTCAGGCCCAATCGCCATAACTCCCTGGGGCCGCTACGCATAACTCCTACGCGGGCTGCCATTCTTTCCATGTCCCCCACCTCAAGCAAATCTCCACGATGACGTTCGGCCTCTGCGTGATGATGCACCGCCCATTCCACCACATGTTGCCGAGCCTCTATGGCTTCACGGTTCCGGAGCGGCATGGCCACCCATTGCCGTAACAACCTGGTTCCCATGGGTGTACAACAAGCATCCAAGGAAACAGCCAGCGAAATGCCGCCGGGCTGTTGAGGCTCAAGCAATTCCAAAGTTCTTACCGTGAAGGGATCCATCCACAACGAATCCGCGGTATCCAATCGGGACAAGCCAAAGAGCGGTAAGGGCCCATCCCTGCGCGTTTCTTGGAGGTAATGCAAGATGGCTCCTGCCGCGATTTGGGCAGCCTCCAAGCCTTCCAAGCCATACCCTTTGACCGAGATACTTTGAAATTGTTTCTGCAATCTTCCCAAGGCGCCTTCCCTTTCCCATACCCAATCGTCCAGCCATTGCCAAGGCCATCCGTCACCCAAGGCGTCGAGGACCTGGCTTTTCTGCCATTTGTTCCCTAACAATTCCAAAGGTGCATAACGCCGTAACAAACTGCCAATTTCCTGAAGTGTACCCTGCATGGCTTGGAAGGATCCGGTCGTCACATCACAGAAGGCCAGTCCATAAACCCCTTGGCCGGCCCCATGGAAGGCCGCCAAAAAATTATTCCGCCCATGATCCAGCAAAGAATCGCTGAACGCCACCGCAGGAGAAACCAATTCAGTGACATCCCGTTTGACAATGCCTTTGGCTTGTTTGGGATCTTCCATTTGATCGCAAACCGCCACCCTCAACCCAGCTCGAACCAAACGGGGCAAATACTGGTCCAACGAATGATGGGGGAATCCTGCCAAAGCCATTTCTGCGGCAGCCCCATTCGCGCGCTTGGTCAAGGTGATTCCCAAAACCTTGGAACATTGCACAGCGTCATCCCCAAAGGTTTCGTAGAAGTCCCCTACCCTGAACAAGAGCATTGCCCCGGGGTATCGCGCCTTGATCTGCGCGTATTGTTTCATCAACGGGGTTTCAGTGGGGTTCTTGGTGGGCATCTCGAATAGCGTCAAATCAGGCAATGCTCCACAAAGCAGGCAACGAGCTAACGCCGATGCAGACCAGAGGCCGTGAATTAACTTGGAGGCCAAAACCTCTAAATCTCCTACCTGGCATGCGCCTCAAAAGCATGAATGAACTGAACCGCCCACCCGTGGAACAGTCCAAAAATAATCCCAAAATACCCGTGGTTGCCGTTTTGCCTAACCTTCGCAGTCTCCAAAATGTGGGCTCTATTTTCCGATCAGCGGATGCCTTTGGCCTTAAGGAAATCATCCTATGCGGTTACACCGGCCGCCCACCTCATCGGGATATTCACAAGGCCGCATTGGGGGCTGAAGAAAGCGTGGCCTGGAGAGCCTGGGATGATCCGCACGAAGCCCTTAGGCAACTGCGGTCGGAAGGGTATACCTTGGTTGCCGTTGAACAGGCAGAGCCCTCGCATTCCTTAGCCGATTGGTCATGGGCGGGGAAAGAACCCTTGGCCTTGGTCTTTGGCAACGAGATGGACGGCTTGGATCCTGCCCTACTCCAATCCTGTGACTGGGCCTTGGAACTCCCCCAATGGGGCACCAAACACAGCCTCAACGTCTCGGTCTGCGCAGGCATCCTCTTCTGGGAAGCAGCTCGACGAGCCATTCTCAACCTTGGTTAAGTTCATGTTCCGCAAAAGGTACAATACCCTGCATCCCCCAGGGGTGGTGGCTGATTAAGCCTGCGCTGCAGTTCGCTTCGTTGATAGGGTTCATGGATGGCTTTCAGAAGCTCATCCCAACCTGCATCGCGATCATGATGGACCTTTTGGTCCAGAGCATCTTCGACCAGGTGATTGCGTGGGATCATGCTTGGGTTTTGGCTTTGCATCAGGACCAAAGAAGACAGGCAGGCACCATCACCGACCCCCTCCAAAAAATGAATCCAACGGGCAACCCAATCCATGGGCGGTAGGTCAACGGATGCTTGCCTTCTTGTAGATTCTTTGACCTGACCATGGTTGGTAAGAGGCTCCGAATCTTGTTGCATGGCTTGCTGAAGGATTTCTTCCAAATTCAAATAAGCAAGGCCATAATCCGGCCTGAATTCTTCAAGCCATGCCTGCCAATCCGAGACCAGGGAACGGGCCTCTTCGTGGTTTGAATATCGTTGAGGGTCAAGGCCTAATTTCATCCATTGCATGCGCTTCAAGGCCTGCTCAACGCCGGAACGGTATTGTAGCAGTAAATCCTGGGCAATCAACAAGGCCCTTCCCTCGTTGCGATCGCCATCCAGCAAAGGCAATAAACAGGATAGGAGTACCCCGGCATTCCATTCCATGATCTCCGACTGACGACCCCAGGCATAGCGCCCGTATTGGTCGATGGAGCTGAACGAACGTTTTAGATCGTAGGTATTCACGAAGGCACAGGGACCCAAATCCAGGGTCATACCCATCAAACTAATGTTATCGGTATTGAGAACCCCATGCGCAAAACCAACCCGCATCCAATGCGCCAAGAGTTCGGCTTGACGTCTGCTCCATTCTTCAAAATAGCATCGAACCGCCTCGGGATCAAATTCTCCTACACCGTAAAGGCTACGTCCCTGCTCAAGAGCCTTGGCCCCGTTCCAAAGTTCCACGCTTCGATTCAAAATCGCCATGGCATAGCGTGCATAGTCCTCTGGGGAGAATGCGCGAATTGCGTATTCCAAAGTACCTATGCGGACATGATGAGGAGCTGTTCGCAAAAGCATTCCGCCTCTCTGATCCATTTCCCTCCAAACCTTATGGGGCGTTTCCAAAACCATCAGGGAACGGGTTGTCGGAACACCCAGCGCATCCAATGCTTCCGTGATGATGAATTCTCTTAGCATCGCGTGGAGGGTTGCATAACCGTCTCCACCTCTGGCAAAAGGGGTGGGACCGCTTCCTTTCAGATGTACATCGTAACAAATTCCTAAATCATTCTGCCATTCCCCCAAGAGCTGGGCCCTTCCGTCTCCAAGCATCGTAAAATGCCCGTATTGATGACCGGCATAGGCCATGGCCATAGGTTGGGGGGCGGACTGAATCCACGCCGAAACCGAGCCCATGTCGGTAAGATTCATCCCAAGGCTCATTTCCTCCACCAATGCCGGGTTGAATGCCGCAATCCTCATTCCTGAGCTATTCGGCTGCGGTAGATCCACCCCTAATCTCCCGGAGGTAAGGGTTTGACCCAAAGTTCGGTAATCGCTACGCCAGAAACTCAACGAAATTTGAGGGCTATCCCTAACATAAAATGGCGAGGCGCCATATAACGAGCCGGATTATCCGGGGGTAAGCCCCTGGACCGGGCATCACGAGGATCCAAATAAGCGGGATCCCTCCAGCTGGACGGTACCGGATCGCCAGGTTCCCAGGCCCTTCCGGTTACCGGATTGGGAATGATGGCGTTGGCTTGGTTGAGAAGGTTGGTCAATTGCATGGACAATTCCCAGCGGTATGCTCCTCGAAGCCACCATTTGCGAACCGAAAGATCCATCCATTGCTGGCCCTGGCCCAAGGCCGACCATAAGGCCTCCGGACGAGGATCCCTTTCGTAAATAGGCCTACCCGACACAGGCTCTATGCCTTGAAAGGTAAAAGGCGTATAACGCCGACCAGAGCGCAGAACTCCTTCGAGGTACAAGGACCAACGGTTTAACCACGACTTCCCCAAAAGACCACGCTTGCGGTCCAGGGTAAAAATAACATTACCCTTGATATCGTAAGGGGCATCCCATGCAAGGAAGGTTTCTTTGGTATCCTGGCGATTCCCGGAATTCAGAATGGCTGTCAATGCTTCGCTGGCAGAGGAGCTTTGGCCACGGGCCACCATGTAGGAGGCCGAAACCTGTCCTTGGAACCATTGTCCTATTCTTTTGAAGTAGCCCAATTCCAAACCTCGAATCCGCGCATAATCCGAATTG
>Ga0194116_10002398_pt1 | contig 24319 bp, 38 predicted proteins | sample TA2MahsurfametaG_4_FD_148617 | JGI IMG/M metagenome (GOLD analysis project Ga0194116, IMG submission 148617) | Freshwater microbial communities from Lake Tanganyika, Tanzania - TA2015008 Mahale S9 surface | ecosystem: Environmental > Aquatic > Freshwater > Lake | place: Tanzania: Lake...
TGAGGTTCCATGAGGTTCCATGTGGGGGTGGGTTGCTAAATGCGGCCTTCCTGCTGGTGTATCCAGGTTTTTAGTTCGCGCACATACTGCCGCAACTGCTCAGCCTTTTCAGCGTGCCAGTGATCCCCCGTGGCGAGGAACTGGCTGTTGTGATGATCGACAGCACGCAAAAGCTGCAGAATCACCGGATTCCACGGCTCGCGGACTGGCGTGTTCCACTCGCGGGGCACTGGTATCGGTGCTCATGCCGTCAGTCTGAACGTTCCATGAGGTTCTTTGAGGTTCCATGAGGTTCCATGAGGTTCCATGAGGTTCCTTGAGCTTCCATGAGGTTTGGCCTAAACGCCCAAACTGGCGGCAACGTTGCCCACCACTTGCTTCGCCACACGATCCATCAAATGCGCATAAAAAAAGCCCGCAAGCTCAGCAACTTGCGGGCCTCACAAATCCCCTCAACACCGCCAGCGTATCAGGCCTTTTGCGCACCATTTGCGCGGAGTCACCACCATGCGGGCTGAGCTTGCGGGCGGCGGCGCCATTCTGCATACGTTTTAGTGCGCAGGTAACGGCGGTATGCCTCCACGTCGCTGATAGTGGTGTCAAACCGCAGCTCGTCAGGCATTGCACGGGCAAAGCCGCTGACTTGTTTGTATGCTGCCAGCGTGGTCCCTGTGTTTACGCGGAACAGGCAGTAGGCATCCACAAGCGCGTCCAGTGTGGGATGGGTTTTGCCGTAGCGAATGCGATATTCGTTGGCCAAGGCCAGGCCATGCGCAATCATCCAGGCCATGTTTGACCCATTGGCACGGCCCCACACAGTGCAGGGATGGTTGATGAAGCCACGGTGACGGTAAAAGGTGCCGTCCTTTTTACGGATGCCGCCCCAGTCAAGGCACAAAGGGCCAAGGTTGACCGCCAGCATTTGGCAGGTCTCTACGGGCATTTTGACAATCAGCTTGGACGGTAGGCACCGAGCAGCGGCGGCAGGGTGCAAGTCACAAGCAAACAGATTCATCAGGCCTGGGGTGATTGCAGGGGTCGCCCCCTGGACCCCTGCATGATGCGGGCAACCAACTGAGGCGCGAAAGGGCTTTGTTGCAAAACGAAACACAACGCATTCCTACGGCGCATCGGGAACGGCACGGAACGGCACGGGAACGGCAAAACCCCAGTAGGGAACAAATGGAATGGATGGTATGGGTCTGAGTCACTTACGCACATAAAAGAAAACAGGGAGCAAGTTTTTTCTCCCTATAGGGCTGTAGGGGTGGGGATCCGTTCCTGCCGTTCCATCCGTTCCCCACAAGTGGTCTCAGCGTTGCGCATCCGTTCCCGCATTCCCTTTATCCGTTCCGCAGGGCACCCGCACCGCAAGCGACCGGGCCTGCATACCGTGGCTACCGTGGAACATTCTGCGGGCTTTGATAATGGCCTGGCTGAACTTCACCCTCCCGCTTACGCAGGAGCTGGAAGTAGAAAAACAGGCGCGGGCCATCCGCAACTGCGACGATATAGATGAGCTGCGATGCCTGGCCGAACAGTTATTTCGTATGTGGTGTCAGCAAGCCGATTTGACTGCACAGCTCATCCATCAAGTTGCCGGCGCCGAAGCCTTGTTGGCGCAGGCAGGTGTCGCAGAGCCCTTGGATCAGGAGTATTTGACATGGGCCAGCGCTATTAACCCGGAAACCTGGGGTTCATAACCACTGCCATACTGCGGGCCTCATCCATGGCTTGGCTGCGCGTGTGCTGAGGCTGGCCCCAGTAAACAACGCAGCCGTCGTGGACCCATGGCACAAACACAGTATCCAATCCGTGGACCTGCCTTTGTACGCCATAACAGGGGTGGGACTGGCCTTGGTAACAGAACGCTTCAGCGACGATCACTGCGCTGCGCGTATTTAGCAGCTAGTCCGGTGTATGTGGCGTGGGCTGGGTGCCTGGGATCGTGGCGGCCATCCTCTTTGTACCAAGCGTCCAAACGGTCTTGGATGGCCTGCTGTTCAACGGGGTTGCAGTTGGAGTCCATAGGGATGAGGTTGCATGAGGTTCCTTGAGGTTCCTTGAGGTTCCTTGAGGTCTATTGAGGTCTTTTGCGGCTCCCTGGCTTGGCGTTTTGCACCATGCCAATAGGGCTCCGCGACAGTTCTAATTGAGCAATCTGCCACTCTGCGCCGGCCCGCGTTGCAACGAGGTAATGAGGGAAGCCCCCTGGAGCGGGCTGCACCATCTCGACTATGTAGCCTTCTTCAAGCACAGACCAACCACGGACAAATACCCTCTCACCAATCCGAAAGCGCCAGGGCTGCGAGTTGAGAAGCCGCGTGTTCATCAAACGGCACGGATTTCGGTGTTCCAGCCCCAGCAACAGCGCAGCAGGCTGGACCGTTCAATCGCAGCATCAAGGTCAGGTGCGAGCCAGGCTTGCGCCTTTGGGCCAAGGCCCAGCACCGGCGGCAACAACAGGCCCTCTCCCTGGTCTTCGGGTGCGGTGACCCAGGCACCGCCACGAATTAAGGCGTAGCTCACTGGTCTCGATCGCTCGTTGGCGGGCCAGCCAGTGGTACTCCATCTTGCTGCAGCTGTTCGCAGGCGCGTTGTCTGCCGGCCAGACAATCGGCTTTCGTCATGTCTGTCAGGGTGCTGGTCAGAGCGAACCAGAACCCGGCCGCCAGGCTCAGGCACAGGGCGCTAGATGCAAGAAACGTTCGCATGGTACTGGTGGAATGCGTTTTTACAAGTTCTGGGCCAAACAGCAAAGGCGCCAAGGCCCAGGGCGGCCAGCACAAGGCAGCCGCATGGATGCAAAGTGTTGTGAGTGCGTGTGGGGTGGTGCGAAGTTCGCCTTCGCTGCTGCAATCATGCAAGCCCTGGCCGCTGAGCGCCAGACGTTGATGCAAAACGAAATGAGGCAGCAGTTGCGGTTTCAGGTGTCGTACAGGTCGCAGTCGGCCGCGAAGCCGGGCCCTTCCTGCAATGGGTCTGGGAACCCGAAGGCACAGCGGTCGTTCCAGTGGCAGCAGGCGTAGCAGCTTGGCTCGTTGTTGGCAGGTTGCACAACCTGGCCGGATGCTGGTGGAGCCCAGCGGGCGATCTCAGGGTGCAACTTGGCATGAGTGGCGCCATAACGCACCTGCCGAATGGTTTCAGGGCTGAAGCCAACCTGTTTAGCCATTGCGTAATGAGTAACGTCCCGCGCCAGCAGGACTACCCGCACTTGTGCCGCCGTAAGCCGGGCGGTGTTCTGGCGGCCGGGAGGCTTCATCTTTTGCCTAGCAATCGCAGCCAAGCTGGGACGCTGACCGTCCCAAACTGTCCAGCGGTGGCCGCAGTGCAGGCAGTTATGCCGGCGGCGGCGCGTACCGTTGCTGCACAAACGCGACTCAACGACATCCGTGTGGCTGCTGAAGCACAAAGGGCAGCTCTCATGACTGGACATCCTTGAGGTCTATTGAAGTTCCCTGAGGTCTATTGAAGTTCCATGAGGTTCCATGAGGTTCCAAGAGGTTCCCTGAGGTTCCCTGAGGTCTGTTGAGGTTTTGCGAGGTCAGTGCTGTTGCAGGCGCGTCAGCGGTGTTGCGCCTTCAGGCCTTGGGCGCCGTGGCGGACGCAGGCCGGGCACCTGCACGGTAGCTACCCGATGCCTTGCGCGGTGTGAGGTAGGTGTTGCCGCAACGCATTTCGGTGACAAAGCTGTCCAGTAGCGTTTCGGCCACTTCTTGGCGGGCGGCAACAGGGAACAGCCTGTTCCAGTTGTCAGTGATGCCGCCGTGCTCCCGGCGGTATTGCTTGGCAATGGCCACCAGCGTGTAACGGCTAAGCAGACGCAGGCCCAGGTCGTAGATGAACGTGTCTTTGCGCCACTTGCGTTCCAGGTTTTGCAGGGCCGGCAGCAGGTATGACTCGTAGCAGCGGCTGTCGTTGGAGGCGTACAGGTGTAGCTCGGTGGCTTCGTGCGTTGTGAAGTACATGGGTGTGATGCAGGTGGGGTGGATTGGGCCCCGGTCGCCCAGGGCCCGAAGGGGTCAGGCGTTGGCCGCAGTTAGGGCGGCCATCTCCACGGCTTCCAGGATTGCTGCCTTTGCGGCGCTGCCTATGGGCTTGCCGTCAACTGTTTTCTTGATGCCGTGCTTGCGGGCCAACAACCGCATGTCGTAGGCGGAGAGGTTTTCAGCAAGCTGGTGTAACTGGGCAAGCTGGTCCGTGATGGGGGCGCTGGCGGGTGCGCTGGCGTCGGCTGTTGCGGCGGCAGGCGTGTCAGCCTTTGCAGCCTTGCGGGCGGCGCGGCGTGCGGCGCGGTTGGCGTCAGCCACAGGCTTTTGAAACAGGCCAGCGGTCTTGAGCAGAGCCCGCAGGTTGGTACGGGTTGTGCCGAACTGGCTGGCGATGTCTGCCTTCTTGGCGCCGTTAGCAATGAGCCCAGCGGCTTCGGGCAGCCAGGCCGGGAGTGCGGTAGTGGTTGTCATTGGGTTGCTCCTTTGGGGTGGTTGTGGGGCATCGATGGCCCCGACACTTGAATCATGCAGGGAGCCATCGGGCGGCCGAAAGGAAAAAATCGGCGGATGTTGCAGAACGAAATGAGGCAGTTCAGCGCAGGGTGGGATTGCGTTGCTCAGCCGTCAGACTGGGGTGGCTGTCCCAGGTTTCTTCGGGCTCGGGCTCGTCAAAGTCGTATACCGAACACCAGCAAGGCAAAACGCCATAGAGCGCGGCGTCATGCGTTGCCGTGTATTCGCTCTTGCCGTCACAGTCCAAGCAACGGCCCAGGCCCTCGATCAGGAGGAAGGTGGCTAGGGAGTAAGTTTCGCCATCGTCCAGGTCATCCCAGTCGTCGTTGAGAAGGGCATCTGCCCAGTGGGTCGGCAACTGGTATTGAGACATTGCGGGGGCCGTGTTGGGTGCGATGGGCTTGAGGCGCGGCTCAGTTATGAATGGCGAAGTGGCAGGCGAGCTCTTCGTCGGTCCAGGTGGGGTTCATCAGAGCCACGCCGGCGACCTTGGCTTGTATGCGGCGAACGTTGCCACCGATCTCGGCTTGGATAGCGCGAGCAATGGCGAGGGTACGAGTGGCTTTCATGGTTGGGGTGGGGTGGTGGAGGCGTCGCTGCCCCCTGACACTTGAATCATGCAGGCAGCTCACTGAGCAGCGAAAGGAGCCTGTTGCAAAACGAAACAAAGGTGGGCCGGGACCGGCCCTACCCGAGCTGCGCGATGGCCAGCTCGCGCACTTGGCGGAGCGTGCAGACCTGGGGCTTGGCTGCGCCGGGCAGGTAGACGCGGTATGTGGGGCGACCGTGGATGCCCCGGCGGCTGCTGCTGAAAGCGGCCCGGTTGTTGATGACGCCGATGCCAGCTTCGCCAAGGATGCTGAGGGCTTCGTTGATGGTCATGGTTGGGGTGGGGTGGTGGGGGCATCCCTGCCCCCTGACACCTGAATCATGCGTGGGCTGCGCCGAACAGCGAAAGGAGCCTGTTGCAAAACGAAACAAAGAGGGACCGGGCCTCCGATACCTCCATCTCCGGTAGCCACGCCACCCCTGACATGACTACGGAGGCGCCCACCCTTACGGGGAGGGCCGACCCGGCTGGCCGCAGGCTACCGGCTAAACGCGGCAAAGGTAGCCGGACACCTTGCCGTCAATAACAAACCTGGCGCTGTAGCCGCCAGGGTGCGCAAACACTTCGGCATGAAAGGCGTCGGCGCTGTCGGTGCTCCAACGGCTGGCGGCCAGGCTGGCCAGGGCAGCATCGGCAGTGGGGAAGTTGCGCAGCGTGGCCCAGACCTGCGGGCACACGTTGTCGGGGCAAGCGGTGAGGGTGGTCATGGTTGGGTGGGGTGGGGGTGATCGGTAAGCGTTATTCAGGCATGGTGGCGTAGGCGCCAGCCACTTCCTCGTCGGTCCAGGTGGGGTTCATCAGCACAATGCCGGCAACCTTGGCGAGGATGTGAAGGAAGCTGCCGCCGACCTCGGCCTGTATGGCGCGAGCGATGGTGGAAGAGCGGGTGACTTTCATGACTGGTGGGGTGGTGTGGGCGTCGCCGCCCTTGACCCCTTCATCATGCGTGCTCAACCCGAGTGCTCACATCAGGGCTGTTGCAAATTGAAACATTGTCGCCGCCCTGGCCCTGACTGCGGTGGCGGCGGGCTTCTTCATAGCGGCGACGGCTTTCGAGGATTGCCTTGGGACTGAGCACTAACGATGCCCCGCCCGGCGGATCGTTGGCATGGATCAGCACGCCTGCGGCCTCCAGGGTGTCCTGCAGCTTGCTAAGGGTGCTCAGGCGGGGCGACATCAGGCCTGCTTCCATCCTTGCCACGGTGACGGTGCCGACGCCAGCTGCAGCGGCGAGTTCACCCTGGGTCCAGCCGATGGCCAGCCTGGCAGCACGTAAGCCAGCAGTAAGGCGCTGCTCACGCGTTGTCGCAATAGGGGGTATGCGTTCCGACATCAACCGTTCCGCGCCAGCCATTCGGCAGGCTCGTAAACCAGCTCGTAACGGTCCAATAGGCGGTGCGTCCTGCCGGCAAGAAAGTTACGGACTGTGCCTGGGTGCAAATGCAGGCGGTCAGCCAGTTGCGACTGCTCACCCAGCATCACTTCCAGGTTGCAGCGCATGGTCGTGTCGCGCAGCACCCAACGCGGCCAGTCTCTCTGAATGTTCGGCCGGTCGCTTGGGTGGCGCTTGTACCACCATATAAAGGTGCCGCCCTTGCCATAGCTCACATACTGGACAAGGCCGTGCCGGCGTAACCGGAGCATCGATTGATTGGTGGTTTTAGCGTGGCTGCCAAAGGTCACCGCCAGGTCAGCCAGCCGGTGCCAGCCGGTGCCCAGAGCGCTCAAGTGGACAAGATTGAGCACGTCTTGACAGCGGTACTGCCGGCGTAGCCATGTGATGTAGTCGGCGTCCATGATTGGTGGCAAGGCCCGCCAAAGCGGGCCCAGATGCAGATCAGAAAGGTATGTCGTTGTCCGTGGGCTGTTGCTGCAAACCAACAGGCGGGGCCATTGCAGCCACCGGAGGAGCTTGTTTGTACACAGGCCGCTCCGGTGGCGTGCGCGTGGGCGCTGGCGCAGCCTGGCCCTGCTGCTGGCGCTCGCCAAACTTTTCAACGTTGTCTGCGACAAATACTTCGGCGATGCCAGTGCTGCCGTCATTCCGCGTGTAAACCTCAGGCGCTTCCACGCGGCCCATGAGCAGCACGCTGTCGCCCTTGCGGACGTAGTCGCCAACGTATTCAGCAGGCTTGCCCCAGATGGCAACCTTGACCCATCGCGCCGGCGCTTCCTTTTTACTTTGCCGCACGGCGACAGTAAAGTTCGCAACGATCTTGCCGTTGTCCAGGTATCTCAGCTCCGGGTCGCGGCCAAGGTTGCCTGTGAGTTGTGCTGTGTAAGCCATTTGTGCTCGTAATCGTGTGTTGTTAAAAGTGGGTACAAAATGCGCCCGCCGATGCGCAAGAATGGCGGGCCTTTCTTCGCGTGGCGCCAGTTCGCCAGCGTTTGTTCACTGAGCCGCCACCGATGGGCGAGCTCCTTGCTCGTTAAGTAGAGACGTTCACTCATAAACAGTTTCCCTTATGCGAATGGATCGTCAATCTGCCCGCTGCCTCCTTCTATTGGCGTGCTTGACAAATCCTGTTCTGCAGCGCCCACGGATGTAGGCGCAGTTTGTGACACTTCCACCATTGCAGCCATTTCTTTGATTTGTTGGTTAATGTCTGCTACGGCGTTTGTGCTACGCCTTCCATTTGATCGCTTTGGCTCTTCTTTGACCTGCACATACTGCACGTCTGCCAGTTCTTCGCTGGACTGCAGGCCCATCAATACTTCAGGGCAATGCAAACGTATCAGCCACGTCGCTGACCGGTATTTGAGCATCTGCTCTGGCATCGTGCGGTATTTGGGGTTCTTGGTCCAGCCTTCAGCCCTGGCAATTTGCATGGAAACGGTGCTGGTGACTGTTTGCCCAGTGGAGCGAATTGTTGCTTCCGCTGTCACACTCAAATCTTCGCCTTGCCCCTGCGTTGTCCAGGTGATTGGGCCGGTAAACGGCCCTCGCGTATTTGCCAACCCAATAGTGAAACTGGCGTCAAAGCCAGGCCGGCCGTTGACGACGTGAATGTTTTGCACAGCCCGCAGCGGGTCTATGTCAAGTGTCCGGGCCATCATTACGGCCACCATGCAGTCCTCAGCATGGTTTTGAAAGTGCGGCGGCACCATCCGGCTCATGCTCAATGCCTTGGCGCGGCGCCAGTCGAGTTCAAACTCCTGTATTTCGAGTTGGATTTTGGACGCCATTGCTGCAGGCGCCTGAGCCGTTGTGGTCAAAGCGGTTGAATCAGTCATTACACCAGTTAGGTAGGTCGAGGGGTTGGATGGTGTCGCCGTAACCAGGCCATTCGTTGGACTGGCGGCATGAAGCAATGAGGCGCAGGTCACGTTCAGCAACGCGGGCGCCGGCTGCAACCATTGCAGGGGTTGCCGCATAAACCGCCACCAGAAAAGGCGCGGTCGTTTCCACTGCCACGAAAAGGAAATGTTCAGCTTCGGCAAAGGGGCGTTGATACCAGTGGGCCTGAACGTGGTAACGCCACTTGGCCACCGAACGCTGGAAACCTTGGGGGCTGGCGTCTTGAGTAGTTTTGAGGTCAACAATCAGACGGCGGTCCGTGCTGTGCCAGTCGGGCCGGCTCTTGCATTCAAGGCCGGTCTCGTCGTCAGTCCAGAAGTAGCTGGCTTCCACAACCCCTGGCAGGTTGAGAAGGATGCTGCTGGCCGGGTGCTGATGCACTGCCTGGGCCATCCGCTGGATACGTTGGCCATCTTCAGCCGTCATAACCGTTTTGCCTTGGGCTTCGGCTTCAAAAGCGGCCCAGGCTTCTTTCCCAGCCTTGTAACGCCTGTCAATGCCATCAGGAGCGATGGCAAACTGCTCGCTCCATAGGTGGGGCTCCAGCACGGCGGTATGTAATGCGGTGCCCAGGACCATGGCGTCGGTTGGAGCCATCGGTACGCGCTCTGGGTCAAGAAAGTTGGCCCAGTAATGCGCTGGACTTTTCGCAACCTTGTCCAGGTGGCTTTTCGAGACAGCAGGGTGCTCATGGTACTCCGCGTTGCTCAGTTCAATGGCAATGCAGGGGGTAGTCATCGCATGTTTTTTTGAAAAGGGGTGGTTACCCGCATCCTGCATCATCACTGAGTTTCACGGCTCTTATTGAAACAATTCTAAACATTACTTGCGTACCCGTATTTGCCGTGTTTTCCTTGTATTGTCAACGACTTACAAAGATTCCGGAAAGTGAAAGTAAAACTTAGGAAGTATCAGGAAGAGGGAGTAAACAACCTGCGGCTCGGATTTATGAGAGGTACACGTTGCTGCCTATACGTCCTGCCCACGGGCGGCGGCAAGACGGTCATTTTTAGCCACATTGCTGAGCAAGCCGCCCAACGCGGTAACCGCATTTGCATATTGGTCCACCGGCAAGAACTGGTAGATCAAGCCAGTCGCAGCCTGCAGGCGCTGGGCATGGACCACGGCGTTATCGCTGCCGGCCGCAGTATGGATTTGAGCCACAGCGTCCAGATTGCCAGCGTGCAAACCCTGGCGCGGCGGCTGCATCGCGTTCCAGCTGACTTCTTCGGTTTGTTGATTGTTGACGAGGCACACCACGCCGTCGCTGGTCAATGGTCAAAGGTGATTGACCACTACGCCAGGGCCAAAGTTTTAGGGGTCACTGCGACCCCAGAGCGTTTAGACGGCCAGGCTTTGGGCCATTTCTTCCAAGAGATGGTCATCGGGCCAGATGCAGCTTGGCTCACGGAAGAGGGTTACCTGGCGCCGGCCCGCGTGTATGCCCCACCGAACAAGTTGGACATGAGCGGCGTCCGCAAGCTGGGCGGCGACTACCGCATGAATGAAGCAGAGCAGCAGTTGCAGCAGGCGGGCATCATGGGCGATGCTGTGACTCACTATCGCCGGCACCTTGCGCCGGGCACCGCTATCGCGTTTTGCTGCACGGTGGCCCACGCACAGGCGGTAGCCGATGCCTTCAACTCCGCCGGCTTTCCTGCTGCAGTGATTGACGGCACCATGGACAAGAACACCCGGCGCGGCCTGATCGAGGCCCTGGGCGCCGGGCGGATCAAGGTGCTGGCCAGCTGCCAGATCATCAGCGAAGGCACCGACGTTCCCAGCGTCACAGGCGCGATCCTGCTCCGACCTACGCAATCGCTTGGCTTGTTCCTGCAGCAGGTGGGGCGATGCTTGCGCCCGGCGCCTGGCAAGGACCACGCGATCATCATGGATCACGTCGGCAACACCCAGCGGCACGGCCTGCCCACTGACCCGCGTGACTGGAGCCTGAAGGGCCGCAGGAAGCGCAACCGTGACGCCGCCCCGCCAGTGAAGGTATGCGACGGGTGCTTTGCCGCCATCCCATCGGCGGCCACCGTGTGCCCCGTGTGCGGCCACCAGTTTCAGACTGAGAGGCGCGAGCTGGCCGTTATTGACGGCGATCTTGTGGAGCTTGCCGCGTTCCGCGTGGGCGATTATGTGACGTTCAAGGATGAGCCCGCCCGTGCCACGCACCCGCTTCCGCCGATGCGGGTGGAGGCGGTAGCCCGGTTTGACACCGGCTGGCACGCCCGCCTCCTGCTGCGATCACAGACAGGCAACGAACTGATCGTGCCCAATGTTGGGCCAGGTGCGGCCTGGTCCTCGGAATGGACCCCCTGCGCAGAGCTGCGCCTGGTGAAGCGCGGCAAGGACGAGGAGCGTGCGCAAGCGAAGACCCTTGAAGCCCTGCAGGCCCTGGCCGCACAGCGCGGCTACAGTCCCGGCTGGGCACATCACATCTGGAACGCCCGTCAGCACCGTCATGGCCGGAGGGCGCAGCAATGAGCACGTCGTCCAAAATTCAATCCGTTTGGCGTTGGGCTGTGGCGCTGCTCGCCTGTTCCGCAACAACACAGGCGCTCTTAAAGACCACTCCGGCCGCCTGGTCCGCTACGGACTCTGCACCGGCAGCAGCGACCTTATCGGGTGGCACACGGTCAACATCACTCCGGACATGGTGGGGCAATCGGTGGCCGTTTTCGTGGCAATCGAAGTCAAGGACAGGGCCAGGGCTACGCCCGAACAGCTGCGATTCATTGAGGTGGTCCGTGCCGCTGGTGGACTTGCCGGCGTGGCTCGGACAGTGGACCAGGCCCGCGCCATCCTTGACGGCAGAGCCTGATTTCAAATTGCGACAGCCCACCTTTACCAACTGCCCAGCACCCGCACACTGGGCCGGTCAACCTGCATCGCCCGCGATGGCAACACTCACCCCTCAGCAGTGCCTGCAGCGCCTGCGATGCCTTTACCGAGATGCCATGAGATGCTCGCCAGCCAACGACGAGGCCGTCCTCAGATGGGCCAAGCAACCCGAGCACTGGGCCACGCAACAGATACAGCACCGCAACTGGACTTATACAGCAGCTGAAGGAGTAGTCCGGGCCTGCCGCATTTTTCGCAAACGGGCCGCCCTGGCATTGGGACCTCAAGGAACATCAATAGACCTCAAGGAACTTCAAGGGACTTCAGCTGCCATAGCGCAAGAGGCCGACGCATGAGACCCCAGGAATTGCGCGACTCTGTGGCGTTTGCCGCTGGTGTTTCTTACGAGCGGCGCCGCATGGGTGAACTGCTGCGCCAACGTGCCGCCCTGCTGGCTCACATGCCAGGGTCCACGCCTCGCACTGTTGTTACAGAGCTACGCCGGTTGGCTTTGGAGATTGAGAAAGAAAGGTTGGACTAACCATGGCTGACCTAGTGCGGGCCGCCCGTGGGCGCTGGCCGGAAATCTTGGCGTGTCTTGGCGGCCTCACCGACCAGCAACTGACTGACGCGCATCAGCCTTGCCCTTTGTGCGGCGGCACGGACCGCTACCGGTTTGATGACAAGGACGGTAGTGGATCCTGGTTTTGCAACCGTTGCGGCGGCAAACACCAGAACGGCGGCGCTGGCAACGGTATGGACCTGCTGATGCGCGTCAAAGGCTGGGATTACAAACAAGCCGCACGCGCTGTTGAAGAACACCTGGGTATCGGTGCGGAAAAAGCCCCGGCACGGCTTTCTGCTGCAGCGCCACGCTCGGCCACAAAGCCTCAAGGAACCTCAATAGACCTCAAGGAACCTCAGGGGACTTCAACTGCGTCCATACCCGCGCCGCCTGTTGCCCCTCCTACCAGTGGGGCTGAACATGTTTGGCAATACAGCCCAACTTTTTACGTTTGCCGCTTTGCCGGCAAAGCCATTCGCCCGCTGACTTGGAATGGTGTTGTTTGGAGCTGGAAAGCCCCGTTGGGCGATAGCCGCCCTTTGTATAACGAGGCTGGCCTGGCCGAGCGGCCTGATGCCAATGTGCTGGTAGTTGAAGGCGAGAAAACAGCAGACGCCGCCGCGCTTTTGTTTCCGCAAGCTGTGGTCGTCACATGGTCCGGCGGCTGTAAGGCCATTAGCAAAACAGCATGGAGCGCCCTTGCCGGGCGAAAGGTTGTGCTCTGGCCTGATCACGATGCGCCAGGTGAGCAGGCGATGGATGAGTTGGGGCAGCGTTTGCTGCAACTGCCGGGGGTCACTGTGCGCATCGTTGCCAACGGCCCCACATGGAAAACCGGTTGGGACCTGGCTGACGCCCAGTGGACCCAGCAGCAGGCCGCCGCCTGGGTAACGGCCCATATCAGTCATGTGGCCCCCAGGGCTATCCCACTGGCTGCCACAGCCGCTGATGCTGAGCCTGACTCAGCGCCGCCGTTTCAGTGCCTGGGCTTTGACGGCGAAAATTATTACTACCAGCCAAACAACACCGGCCAGGTGATGCGCTTGAGCCGCGCAAGCCACAACAGTACCAACCTTGTCGCGCTGGCCCCGTTGCCCTTCTGGGAATCGCTGTACCCCGGCAGTCGCGAAGGTGTGAAATGGGTGGCCGCAGCTGCCAGCCTGTTCCAGCAGTGCTCAGCCGTTGGCGTCTACAGCCCTGAACGCATACGAGGTAGGGGCGCTTGGCACGATGCCGGCCGGGCTGTTGTGCATTTAGGCGACCGTTTGATCGTTGATGGTGAAACCATGCCGATCACGGCCGCGCTTCAGTCGCGTTACCTGTACCAACGCGCCCAGGCATTGGAGGGCCCCGGCCATTGCCCGTTAAATGCCGATGAGGCTGCCCTGGTGGCCGCCTTGGCCTGCCGATTTCGCTGGGAAGTACCAGCTTCTGGCCTGCTGTTGGCTGGCTGGGCCACTTTGGCGCCTATTTGCGGTGCGCTGGACTGGCGCCCGCACGCTTGGTTAACAGGCGGCGCCGGCACTGGCAAAAGCGCCATCCTGGACAAGTTTGTGGCCCCTTTGCTGGCCGACCTTGGCTTAAACGTCGCCGGCAACACAAGCGAAGCCGGTTTGCGCCAGGCATTGCGCAGTGATGCGCTGCCTGTGGTGTTTGATGAGGCCGAATCAAACGAAAAACAGGACCAGTACAGGATGCAGAACGTGCTGGCTTTGGCCCGCGTTGCCAGTAGCGAGTCGCACGCCAAGATGCTGAAGGGCAGCCCGAGCGGGGAAGTGACACGCTTCCATATCCGCAGCATGTTCTTCATGTCGTCCATCACGACGGCACTAAAGCAAGGCGCAGATCGCACCCGGTTTGCTCAACTCACACTGCGCAACGGCAATGACACACCGAAGGATGAGCGCCAGGCCCACTGGGAATCTTTAGAGCGCGACCTAGAAAAAACCATTACGCCTGAGTTTGCTGTGCGGCTCATCGCTCGCACTGTGGCGTTGATCCCAATGATCCGCCAAGCGTGCCGCGTGTTTACCCGCGTAGCTGCTGATGCCTTTGACAGCCAGCGCCAAGGTGACCAATACGGCACGCTTTTAGCCGGCGCCTGGGCATTGATGCATGATCATGTCCCAACCGAAGCTGAAGCCCGTGCGCTGATTGAGGACAACGACTGGGAGCCTTACAGCCAGGCCACTGAAGTACCCGACGAGGTGCAGTGCATCCAGCGCCTGCTGCAGCATCAAATTCGTATTGAGACAGATCACGGCACTTTTACCCGCACTTTGGGCGAGGTCGTTGAGCTGGCGCAGGGTGCCGAGATGAGCTTGGACATTAGTACCAACCTTGCGCAGGCTGCCTTAGGCCGCAATGGCCTTCGCGTGGAGGACACAGGGCATCTCCTGGTGAGCAACACTGCCCAGGCCATACGGACGATTTTGCAGGACACAGCCTGGGCCCATTCTTGGGCAACGGTGCTCGCACGCTTGCCCGGTGCTGAGCGGGCCGGTGTTGTGCATTTCAAAGGCGCAGGGGCCAAATCCCGCGCGACACGCTTGCCATTGGCGGCACTGTAACCAAGTTACGCCCTGTGTAACACCCTAAAACCCTTGCAGTGCAGGGGTTTTCGCGTATGTTGCAGCGGTTACGCCAACCTGGCGCAATAGCCCCCCTTTGTGCTGTGTGTGTGTGTGCCCCTCCTTCTTCTTTTTTTTACCTCTCTTAAAAAATAGGTGTAACGTGTAACGCATGGCACCTAAAGCCTTCTGGCGCAAAGGTTTACATCCGTTACGCTGACCGTAACCACACCGTAACCACCGCACGCGCAAAACCTCAACAAACCTCAACAGACCTCAGCGGCCCTCAAGGAACCTCTGAAAGCCTCTGCCCCCCTAGCCTGGATACAGGAGGCCCGTTCAATGGCACAAATTGACATTCGGCTCACTGCTCGGGTGCTTGGCGACAAAGAGCTGGTCGCCGCGCTGCAGCGCATGTCTGCCCAGGACATTCCAAAAGCTGTGAAGCATGGCGTAAAGATTGCCGCCCGTGGTGGGCGCACTACCCTCGCCAAGGAAGTCGGCCAGCGGTACTCACTCAGCGCAGGGCGCATTAAGCAAGACGTATCCCAGCCCACCTATCGGGATGGTGGGCAAACAGCAATCATCAGGACCAGCCGCAAACCAATAACGGCAATGCAGTACAAGGCAAAGGAAACAGCCAAAGGCCTGTCCCTTGCCATTTTCAAGGGCCAGCGCAGCATCGTGAAGGGCGGCTTTATTGCCAAGGGCCTTCCTTTTAAGCGCAAGGGCCAGGCACGTCTGCCCCTGCGGGTGGTCCATGGGCCGTCCATCCATGCCATCTACACAGGTGGCAAACACAAAGGGGCCATCCAGCAAGCCACTGAGCAGCGCATTGAGGAGCAACTGCAGAACGGCATTGTGCAAGGCATCAAGAAGGTGTCTGCAGGGTTTGTCAGGTAAGGCAGTCGGGGGCAACCCCTGCACACATCCCACAAAGGCACAGGGCGTCCGCTGCGCAACCCAGGGGCATCCCTTGCCTTTGTTGCCCACACCCCCCCGCCGGGTTGGGTCCCCCCTGGCCGGCCAGCCTGCGGGCGCCACGCTCCCGTTTTTTGGCCAGTGTCAGCGGTTTTTTCGGGTTGCGAAAAGCATTGCGCCGCAAGGGATTACAGACTCGCCTGTCATTTTGCCTGCCGCTTTGCCTCCCTCCATGGCAGGCAAGTTGACAGGCTGGCGGAGATTTTCAATGAATCGGCAACCACCGGAAAGCCGAGGGAAACCAATACGTTAGAGGTTGCGCTTTGGTTGCTTTTGTGGCCTATTGGGTGTCTAACATTTGCCAAGCCACCCCACCTAGCCCAAACCATGCCCGTCTCCATCAAGCCAGCCATGGCCAAGCGAGTTGAGGTTTGGCCCGCCGACAAGCTGGTGCCTTATGACCGCAACCCGCGCACCCACTCCGAAGAACAGGTAAACCGCATTGCCGCGTCCATTGTGGAGTTCGGATTCTTAAATCCGGTCCTGGTCGACACGCAAGCTGGCATCATCGCCGGCCATGGCCGCCTGATGGCCGCCAAGGCTTTGGGCTTGGATGAGGTGCCTGTAGTGGTGCTAGACCACCTGACCCCGGCGCAACGCAGGGCGTATGTGATTGCCGACAACCAACTGGCCCTGAACGCTGGCTGGGATAACGAACTGCTGAAAGCTGAATTGGCAGACCTGGAAGGCCTGGAGTTTGACTTGACCTTGCTGGGTTGGGGCGATGACCTGCCCAGCTTTGGCGCCGAGTTGGATTACAGCGTGTTGGACGGCGAGGACGACCTGGACAAACAGCTCGACGAAATGGCAAGTGACGTAAAGAAGGCCATACAGATTGAATTTGAGCCTGAGCACTACGAAGAAGCCCAGGAGCTGGTCAAGTTCTGGCGTGCGCAAGGTGGCTACGTCGGCATGATGCTGATTGACAAGCTGGCCGCTGAGAAGGCCAAGCTGTGAAGCAGGCAGTTTTTTTGACTGGGGCCATGGGCGCCGGCAAAAGCACAATCATTGAGCGGGCCGCCTTTGTTGGGCAATCCAATTACGTTTGCCGCTGCCAGGAGTTCGACATTCTGGGCCGTAAGCAATTTGGTGCCGACAGCCTGAGCGGTGACAGCAAGGCCGAAGTCTGGGCCAGCCTGCAGAACTACACCGGCAAGCTGGTCATCGCTGGCCAGTATTACTCAGCCAAGAAGGACATCGGTGTTCTGCAGGGTATGGGCTTTGACCTGGCTTGCATTCTGCTGAACGTGCCGCGTGATGTCGTTTACCGCCGGGTGTTGCAGCGCGGCAGCGGTGGCTGGAACGAAAACACATACGCATCCAACATGCGCAGCCGGGTCAGTTTTTTCAAAGCGTTTCCTGGCCCGAAAGCCATTTGGAGAAACGAAACTCCTGCTGAATCCGAAGCCAACTTTCGCAAGCTGTGCCAACTATGAAAACTGTCCATCTGCAGAAAGTGGCCCACGCCTTCAAGATCAATGACGAACCGGCCGAACGGCCTCCAACCTTGTTTGAAGACACGATGTTCATCGGGGAGGAGGGAAAGCCTATTGGCTTTTACCTGGCCAAGCTGCCTGAACGCCTGCAGGCCCTGGTGAACATTGCCGACGCTGAGCTGAACAGCGATCGCGTGCCTAAGAGCCTGATGGAGCGGAAGCAGCCGATGGGTAAAGGCCCTGACGGCAAAATGCAGTACAGAATCGTGGATCAGTATTCATGCATTCTGGGCAGCATCCCGCCTAAACCACATATGAGGCGCGGCTATCCCAACCGAAGCGCCGTGCATACCGTGGCCAGCGCCCGCACTTTTGTCAAAGCCATGATCAAGGCCGGCACAGAAGCCTTGGGCATTGTTGAGCAGGCAGCCCCGGAGGTGTATGCAATGCATCGTGAAGCCGTGCTGCGCCGCGTGCCTGAGAAGTGGCGTTTTGCTGAGCTGTTCAGCAGCAGTATCAGCAACTGCAACATTGCCGCCCGGATGCATCAAGACAATCTGAACGTGAAGGGTGGGATCAATGCAATCATCACAAAGCGCCGCAACGCCATCGGCGGCAACCTGTTCGTCCCTGATTACGACACCACTTTCAACAGCGCGGATAACTCGCTTCTTGTTTACCCGGCGTGGCGGAACTTGCATGGTGTGACGCCCATTGTGCCAACGCATCCAGGCGGCTACCGGAACAGCCTGGTCTGGTATGCGCTGGATGCTTTCTATGGGCACTAACGATGATGCAGCTCAGCTGGGCCGGGTTTGATGCAGCTATTGACCTGATCGCTGCGCAGTGCATCCAAGGCAGGCGCAGCGGCGTCTATGGCGCCAGCCCCGCCGGATTGGTCATGGCCGTGGCGCTGTCGCACAGGCTGGACCTGCCGCTGTTGCCTAAGCCTGCGGCTGGGATGTTGCTCGTGGATGGGGTGATTGCCAGCTGTAAACAGCTGCCCGACCTTATTGTTAAGTTTTATGACGTGGACGCCTGGTTCTGGGTGGACGCCAGCGATACCCAGCAATGGAACAGCGTTATCAAGATGGAAGGCGCTTGCCAGCCCATCGCATTCCCCTGGCAAGATGCGCCAACCTGCCGCGCCGTGCCGTTCATCACTGGGTTTCATGATTGATGATGCTTTCAATTCCTGAGTACGCCACGCACCGTGGGGTCAGCCCGCAGGCGGTGCGCAAAGCCATCAAAGATGGGCGGTTGCGGCAGGCCGTGACCCACACAGGGCGCAACGCCAAGATTGACCAGGCTGCCGCTGATGTGGAGTGGCGCCGCAATACAAGCCAGGCGCAGCAGCGCACGGCCGAGCAGATCAACACTGGCAAGGCTGCAGCTCAGGGCCTGCTGACTACCGGCACTGATGGTATGCAGTCAATTGATTACAGCAAGGCACGCGCTTACGGGGAAGGTTACAAGGCGAAACTATTGGAGATGGAGTACCGGGAAAAAGCCGGGCAGCTCGTGCGCGTGGATGAGGTAAAGATGGGAACGTTCAAGATGGTGCGCACGTTTCGCGATGCAGTGCAAAACATCCCTGTCCGCATAGTGAACGAGTTGGCCGCGATTATTGGCAACGTGGAGCCGGCCAAGCGCCACGAAATGCAGATCGTGATGCAACGCGAACTCGCCCGCTGTTGCGAGGCTTTGGCTAGCAGTGATGGCCCTTTCTAACGGCATGGCGGTCGTGTGGGCCGCTGCCCAGGATGCCATCCGCCCCGATCCGCTGCTGACCGTCAGTGAATGGGCTGACAAGCATCGGATGCTGAGCCAGCGAGCCAGCGCGGAGCCCGGCCATTGGCGCACCGTGCGGACGCCGTATCTGCGGGAAATCATGGACTGCCTGAGCGCCACAAGCCCGATAGAAAAAGTCGTGTTCATGAAAGGCGCCCAGGTGGGCGGCACTGAGGCCGGCAACAACTGGCTCGGCTACTGCATCGACAACTGTCCAGGCCCGATGCTGATGGTGCAGCCAACCGTTGAGATGGCAAAGCGCAACAGCAAAACGCGCATCGCCCCATTGATTGAAGAAAGCCCAACCCTGCGAGACAAGGTGCGTGACCCCCGCAGCAGGGACAGCGGAAACAGCCTGCTCGCCAAAGAATTTCCAGGTGGTGTGGTTGTCATGGCGGGCGCCAACAGCGCCGCCGGTCTGCGTTCAATGCCGGTCCGTTTCCTTTTCCTGGACGAACCTGATGCATACCCCGGCGACGTGGACGGGGAAGGTGACCCCTGCACTTTGGCCGAGGCCCGCACAAGGACATTCAGCAGGCGCAAAATCTTTTACGTTTCCACTCCCACGCTGGCCGGCCGTAGCCGTATTGAGCGCGAGTTTGTGGATAGCGACATGCGGTTTTTCCAGGTGCCTTGCCCGCACTGCGGCACGTTGCAGCAGCTGGTCTGGGAGCAAATGAAGTGGGAAAACGGGCGGCCTGAAACCGTCCGCTACCAGTGCGTCCACTGCGACGAACTCTTTGAAGAACACCACAAGAACGCCATCCTGCCAAAGGGCCAATGGGTGCCAGAGAACCCGGAAGGCAAGTGGCGCGGCTACCACATCAGTTCGCTGTATTCACCCCTCGGGTGGTTTAGTTGGCGTGATTGCGTTGAAGCATTTATGCAGGCGCAGAAATCTGACGAGGCGATGCGCGTGTTTCAAAACACGGTGCTCGGCCTTACTTATGCGGACACTGGCGAAGCCCCTGACTGGGAAGTGTTGTATGGCCGCCGTGAGAATTACCCCTTAGGTCAAGTGGCGGATGCCGCTGCGTTCCTCACCGCAGGTATTGACGTACAGAAAGATCGCTTGGAAATGGAAGTCGTGGCCTGGGGCCCAAACCTTGAAAGCTGGTCTGTCGATTTTGTGGTTTTACATGGCGATACGGCCGACGACGCTGTTTGGGAAGACTTGAGCCGGCAGGTGCAGCGCGAATACACCCGTGAAGACGGCATGACTGTGGCTATACGCATGGCGGCCATTGACAGCGGATTCCGCACGCAAGAGGTTTATCGCTGGGTGCATCGCCAGAGCGCCATGCGGGTGATGGCCGTAAAAGGCCGTGAACAGCAGGCCACGATCATTAGCCCGCCGACGCCAGTTGAAGTGACGATCCGTGGCAAGCGCATTAGGGGCGGCGTGAAAGTTTGGCCCGTGGGCGTGAGCGTGGCTAAGTCTGAGTTGTACGGCTGGCTGCGCCGGAAACTGCCTGAAAACCTGGATGACGGGTTGCCTTTCGGCTGGTGTCACTTTCCGCAGCACCCGGAAGAGTGGTTCAAGCAACTGACAGCCGAGGCCCTGATAAGCCGGGTGGTGCGCGGCTACCAGAAATACCAGTGGGAAAAAACCCGCGACCGCAATGAAGCCCTTGATTGCCGCGTATACGCCAGGGCCGCTGCAATGGCTGTCGGTGCTGACCGTTGGGACGCGACGCGATGGGAGCATGAGCGTGGGCTAACGTCAGGCAGCTCTGCCAAACCAGCGCAAACCAGCAGCAAACCAGGCGAAACCACGGTCAAACGGCGCAAAAGCACCTTCCTTTAGCCGATAACATGACTCAAGGAGGTTGATCGAATGTCCATGTTCAGCCAAGCCGGCCTCGCCGCGATCGAAGAAGCCATTGCAAGCGGCTACCTCAGGGTCCGCTACGACGACAAAGAGGTCCAATACCGCAGCCTGGATGAACTGTTCAAGGTGCGCGACATGATCCGCGCACGCCTTGGGCAAGGCACCCGCAGCCGCAAATACTTCAGCACGCAGAGGGACTACAAATGAACGCGCTGGATCAGATCATTGCCAGCGTCAACCCGCAAGCTGCACTCCGCCGGCAGCGTGCCCGCCTGCAGCTTGACGCCTTGCGCCGCTATGACGGCGCCAGCCGGGGCCGCCGTACCGAAGGCTGGCTGACGCAGGGCACAAGTGCCGACGCAGCCGCCGGCCCAGCCTTGAAAACCTTGCGCGACCGCAGCCGCGACCTTGTGCGCAACAACCCATACGCTGCCAAAGCGGTCGCAGTGATTGTCAGCAACACTGTCGGCACGGGCATCATCGGGCAGGCCCGCGCCGTGCGCAGTCGGCGTCGCAGTCAGCAGCTCACTGATTTACTGAGCAGCTGGGCCAACGACCCGCAACAGTGCGACTACCACGGGCGTATGGACTTTGCTGGCTTGCAAGCCCTGGCGATGCGTTGCGTGGTGGAATCTGGTGAAGTCCTGATCCGCCGGCGAACCCCCATCAGCAGCAGTAATCAGCGGGTGCCCCTGCAGCTGCAGATCATGGAGCCAGACATGTTGGATGACTCCCACGACGGCGCTGGTGATGACGGCAGCTTCACGCGGGAGGGCATCAAGCATGACGCCAACGGCCGCCGCCTTGGCTATTGGCTGTATGACGAACACCCTGGTGAAAATCATGTAAGGGTGCGCGGCTTTGGTAGCAGCTTTGTAGGCACTGACCAGATCATTCATGTATTCCGGCAGGACCGCCCACATCAAACCAGAGGGGTTCCCTGGGCATCCCCGGTGATCATTCGTTTGCGTGATTTTGATGACTACAGTGATGCGCAGTTGCTTAAGCAAAAGATTTCTGCTTGCTTTGCCGGATTCCTGGTGGACACCGAAGCGCCCGACGCAGGCATGGGCGCCGAACTGATTGACAAGCTGGAGCCCGGTGCGCTTGAAATCCTGCCCCCTGGCAAAGATATTCGTTTTGCATCGCCGCCCAGCGTTGGCGAGTTTGACAAAATTACACGCGAATACTTGCTGCAAATCGCAGCAGGTTACGGTGTCACATACGAAGCACTAACCGGCGATTTGAGTAACACCAGTTTTAGTAGCGGCCGCATGGGCTGGCTGGAGTTCCACCGCAATATTGAAGCCTGGCGATGGCAAATGCTGGTTCCCCAAATGCTCAGCCCGATTTGGAACTGGTTTGTGCAAGCTGGCAGCGTTAACGGCGTGCGGTTGGAGGGCATCGTTGCACACTGGACGCCCCCGCGCCGCGAATTGATTGACCCGGCCAAAGAAATTGAAGCAACGAAAAAGGCAGTACGTGCCGGTTTCTTGTCGCTTAGCGAAGCTATCCGTGAGTTTGGTTATGATCCTGAAGAAGTCTTCGACGAAATGGCTGAGGACAACGAAGCCCTGGACCGCCTAGGCCTTATCCTGGACAGCGACCCCCGGCAGGTCAGCGGCAGCGGCCAGTTAAACAGCGCAGCCCAGGCCAACACTGCAGCGCCGGCGGCTGACGAGCCTGAAGATGAGTAACCTTAGAATCAAACCGCCAGTGGAGTCGCAATGAGCGAACTACTCCAAACTCGGGCGATGTTCGCACCCGAGACCGTTGACGCCGAACAGCGCACGGTCGAGGTCGTGTGGACCACAGGCGCACGGGTGGCACGCTACGGCTTCGACGGCCCCTTCATGGAGGAGCTGTCGATGGACAAGAAGGCGATCCGCATGGAACGCCTGAACGCCGGGGCCCCGCTGCTGAACAGTCATAGCGCACTCGAGCTCTCCGACATTGTTGGGGTGGTTGAGCGTGCCTGGCTGGACGGCAACGAAGGCCGCGCCGTAGTGCGGTTTTCCAGCCGCGATGACGTTGAGCCCATCTTCCGGGATGTGCGTGACGGCATCATCAGGTCCATTTCGGTGGGCTACCGCGTCTGGAAATACGAGCGCAGCACTGAGGGTGATACCACGGTGATGCGTGCTGTGGACTGGGAACCCCATGAACTTTCCCTTGTCCCAATCCCTGCAGATGCAGGGGCCCAGGTGCGCTCAGATGAGCCGCCTACAGTTCACAACGAGCCTGTAAAGGACACCAGCCCAATGGAAGACACCCGCGAACTGGAGGTCGCTGCTCCTGAGCCCCCTGTGGCCCAGGACCGCGTCGCCTCCCCCGAGGACATCCAGGCTGTCATCGCTGCTGAGCGTCGTCGGGTGGCGGAAATCCGCCGTTCCGTTCGCGCCGCTGGGCTGGATGACTCCCTGGCCGACAAACTGGCAGAAGATGGCATTGCCATCGACGAAGCCCGCAAATGCATCATTGACAAAATGGCAGAGCGCGAAGCTGCTGCGCCCACCCGTACTCACGTGCAGGTGCTGGCCGACGAAGGCCAGAAGCGCAGCGAGTGCATGACCGCCACTTTGGAGGCCCGTTGTGGCCTTCGTGAGTGGGACGATCAGGCACGCGCCTATGGTCACAGCAGCCTGATTGACATGGCCAAAGACGCACTCGTGCGCTCTGGTCACAGCCTGGTAGGCATGAGCAAGTCGGAAATCGCCGGCCGTGCCATGCACTCCACCAGCGACTTTCCCAAGCTGCTGAGCAACATTGCTCGCAAGACCCTGGCAAACGCTTACGCCGAGGAGCAGCAAACCTTCCGCCCGATTGCACGTCAGCGGAACTTGCCTGATTTCAAGCCCGTGTACGAGCTTGAAATTGCCGGCCAAATCACCCCTGAGCCCTTGCTCGAAGGCGGTGAATACAAGGCCGCAACCGTTAAGGAGCAAGAAAGCTCCTGGCGGATCTACACCTACGGCAAGAAAATCAGCGTCACCCGCCAGCTCATCATCAACGATGATCTGGATGCTCTCAGCCGCATCCCCTCGATGATCGGCCGGGGCATGAGCCTGTTTGAGTCAAACGAAGTGTGGAAGCTCATCACTTCCAACGCCAAGATGGCTTACGACGGCAAGGCGCTATTCCATGCCGACCACGCAAACCAGGGCGCCGGAGTTATCGGTGAAGCTGCAATTTCTGCAGCCCGTAAGGCCCTGCGCAATCAGAAGGACATTGCCGGCAACCGTATCAACCTGCGGCCGCGCTACATGCTCCTGCCCACCAGCCTGGAAACTGCGGCTCAGAAATTCCTGAGCCCCATTCAGCCAAACACCACCGGCGACGTAAACATCTTCACCGGTTCCATGTCGTTGATCGTTGAGCCCCGCCTCGATGACGCCAGCGAAGTCGTCTACTACGTCTCCGCTGACCCAGCCCAAATCGACATGATCGCCTTCGGTTATCTCGACGGCGAGGCTGGCCCCCAGGTTGAAACCGTTAACGAGCGCGATCCTGATGGCACTACCATCTACGCCCGCCTCGACTTCGGCTGCACCCTGCTGAACCACCGGGGCTTCTACAAGTCCACCGGCGCCTGAGGACCTGAACCATGAAAAACTACGTTCAAAACGGCTGCAACGTTGACATCACTGCCCCCTATGCGGTGAGCAGTGGCGGCGGCGTTCTTGTGGGCGCCCTGTTTGGGGTTGCTGTTGCTGACATCGCTAATGGCGAGGTCGGCGCGATTGCTACCGAAGGCGTTTACAGCCTGACTAAGGCCACCGGCGCCGGTACAGATGGTGTTCAGGGCGCTGTGGCCTACTGGGACAACAGCGCCAAGAAAGTGACTGGCGTTGCCGCAGGCAACACCGTCATCGGACACTTTCT
>Ga0194116_10002400_pt1 | contig 24318 bp, 23 predicted proteins | sample TA2MahsurfametaG_4_FD_148617 | JGI IMG/M metagenome (GOLD analysis project Ga0194116, IMG submission 148617) | Freshwater microbial communities from Lake Tanganyika, Tanzania - TA2015008 Mahale S9 surface | ecosystem: Environmental > Aquatic > Freshwater > Lake | place: Tanzania: Lake...
AGCTTGCGGCGGATGGGCTTCCAGCGCGCTCGTTCAAGGGTTGCCAGATCAACGCCATCGAACAGGATTGACCCGGCGTCTGGCCGAATCAGCCCCAGCAGCAGGCGTGCGGTGGTCGATTTGCCGCACCCTGATTCGCCTACCAGTCCAAGCGTCTCGCCCGTCAGGACATCGAAGCTCACGCCGTCCACTGCCTGCACCGCCCTGCGTGGTCCACCCAACAAGGGGGTTGCAAGCGGGAAATGGCGTTTGAGGTGGGTGACCGATAACAGCGGCTGTCTGGCCTGGGTCACGGCGATACCTCCAGGCAGGCAACCTGATGACCCGGGCTGATCTCGACGAGCGCAGGCGTCTCGACTTGGCACCGCGGGGTGGCCTTATTGCAGCGCGGGGCGAACCTGCATCCCGGTGCGAGTGGCAGAGTGAGCGTGGGTACCGTGCCGGGGATCTGGGCCAGGCGCTCGCGGGGACGGTTGGCCGCGCCGCGCCGCGGGATGGAGCGCAACAGGCCTTGCGTGTAAGGATGCAGCGGCGATTCAAACAGCCGACGGACCGGAGCGCTTTCGACTATCCGGGCACCGTACATCACGCCCACACGATCAACCGACTCGGCAATGACGCCCATGTCGTGCGTGATCAGGAGCAACGCCATACCAAGTTGCTGCCGGAGTTCAGCGATCAGCTCGAGAATCTGCGCCTGGATCGTGACATCCAGTGCCGTGGTGGGCTCATCAGCAATCAGTAGTTTTGGCTGACAGGCAAGCGCCACGGCGATCATCACACGCTGGCGCATGCCGCCTGACAGTTGATGCGGAAACTCCCGGGCAATACGCGCAGCGGAGGGGATTCGAACGGCATCGAGCATTGCCGTCGCGCGAGTGAGGGCGCCTTGACGGTCCAGTCCCTCATGGAGTCGCAGGACCTCGGCGATCTGTTCACCGATTCGGAACACGGGGTTGAGCGAGGTCATTGGCTCCTGAAACACCATCGCGATCTCGCGGCCGCGGACCGACTGCATCTGCGCATCGGACAGTGAGGCGAGATCGCGGTCGCCGAACTGGATTACGCCGCGGATGATTCTGCCCGGCGGACGCACCAGTCGCATGATCGATAGTGCGGTGACGCTTTTGCCAGAACCCGATTCGCCCACAATGCCCAGCGTCCCGCCCGCGTCGACTGAAAAATCGACGGCGTCGACCGCGCGGACCGTGCTCGAGCTTCCAGTGAAGTCGACGGTCAATGACCGAACATCGAGCAGCGGCAGACTCGCGGCGAACGAGGGTTCGCGCGGCGACGACCGCGACAGCGTCGGTTGTGTCTCCCTGAGTGCTGCCCCCTGCACGAGCGCCGCCTCCGTTGATGCCGCCGGTATGTCCGGCGTGTCGTTAATTGGGATAGTACGTGCCGGCGCGCTCGTTCGTCCAATATATTATTTACTCGTAATTGATATGAAATGCGTATCAATCGATGGAACTAAAGCAGCTCCGATATTTTGTTGCCGCGGCTGAAGAGGAACACTTCGGCCGGGCGGCTGCGCGGGTTCATATTTCGCAGCCTCCGCTCAGTCAGCAGATTCAGGCGCTCGAGGCTGAGCTGGGCGTTGAGCTGTTTGATCGGGTGGGGCGCGGTGTCCGTCTTACCCGTGCTGGATCTGAGTTCCTTCTGCATGCCCGCAACGTGTTGCGCGACAGCGAGCGTGCGGCCCAGATGGCGCAGCGAGCCGCGCGCGGCGAAATCGGCAAGCTCGCCGTCGGTTTTGTCGGATCGCTTGCTTTTACCTATGTGCCCTGGCTGGTTCGTGAGTTTCGCTCGCGCTACCCGGATATCGGCCTGTCGCTGCATGAACTGACGATCGCGCAGCAGACCGACTGGTTTGCAGATCGAAGGCTGCAGATCGGACTCGTGCGGCCCCCGCTTGACGTGCCGGGCGTTGAAATGGAAACCATACTGCGCGAGCCGTTCGCGCTTGCGATTCCCAATCAGCATCGGCTTGCCGCGCTCGATCCTGTTCCGGTTTCTTCGCTGCGCGACGAGCCGTTGATCATGCTGCCCCGATTGGTGGGGCTGAGGTACTACAGTCAGGTACTCGGAATGTGTCATCGCGCCGGATTCAGCCCAATGGTGATTCACGAGATCGGTCACCTGCCCACTGCGGTGTCGCTGGTCGGCGCGGGGGTGGGGCTTACCATCGTGCCGCAGTCGCTTACGACGCTGCGGCTGCCGGGCGTCACGTTTCGAGCGATTGCTGACTCAACCGAGATGGCCGAAACCGCGCTTTGCTGGCGAAGGGAGTTATCACTGCCCGCTGTGGACCGGTTTCTGGATCTGGCCCGTCAGCTGGTCGGGGCGGGCCTCGCAGGCCTGGAGCGGGCGGCGGGTCAGGCCTCCAGCGCTTAAGCGGACCGACTTGCGTCAACCAGTTCCAACACCGCATCAGCGAAGCACTCGGGCTTTTCCTGCGGCAGGTTATGCCCCGCTCCGGGAACAACGCGGTGAGAACGCGGACCGGTAAACCTGTGCGCGGCCGCGCCCGCGTCCGCTGGCGGGCGCACGCCATCGTCAGCACCATCAAAGGTAATGCTTGGCACGCTGATGGTTGGCAACTGGGCAAGGCGTTGCTCGATCGCAGCGTAGGCGGGGTCGCCAGGTTCAAGGCCGTATCGGCAGCGATACGAGTGGATGACTACATCGACGAAGTCGGGGTTGTCGAATGCCGGGGCCGAGCGCTCGAACGTTGCATCGTCGAAGGCCCAGGTTGGCGACCAGCTTTGCCAGAGCAGTCGGATCAGTTCGCGCCGATACCTGGCAAGACCTGCTCGGCCGCGTTCGTTGTGGAAGTAATACTGGTACCAGAGGCTGCGCTCATTGGCTGGCGTATCGGGTTGCATCGCGCGGGCAACGTCGTGAATGTTGTAGCTATTGAGCGATACGAGGCCCGTGCAACGTTCGGGCCACAGCGCGGCGATCACGCAGGCCGCGCGACCGCCCCAGTCGTAGCCCGCCAACACCGCGCGCGGAACCTGCAGCGCGTCCATGAGGGATAACAGGTCAGCGCCTAGCGCAGCCTGTTCGCCTGAGCGTGGTGTCGCATCGCTGATAAACCGGGTGGGCCCAAAGCCTCTGAGGTAGGGTACGTAGACCCGGCAACCTGCCCGGGCGAGTCGCGGAGCGACCTCTTCGAATGCGTGGATGTCATACGGGAAGCCGTGCATCAGGAAAACGGGAGCGCCTTCAGCAGGCCCGCATTCATAAAGCGCGACGTTGAGGACACCGGCGCGGAGGGTGCGCGTATTGACGAGCGGGTTGGGCATGGTTCAAGCAGTCCTGGCGTTGTGTTCGGTTCGGTGCAGTTGCCTTGATCGGGTCCGCACCGCCGAGATCAAGGCCCGCGCTGCTGTGGTCAATTGAGTGTCCGTGCGGGTAATAAGCCCGATCTGCAGCGGCGGCAGCGCCTCGCGGATCTTGACGGTTCTGATCCGATCAAGGGCGGACTCGGCGATTGGCTTGGGCACCCACCCAACAAATTGGGTTTGGCTGATCATTTCCATGGCCGACCACACCGTATCGAGTGTGACCTTACATCGCGGGGGCTCAAGACCGTGGCTTGCAAACAGTTGGCTGATCACCGCGCCCGGCCCGTTCGTGGGGCCCATGATGATCCAGGGTTCGGCGCACAGCGCCCCAAGCGATCGCGCTGACGCTTTGGGGTGATCGCGCGCCACGGCAATGACGCCATCGACCTGAAACAGCGGTTCAACGCGGAAGTCGCTGCCCAGCCCGGTGGCGGGCACTGGCCCGATCGCGAAGTCGATCCGCTGGTCGCGAAACGCATCGAGAAGTTGCGGGTAAACGATTTCGTTGACCAGGACCTCGGCATCCGGCAGGGTCTGGAGCAACTGCCGAATGGCGAATGGCACCACCAGCATCATCGGCACGGGCGATGCAGCCACTGAGATCAGGCCACCGGTTTCACCGCGCAGCAGTTGCAGGTCTTCCTGACAGCGCTTGAGCTCTGCCGAAATGGTGCGGGCTCTTGCCGCCAGCGATTTTCCGGAAGGGGTCAGCACGGTACCCCGTGCGCCTCGAGCCACCAGCGAAACGCCCGCGGATCGCTCAAGCTGCGCCACGATGCGCGATAGCACCGGTTGCGTAACCCCGAGCCGCTTGGCGGCCGCGCCGATACTGCCCGCGTCAGAGATGGCAAGCAGCGCCTGCAGTTGTCGCAGCGTAATCGGATCATAGTACATGCCATGCTCCTACAACATGGGTCATGACGATAACAGCTCTTCTAGACCGAATGCGATTTGAGTAAAAAGGCAAATCCAAAAAAGGGAGAGGGCGATGACTGAGACAGCGCACCATGCGTCTCCGATCCTGATCGCCGGCGGCGGAATTGGTGGCTTGTCGGCAGCGCTTGCGCTGGCTGGCGCAGGACTGCCGGTACGCGTGCTGGAACAGGCCGATGCGTTCCGGGAAATCGGCGCCGGATTGCAGATTGGCCCCAACGCGTTTCGCGTATTCGAACGTTTGGGCGTCACCCAGGCCGTGTCTGATATCGCCACCTTTCCGAGCTCTATGGCAGTCATCGATGCCCTCGATGGTTCAACAATCACGTCGTTGCCGCTTGGCGAGGGTTTCACCAGGCGCTTCGGGTACCCGTATGGGTTGATGCACCGCGCTGATCTGCACGGCGTGCTGCTGGAGGCCTGCCGGGCACGTCCCGGGGCGATCGAACTCCTGACCGGCAGTCGGATTGCGTCGTTCAACGATGACGGTTCCAAGGTTCAGGTGGAAACCGCGGCGGGCGCCGTCCATCGCGGCGCGGCCCTGATCGGCGCCGATGGCCTGTGGTCGATGATTCGCCAGGCCCTGGTGGGAGACGGCGAGCCGAGGCTGGCAGGTCATGTCTGTTACCGGGCGATTGTCCCCACCGAGGACATTTCCGCCGTGCTCAAAGCCAATTCGATGGCCTTGTGGGTGGGCCCCAAGCTTCACATGGTGCTTTGGCCCATGCGCAAAGAGCGCTTCTACAACGTGACCGTCGTGTTCCACAGTGATCGTCTCGACACGGGCTGGGATGCAGCGGGAAATCGCGAACCCCTCCTGGAGCACTTCGCCTGCACCTGGCAGCCGGTGCGCGAGATGCTGGCGTCGATTTCGGACTGGCGAACCTATGTGATGCGCGATCGCGAGCCCATCCGCAACTGGAGTCGGGGCCGCGTGACGCTGCTTGGCGACGCTGCCCATCCGATGCTGCAATACCTGGCGCAGGGGGCGTGCATGGCGATGGAAGATGCGGTGTGTCTGGCCGACTGCGTAAGCGACACCACGGGGGCCTATGAGCAGGCTTTCATTCAATATCATCAGAAGCGCTATCTGCGAACCACGCGAGTGCAACTGACCGCGCGGCTCTATGGCCATGTTTACCATGCGGAGGGCGCAGCCGCTGATTTGCGCAATGCGTTCCTGCAATCGCGCACCGCTGACCAAACCTTCGATTCGATGGCCTGGATCTACCAGGCGCAATAACAGCCGATAACTTTCGAACAGGAGACTCCGAATGATTCCGCTTCAAAGCTTGCTCTCTCACACGCTCCGGACCGCATGCGCGGTGGGTCTTGCGCTCTGCGCCACGGTTCCAGCGTTCGCGCAGGACTATCCGAACAAGCCTGTTCGCCTGGTGGTTCCGGCATTCGTCGGAACACCTATCGACATTATTTCGCGTCAGGTGGCCACCCGCCTTACCCAGGAACTGGGCCAGCCGGTGGTGGTTGACAACAAGCCGGGCGGCACAGGCATCGTGGGTGCTTCAGATGTGCTGCGACAGCCCGCCGACGGCTACACCCTGATGACGCTCTACATGCCGATGACGGTCTCGCAGTCTGTGAACCGGCAGGTTACGTTTGATCTGAGACGAGACTTCGTCCCCATCGTTCAGACAGTCTTTTCCTACAACGTGCTGGTGGTGCCGCCATCGGTTCCAGTCAACACGCCGGCTGAACTCGTCGCGCTGCTGAAGTCCAAGCCTGGGCAACTCAACTTCGCGTCGGGCGGGGTGACCTCACCGGCGCATCTGGCGGGAGAGTTGCTTACGCTTCAAACCGGCACCCGCGCGCTGCATGTGCCGTACAACAACTTTCCGCAGGCCATTGGTGATTTGCTTGCGGGGCGGATCGAGTTCATGTTCGCCGCCACGCCGCCCGTGGTGGGGCACATCGCGGCCGGACGCCTCCGTCCGCTGGCGGTCACGGGTGATCGGCGTCTGCCGGTGTTGAAGGATGTTCCGACGATGGTCGAATCAGGCTTCCCAGACTTCGTCGTTCGAGACTGGCAAGGATTCATGGTCCGTGCAGGCACGCCGCCAGCAGTTGTTGAGCGCATCAACGCAGCGGTGCGTCGCATCGTTGCCAACCCTGAGGCGATTGAAGGATTGGCCAAGCTTGGCGCGGTACCTTCGGCCGGCACGGCGGCAGAATTCGGCAAGCTGGTTGCCTCCGAGGTGGAGTCCTGGGCCCGTGTGGTGAAAGCCGCCAATATTTCGATGGAATAAGGGCGGGAACCCTCACATGCGCAAGCTTCGCAATGTTCTGTTCATCATGGCCGACCAGCTTCGATGGGACTACCTGTCGTGCTACGGGCGATCGCCCGTAGCAACGCCCAACATCGACCGGATCGCCGCCCGCGGCGTGAGGTTTGATCGCGCGTATTGCAGTTCGCCTGTCTGCGGGCCCTCGCGCATGTCGTTCTACACCGGGCGTACCGCCTTCAGCCACGGCGCAAGCTGGAACTTTGTGCCGCTGCCCGTGGATGAGCGCACGCTGGGCGACTATCTGAAGCCCACCGGTGCCCGCGTGGCGCTGGTGGGTAAGACCCACATGGTTCCCGATCTCGAAGGCCTGAAGCGATTGGGCGTTGATCCTCGCACCGATCTTGGCGTTCATCTGTCGCAATGTGGCTTCGAGCCCTATGAACGCGACGATGGCGTGCATCCACCGACCAAGGCCAATCCCGACCTGCGCTACAACCGCTTCCTGCGTGAGCTTGGCTACGGGGGTGACAATCCCTGGCATGACCACGCCAACTCGGCGCTCGGCGAAGACGGAAGCATCCTGTCGGGCTGGTCGCTGCGCCATGCGGGGCGGCCGGCAAGGGTCGCCGAGCAGCACTCGGAAACCGCATACATGACCGATCGGGCGCTGCAGTTCATTCGCGAAACAGGTGATCGTCCCTGGGTGCTGCATCTGTCTTACATCAAGCCGCACTGGCCACTGATGGCGCCTGCGCCGTATCACGCACTGTATGGTCCTGATGATGTGCCCGCTCCGGTGCGAAGCGCGGCGGAACGTGAGCGCGCGCATCCGGTCGTACGCGCTTTCATGGATATCGAGTGCTCGAAAACTTACTCTGATGACGCGAAGCGTGCCGTGGCGGTGCCCACCTACATGGGCCTGATCAAGCAGCTTGATGATCACCTGGGGCGACTGCTGCGCGAACTGGAGCAGAGCGGACGACTCGACGACACGGCGATCATTTTCACCAGTGACCATGGCGATTATCTTGGGGACCACTGGCTTGGCGAAAAAGAACTGTTCCACGATGCAAGTGCGCGGATTCCTCTGATCATCAGCGACCCCGATCCCTCAGCCGATGCGAGTCGCGGAGCCGTTGATTCAAGACTGGTTGAGGCAATCGATATCGTTCCCACCATTCTCGACTGGATGGGACTTGAAGACCCGGGTCAGCGACTTGAAGGGCGGTCGCTCGCCGCAGGCATGCGTGGCGACGCCGGGCACTGGCGAGACTGCGCCTTCAGCGAAATCGATTACGCGTTCTATCGGTCACGGCTTACGCTGGGTGTGTCGCCAAACGCTGCCCGCGCCTGGATGGTCCGTAACGAGCGCTGGAAGTACGTCCACTACAAGGGTTTCGCGCCGCAGCTGTTTGATCTGCAGGAAGATCCGGACGAACTGGTGGATCTGGGCGATGCCTCAGGCCTTGCCGCTGTGCGGGCCGAGATGCAGGCCATGCTTATTGATCGGCTCACTGACCGCCGAAATCGCGTGACGATGTCCGATCAGGTGGTGGCTGATCGAACCGATGGCAGCACGCGTGCAGGCGTGATCATTGGGAAGTGGTAAGCGCTTAGCGCTAAGCTTGCTTGTCTTGCAAGGCACCAAGCGATGAACCGAGGAAGGTTAGCGGCCTCACCGGTTGGTGGGCCGTAGCGCTCAGGCCGTTGCCATGCCGCCGACGGGCTGGCCGTGCCGCTCCAGGCCCACGAACGCGAAATCAACTTCGGGCTGCAGGCCACTCACAATTTGCGCAATGCTTTTGCCCGAGCCGCACGCGTGAGTCCAGCCGAGCGTGCCGTGGCCGGTGTTGAGGAAGAGCTTGCCGAGTTTCGATCGGCCGATGATGGGCACATTGCTGGGTGTGGCAGGGCGCAACCCGGTCCAGAACTGCGCACGCTCGCTATCACCCGCTCCCGGGAACAGCGCTTCCACGCGTCGAACAATCGCTTCGCAGCGCACACGGTTCAGATCGCGGTCATAGCCGTTCAGTTCGGCGGTCCCTGCGATCCGCAGGCGATCGCCCAGCCGCGAGAACACCAGCTTGTACTCATCGTCGGTGAGTGACACCTGATGCGCCTTGGCGGGATCCTTCACCGGCATGGTGACCGAATACCCCTTGGCGGGATAAATGGGCAGCTCAAGGCCCAGCGGCTTGGCGAGCAGCGGGCTAAGCGACCCCATTGCAAGCACGTAGGCATCGGCGCGCAGGCGTTGAAATCGCCCCTCGCTGTCGGTGGCTTCGACATGATCAACTTCGCCAGCGGCCTCGCGAATTGCAGTGACGGTATGACTCATAAGAAACCGGACGCCTGCGGCCTCGCACAGCGTGACCAGTTCGCGAGCGAAGCGGTTGGCATCGCCCGATTCGTCTTCGCTCGTGTAGGTGGCGCCAGCAAGTTGGGGGTGGATGTTAGCGAGTGCAGGCTCGATTCGAACCGCTTCATCGGCCGAAATCACGCGGCGATCGCAGCCCAGTTCGCGCATTTGCGCGGCGGGCGCCTCGGCCGCGTCAAACTCTTTCTCGCTGGTGTAGAAGTGCAGAATGCCCTGCGTGCGCTGATCGTAAGCAATGCCAGTATCGCGGCGAAGCTGCTGCAGCGTGTCGCGGCTGTAGGTTCCCAGCCTGACGATCTGCTCAATGTTGCGCCGGGTGCGCGCGGGCGTGCACTCGCGCAAGAACTGCAGGCCCCAACGCCACTGCCGGGCGTCTGCCCGCAGGCGAAACAATAGCGGTGCATCCTCCTGGCCTAACCACTTCAGCACTTTCAAGGGCGCGGATGGATTGGCCCAGGGCTCTGCATGGCTGACAGAAATCTGGCCCCCGTTCGCAAAACTGGTTTCGGCAGCCGCCGCCGCCTGTCGGTCGACCACGGTGACATCGTGCCCCTGCTGGCGCAGGAAGTAGGCGGAAGTGACGCCAAGCAGACCGGCTCCGAGCACGATGACTTTCATGTCCAATCCTTGATGGAAGTGGGTGGATGAAGTGATCGTATGAAAGAGCCGGGGTTTAAGTCCAATGCATCGTTTGTGTTGAAACAATGCATTTAGGTTATTGAATGAACGCCTGCTCGGAGATTGCTGGCTGTTTGCAGAATCCTGTGAACTGGCCGAGAGCGGAGATCGTTTTCGGCTGCAGGCCTGCCGACAGGCCTTGAGTCTTACGATCAGATTGACTGGGGAAGGGTGGGGTGGCTGATGGGATTCGAACTGTTTTCCCTAGATTTAAAAAGTTCGAGTCAAAGTGACGCAAACCGATTCACGCACGTATGTCCACCACATGTAGTCCGTCCAGGCGCAAGGCCGGAGCTTGGGACTTTTTCTTCTGCGCTGCAGCCTGAGAAGCCGTATTTGCAAAATTGCTCTTGATTTCCCTGACCAGCTGCTGAGCCAGGTAGATGCTTCCGGCCTGTAAAAATTTTGACAATCGCACAAACTGAGCATCAGCCAGGGTAGAAGCATCAAAGTTAACCAGTGCCTGAAAGGCATGCCTTGCAGCATCTAAGTTTCCGCTATTGATCGCCTCGAAAAGTGCAAGCATCTTTTGGCGATGTCGTTGCTGCTTGTCGTGGGACGCTCCGCCGTGTCCAGCGTAGCTTCCCGAGCGGGCATTCACCCGCATCATGTTGGCGGTTTCCATAGACAACTCCTTCAAGTGCTGACTATTTCATGCAAGCCTTTCTGGCTGGGTTGCAGGGGATTGACCGTTTCACAGGACCTAGTTTGATGGTTCAATAAAAATTGAATGTCAGGAAATCGGTCAATCAATTAAAACCACGCATAACGCATGCCAGCCCTCTTGCGGCAACTGTTTGCCACAAAGAGGACGCCACAAGTAAGAAGGCCCGACAGGTCTGGGACCGTATCGGGCCTGACTGAAGGCACGAGAGGCCTACGGTCTGGTGCGTGGACGGAGGTGAGAAATTAGACCGCCGCTATCGCGATCATGCTCCCCCTGATGTCCTTCGGACAAGACCCGACTGAGCCGGAGAGCCTTTACCGTATCGCCCGGTTCCTGCTGGTTCCGGACTCCAATAGCGATGAGATCACACCGGGACTTCGATACCTCAAGCGCTCAGCAGACGGTGGGTACGAGCCTGCTGCTCGCGACTACGCTCGACGGCTGGAATCCGGCACTGACATTCCTAAGGACGAGACTGCTGCCCGTCGGTACTATCAGGTTGCCGCTCAACAGGGTGATCCGGTTTCCCCGCTTTCTCTTGCGCGGATGTGTCAAGACGGTCGAGGTGGCGATCAGGACGAACAAGCGGCATTTCGCCTGCGCAGCGAAGCCGCCGCCACGGGCGATCCGAATGCTCAGTATGCGCTGGGGTACGTCTTTCTTACCGGGGTAGGTACCGAAAGAAATCCGAGTACGGCAGCATTCTGGTTCAGGCTCGCAGCGGAGCAAGGGCACCGGTCTGCTCAGGCAGGTTTGGGGATGCTATATCGGGTTGGCAGAGGGCTACCCCAAGACCGGGATCAAGAACCCCGCGTTTACCCATCAGGTCGAATACCAATGGGTGGAAATCGTGGACGCTGCAGATCTGTACGGCGCTGGCGTCCTGCCAGTCAAAACCCAGACCAGGCATACGGCGCTCCATTTCTCCCAGAACCCAGTCAGCTTTGCGGCGCAAGCCCTCAGGGGACAGGTCTCCCCGCGCGATCGCGTGATCACGGTAGTCACCCTTGCCCTCAGGCGCTTCGGCGCTTCCGGCCACGATGAAAGAGGCGCCAGCGTGAGGTTCGGGCACCGTGTAACTGAATGCGAAAATTCCCGGCTCAGCTGGCGGCGCGACGACCGGGCACACGTTGCTTCGCGCGACGGGATTCACCTGATCCTCTCCCATCAGGCCCTAGACGCGAAGTGTCGCGATGTAAATCGCATTGAAGTCTCTGAAGCCCTGCTCGTTGAAAGGGGCGGGCGATCGAAGTTCGCACGCGCACAGGGCCTGGCGCGGACGGCCCAGCGCGTCAAGATATCGCGCGATGAGTTCGAATCCCGAGGCCAGCGGTACCACGCTCGATAGGCGCACCCGCTCAATTCGCAACCCCTGTTCCGCATTAACCCCTCCCGAGTACTGTGACACAGCTGGTATGAAGCGATAGCCTCCCAGGCTGAATGATCGCGTTGTGTACATGCTGACTTCCTTTGTGTTGACGAGTTTTGGATGGCGTTGTCGACCGAACCTATCGACGCCGCGGCAGCCGTTCAGGACTCATGGCGCATCGAAGCCTGCTCGCCCGGCCGATCAGTTCAGAGGACGACGGAGTCGACCCGCTTCGACTTGGATCAAGGCGGGTACGACGGACCATGGCCGACGCGCTGGAGAGATTCGGGCCCTGGCTGGCGGTCGAAGGCCCGCGCGAACTGAGCCTGCTGGTCGGCCACCTCTATCCACAACTCGCACCCGATCTGCTCGAGCAATGCCTCGCGCGTTGCCAGGAGACCGCGATCTGGTCGTGTCGTCCGCACATATCTCGCGCAGGATTTCAGCGTCTGGCACAAAGCCTCCAGTCGACTTGCTTCATCTCGCAAGCCGCCCCCTACGAGGACTGTGTGGCGCCCTGGGCGCAGGCACCGCTTTAACGGTTGGCGACGCCCACCTCACGGGCCAGCGGGCCGTAGGTTGAACTGAAATGGTCTATGTGCGCCCTGACGGCTTCAGGCGTGTTGTCGGCTGCCACCGGAACCGTATGCCCGAAGCCGACCAGCCGCGCACGCACCTCCGGGTGTTCAAGCGCCGCCGCGAACTGCTGGTTGAGTTCGCGCTGAATCGCTGCCGGCGTGCCCCGGGGCGCGAGGACATAGTTGGTGATTTCGACAGCAAGGTCGGGAAATCCTGATTCGCTCAGCGTCGGCGTATCAGGTAAGCGGCTCGAGCGCTTGCCCGAGGTGATGGCGAGCGGCCTGAGTCGACCCTCCTGGATATGCGGCAACATCAGCGTCTGCGTATCAAACACCACCTGGACTTCATTCGCGCGCAGTGCCTGGATCATGGGGGCGTTCCCCTTGTAGGGCACATGCACCATCCTGAGTCCGGCGACCTTGTTGAAGTGTTCCCCCACCAGATGCTGCGGGCCGCCGATTCCGGACGACCCCCAAGTCACCCTTTCGGGCTCAGCGCGCACCCGCGCAATGAACTGTGCGAGGTCAGGAAAGCGCGGACCGTTTTCGCTGTTGGTCGCCAGTACGAAAGGATAGGAATAGACGATTGCGATTGGTGTGAAATCATGGCTGGGATGCCATGACAGCCCCGCCACGACGGGCAGCACTGCGTTTGAACTGGTCGCAATCAGCAACACATGCCCGTCGGCGGCTGCCCGCATCAGCTCCGCCACGGCGATCGCCCCGCCACCGCCCGGTTTGGCCTCCACGATCACGGGCTGGCCGATCGTCTCCGTCAAACGCCCCACCACGATTCGCGCAACGATGTCGGTGCCCCCACCCGCCGCAAACGGAATGATCAACCGGATCGGACGCTCAGGAAACTTGGCCGGCTGCGCTGCGGCCACCAGCGGCGCAGCCGCCAACATCATCCAAAAGACCGCTTTGAGAAGAGCAATCATGAGATTTCCCCAGAATGTTCGCCTATACGGCGGAGGGTCCCGACACCGGTTCAAATCCGTGAATGCGCCGAAGGAACCGCCCGCTTTCCGAACCGTCGATGGCTGGCGTGTTGAGCCCCGCCTGGTGCACGGTGACATACCCCTGGTAACCGGCCTTGGCGAGCTGCGCCATCACGCCTGAGAAGTCAATGCCACGCGAGTCCCAGAGTGGAATCTGTTCGAATCGGATGGGCCCCCGGCACCAGGTGGTAATGACCGAAGGCCCCGCCGGATCGAGCCGCTGGTTCTGCAGGTACACATTGAAGAGATAGGGGGCCAATCGGGCGATGGTGTCCGCGCCATACGACTCGCCACACAACTCAAGATTGGCGGGCTCGTAGGTGATGCCGAAATTGTCGCAGCCGATCCGTTCAACCACCCGCAGCATGGGTTCGACCTGCTCGAAGAGCGACTGGTTATGGCATTGATGAACCAGACGGATGTTGCGCTCGCGCGCCTCGAGACTCGCCCGTCGCGCCCACGCGATATCGTCTTCGACACGCAGCGCCACCCGGATGAGCTTGCAGTCAAACGCCTGGGCGAGATCCAGGAACGGGGTGATCGCCCGCAAGGCATCAGGCCCCGCATCGGAGTTTTCGGGAATGGCAAAGTCGCCGGTGATCATCGATACGGCCAGCCCGCGACGCTTGAGCAGCGACGCCGCCTGATCGATCTGCTCGCGAGGACTGTGAACCCCTACCTGGGAGGCGCGCATGCACACCGCGTGATAGCCGCTCGATACCCCGATATCCGCAAGTTCGGACAGGGTGAGCGCGGCGACCCGTTTGTTGAAAAACTGTTCGCCCACGCGCGCGGACAATGAGAGCTTCATCGAATCAGACAGGTTGGATAGACTCTGCCAACATAACGCAGCCAACCAGGTCTGTCACGCGGCAAGCGCACTGGGCGAGATCAGCGGATCGCGGGCCAACCGATGGACACCACTCGGCGCATCAGATAGATTTTGCCGATCCCACCGGCTGCCGCCTCTGATGATGCGTAATGGGTGGACGCGCGCTCGACACTTCACATCCCACGCCATGCATCCTTCCTCCCTTCCTGCCGATATCGTTGAACGCCTGCGCGTGCGCAGAGGGCGCCAACACCTCTACGATCGCCTTGACTGTAGCAGGAGCGCGCTGGTGGTGATCGACATGCAGAACGCGTTTTTGCGCGCGGGTGCACCGTCTGAAACCCCGGCCGCGCGCGCGATCGTGCCCCAGATCAACCGTCTGGCACGAGCGGTAAGAGCAGGCGGCGGGCTCGTGGCCTTCACGCTGGGCACGTTCGCGCGCAGCGGCCCCGATGCCTGGCCGCACTTCTTCGAGCATATGGTGAACCCGGCGCACGCTGAGGCCATACTCACCGCGCTGAGCCCCGGCTCGTCCGATCATGGCCTGTGGCCAGCGTTGGAACTTGCGGCCGGCGATCTGCAACTCGCGAAGAAACGCTACAGCGCGTTCTTCCCCGGAGCCTGCGAACTCCCGCGACATCTTCATGAACGCGACATCGACACAGTGATCATTGCCGGCACGCTCACCAACGTCTGCTGCGAGGCGTCCGCGCGCGATGCCATGATGGCCGATTACAAGGTGGTGATGGCCAGTGATGCCAACGCCGCACGATCCGACGCCGAGCATCTGGGCGCGCTCGTCAGTCTGGCGCAGTTTTTTGCGGACGTGCGATCGACCGACGAGATCATCACCATGCTGACATCGCCACGCGCCCCGGCATAAGGCGCAGGGCGTTCAGGCGCAGATCACGTCGATCAGAGCCTGCCGGCGATGCACCCGGACCTGCTCGATCGCCTCGGTGAGCGCTTGCCGAAGCTCCTCCCAGGTCTCGACCCGGGCGCCCCAGCCACCGCAGGCCTGAACCACCTGATCAAAGCGCGGCATGGGGCGCAGATCCGATAGCGTCATTCCGTCCCGCATCGCATGCCCACCCGGGTACATCGCCCGGGTGGCCCGGTCCACCGCGCCATAACCGCTGTTGTTGAGGACCAGGGTAAGCACTGGGATGTCATGCATGGCTGCGCTGTGATGGCAGGCCAGCGGATTGGCAAATGAGTAGCTGCCGTCGCCCAGGGCAGCCACCACCAGCGCCTCGGGCCTGGCAAGGCGAGCCCCGAGCGCAGCCGGCAACCCCCACCCCAGGCCTCCCACCGGACTGGATCCGAAATAGCTGCCGGGCGCCTCGAGTCCCAGCGCCGCAGGCACCAGCGAATATTCATTGATCACGATCGCATCCGGATGTCCGGCGAGCGCGAGGCCCAGCGCATGGCTTGCCGCAGCCATGGTGAGCGGCAGCCCGGGCCCTTGTCCCGCCTCGATCGCCTGCTTGAGCGCATGCCTTCGAACCAGCGCCTTCTCCTCGATCCAGACCTGACGCGATGTCGGGGGTGGGCCACCGTGCGACAGCGCCTTCTCGAGCGCTCGCAAACAGGCGAGCGGCTCGACCGACAGATTGATGTCGCTCCGAAAACCGCGTACCGGATACCGCGAGAACAGGGAATCGACGCCCACCTGCATCACCGGTATGCCTGGGCGCGGCTCGGCCTGACCCGGAATCCAGGGCACGTCGCTATCGAGCACCAGCACTGCATCAGCATCCGCCAGCCAGGGCTGCACTTCGTAACCACCATGCATCGGATGCGAGTTGGGGAGATTCAGATAACGTGGGCGAAATTCAACCACCGGCCAGGCGTGCTGGCGCGCGAGTCGCGCCAGCACCGACACGGCTTGCGGGTCGCGCCCGGCTCGGGACGTGATGATCAACGGACGCTCTGCCAGCGCGAGCACACGCGCCATCTCGGCAATCCGTTCGGAGTCGGGCTCGACCGCCGCGACCAGCGCCTGCGCGCTCGCCACCGCTGGCGCCGCACAGGACTCGAACATGACCTCCCTGGGAAGGCTCAAGTACACCGGCCCCTGCGGCTGCGCACAGGAGATAGCGATCGCCCGGTCGATTACGGTCTCCAGCTGATGCGCAGCCCTCAACTCATAGTCCCACTTGCAGTGCTCGCGGACGATCCCCGCCTGATCGAACATCTCCTGGGCCCAGTGGATATTGAGTGACCGGCTGGCGAGCGACCCTTTCTCGAACCAGGGCGTGCGACCCGCCGCGAGCAACATCGGAATGTTCTCGCGCGACGCATTGATCAGCCCGCACAATGCGTTGGCGGTACCCACGTTGACGTGTACCATCACCGCCTGTGCTCGCCCGGTCACCATCGTCACGCCGTAGGCCATGCCGACGGCGACATTCTCGTGGGGAACCAGCAATGTTCGCGGCACCGACCTCGCGTCCGCCCGAACCTTTGCCAGGGCCTCCACGATCGACGGAAAATCGGTGCCGGAATTGACAAAAAAGAATGCGACGCCGCGACTGGCGAGCAGTTGCAGCAGGACCTCGCCCGCGGGCAAGGTCGGGTCGGAGGAAGATGGCAGGTGAGCGTTCATGTTGGAACCCGGTCGGCCGCCGAATCAGCATCGGTGCGTAGCATCGTTGCGATAGGCAGCGCGGTCAACTTCATCGCTCAACCAATATGAACCGGATGAAACGCTCCAGGAGGTTGATTGTGAAACGTTCGCCCATGCTCTTCTCATGCGCCCTGCTGGGTCTTGCCGCGCTGGCCTGGCCGATGCGGGAGGTACAGGCTCAAAGCCCATCGTCCGCCCGTCTTCAGATCGGCGTGCTCACCTCGCTCACTGGCTCGATGGCCGCGCCCGGCGTTTTTCAGATGAACGGCTTTCGTCTGGCCGTCGAGGAGGTCAACGCCTCGGGCGGCCTGACGATCGCCGGGCGCAGTTATTCGCTTGAGCTGAAGGTCTACGACACCCGTGCCAATCCGAGCGAGGGGGCTTCCGCCATGCAGCGGCTGGCCACCGTCGACAAGGTGCCGGTCGTGCTGGGTGAACTCTCATCGGGCGTTGCCGCGGCCATCGCCCCCATCGCGCAGGACTATTCGCTGCCGCTGGTCCTCACTGTGCCCACCGGGCCAAACCTCACCGAGCAGAACAACCCGTTTCTGTTTCGTGTCAATGCGCACAACAACCAGTTGAACCAGGCGCTGGCCGACTTTGTGAGCAGGCAGGGTTGGGCACCGATCTCCTTTATTGCCTGGAACAATGACGCGGGCCGTGGCGGCGTCACTGGCATGCGCCAGCTCCTGCCCGCGGCCACCAAGGACGGGTACGTGGGCTACTTCAATGTCGGCGAGCTCGACTTTTCAAGTCATGTCTCGAATGTCCGCAACAGCCGTGCCCAGGCTGTGATGCTATTCATGGATGAGGAACCCGGCAGCCTCGCCATCCGGCAGATCCGGGACGCCGGACTGAAGACCCAGATCGTGGGTACGCTCGCCATGGGGTCGGACCGCTTCCTGAAGCGGCTCGATGCCCAACGGCTGGACGGCATGGTGCAGTACAACGCCTTCCCGCCCAACGCCGATGTGCCGCGCATCCGTAATTTCAGTCAACGCTACAAGGCGAAATACGGCGAGGAGGCGCACGGCTTTGCCGCCCAGTCGTATGACGGACTGATGGTGGCAGTCGCCGCGATGCGCGCAGCCGGAACGGTCAACAATGGCAAGGCCATTCGGGACGCTCTCGCCCGGATCAGGCATCAGGGCGTGATCGGCGACATTCAGTTTGACGCCAAGGGCCAGGCGCACCCGAGCGTTTACGTCACCCAGTGGTGTGCCGACGGAACTCGCCGCATCCTCTATCCGGACAGTGTAAAGGCCGGCTGCGGCGCAGGCTGACGCCGAGTGGTCTGACGCACCATGGGCGAAGCGCTGCTCGAGCAGGTGATCAATGGCCTGATGATGGGCTCGCTGTACGTGCTGGTCGCACTCGGCATGGTGCTGATCTACGGCGTGATGCATGTGGTGAACTTTGCGCATGGCGTACTGTTCACCCTGGGCGGCTATGTAGGGGTGTTCTGTTATCAGCATCTCGCGCCCAGCTACCCGCTCGCGCTTCTGCTTTCGATCGCTTCGCTCGCCGTCCTGGGCCTGGCGATCGAGCGTCTGGTGTTTCACCCGCTCGATGGCAACCTGCGCAACCAGGTGATCGCCTCGCTGGGGCTCATCCTGTTTCTTGAAAATCTCATCATCGCCGTTTGGGGAGCTACGGCGCTTCAGTGGAAGGTGGCGAGTACCGAACACCTGGTGAGCATCGGATCGCTCCAGTTCAGCGCCCATCACCTGGGCATCATCGTCATCACGCTTGCCCTGGTCGCGGTCCTGGGTGTTTTTCTCAAGTACTCCCGCTTCGGCACCGCGATCCGCGCAACCAGTCAAAGCCGCGAGGCCGCCATCGTGGTCGGCATTCCGGTGCGACGCGTTCAGCGCAGCAGCTTTGCGATCGGTTGCATGCTGGCAGGTTTGGGAGGCGGGCTGGTCGGCCCCCTGTTCCTGGTGTTCCCACAGATGGGCGATGTCCCGCTCGTCAAAGGTCTGGCGGGCATCCTGCTGGGCGGGATGGGTAGCGTCCCAGGCGCTGTCGTGGGCGGCATGCTGCTCGGCGTCACCGAGTCGGTGTCCACGCTATTCCTGCCCACCGACTATCGCGACTCGATCGCCTTCATGGTGATGGTGCTCATTCTCCTGTTTCGACCGCAGGGGCTCTTCGGGCAGCGGATCCGGGGGGAAGACTGATGCGCCGGATAGCGATCGTGCCACGCGCACTCGGCGTGCTGGCTTTGATCGGACTCCTCACCGCCCCGGTCTGGGCAGCGGGCCACCCTTATGTCCTCCACATGCTGGTGCTCTCCTGCATCGTTTCGATCGCAGCGGTGGGCCTCAACCTGATGCTGGGCTACGGCGGGTTGGTGAGCCTTGGCCACATGGGTTTTGCCGGGCTGGGCGCCTATGTGGCGGCGGTACTGATGGTCGATGCGCGCTGGGGGTTCTGGAGTGCGCTGGGAACGGCTGCGATCGCATCCGCGATCGCAGGGGCCCTGATCGGCCTAATCTGTTTCCGGTTCAGAGGGCACTTCTTCATGATCGTCACGCTTGCCTTCGGACTGCTGCTGCATGCGGTCATGAACAACTGGGATGATGTGACGCGAGGTGCAGCCGGTCTGCCCGGCGTGCCCCGTCCGGCCGCCTGGCGCTGGGGGGATACGGTGATCAGCTTCGGACAGCTGCCGAATTTCTACTACCTCGCGCTTGCGATCACGCTTGCCGTCTTTGCGTTGCAGTATGTCGTGGTGCGCTCCGACCTGGGCCGGGTGCTCGGATCGATCCGGCAGGACGAACGACTGGCGCGTGCGCGAGGCGTCAACGTGATCGTTTTCAAGACCGTGGTGTTCGCGCTCGGTTCGGCGCTTGCGGGCGTGAGCGGAGTGCTGCAGGTGTCGTTTCTCAGAGTGGCCGCGCCAGCGAGTTTCAACATGCTGGAGAGCATCAACACCGTGCTGGTGGTGATTGTGGGTGGCGCGGGTTTTCTCGTTGGTCCAGCGGTCGGGGCATTGCTCTATGTCACGCTGCCGGAGGCGCTGCGGCTCGCCAACGAGTGGCGACTGGTCATCTTCGGTGGCCTCCTGGTGATCATGATGCTGTTCGCCCCGCAAGGCATTGCCGGGCTCGCGTACACGCTGTGGCAGCGCATCACCGGCGATCGGTCTGCGCGATGAGCGTGCTCGAGATCAGAGGGCTGCACAAGGCCTATGGTGGCATTCAGGCACTCGATGATGCGGATTTCGTCATCGAGTCGCCTGGTCTGTACGGCCTGATCGGCCCGAACGGCGCCGGCAAGACCACCCTCTTCGATGTTGTGGCGGGTACGGTCCAGGCGGATTCGGGGAGCGTGCGCTTTGGCGGCCAGGACATCACAGGCTGGCCCTCGCATCGACGCGCCCTGGGCGGTATCTCGCGAAGTTTTCAGGAGTGTCGAGTCCTGCCCGAAGAATCCTGTCTGGACAACGTGCTGTTCGCAGCCCAGCCGAAAGGCCTGGCTGCGTGCATGTGGCAAGCCTTCACCAGAAACAATGCCCATCGGCGTCGCGTCACCGACGAGGCCATGCGGCTCCTTGGGCTGGTGCGGCTGCAGGGTCACGCTCACACGCCTGCGGCCCAGCTCTCCTTTGGTCAGAAGCGCCTCCTTGAACTGGTCTCGGTTTTCATGAGCTCGCCGCGCCTGCTGCTACTCGACGAACCCGCCTCGGGCGTGAATCCGGCGCTGCTCGAGGTGCTGTCCGATTTCATTTGCACCATGTATGCGGAGGAGGCTCGCGCCTTTCTGATCGTTGAGCACAACATGGAATTCATCATGGCGCTCGCTTCGGACATCATCGTGATGCATCAGGGTAAGGTGCTCGAACGCGGCAGCCCCCAGGCGGTGCAGGCGAGTCCACGGGTGCTCGAGGCCTACCTGGGATGACTACGACGCTACGCCTGGAGGGCTTCGGTGCGGGCTACGGTGCGCGCCTCATCATTGAAGACGTCTCCCTCGACGTAAACGCCGGCGAAATCGTCACCATCATTGGCCATAACGGCGCGGGTAAATCCACGCTGCTTCGCGGTCTCTTCAACCTCGTGCCCGTCCGGCAGGGCCGGATACTGCTCAACGGGCAGCCGGTCATGCACCTCGCTTCCGATCGCCTGCTCACCACCGGCATGGCGTTCATACCGCAACACCGCAGCATCTTTCCCCGGCTCACCATCGCGGAAAACCTCAGGATGGGCGCCTACACTGTGCGCGACCCGGCTGTTCTGGCCGAACGCATGGCGCGCGTGCTTGCGCTGTTTCCCATTCTCCGGAACCGGCTTGGTCAGTTGGCCGGATTGATGTCGGGCGGCGAGCAGCGGATGCTGGAAATCGCCCGCACCCTTCTGCAGGACCCGATAGTCATCATGCTCGATGAGCCCTCCATCGGCCTCGCGCCCCGAATGGTGGATGCGGTCTTCGATACCGTGAGACTGCTTCGCGATCAGGGCAAGGCTGTGCTGATGGTGGAACAGAATGTGCGCAAGGCCTTATCGGCTTCTGATCGCGGTGCGGTGATGGAACTCGGCAGTCTGCGGCTGGTCGATCAGGCGCAGCACCTGATCGACGACGAACGCGTGGCGCGGCTCTATATGGGTCGTCGATGATCGCAAGCCTGCCGCGGACGCCTGCGTCGGCAGGCTGCCCGGTGAAGCGCTTCAGGCATCGCGTGACCGCGGTCGCGCCACATGCCGGCACTCAGCTCAGCCCGCCGATCTGGCTGCAGCCCGAATCCGGGCCTGAGCAACCTCTTCACTCGGTTCGAGAATGCTTTCAGGCGCCAGTTCGCCTGGCCTGATCAGGACATGGTCGATCACTCCGGCGTATTGAAACGCCCCGTGGTGCGCATAACGCTCGCTCACGGACAGGCGGCGCGACAGGCCAACGCTCATGCCAGCGGTGGGGATACGAAGCATCGTGGGCGACAGGTCAACCTCGGTTGCACAAGGCTTGTCATGCAGCCACGCGCTTGCCTGACCTTTTCTCGCACCTGTGGCCGAATACTCATGGTTCTCACCCGCCTCGGTCTCGAATTCATCGATCATCTGGCGTAACCGGGCCGGATCTACTGGCGCGAGGTCGTTGATCTCGGCAGGATCATCGACAAGATTGAAAAGCATCCAGTTATCGAGATCAATCGACTTATCCGGCGTCTGCAGTGACACGATCTTCCATGAACCGGAGATATACGCACGGCTGCCCTGCAGCTCATAGTGCTGGCGATCCCTCGCGGGCGGCGCGTCCGGGGCAAGCACATTGCGCTCGGCGCTCGCCGGCGCCAGCACACGAAGCTTGCCTGACTGAACATGGGCAATCAGCGACGGCGCGCCATCAAACGTGATCTGTACCTGACCCCCCACCAGATCGGTAACCGTCGGGTAGGTTAGCGGAACTCAACCGTCTGACCCACGCTTAGGGGGGTACCCCGGGGGTGGGGTCGGCTGGCGGGGATTTGGAAGCGGTGGGGGTAGCCGTACGCCAAGCGGTGCGGTTCTAGCCCATAGGCCACGCAGCCCGCAGGACGCGCACCCTGTACCGGAGTCTGTAAACAGTCTGCAAATGCCCAGAAACCGAAAAGCCCAGCCGGGAAGGGTGGGCTAAATGCTTGATTTAAATGGGGTGGCTGATGGGATTCGAACCCACGACAACCGGAATCACAATCCGGGACTCTACCACTGAGCTACAGCCACCACCGAAACTGGCCTGCCCGACAGGAATCGAACCTGTGACCCTCAGCTTAGAAGGCTGATGCTCTATCCAACTGAGCTACGGGCAGCAAATTCTTGAAACAACCGCTGTCGTGCGACAGAACTTCGCCCTCTCCGGCAAAGCCGACCCGTTGATTGGACGGCTTGGCAATGCCCGGAAGGGATGGTCGGGGCGAGAGGATTCGAACCTCCGACATCTTGCTCCCAAAGCAAGCACTCTACCAGGCTGAGCTACGCCCCGAGAACCCAAAATTATAGCGTAAACGAAGCCGCGCAAGGTGAACGGGGCGATCGGGGAATACAATCCTGGCATGAGCAAGACACTCACCCCGAATCAAAACGAGCTGAAAAAGGCTGCAGCGCGCGCCGCCCTCGAGCACCTGGTGCCAGGAGAGGTGGTGGGCGTGGGCAGCGGCTCAACCGTCAATTTCTTTATTGACGAACTGGGCGCTCGCAGCAGCCAATTTCCACGCGCCGTGTCGAGCTCATCGGGCTCAACCGAGCGCTTGCGCGCCCACGGTATTGAAGTGCTCGACTTGAACGACGTGATTGCAGCGGGTCGACGGATTCCGGTTTACGTGGATGGCGCCGATGAAATCAATGCCTCGTTGCAGATGGTCAAGGGCGGCGGCGGCGCACTGACCCGCGAAAAGATCGTTGCCGCAGCAAGTGAGCAGTTTGTCTGCATCGTGGATCGCAGCAAATGGGTCGAGCAGTTGGGGCGCTTTCCGCTGCCTGTCGAAGTGATTCCGATGGCAGTTGAGTTGATCAGCGTACGGCTTCGCCGCCTGGGTGGCCAGCCCACCCTGCGGGCAGGCAACGCAACCGACAACGGCAATCTGATTCTGGATGTTGCCGGGCTGCGCATCGAAAACCCAGGCTCGCTGGAAGAGGAAATCAACCAGTGGGCGGGCGTCGTGACGGTGGGTCTGTTTGCGCGGCAGCCGGCGTCGGTGGCGCTGGTTGCAACGCCCGAAGGCGTTGAAGCCCGGCGCGCCAAGCCTGCTACGCGCTAGGCGGAACGTATCCCGCGGGTTTATCCCCGCCGTCGCCAAAGAAATATTTTTCCATTTGCGTGGCCAGGTACTTGCGCGCGCGCGCATCGGCAAGGTTCAAACGGTTTTCATTGACCAGCATGGTCTGATGCTTAACCCATCCCTGCCAGGCTTCCTTGCTCACGCTTTCCCAGATACGCTTGCCGAGTTCGCCCGGATAGGGTGGAAAGTCAAGTCCGTCTGCGTCGCGTTGAAGCTTCACGCAAAAAATACTGCGCGCCATTGAGTTCCCCTTTTAATGTGACTTGAGCATACCGCGTTCGAGCCGCGTTGCCCGATGAGATTCACCGTTTTCGCCAGGGCCATCAGAGGTCTTTGATAAGCACTTGGGACATGCGCTGCCAGTTGTAGAGTTGCCGGCGCTCGGTGGGTAATTGGTCAATGCTGGACTGCACAAAGCCGCGCTTCAGGAACCAGTGCATCGTTCGCGTGGTGAGCACGAACAGCTTCTTGAGCCCGGCGGCCCGGGCGCGCTGTTCGATACGCTTCAGGATGCGCTCGCCATCGCCCTGTCCCTGAGCGCCAGGCGACACGGCAAGGCAGGCCATTTCGCCAATGGTATGCTGGGTAAACGGGTAGAGCGCCGCGCAGCCGAAGATCACGCCGTCATGTTCGATGACGGTGAAATTGCCGATCTCGCGCTCGATCAACGCGCGATCGCGCCGCACCAGCGTGCCGTCTTCCTCGAGCGGGCGCATCAGCGCAAGCAACCCGCCAACATCGTCGGCAGTTGCTTCGCGCAGTTCCTCAAGCGTCTCTTCAACCAGCATCGTGCCGACGCCGTCATGGCTGAAGAGTTCGAGCAGCACACTGCCGTCGGGGTCAAACGGAATGATGTGGGCGCGCGCAACGCCGCCCTCACAGGCGCGCAGCGCATGTCGCA
>Ga0194116_10002401_pt1 | contig 24316 bp, 27 predicted proteins | sample TA2MahsurfametaG_4_FD_148617 | JGI IMG/M metagenome (GOLD analysis project Ga0194116, IMG submission 148617) | Freshwater microbial communities from Lake Tanganyika, Tanzania - TA2015008 Mahale S9 surface | ecosystem: Environmental > Aquatic > Freshwater > Lake | place: Tanzania: Lake...
CTGAACTACGTCGTCAGGATACTAAGAATCGTCAGAATAGTATTGATGATATGCCTGATTATCTCAAACTGACTTTGCTTGAGGATATCCGCGTTCATTTTGAGCAGGGTCTACGCCTCTACAACCGTCTTCTAGAGAAGGGAGTAGCAAAGGAGTGTGCAAGGTTTGTACTACCCTTAGCGACCCCTACAAGACTCTATATGACTGGTTCTGTAAGGTCATGGATACACTACATTGATCTGCGTTCTGCACACGGTACACAGAAGGAACATATGGAGATTGCAGAACTTATTCGTTGTATCTTTACTTGTCAGTTCCCTGCAGTATCTGAAGCACTTGGATGGACTCGTGAAGGATGTGCTGAGTGTAATGATGCACCTTCCATCACCATTGAATAAATATCTGCATATAGAATGGAGGTTTAAATTGCCAACGTATCCTGTAGTTAATAAAGAAACTGGTGAACAGAAAGAAGTGACAATGAGTGTCCTTGATTGGGATCAATGGAAACAAGACAATCCACAATGGGAAAGAGATTGGTCTGATCCATCAACTTGTCCTTCATCAGCAGAAGTCGGTGAAGTTTATGACCGACTTCGTAAAACTCATCCTGGATGGAATGATGTCCTTCACAAAGCATCAAAAGCACCAGGTTCAAAAGTAAAACCAGTTTGATCTAATATGCCTGCTAAGAAAAGAAATATTCCACAGAATCCTGTTCCTTTTGGAATGAGTAATCGTCAAATGAAGAGGAAGAAACCAATTAATCTTGATTTAATGAGGACAGTTGAACCTCTAACAAATAATCAAGAATTGCTATTCCAATCTTATAAGAAAGATCAGAACATTGTTGCATATGGTGCAGCGGGTACAGGTAAAACTTTCATCACTCTTTATAATGCATTGAAAGATGTACTTGATGAGAAATCTTTTTACGAAAAAATTTATATTGTAAGGTCTCTTGTTGCAACTCGTGAGATTGGTTTTCTTCCGGGTGATCATGAGGATAAATCCTCTCTTTATCAGATTCCATATAAGAATATGGTAAAGTATATGTTTGAGATGCCTGATGACTCTGCATTTGAGATGCTCTATGGTAATCTTAAAACTCAGGGAACCATTAGTTTCTGGAGTACTTCTTTCATTCGTGGTACAACTCTAGACAATTGTATTATTATTGTTGATGAGTTTCAGAATCTAAACTTTCACGAACTTGATTCTATTATCACTCGTGTTGGTGAAGACTCTAAGATTATGTTCTGTGGTGACGCAACACAATCTGACCTAGTGAAAACTGCAGAAAAGAATGGTATTATTGATTTTATGCGAATTCTAAATGTTATGCCTTCTGTTGATGTAATTGAATTTGGTGTTGAAGATATTGTTCGTTCAGGTCTCTGTAAGGAATATCTAATTGCAAAATCGGAATTGAATCTATGACATTTATTCATCATAATTTTTTAGGTGACATTGAACTAGAATGTAAAACAACTGAAAGCATTCGTCTCTATAATCTTCCTAATGGTAACTGGGTGCCTTCAATCACTTCAGTTACCTCTTTTTACAATCGTCAGATTTTTGCAAAGTGGAGAGAAAGAGTAGGTCTAGAAGAAGCAAATCGTATTACAAAAAAAGCAACAGCAAGAGGAACTGATTTTCACCAAGTGTGTCAGGACTACCTTGAAAACAAGGAGTTGAACTGGGATAATTATCAACTCCTGACAAAACACATGTTTCATCATGCAAAACCATATCTGGATAAGATAAATAATATTCATGCAATTGAAAGAACTCTTTATTCAGAATATCTTGGATTGGCAGGTAGAGTAGACTGTATTGCAGAATACGAAGGTGAACTTGCTGTTATTGACTTTAAGACATCAGAAAAAATTAAACCAGAAGCATGGATTGAAAATTACTTTGTTCAAGAGACATTCTATGCTGCTGCATATTATGAACTGACTGGTAAGGTAGTTAAAAAACTCATCACATTAATGGTTACTCCAGGTGGAGAAGTCAAAGTATTTGACAAAAGAAACAAAGACGACTATATTAGACTATTAGTTCGTTATATCAAAGAATTTGTACATCACAATACTGGGTCAAATGGAGAATGAGTTAGAGAAAGTACTTGAAAGTAAATTCTTTTGTCCTTCTAGGTTTGCACAAGAGATTGAATCTTTAGTGCAAACCAATGAAGAGATGAACTACATTGATGCGATTGTTTACTTTTGCGAGAAGAATAATATTGATGTGGAGTCCGTTCCTAAACTTATCTCAAAACCTTTGAAGGAAAAGATTAAGTATGAAGCAATGGAACTTAATTTCTTAAAGAAAACTTCCCGTGCAAAATTGATTTTTTGAATGATGCCCGTTGATGCCTATCGTCAATATCTTGCTTTGAAGAATCACTTCACCAAAGACAGTTATGACTATCACAAGTATTGTGGTAAAAGTCGTGCGACCGTACAATCTTTTTATAAACGGAAAGACCGATTTTGGTTTGAAAAAGTAGCAAGACAAAAAACAGATCAAGAAGTTATAGAATTCTTTGTAGCAAACTTTGTATCTTGTCCTGATCCAGAAACTCTGTGGATTGGAGAAATGATTAAAGAAGGAGAGGAAAGATACACAAATTGGAAGAAAAAAGTTCAATCACTCTCCTATCTTTTTAAAGAAGAATCAGAGGAAGTCTTCAGTCAAACTAAAGTAGACGAAGTATTTCAGTGTTCAAAAGGTCATCCTTTGATTCTTAAAAAGTTCCTGAGCGGTAAAATTAGCTTGGAAACTATGGTCATTTACAATAGAATATTCCTGTTCGGGAATGACTATGACCAAAAATTACAAGACCCGGTGTGGCAAACCGTCAGTCGTAAAATTAGAAAGTACAATCCTTTTCTAAATATTGATGTACAACGTTATAAGTCAATTCTAAAAGAAATTATTCTAGGAGATGCATGAGTTTCTTTAAATCTCAAGTCGTCCGTGCAGAGATGGCTGAAATCTCAGAAATGCAAGAACAAATTTATAAAAATGTTTTTGAGTTTCCTCGTATGACTAAAGAGGAAAAGATGTTTCATGTAAATCTTCTTGGACAACTTTTAGAAAAACAAAAAGTGCTTTATACTCGTCTGAGTTTGTCAGATGATCCTGAAGCACAAGAAATGAAAAAACGTATTGTTGAATCAGCGTCAATGATGGGTCTTCCATCAAACGTTGATATGAATGTGATCTTCAACAACATGAGCAAGATGCTTGAAGCAATGCGCGAAAGTATTGACGAAACAGGTTCAGACCTGTAGAATAACGAAGTACACAAAAGCCAAATCCGTACAAATACGAGGTAATCCGAATGTCTTTTAACGATCTCAAAAAGCAATCTTCTCTTGGTTCGCTCACTGCGAAACTGGTTAAAGAAGTAGAGAAGATGAGTACAACTTCTGGTGGTGCTGATGAGCGTCTCTGGAAACCTGAAATGGACAAAACTGGTAACGGTTTTGCAGTGATTCGTTTCCTTCCTGCACCAGAAGGTGAAGAACTTCCTTGGGCAAAATTGTATACTCATGCCTTCCAAGGTCCTGGTGGTTGGTATATTGAAAACTCTCTGACTACCACTGGTCAGAAAGATCCTGTTTCTGAGTACAATCGTGAACTCTGGAACAGTGGTAGTGAAAAGGATAAAGAAACTGTTCGTAAGCAGAAGCGCAAACTGTCTTACTACAGCAACATCTATGTTGTAAAGGATCCTGCTAATCCTGCAAACGAAGGTAAAGTCTTCTTGTTCAAGTATGGTAAGAAGATCTTTGACAAGATCATGGAAGCAATGCAACCTGAGTTTGAAGATGAAACTCCGATCAATCCCTTTGACTTCTGGCAGGGTGCTAACTTCAAACTCAAAATCGTAAAGAAAGATGGGTATTGGAACTACGACAAATCAGAATTTGACCGCGTTGCACCACTCCTGGATGATGATGATGCTCTTGAAGCCATCTGGAAGAAGCAATACTCGCTCGCTGCGGTAACTGCTCCTGATCAATTCAAGTCCTATGAGCAACTTGAAGCACGTCTGAAAATGGTTCTAGGTCAAAAGAGTGCTCGTGCTGCAATTCAAGAACAAGAAGATCAGTATGATTCCTATGTTCAAACTCCTTCCAAAGAGGAAAGTGTGATTGCAGAACTGGAAGAGTCCTTTGCTCGCTCTAAGTCACCTTCACTTCCTGTTGTGAATAAGGAAACTGATGAGGATGAAGATGATGCGTTGTCGTATTTTTCTCGCCTTGCAAATGACTAAATAACAATACCTGTAAGTCGCATTATAGGTGGAAGAGGTGCCTTCGGGTGCCTTTTCTTGTATAAATAGTATTGCGACTTACAGAGTAGAACTATGGAACTCAAAGAGTATCACTATGTCTATTATTCCTATGAGGAATATGGTAGAGGATATTTTGGTAGTAGAACTTGTAAATGCTTACCAGAAGACGATACAAAGTATTTTGGTTCATTCAAGGATAAAAGTTTTAAACCAACTCAAAAGATAATCCTAAAAGATGACTATACCACAAGAGAAGATGCATATATTGATGAGATTGTTTTGCAAGAGTATTATGAGGTAGTTGAAAATCCACACTTTGTAAACAGAGCATATCAAACTTCTACTGGATTTAGTAGAAAAGGCGCAACTCCTCATAATAAAGGAAGTAAAATGTCTGAAGAACAAAGAAAAAAATTGAGTTATTCTTGTAAAGGAAGAACACTATCCAAAGAGACCAAAGAAAAAATAAGTAAAAGTTCTAAAGGAAGAAAACTATCAGAAGAACATAAAAGAAAAATTGGCGAATCTAATAAAGGAAAATCCAGACAAACAAAAGAAGGTTTAGAAAGGCTTAAAAAAATGCAACAGGAAAGAAAAGGAAAACCTGGAAGAAAACATTCTGAAGAAACTAAAAGAAAAATTAGTGAAGCAACTAAAGGTAGAGTTCCTTGGAATAAGAAATTATTGGAATAATCTTATGTTATCACCTCTTTTTAGAGTTTGTGAAATATACTGACTAGATCCCTTCTTATATGTCATAATTTGTTCCATATCATTCAACACAACATTAATATAATCTGGTTTGAGTATAAAAATATTTCTCTTTTTGTTTTGAATATTTTCTTCGTACTCAAGATTAGTCACTTCTCTAGTAATATTTGATTGTGTTATTGTTTGACCTATTATTGGATCAAAATAAGAAACGGTAAAGTTCTGTGGAACAATTAATCCTTCTTTTACTATTGTTGCTCCAAGTGAGTTTCTGACACCAGTGCATTCATAGTGACGAACTTGATTTAAAACTTCTTCTGAACCATACTTATCAATTAAGAAGTTATAAAATGCTTGTTGAGTTAATGGCCACTCTGTTTGAACATTGACAATATTGTTTGCAATCAATATTAACCAATCAAGAGTTGCATCTCTGTAAACCTTGTATGCAACATTGTCTGGTCTTTCATCTCCAATTATTTGATACTTAGTGAAGAATGAAAGGTCTCCAAAGATATCATCCCGAAGTTTTCCTCTTTTGAAAAGATTTTTTACTCTTGAATAATCGGATATTTTACGACCATCTTTAGTCGTATTGACATATTCAAAATCAGGAACTTGACGGAAGTAACTTGGCATTTTAGTAACCTATATGATCTGTTAGAATATCTTTATTTGTATAGTCAGTGCTATAAATTGGATCAATTTCACTAAATCTTAATGATATTTGATATGAAGTCATTGTTCTTGAACCATCTGTAAATGTCATGTAACTTCCATCAGGAGTATAATCAACATCACAACTAAGTAATGCACAAGTTTTAATTCTGTTAATAGATGGATGATCTATTAATGCACCATTATTATCATATGCTTTATATTTAATATCAAATACAAATGGTGATTTTAAAAATACATTACTTTCAGTTGTTCTTACTGACATCGCTTCTTTAAAAAATCTAATAATATTTCTTACTGCAGTTGCTTCTGTTGCCTCTCTTGGCGATAATCTAAAAGTAAAGTTAAATGGTCTCAATTGTGGTCCATTGAAAAGAAGTTCTAAATTTGGATTTAAAACTGCACCAGTCGCTCTTGATAAAAGTCCTTGAATACCTGCTGCTTCTTGTGCTAAAAACAATTTTATAATAGATGATTGTGATTTTGCTTGTGTTGCTATATCTCCTAGTATTTGTTGCATACTCTCTGCAAGTGCTGGTGCATTTGGCCTATTCATTAATGTAAATGATGCTGCAGCTACATATGAATCAATTGCGTTTAGTGACCCACCAGACCAATCAACACTATTATTATCACTGATACTAGGTTGAATTGGTAACGTTACTTGTCCGTTAATTTTCTCCTGACTTGTTTTTCTAGTTATTGAGCTTCCTGTGAATGATGGTGTGATTGTACTTCCAACTATTTCTTTTAGAGTAAAAATAATTCTGTCTTGTTTATTACTTGCTAAATCTAATGGATAATAAAGAGGTTCACCAAAATCTGTTCTTCCCAAAGACTTTGGTGAATCAATGTTTATAGGATCAGGATTTTGAACTGCAGCAGTTACATTTGGATCTGCTGTTTGTTGAATTGTTGGAGAGGGTGTTTGTTCTGGACCGTGTATTAAACTGTTTGCTTGTGTTGATCTTTGTTGATAATCAGTAACACCTAAATCATACAAAGATTTTTCTGTGGTTATTTTTGCTTGATTTTTGACAGATGTAATCACATCTGGTTGACTAAAATATTCTTTTTCTGTAGATGTAGTTTGTCCTGGAGTTGGTGAAAAAGTTTCACCTCTTGGTATTGTTCCTATTTCTTTTATAGTACTAGGGTCATTGGGAACTGAACTGTATATTGTAATTTTGCCAGGTGTTGTTGAGTTTTCGTCATCAATGGTTAATGAATAGTTGCGATTTTGTAAGTTTTTTCCATACTGATCATTTGGATCTGCTTTAAAATAATTTCCCTCTTTAGTCCCGTAAGTTGACATCAGAAACCCTCCCCAACTACAAGAGGATTAAGTATCTCAATTTTTTGTAGAGTATGAGACATTTATAGTTCTTTTTTATCTATTTAGTTATGGTTTCTTCAAGAATCTTGCATAAGGAATAGAACGAAGATATTCAATCTCATTATTTTTTATGATATGTAATGGTCCAGCGACTTCTTGCCATGTATAATTTCTTACAGTTCCCCAGTGAAAATTTAATCCTCTAAATCCCCACCTTTGAATATCAATACATGCAATCAATGGATGAACATCAAAAGTAATACCTGGTGTTTTTGCAAGATATATGAAAGTATAATATTTACCGACCTCTGGTATAAATTCAGTTTCTCTAAAGATACTAAGAATTTCCATCATGATTGAATCTGGATCACTAATTCCCTTTATTCTTCTTTTGAGTTGAGTTACTCTAGACGAAGAAGATCTAATATCTTTACCGAAACCTTCTGCCATTACCTGATACCTAATTCCGATTCGGTTATCACGCGAAAACCTATCATGTGGTCGTCACACCATTCTTGAATTGATTTCCATTTTGCTTGATTCACCATATAAGTTTTCATCTCATTTAAATATGTTTGCTTTTTTTTATTTCCCTTCACTGGAGGTATAGTTTGTTTTTTTGGTTTTATTTCTATGATATATTTCCTCACTTTATTGTCATTTTCTAAAACTTCAATAATGAAATCTGGAAAATATCTACAAACCTTATTTTTAACTGGATTAAAATAAGGAACACAAAATTCTTCTGAACCATATCTTAATACGTTTGGTGTTCTATCACACCATCTCATAAACTTTAATTCCCAAGAACTTCTATAAACGATATTTCGTGGATTTCCAATATATTTTTCTGGATTTTGTGGATGAAAAAATCCCTGATGATATTTTGAATCACGCGGCATTTTTTCCTCCCATATCTTTACTACATAATATATAAGCAAAAATATTTATAGATACATGGCTGCACCTGCACCATTAACAAAAACGGTATCAGATTTAAAAGCGTCTATTCTTAGACCAGCATTAACTTCTAATTTTCAATGTTGGTTTCAACCACCATCAGAAGTTAATGATTGGTTGTCGCAAAGAAAAGATGCGGGTCTTGGTAACTATTCCTCATCTCAAGATGATCTAATTTCCTTATCATGCTCTGAGGCAACGTTGCCAGGTTCATCTTTAGCAACTCATGAAATTAATAATGACTATAGTGGTGTAACAGAAAGACATGTATATAGAAGACAATATGATGATAGAGCTTCATTTACTTTCTATGTTGATAGTAATTATGAAATACTCTACTTTTTTGAAAATTGGATCGCATACATTGTAAATGAACAAAGAACTGATTCAAATGCGTTTGGTCCACGGATAGATCAACGCAATTTTTCATATAGAGTTAATTTTCCAAAAAATTATCAACAAATAATTTATATTACTAAATTTGAGAAAGATTATACAGGAAAATCTTTAGTGTATAATTTTATTCAAGCATATCCAATCAGCATTGATTCTATGCCTGTATCATATGATTCATCTCAATTGCTAAAATGCACTGTGTCATTTACTTATTCTAGGTATATTATCAATTCTAAAACTATACCAACTTCAACATCTCCAGTCGCTTAATAAATAATCACACTGAAACTTTCTATAGGGATATTATAAATATTAATGCCTGAACTGGTGGTTCTTTTCAGGAAGAATGGGAGCAGAAATGCTCCTTTCAAAGAAAAAGAAATATTGATACTTCTTTAAAGGTTAAAATAACTTGATAAATAACTTAAACATTAATTATCTGAGATTTTAAAATGCCTTTGCCTCGAATTTCTACGCCGACATATGAGTTGGAACTTCCATCTACTGGAGAAGCAATTCAATATAGACCATTTTTAGTTAAAGAAGAAAAACTTTTAGTATTAGCACTTGAAAGTGAAAATACAAAAGAGATTACAACAGCAATCAAAAATGTAATTAAATCTTGTATTCATACGAAAGGAATCAAAGTAGAATCTCTTCCAACATTTGATATTGAGTATCTCTTTTTAAACATTAGAGGTAAATCTGTTGGAGAAGAAATTGAAGTTAATATCATCTGTCCTGATGATGGAGATACTTTTGTTCCTGTGAAGATTAATATTGATGACATTAAAGTTCAAAAGCAAGAAGAACATACAAACAAAATTAAGGTTGATGATTCAATCGTAATGGAAATGAAGTATCCATCTCTTGATCAATTCATTAAGAGTAATTTTGATTTTAGTTCTGACACTTCTATGGATCAATCATTTGATCTTGTTGCTGCATGTATTGATAAAATTTATAATGAAGAGGAAGTTTGGACTGCATCTGATTGCACCAAGAAAGAACTTGTAGATTTCCTTGAGCAAATGAATTCATCTCAGTTCAAAGAAATTGAGAAGTTTTTTGAGACGATGCCAAAACTATCTCATGAAGTTAAAGTTAAAAATCCAAAAACTGAAGTTGAAAGTACGGTAGTACTGGAGGGACTCTCAAGTTTTTTCGCATAGCACTGGTCCACATGGACCTTGAGAGTTACTTTAAACTTAATTTCTCCTTGATGCAGTACCATAAATGGTCTTTATATGAAATTGAAGGATTGATACCTTGGGAAAGAGATATCTATGTTGAATTATTGAAATCACACTTAGAAGAAGAAAAAGCAAAACAACAACAAAATACTTAATTAGTTTATTTGTCTTACTAATTTTTCAACTTTTATAATATCTTTACATCTTTTTCTATTTCCTTTATAAAAACCGCAAATATTACCTGCACTATATCCATTATTTTTTGCCCATGTAGATAATCCACATAAAATAATTTCGTTTTTGTTTTCAAAAGTAATTTTCCACCAATTAGATTTTGGATGATTTTCTCCTTTTCTTGAATCCCTCATTTTTTCTCTAGTTTTTTGTGAGGCAGTTTTGCCGTAATTTGGATTTTTTTCTCCAATATTTACTAATCTCAATTTTTCTTTGTGTTCTTTTGAAAGAGTTTTGTTTTTGTTCAATTCTCTTAAATTTTCTCTAAATTGTGGAGAGCGAATAGCACCACTTGCACCATCACCACCATCAGTTCTGTTATGTAAAATACCAGTTCCCAAGTCCTTTCTACCGAATAAACCAATCATATATTTTTCGTGCTTGAATGCTTCTTCTTCGGTGAGATTTTGTTTAAGAAATATTATTCTGGACTTATCTTTTGGTGGTTTTATATCATCTTTTTTTCTATTGTAGTACCTTTTGCCCGACCCTTTACCTATGTAATAGGGAGTTCCGTCTATCCGCAAATAGGCGTAGGTATAAAATCTATATGGATTTATCATAGTTCTACTCTTAAACTGACTGCATTAGTATTTATTCTAAAAGGAGGAGATTTCTCTCCCCCCTACCTTACAGATTGCAGTCAGTTAAGGTATTATTATTTATCATTGTCAATAAATAGTCGTATAGAAGAAGAGAAACTAAAGCAGCAGCAAAATGGGTCCTGACGAGTTAGATGATTTACTGGAAAGTATAAGAGCGGAGGGTAAAAAAGAATCCGCTCTTGCTTTGTATGAAGGAACCAGAGAGGAAGATCTTGTTAATGAAGATGTAGACGAAAGAATATTAAGAATACTTGGTCTTGATGAAGTTTTTGATATTGATTATGGAACTTATCTAACTCTTCTTCGTGAGAAGTTAGCAGAAGCAAGAATGGTTGATAAGAAAATATCAACTGAAGAGAGTATGCTTCTGACTGATGAATTCAAAAGAGTAAGAGGAAATGTAGGTAGATTTAGAATTAGAAGAAAGAAAATAACTTCGGAGAACTTAGGAGTAACTGGACCTATCCGAGTATCTACTGAGAAGTTTTATCTAACTTCAAAAGCAGTTATTCCACAACCAGCAACTCCTGTCACAGAATCTTCTGAAGATGTAAAGAGTATTGAGGAAGCAATTGATAAGATACTTAAGAGTTTAACTGACCAAAATAAACTCACGAAGAAAAAAGCAGACGAAGAAAGAAAATCTGACGAACAAAGAAGAAGAACTAAAAGAGAAGCAGATTTAGAAAAACCAATTCAAAAAGCAGCAGCACTTGTTAAAAAGATAGTTGCTCCATTCCAAAGTATTCTGGATAGAATCATGAGATTCATTCAGTTTACTTTGCTTGGTTATTTTGTTGATAAGGTTTTGAAATGGTTTGCTGATCCAGAGAATGATAGAAAAATCAAAGTTCTTGGTAGATTCTTAAAGGATTGGTGGCCTGCATTATTGACTGCATATGGATTATTTGCAACACCTTTTGGATTGTTTGTTCGTAGCACTTTGAAAATGCTGCGAGAATTTATTCCTCAGATGGCAAGATTCATTGCTGCTAATCGTTGGTTATCTTTGTATACTGTGGCTGCGATTGGAGCAGCGACAAAGATAAAAGAATCCGAAAGGATGAAACCACTGACAGAAAAATCTCAAGAAGATATTAATAAAACACTACAGAGTAAAGAATCTCCTTGGTATCAAAAACTTGGAGCATCTTTTGCTGGACAAAGTTTGAATGCTCCTGGAGGACCTAAAAATCCAATAGGACTACCTACTCCATCTGCTATGTATAATGGTGGTGGTTTGGTTAAAGGAAACATATTATCTAATAATGGTGGAATAAAAAGAAGATCATTTTTTGGTGGTGGAGAAGTTGATAGAATCGTAGATGTTAATGATATTGCATTTGATGGTGGTGGTGGAATTGATAATGATAGTGGTTTAAGAATTACTGGTGCTGGTCCTGATACGCAACTGATTGCAGCACAACCTGGCGAAGTAATGATATCTAAAAAAGCAGTTGATAAGTACGGAGCAAACTTTTTCCTTGGATTGAATAAGAGAGCAGGTGGAACTAATATTCCTAGAATGGTTAACAATATTCAACTTGCTCAAGGTGGAGGAAGAGTTAAAGGAAATATTAGCGGATTCCAGGACGGTGGAATGGTTGGTGGATTTGGTAATTTATTGAATAAATTAGGATCCATGGGACTTCCTGGAACTGGTAGCGTTATAGCACCTAGAGGAAGTCAAATGGGATTCCAGAATAAACTTCTAGGTATTCCTCTGAACAGAACAGTAATAAATCAGCAAGCGGGACAAAGACTTTCTCCAAAAGCAATACAAAGGTATAATCAAAGTCCTTCTGCTCCAAGTGTAATAAAACCTTGGAGTCCTTATGATTCAACTCAAGTTAGTTTTCCTAAGAGTTCTTCTAGACCACAAAGTAGTGATGGTTTGAATCTTAATTTCAAACAGAATGTACAAACGATACAAGGTGCTGCTCAAACACAAGAAAAAATGATGCGTGAAATGGGTGTCCAACCTTCTGGGTATGTTAATCTTCGTGGACAACCAATCAATCTTGGACCACAATCAAAACTATTGGACTACAATCAAAACTATCTGCACCAATCAATCTCTGCACCAATCAATCTTGGACTACAAAGAGGTAACTTAAGAAATGCTATTAAATTAGCATACACCCCAACCGAAACAGATAGAGACGAGTTATATCAAAATAGAATCAATCCTATCAATCTTGGACCACAATCAAAACTATCTGCACCAGGAACACCTGTCATCAGTAGTAAAACACAGATGATTGTCCTTCCTCCAACTACCTCTGTTGCACCAAAACCACAAACACCAACGATCTCTGGCACTCAAATACCAGAGTTTAGTATCGTTGCAAATACTGGTCATAGATCTATGATTTCTGATGCTCTTGGTATCGCGGATCTTGTAGGATAATACTATGGCAACTATAGATTCCAAAAAACTTCTACCAGCAGGAAAACCAGGTGGTTCAATAGTTGAATCACAGAAACCATTATTGGTCCCTGTAAATAATGTCCTGTTTAAAAAAGATGTTAAGATATCTCAGAAACTTTTAAAACCAGCAGATGAAGAAAAGGAATCTGGTGGTAGTTTAGTTGTTATCAAGAAAAAGATTGCAAAGATAAGTGATATCATACAGAGCACTTATTTAATTGAACAGAGTGAGAATAATCGTAAAAGAAGAGAAAAAGAAAGACAAAAATCAGAAGAACGAGAGAAGCAATTAGAAACAAGAAAACCAACTAAGGTTAGTGAAAAGAATCTTGCAAAGATATCATTGCCTGGTAGGAGTATTCTTGATACAATCAATAGATTTCTTGCATTTACTCTAATTGGATATCTATTTGATAAGTATAATCAATTCTTACCTAAACTTGTTGAATTTACTAAACTGATAACTCCTGTTGCACAATTTATTGAAGCGTTTGGAAAGAATGTAATCAATAGAGTAATTGATTTTGTTGATGTTGGATATCAAGCATATGATAAAGTTCGCGCAGAGATTAAAAATATTGGTGGTGAAGGAGCACAAAAAACATTTGATGAGTTTTCTAAGAATTTAAATACAATTTTAAATGGTGCAATTGGTGCTGCAATGTTGATTGCAAGCACTGCTCCACGATCTCCAAAGGGAGTTTCTGGTGCAATTGGTGCGGGTATGGGTGCGGGTAGAGGATATGGATATACTCCAGAACCTTTAACTCCTGGAGTAAAACCAGGAACTACTGAAGGTAGAGCAATTACAAAAGCTCAAAGAGATGCGGCAAGAAATGCTGCTAAAGCAACTAGAAGAAATGCTGCAGCAGCAATAAGAAGAGGAATTGCTGGAGAAACTACTGAACAAGCGGCAAAACAATTAGCATCTCAAGGTGCAAAGCAATCTCTAAAATCATTGGTTGGTGTTCCCATTATTGGTTCTCTCATTGGTTTTATAATTGATACTATTGTTTTCCGAGAGAAACCTACAAGAGCTGCGGCTGGTGCAGTTGGAAGTGCTATAGGACAAGGCGTTGGAATTGCTCTTGCGGGAGGAACTACATTTGGACTTGGTGCTGGTATTGGTATGTTTGTTGGTGGTTTTGTTGGTGACATGCTAGGTAAAACAATATATGATGCACTTAATGGTTATAAACCAGAACCAATACCTGCTAAAGCACAGGGAGGTCAAGTTTCTGGAGGTCAGTCAAGAGTTGCTACTTCTAGAAGAATTAAAACTACTCCAAGAAGAACAAGAAGAAGTTATATTCCACAAAAAACACAACCAGGAAAAGATATTGGTGGAAAGCAAAAGATTGAACAATTATATGGTAAGGATGAACCAGGAAAGAGAAGCGCACTAAGAGCACTTAGAAAGAGTTCTGAAGATCTCAAAAAGATGAAGTCCTTGAATGGCGTTGCTGGTGCTATGTTTGGTGCTGGTATTGATATGTCACTAGGTCAGAAACCAGATAAGAAACTTGCAGCATCTCTTGGTAATACTTTTGGTTCTGTGATTCAAGCTGCTGTTGATGCTGAACTTGATTCTTCATTCAATGACATCTCAAGAACTATTGCAATGGCAAATGGTGGTGTAGTTCCATCAAGAGAAATTGGAGGTGGGATGAGTATCGGTGAAAAGATTGGTAAGTATATTTCTAATGCTTTTTCAATCGCACTTGAAAGTTCTGCTGCTAAGGTGTTGCAGAACCTAAATCAAGAGTTTAATTTGAAAGGTGGACCTCCTGGTTCTACGCCAGATGCAGGACCAGGTGGTGGACCTTTAACTCAAGACCAACAAGAAGCATTTGAAAAAATAAAAAAAATTGCAGAGAAAGTTGGGTCTCCAAATCCATCGGTTACTGCTGCAATTGCTATGCTTGAAAGTGGGTGGTTGGCAAATCCCGATAGTGTTTATTTTGCAAGTGGAAAAACAAATCCATTTGGCCAAACTGGTAAGGGACCTAAAGGTTCTGTAGTTGGTGCTGATGGACAAGAACACGCAGTATATAATAACCTTGAGGAAGGTGTTAAAGCGCACGTTGATCGTTGGAAACAATCTTATAAGGGAAAAGATGATAGAGAAGTTATTGAAAGTATACGACAAGGATTACATGGTGGACCTGGATATTACAATACAGATCCCAACTGGACTAATAAGGTCATGTCTGTATTGCAAAGTTCTAAAGCACCAAAACCAAGTAAATTAACTAGTGCCCAATTCAAAGCTGTATTACCAGAAGGAAATCCACAATTAACAAGTGGTTTTGGTTTAAGAAATGTTAGATGGGGATCTAAATATCATGAAGGAATTGATATTGGTGTTGATGCTGGTTCTAGAGTTTTATCCTTGAGTGATGGTGTTGCCAGAATTATTAGTAATGCTACTTGGGGATCTCATGGTCAAGCTGTTGTTATTGATCATGGAGATGGAAATTCAACATTATATGGTCACGTTAATCCAACAGTAAAAGATGGTCAAAAAGTTAAAAAGGGAGATAAAATAGCCACAGTTAAAGCATGGAAGAACGGAGAATATAATGCAGATCCTGGCGATAATACTCACCTCCATTTAGAATATAGAATGGGTGGAGTTGGATTTGCTGGAAGAGCGGTAGATCCATCTGGGTATTTAAATTCTTTAGCACCTAGATCTCCAGCGCCAGCACCACTTGGAAGAGTAATAAGATCTGTTAATGTTGATGGAACAATTTATACTGAGCGAGAAGGTGGAAAATATTATCAAAATGGAAAACCAATTACCAAAGCATTATTTGATGCTGTTAAAAAAAATCATCCATCTGCATTTGGATTGCAAGCATCGCTAACACCATCTCAACAAACAAGAGAGATTGCATCATTACAACAAAGTCCATCGTATGCATTGGTCAAAAATAATACCATCCTTTATCAAAAGGAATTCGTTCTTACTTAAATAGTAATAAAAAGATATGTCAAGCAAGGAGTCATTACAATTTAATCAGTTTGAAGTTTTTTCAAACAAAAATAAGAAATCGGTAGACATGAGATCTATTCCAAGAATAGAGTATCGTGAAAGTGTTTTGTCTCCTTTTATAATGATAACAGCACAGATTGTTGAAACTGGAAACACAATGTCTGCAGATGATGGATCTGGTGCTACAGTATCTGCACTTGAAGGACTTAATCTTCAAGGAACCGAAAAGGTTTTATTTGAAATAGAAGATGCGAATGGGAATAAGATAAAACTTACTGATGACAATGACTTGAGAATTGCTACTGTATCAAGAGTTGCTCAATCATTTAAAAATATTTCATATCAACTGAATATCGTTTCTAAAGAAGCATATGATAATACTCTTTGTGATACAAGAGTAATAACTAAATTTGATGGTAAAATATCCGATAGTGTTAGTAGAATACTAACTCAGTTTTTGAAAACTCAAAAAGATATTGAAGTTGATGAGACAATCAATACTTATGAAAAATGGGGCATAGATGAATATCCATTTGATAAAATATTAGAACTACAGCAGATTGGTGTTCCTAATATTAAAGATGCTCTTGGAAAAACTTGTGGATATCTTTTCTGGGAAACTTCTGAAGGATATAAGTTTAAATCACTAGATAACCTTTTCAAAGTGACTGGATCATTTCCTAATTATAAAGATAGTAAGGGAAGAAAAATTAAAAACTTTATTGAAAATAAAAAAGTTGACAGCACAACTATTCCTCAAGGATTTGATAACAAGATACTTCATTCTAAAATTGATAGAACAATAGATGCTCTTGGTCAATTTGAATCCGGTGCATATGGAACTGTCCTTGAATTTTTTGATGAGGTCAATAAAACATATACTAAAAAAGATCCATTTATTCCACCACCAGATGGTAATGGTGAAATTGCAGGAAAAGAACTACCACAATTTAATGAAGAGTATGCAGGTAAAGCAACTGTTAGGATAGTTACTCAAAGAGATATTGGTCAAACCTTTAGTTCTGGTGATTCTATAGAAAAACAAGTAGAGCAAAATACAAAAGAAGGTGTTGTAGTTGAGGATGTTTTACAACAATCTCAACAAAATTATAGACAAAAATTTAATATGTCTGCAGAGATTATAATAGCTGCTGATTTTAGTCTACATGCTGGTGATTTGGTTTATTGTGAGTTTCCTGAACTATCTACAAAAAGCACCCTCACAAAAACACCTAAGGATAGTGGCATATATATGATATCGGATCTATGTCATTATGGTGATAAGTCAAAAACTTATACAGGACTGCGACTGGTAAGAGATTCTTTCGGAGTAAAGGTAACCTAACATGGAAAGAAGTATTCAACAACACATTAACGATGATAGAGATGAACTAGATAATCCACAACTTTCTTCTCAGCGCCGTCGTCACTTAGAGGGTGAACTTAATTCTTTAGAGAAATATCAAGCAAATCATCCTGATGAAGATCACGATCCAACTCCCTTAGAATTATTTTGTGATGAAAATCCAGATGCATCTGAATGCAGAATTTATGAGGATTAATGTCAGAATCAGCACAAAATAGATATTTCAGAAAGCAATTAGAGAAACGACTTGGCAAATCCATTATTGGAATAGGTCAGGTTGTTTCGGAGGAGTTTGAAGTTGCTCAGAGACAGCAGGGGAAATTTACTTCTTATAAAGAACAAGCATCTGGAGTTCTTCTTAATAAGTATAAAGTAAGAATTTGTTCAGCAACAAATGATACTGAAAGAGTTGATGATTTAATAGATGCTTACGGTCAATCACCAACTTCTGGATTGCGTGGAGAAGCATGTCCAACTCCAGCGTATCCAGTAAACACTTATGTAACAATATTTCAAGATCCTTTAACTCAACTTTATTATATTGAACATGCACATATAAACACAAAAGCAGATCTTCCAAAGACAAAAGAATTTGCTGGTTGTGGTGCTGCAAGTGGATTTATTCCTGGTTCTATAAACTTTAAAGTACCACAAAGTTGTATAGATCCAAAGGGTAGTGGTGTTGCATCTGGATCTGAAGTACCAAGAAATACTGTTCCTAGTAAAGAAGATGAAAAACAAAATACTCATAATGAAAGCATAGAGATACGAAGTTCATGTATTCCTGTTGATACTGCTGCAATCAATAAAGAACTTGAAGGACTTATTAAGTTTGTTGAAGAACTTAAAAATGGAGTTTTGGGAGAAGATAGTTTCTTACAAACGAGTCAAGAATTTTTAGATCAAGTTCAGTCTAAAGTAAATCAAGTATCTCAAGCAATTGCAAATTCTATTACTTGGTTGATTGATAAAATTCGTAAGTATATAATGAGACAGGTTAATGGAATAGTTAATAATACAATAGGAAATGTTTATTTAAATATAAGATTTTCAATTTTAGAAGCAAATGATCAGGCTCTAAATTTAATATCATGTTTGTTCCTAGAAATTTTAAATAATCTTGCTAATCTTATTGCTGACTTTTTAAATGAGTTAATTGATACTTTTTTAAATACTGGTCTTTGTGTAATAGAATCATTCCTGTCTTCTTTAATTGGAAGTATATTACCAGCATTATTGGACTCCATAAATTCAATTCTTGGTCCAATTTCTAGTTTAATTGGAGAGACGATATCTCTTGCTAATGATGTTATTTCTTTTGTTGAATCAATTATTGATTTTCTTAGTTGTGATGTTCAGCAATTATGTCCAGTAACTAATGAGTGGAATTTCCTTGAAGGTGGAATAGATTCATCTCAATTCTCACTTTCTACTTTAGATTTCAACTCTATTTTTGAGAGTGCATCATCTTTTGCTGATAGTGTTATTGCACTTGGAGAAATACCAGGTGACATTACAAGTAGTCTTTCTGGACTAAATGCACAGGAAATTGCACAAAGTGCAATTGATTCTGCACTAGATTGTGTTGGTCTTGAAGAGTGTGGAGTTCCTACAGTATCCTTCTGGGGATCTGATGGTTCCGGAACGACAGGTGATGTTGTAGTAAGTACTGCTGGTGAAATTCTTGGTATTAATATCATAACTCCTGGAAGTGATTATTCTAGTGAACCGACTGTTTCAATTAATGATTCTTGTGGAACAGGAACAGGTGCATATGGTACTGCAGTGATTGGTGATGTTAATGTTTATACTGATGATGGAACTATTGTAGATCCAGATAATCCAGATAATACTAGAGAACAAGAAACCGTTACTGGTGTTGTTGATGTGATTATTAATAATTCTGGTTATGGATATCTATCATCACCTGATGGTAGCATTGGTGGTATGAATAGAGTAATTGCAGATCGTTGCCAAAGTTTAATTAGAAGAGGTGATACGAATAAGTGGGAAGGTCCATTTGATCCAGGAGAGGTTATTGATATTAGAGTTGGAGATACTGTAAGACTTGCAGGAATTCCTGAATATATTTCTCAGGAAAATACTTCTATTACTACTCCACCTTGTCCAGATCTTGTTTCTTCTACCTCACCATCTACAACTTATCCTGTTGCTGTTTCTATAGGTGGTGTTTATATTCAAGATCCTGGATTTGGATTTAGTGATGGTGATACAATTACAGTTATAACTAACGGTGTAGGGACAGATATAACTAACGGTGTAGGGACAGATATAACTAACGGTGTAGGGACAGATATAACTAACGGTGTAGGGACAGATGTGGGAACAGGTGGAGGAACATCTGGTAATGGTGCAGAACTTGTTCCTGTCATAGGTGGTAATGGTAGAATTATTGATGTTAATATTTTTAAACCAGGTATTGGATTCACTAACATGCCAACACTTAAACTAAATACCAGTACAGGTTACAATGCTACTTTAATTCCAATTCTTTCATTCAAGAGAATTGATGAAAATACCGCATTTAGTATTCCTGCTGGAACTCAATTGATTCAGGTTGTGGATTGTGTAGGTAAAAACTGATGGCAGAAGAGAAGGTTTATTCTTTTAATAATATAGGAACCACTGAAGGTGAGGTTCGTTTTGGTGATGAGATGAAAAATAATGTCAAAATGGCAGTTATTGTTCGCAATATATTTCCAACTTCTTTCAGAAGATCTCATTATATGGGTCTTCAAATGACAGGTAAACTTGCAGGATCTACTATTAATAGTGCTCCTGCCTGCTATCAAATCTTGTGTGGAGAACAACCAGTTGATGGTGTTTCATTTGTTGCATATGCAGAGAATGGTGACATGATTATCGGAGCACCAAAAGGAAGAATCCGAATGTATGCTCAAGACATTGATATTATTGCTTCTGGCAACGGAACTAATACTGGTTGGGTCAATGTATTATCAAATGCAAAAGTTAATGTTGAATCTGGAACAGTTCAACTTCAGTCATCTGATGCTTTGAGTTTAGGTACTGAAAGAAATCTAAACTTAAATGTTCCTGGTAGATATAAAATTACTTGTGGTTCAATGAAAGTAGTTGAAGGTGCTGATGTTTCTCCTATCAGCAGTCCTCTTGGTAGTGGTGTAAATACAGTCATACAACAATTAGAAGGTCTTAAGAAGTTGATTGAGAGTATAACATAATATGGAAGTTACCGATTTACATGTAGGAAAGCAATTACAAGTTGTTTCTAATCTTCCTGGTGGAATACCAGGACCACCTAATGTTGCTCATGGTTTTGGTCCTACTGCAGTTCCTGGTGCAGTTTGGGCAGATGGTGGATTTCATGTTGGTTCTCCAATTTTTGCTCCAGCAGAAACCTGTGTTGGGTTCACAAGACCACCAGTAACAAATACCAAAGCAGCGTTAGTAAAATCAATCCTATCAATTACAAGTAGAGGTTTTACCCCAACACCCATTGATGTTATTGTTGGTGATCCTTCTGGACCTGTTGGGGTAAGCGTCAATTCTATTCTTATCAATATTATATCTCCAATTACAAATGGGATTGGTCTTTTAAATTGGACTGGAGCAAAAACTTTTGTGGGGGCAAAAGCACAAACTGGTTTAGAAGTTCGTGCTGGTGCAACCGCTGATGTTGGTAAAGAATCAACAATTGGTGATGTTGTAGAAAGTGGTTCAAGAGTTATAAATGGAGCTCTTGTTGTAAATGGTGCTACTCATATTAACGGTTTCTTATCTTTTAATAGTTCAATTGTAGGAACAACAAAGAAGTTTGATATTCCTCATCCTACTAAAGAAAATTATAGGTTAGCACATGCTTGTATTGAGGGTCCTGAAAATGGTGTTTATTTTAGAGGTAGATTAATTGATGCAAATGTGATACAATTGCCTGAATATTGGCGTGGTCTTGTAGATCCAGAAACGATTACAGTAAATCTAACACCGCACGAATCCTATCAAGAGTTGTTCGTAAAAACGATTGAGTGGGGAACTAAAATTTTTGTTGTAAATAATTCAAGTGGTCCTATAAATTGTAGTTATACAGTTTATGGTAAGAGAAAAGATGTTGCTGATTTGGTTGTTGAATATGAAGGTAATGAAGCAAAAGATTGGGATTTGAAGGGGAAATAAAAAATGGGAATCGCGTCAGATATTATTTCAGATTTAAGTGAAAATAAACAGCAGGCATATGAAGGGATTGAATTCCTTCAAAAAAATATTCTTGCAAAAGATAATCAAAAAGAACTTTATGATGCTGCAATTGTAAGTATTGATGCTGATCTTTTTGCTGAAGTAGAAAATGTTAATGACAAACTTCAAGATACGAAAGATGCATATCAAGCAAGAATAAATGCTGGGTGCAGAACAGATATGTTCTGGAGAGTGCTTGGTGTTAGTACTGGATCTGATGGAATTGGAGGCACAGATGAATATTATAATCTTCAGGTAACTAAATTATCTTTAGTTGGTTACTCCACTGCAGGAATAGGATCTACCACTGGAGTTGGTCTTGCAACTGATGGTAGTGTTGCATTCTTAAATGCCAACGGAGGTATTACTACATATCCTACTAGAAGTTTATTTGGATTTGAACAAAAAAATCTTTATGGTCTTAAGTACTATGATGAACCATCTCAAAGAGATATTGGTGATACCTTTGTCACAAGTTTTATTGGAACAATCAGTATTGGATCTAGTATTTTAACTGTAATGTCCCCTATAGGGTCAGGGACAACAATTGGAATTGAACCGGGACAATTCGTTAGTGCATCAAAGAATGGTGTATTTCCTTTAGGATATGGTGAGGTCGTAGGACTTGGAACATCTCTTGCAGATCTTAGTGTTTTATCTGGAGTAGGAAATACTGTTGGTGTTGGTACAACAACACAACTAGTCAATACCCTTATATTAGATAATGTTGTTTCCATAGGTGCATCTGCTCCAGAGCAAGATGGTTCTTATGTAACTTTTACGGTTTATAAAAGTCCTGCGGGAATTGGAACAACAGCAATCAGTTATTTTAGAATACCATTCGCATCAAATCCATTTAGTCCGCAAACTCTTGGGATTATGAATAGTGACCAATATGGTATTGGAAAATCAATTTTCTATGACAACTCTGGATTTAATTCAAATTCGCAAACATGGAGTCCAGAATTTGCTCATGATGAAATTGATCTGGGTGATGGAGATAGTATTCCTGCAGTTAAAGAACCAGATGTTGGAGCAGGAAAGATTTATTACACTGTTGGTTTCTCTAGTTATCCTGCAAATCCAATTGGTGGAGGAAGAGCTGCTGAAGGCACAACATTTACACTTAACACTGCTCTTATTGGATTTTTTACTCTCTATGAGAATCCTTCATCATGTCCAACTCAAGAGACAAACTTGACAAATGCGATTAATGCAGCAAACACTGCAGAGTCAAATATTCAATCGGATCTAGGTGATTTTAATTATAAAATTGATGCAGTGAATGCAATCAGAGATTTAAGAACTGATATTCAACTAGAAATTTGGGGTAATCGTCAAGCAATTGGAGGTCTAGCAGACGACATAGATAAGTATGATACTGCTATTGAGTATCTTGGAGTTACAACTATTACATCACTATTACCATGATTACTATCGGTCATCCATCAGTTAAAGATTATAACTTAAACCTTGAAAGTTTACTTGGTCCAGAAAATGCAGTATTCTTTAGAGGTAGAGTTACAAGTAAAAATGAAATCAATCTTCCAAGTTATTGGGAAGAGTTTGTAGAACAAACAACAATTTCTGTTCACTTAACTCCTATTGGTGCTCATCAGAATGTAATCGTAAAACGTATTGGTGAAAATAAAGTATTCCTTCAATCAAGCGGTGGTATGCCCATTGATTGTTATTACCTAGTCATCGGTGAGCGCAAGGATGTGCCACGTCTCAAAGCGGAACAGCGGGTTGGCACGGAGGACTGATTCGTGCTATGATACTTAGGTAATCAACGGACGACCGAATGCAAGACGAGTACCTCTCACGCTGTGTGGTGGACCCTATCAAACGAACCGTGTATCTGTATTCCAATCAAGGTAACACAAAAGAAGTATGCTGTGACACGGTTGAAGAGTTTATGAGCGTGTTGGACTTCGTGCGTAACACCGTGGATGAAAAAACACTTTCTTACGCAAGTCCTCTCTGAAACCAAAATAGACTTTTAATTTCATTTTCTTCTTAGTAAATTTCCGGTATGTTTTATCTATTTAAAAAATTTTGGGGTAAAAATTAAGCACCCTATAAATAATAGAAAAATTACATAAAGCATATGGACAATTTTAGTTGGTTAGTTGGTATTTTTGAGGGTGAGGGATGGATTGGACTTAGGAAGAAAAACCAAAAATATAAAAATAAAACATATACTTATTATCAACCTGGAATGTCTATTACTATGACGGATGAAGACATTATTAAGCGTTTATGTTTTATTTTAAATCAAAAAACTTATAGAACTTTTATCCCTTCCGGTAAAAATATTAAAGGAGAAAACTATAAAACCGCATATAGGATATCATTGTACGGAAGTAAATGCCTATATGTTGCAGAAAAAATGGAACCCTACTTATCGGAAAGAAGAAAAGAGCAAATCAAATGTGTACGTGAAAATCGCTCTCAAAAGAAAACTTATTTGACAGAAGGATATTCTCCAACAAAAAAAGAAAAAGATTATGGTCTATTATTCTAACAAAAAATGAATCCTTATCGCATTAACTACAAAGCACTGAAAGATGAACCAGTGAAAACAACTCCAGAAAATGTAAAGGAAGCAAATGAGAACTTGTTTCGCGCAAAATGGAATCTCCCCCAAGCAGCAAAACACTGTGGAATGTCACAAAAAGAAATGAAGTTGACATTCTTTGAGTATCTCAAGTATAATTCTGTTACTTACCAAGCGTAAGTTTTTTATGCCCGTGTGACCCAGCGGAATGAGGTTCTCGACTTAAAATCGAGCAGTCGGCGGTTCGAATCCGCCCACGGGTATTAGGGTTCTAAATAACTAATAGTTATACTGAACCTTATG